>QMCE01000049.1_pt1 | contig 70743 bp, 21 predicted proteins | sample 1821851 | NCBI WGS metagenome assembly QMCE01 (sample SAMN09453174, study PRJNA476694) | Termite gut metagenome, whole genome shotgun sequencing project. | isolation source: worker | host: Odontotermes sp. | place: South Africa:Pretoria | collected 2016-01-28
GTTATATCGCCGCCTTGCCCCCAGCTGCTGGCGCCAATAGCTGCGGCCATTACATTTTCGGCATCAAACCTAGCCGTTATTTCTCCGCTGGATATGGTTATAGTTGGGGAACGACGGACACAACAAATAAAACAGATACAACAACAAAAGGAACGAATCACAGTGTTTCGCTTGGCACATCGGAAAACACTACCTACACATATAAATCCTATGTTGTTGCTGACTTGATAGAAAAACTTGAAGCTACAATCAAGAGAATTAATGAAATCTTCAACAGGGCATTCACCACTCTCTTTTTCGAAGAAAAGCACTTGATAATTTGCCATTTTGCTCCTCCAAGATGGAATTGCGTCATCATCAGTATATAGGATAAATCCCATATTGTCAACAATCATTTACATACTTGGCAGCAGAATGAAAATAAGAAAAGCAGCGGCAAGTATCGAAAGCAGGAGCAAAATTGTGCCGATAATAATAAGAACAGCTTTATGCGGTTTCCGAAGCCTCGGAGAACCGGAGATAACCAGAAGAGCGGCACCGGCGAAAAATAACAGGGCGAGCCACAATGAAAAACTCATGATTTACGGTATTCCAAAATGTCTCCGGGCTGGCAGCTGAGCGCAGCACAGAGCTTTTCAAGTGTGGAAAGCTTAATTGCCTTCACCTTGCCGTTTTTAATCTGCGAGACATTCGCCATGGTTATGCCGACAAGCTCAGTCAGCTCGGTTACGCTCATCTTACGCTTGGCAAGCATAACGTCAACATTTATTATAATCATATTGTTCCCTCTACTTCCTCTTGTAGGGCGGCAGCTTTTGAGATGTATCTTGCCAGTGTGGCCGCAGCGACCGATAAAGCAAGACCGAAGATACAGATGAAAAGCGCACAGAGCATGACAGCGGGGTGAGTCATCTCTAAAAAGCCCAAGGTGACGTTTCCGATGAAGAAGAAAATGATGTCACATAACATAATAATTGATGCGATTTTCACGAGCCTGGCTGTCAATTCAGTGAAAACCTGTTCTTTCCTGATTTGAACAGTCACACGCCAGACGAACCCGAGAATGACAAAGCACGGTGCGGCAGCGATTAAAAGGAAAACCAGCCACGGCACGAACATGTACGCAAATTCGGGGTTTTGCTCGGCGAAGTTGCTGCCGAAATTAGGCAGGATAAAGCCGCAGATGAAGATTCCGCAAATCGCAACGGCGATAACGGCAGTACGAACTAAATAGGTCAAGGTTTTTGATGACATGATTATTCCTCCGTTTCATGATTATGAAAGTATAATAACAGAGCAGAATAGAAATGTCAACAAATATTTATCGCAATACAATAAAAATTTATTCTATTGCGAATCATGGAAAAATGAAATTTGAAAATTAGATAGAAAGAGATAATCATACATAAAACGGAGAAAAAAGGAGATGACAGGCAATAAATTAAAAAAAGAGTGCAAATCTGTTGACTTGGCGTATTCTATATGTTATTATCATCAGGCGCCCTAAGATTAGGGCGAATTAAAAGAAAATGCAATGTGAGAATTACGGAGGGAAATAATGTCAACTTATATGGCGAAACCGGCAGAGGTTGAGCGCAAGTGGTATGTCATTGACGCAGCGGGCAAGCCGCTGGGTCGTGTGGCGGCACAGGCGGCAATTCTGCTCAGAGGAAAGCATAAACCCACTTACACCCCGCATGTCGATTGCGGCGACCATGTCATCATCATCAACTGTGCTGATGCGGTTCTGACAGGCGGCAAGGCGGAAAAGAAGTATTATTATCATCACACGGGATACATCGGTCATCTCAAAGAGGTCAGATATGACACTCTTATGAAGACAAAGCCGGGCTTTGCGATGGAGCTTGCCGTGAAGGGAATGATTCCCGCAAATCATAACGGACGCAGTGCAATGCTGAGGCTTCGCACATATGCGAACGGCGAGCATAAGCATTCGGCACAGAAGCCCGAAGAGTGGAAATCATAAGAGGAGGAGCATAAATTATGTATGAAACATCACCGTATTTTTACGGAACAGGCAGAAGGAAAAGCTCTGTTGCCAGAGTGAGATTATATCAGGGAACAGGCAAGGTTACTATAAATGACCGTGACATAGACGATTATTTCGGCCTTGATACGCTGAAGTTTATCGTTCGTCAGCCCCTTTCTCTCACAGAGACAGACCAGAAGTTTGACATAGTTTGCCGTGTACACGGCGGCGGCGTCACAGGTCAGGCAGGTGCAATACGTCATGGCGTGGCGAGGGCACTTCTCCAGTATGATACGGAGAACCTGCGTCCGCAGCTCAAGAAGGCAGGCTTCCTAACACGTGACCCGAGAATGAAAGAGCGTAAGAAGTACGGTCTCAAGGCAGCAAGAAGAGCACCGCAGTTCTCGAAGAGATAATTTTTCATTTATAGCTGAATACAAAGAACCCCCTGCTTGCAGGGGGTTCTTTCATTTTTACCGTACTATGAAGCCTTGGGCGGGTTTACCCTCAGTGCAACGAAATTTTTGACATCATTCAAAATGCTTTCACTTGTCACATGTAATGCGAGGGATTTCCAAGTGCTGCCGCCCTCGGTATTGCGGTATAAATCCTGCGTGTAATCATCACAGAGGGGAATAAGCAAATCTGCCGCTGCCGCTTCTTTTGCGCCGATGGCGATTGAGGCGACGAAATACTTCTGCTTGGGATAGATTGTACACAGCGCCTTGCCGCCCTTTTTATACTTCACATTCCAGCCCTTCCAGAAGCCGTCGTCCATGCCGCACAGGCTGTAGGACAGCTTCGGCTCTGTTTTATATGTCTGCCGCAGGTAATCGCTCAAATCCTTCCACAGAGGGGTGCTAATGTATTCCTCCAGCTGCTTTTCGGTCGGCTCATGCCCTGCGCCGTACAGTTCGCTCCATTGCATAAAATCACCTCACAAATAATTTGTCTCATTATAGCACATAAATTAGACAGATGGTGTCGAGTTTAAAATGGATAATTGTTAAACATGGCAGTATAACTAACAAAATATCGCCATTAATTATCAATATACGGATTTATCCCCTGCTTGCTATTGAAGCGGAAAAACGCAGATGTTATGCTAAATATTAAAGAGGGGGCAAAGAAATGAGCTTTGATTTTAACTTATTTGAAGAGTATTACCATACGACGAAAATTTTTGACGGCACATGGATGAGTTCCTCAAAAACTGCGCATACGCCCTATGGCAGCGATAATTATATCTTAGAGGGCGACGAGTTTGCCATGTGCATTGACTCGGGCATGACGCCGCTGAATTTTCATGACTATGCAAAGCAGTTCACAGATTTGCCGATAGATGGCGTTATAAACACGCATTCTCATTTTGACCATACAGGCGGCAACGGTTATTTCAGGAAGGTGTATATGCACACGTTGGCGGAAGAAGCCGCAAAGAAACCGTTTAGCGAGCCAATGCTTGCGGGAGAGAAGATAGAGTATCCGCTGAATTATGAAATTACACCGCTCAAAGAGGGAGACACACTTAACCTCGGTAACAGAGAGCTGGAGATAATTGAAATAGGCGCACATGACCTTTCGAGCATTGCAATTCTGGATAAGACAAAACGAATTCTATTCTCGGGAGACGAGCTGGAGAGCGGCTGGTGCAATGTCGGCACATTCGGGGAATATAAGCCCGGCATGACGATTGAGCGGCACCACAGCAACATGATGAAGCTCAAAGCAAGGTGGGAGGAGTTCGACTGCATCTGCCCCGGGCACCACGGTGCACCCGTGAGCAAGGAATTACTCAATCATGTGCTGATTGCCGACAAGATGATTTTAGAGGGCGATGAGGGCCTCTCGGACATACCGCTGAAAAACGGCGGCAGCGCATTTGACGGCGCAACAGACTGCCGTGTGATGAGATACAAAATGGCTCATATATGCTATAACATAAACCACATTTATGAGCAAACTTAACTATGCTTACGACTAATTGGCTTTTTCATATGGAAGAACCCGGGCAGCTTTTCTGCCCGGGTTCTTCCAATTTGAGAGAAATATTTTGAAGCTATGCTTCGACGATTTTATAATAAGTTCTTGCCGTGATGAAATAAACGCACACATAAATCAGGGCAAAGACAAGCGAAACGCCGACGGTACTGAGAATGATAACGCCTGTGTTCGTCAGATACATGACAGAGAGAATTTTCATCAGAATGGGCATTGCAAAGGTCAGATGAATCATTGCAACGACAAGCGGAATGAAGAAGACAAGCAGTATCTGGCTGTGAATGGATTTCCTTACCTCCGCATGGCTCATGCCAACATTCTGCATGATTTCAAACCTGCCCTTGTCGTCATAGCCCTCTGTCACCTGCTTGTAATATATGATGAGCACAAGTGCCATGATAAACATCAAGCCGAGGAAGATGCCGAGGAAGAAGAAGCTGCCGTACATAGCAAGAGCTTCCTCACTTTGAATGGACTTCAAATCAATCCTGAAATTATTATAGAAAACCTCAGGGGAGTCTGTCTGCAAATTATCAAGCCTGTACTTTATCGCACGCCTCAAATCCTCCTCGGCGGAGAGGTCTTCCATGTCAAAGGCGCAATAATATCTGAACGGATGAATGACATCGATGTAATCTGTGAGAGGTGTTGCAAGTTCGGCCGCCATAGATGCGTCGTTCGTGAAAATGATGAAGCTGTTCGAAATAGACATTTGATCTGCACCTGTAAATTCAAAACCTTCGACATATTTTGCACTGAATTCCCGTTCCGCAAAGGTAAAACTTTCGAAGCGTTCGCTTGTATTGACGAGCTGAACCGCAATTTCATTTTCGGAAAGATTCAGTTCTTGCCCTGTAGCAGCGGTATATGCTTCCTGCGGCAGAAAGTAGAGGTCTGCCGTATCTTCGTTATAGGCTCCGGGTTCTTTTGAAAAGGTGCTTCCTTCCTGGTGTGCGCTGGAAGCGGAATAGAAGAATTCTTGCAACCGCAACGGGTTCATATCTTGCTTATCAAATTCTTCGTCAATAACACGCTCAATTATCGGCAGAGAAGTATCGTCGGTGTCATAGACCTCAACGGAAAAATCTCTCGGATACCTGGAATTCAACACGCTGTCAACGCTTGTATACATTGAGAAGGTGGTGGAAATCATGACAAGCACGCTTGTGGAGAGAATGCATATAGTCGCAAGACCTGCGGCATTCTGCTTCATTCTGTAAATCATGCCGGAGACAGTGGTAAAGTGCTTTGATTTATAATAGTATTTCTTGTTTTTGCGCAGAATTTTGAGAAACGCTGTCATGCCGGAGATGAACAGAAGATATGTGCCGAGAATAACCAAAATAACCGCCACGAAGAAGAGAAGCATGGCTTCAATCGGTGAAACGATTGTCAGCGAGATGTAATACCCCACGCCGAGCAGGATAACTCCGAGAACGGCAACGAACCAGTTTGCCTTTGGTTCTTTTTCGCCGAACTCACCGCCGTGAAGCAAGTCTATCGGTTTTGTGCGGGCAATTTGCAGGAGATTATATGCCAGGGTGATGAGAAAGATTGCTGCGAACAGGGCAAGCGTGAGAAGCAGCCCGTTTGTTGAAATGGTGAAGCTGATTTGCCCCTCTGCCCCGATTAAATTGGCCAGCAGCATGAACATGAGCTTGTTGAAAACGATGCCGAGAACCAGCCCGATAATGATGCTGATAACGGCGACGATGAGCGTTTCAAGAGCGACTATTCCGGCGATGTTTCTTTTCTGCATACCGAGGATATTATAAAGCCCCAGCTCCTTTTTCCTGCGCTTGATGATAAAGCTGTTGGTATAGAAAAGAAAGATGGCTGCAAACACCATGATAACGTTTGCGCCGATAGCCAAAAAGCTGGCGGCAAATTCCCCGCCGAAGATGGCCTCTCTGTTCATGCTTTCCGGCAGGGCTTGAATGATGTAATACATCATTATTGTGCCGATTGCCGAGAGCATATAAGGAAAATAAATGCGCCGGTTTTTCTTGATATTATCAGAGGAAAGCTTGAAATAAAGTGACAATCTATTCACTCTGCTCACCTCCGTGATTTACCTTTGTCGAGATGACCGTCAGCGTATCCGAGATTTTTTGATACATCTCGTCATTTGTCATCTGTCCGCGGTATATCTGATGGAAAACCTCGCCGTCTTTGATGAACAGAACCCTTCCGGCACAGCTTGCTGCCTTGAGGCTGTGAGTCACCATGAGAATTGTCTGACCGTCTGTGTTTATGCCGCCGAAAATAGACATTATCTGCTCTGATGAGCGTGAGTCGAGCGCACCGGTGGGCTCGTCGGCAAGCAGCAAATCCGGGTTGGTTATAATCGCCCTTGCTATGGCGGTTCTCTGCTTTTGCCCGCCGGAGATTTCATACGGGAACTTTTTCAGAATATCCGTTATGCCAAGCTTTTCTGCGATGGGAATAAGGCGGGAATTCATCTCCTTATACTCCTTTCCCGAAAGCACAAGGGGAAGATATATATTGTCTTCAACAGAGAAATTGTCAAGAAGATTGAAATCCTGAAAGACAAAGCCGAGATGCTCACGCCTGAAGGCGGAAAGCTCTTTCTCGCTGAGGGAAACCGTGCTTCGCATGTTGAGGAAAACATCGCCCTCTGTGGGCTTGTCAAGCCCTGCCAAAATATTGAGGAGTGTGGTTTTTCCCGAGCCGGATTCACCCATTATGGCGATAAACTCGCCGTTTTCCACCGTGAAATTGACATTTGTCAGAGCCTGAATCTGAGCCCCGCCAAGCCTGGTGGTGTATATTTTTTTAAGATTTGTTACATTCAAAAGTGACATGTTGTCCTCCTGTTTTGATAAATTAACCTGCCCTCCCATTATATCGCCGCAAAAAAGCCCATGCCATAGCATAGGCTTACATTTCAACAGGAAAGCTTACATTTGTGTAAGGGTCAATCATTTGAAACAAGCTTGTGCCTGTGAAGGAACAGCTTAACCGTTGTGCCTTTTCCTTCAACAGAGGTTATTTCAATTTCACTGCCGAGCTTATCAAGAATAAGCCTGCACAGATAAAGCCCTATCCCGGTTGAAGTGCGGTTCACCCTGCCGTTATAGCCGGTGTAGCCCTTTTCAAATATGCGGGGCAAATCCTCCGGAGAGATACCTCTGCCGGTGTCTTCTATGAAGAGAACATCGTCTTCATTCATATATATTTTTATGCTGCCGGCGTCAGTGTATTTAAGCGCATTTGACAGCAGCTGTTCAATGACGAACAACAGCCACTTTCTGTCGCTGATTATCTCATTTGAAAAATCTGAAAGCTCAATGCCGATTTGCTTATATATAAATATGGGTGCAAACACTTTAACGGCTTCTTTCAGCACATCATGAACCCTGACCTTGCCGAAGCTTAAATCAGAGACATTCGAATGAATTCTTAAAAACCCGAGTACCATATCAACGTATTTTTCTATCTTGAAAAGCTCCTGCTTCAGACGTGAGGCTTCGGCGGAGCTGTCCTGCTGCAAAAGCAGCTTCATGGCGGCGATGGGGGTTTTAATCTGATGCACCCACATGGAGTAGTATTCATCGGCCTCACGCTGCTTTGTAATTTGATTCAGCTTGATTTTCTTAAAAGAGCTGTTCATGCCGTTTATTACATCGGCAAACTCCTTTTCGATACGTCCGCCGGCAAAATCAAGCCCCGCAAGCCCGTCGATAAGAAATTCCTTGACGGCGAGGATTTCAAGCAGGCGTCGGCGGTATTTGATGAAATCATAGAGGAACAAGATGAAAATGGGGAGAAAAGCAACTAAAAAGGCATAGAGGATAGACTCCATGGGAAACCTGTAAAGAAAAAAGGTGAAGCAGAGAGTTCCCGTAAAAATGATAAATGAAACTATTGCTTTTATGTGCTCACGCAGGTATTGCAGAAAAATTTCAATCGTTTTCATAGTTTATGGAATGAAATAGCCTATGCCTTTCTTTGTGATGATGAAATCGGTTATTCCGTTTTCCTCAAGCTTTTTGCGCAGACGGGTCATATTGACGGTGAGCGTGTTGTCGTCGATGAAGCTGTCGCTTTCCCAGAGCCTCATCATTATATCCTCTCGGCTGACTATATGCCCGCCGTTTTCCATCAACACCTGGATAATCCTGAAATCATTTTTTGTCAGCTCAATTTTCCTGTCTTCATATATCAGAACGGCACTGCTTAAATCCAGTGTAACGCCGTTTCTATCGATTAAATTGACGTCGCCAGAGAAGGAATATGCTCGGCGGAAAAGTGCCTGTATCTTTGCTGTAAGCACGCTTAAATCAAAGGGCTTTGAGATGAAATCATCAGCGCCCATGCTCATCGCCATGACAATGTTCATGTTGTCAGACATTGAAGAGAGGAAGATTATCGGCACCTTTGAGCGCTTTCTTATTTCTTCACACCAGAAATACCCGTTTTTATACGGGAGATTGATGTCAAGCAGCACCATTTGCGGAGAAGCTTCGACAAATTCTTCGGTGATATTCTTGAAATTTGATGCAAGGCACACCTTGAAATCCCATTTCTCTAAATGAGATTTTAATTCTGAGGCTATAATTCTGTCATCCTCGACAACGTATATTCTATGCATAATTAAGCTCCTTACAAACGCTATTATGCACCAAAAACGTGAAAATAACAAGGAAAGTCACATTTTCGTAAAAAAGACTTGACTTTGAGTTAGCTTTAAGTGGTAAGATATATCAAAACTCTGCGCACGGCAGGGTGAGGGGGATGGAAGTAATAGCAAAGAAGAAACCGTTTTACGGGTGGGTAATTGTTCTCGCAAGCATTCTTATATCGGCGGCGGGGATAGGGCTTGTGAACACCACCAACAGCGTTCTGCTGAAGCCTGTATGCGAAGAGCTTGGGTTTTCACGTGCGGAATTTACAATGCACAAAACGATCATTATTCTGGTGGGCGCATTTTTGCTGCCCGTTTACGGAAAAATAATCAGGAAAACAGGTGTGAAGAGGGTTCTGCTTGTCAGCGCAGTATTTCTGCCGCTCATCACTTTTACCTATTCGTTTGCGACAGAGCTCTGGCATTTTTATCTCATAGCGGTTCTTAACGGAGTGTTCTTTAACGGGATAAACTTCATGACAATCGGAATACTGATAAGCAACTGGTTTGAGGATAAAAGAGGCTTCGCCACGGGTCTTGCATACAGCGGAAGCGGTCTGGGTGCGGCGGTGCTGCTGCCGCTGGTGGGGTACATTGCGGAGAATCACAGCTGGCAATGGGTTTACAGATTCATCGGCATAGTGGTTATCGCCGTTCTCATACCGATAATTCTGCTGCTTGTGAAGGAAAAGCCCGAAAGCATGGGGCTCACTGCGTATAAATCAAAGAAAGATGAAACCGAAACGGCGACATTGAGGCAGGAGACAGGAATTACTCTGCGTGAAGCGACAAGGACCCCTCGCTTTTGGCTTGTGATGGTGGCGTTTTTCCTTCTGTCATTTATGGCCTCGGGACCGAACGCACACACAATTCCATATCTGACGGACATAGGATATTCCACCGCTTTCGCAACCTCTGTTATGAGCTTTATCATGATTATGCTCACCGCAGGGAAAATAGGGATAGGCTTCCTTTATGATAAGATGGGCACACTTCTGGGCGGGGTCTTTATAAGCCTGTGCTGTGTGGTCTTCCCTGTCTGCGCAGTTTTTGCCCTTGCACCCGGAGGCGTATGGATTTATGCGGTGTTTTACGGCATAGCAAGCGCAGGCTTCTCAGTGCCTGTAACGGTGATGATAGAAAAATACTTCGGAAGCAGAGATTTCGCCACCATTTTCAGCTTCTGCACCATGGTGACGACGCTCAGCGCTGCCATCGCCGCCCCGATTATGGGCGCCGTTTATGATACGATAGGAAGCTATATACCTGCGTGGATTATGCTGGCAATTTTCGGCGGAATAATAACCGTATGCATGGTGGCGGCCGATATTTCAAACAGAAAAGCAAAAGGAAAAGCTATGCAATAGTTTATGCATAAAACCCTCCCAAAGCGGCTGCTTTGGGAGGGTTTTCTCTCGTAGGTTATTTGTTGGCGTGCTTTATCACTGCCTGAATGTTCTCCTCCGGCGCTTTCAGCAAATCCCAGGAAAGCACGCTGCCGGCTGTATGGAGTTCCTCCATCAGCCGCAGATTCTGCAAAATATCTTCAGGGAAAACAGGCACGATGTCATCGACACGGTTGCACTCAATGCCGCAGAATATCGGTGTATCGATATTCTTCATTTGCTGAATTTCACTGCGGGAGAAATCAGCAGGCAGCTTTTTCGGGAAAGCGTCATTTTGCACAGCTTCCTCAAGCCCGATTATATCTCCGAAGCGGCGGCTCGCAGTTTCAAGGTTCACCTTGGGAACAGTCTCCGTGAGCAGGGTGGCGTATTCAAACGGCAGCCCTGCGGGGGCGTAAGTGTCACGGTACATCATCGGCTTGATGAAATCGACCTTTGCAGAAAGCCTTTCAATATCCTGCCCGACAAAGTAAGCGGCAAACGGGCTGAACAAATCGAGCCCCACGTCAAGCTCCTGCTCCTTAAAACGTTCAATTATCGGCGTGAGCGCAGCTTCTATAAAGGCCTGTTTTGCGGCGAAGAAGCCTTGCCACACCGGAGAGGAAAATTCATAGCGCATATCGGCATAGCTGCGTATATCGAACGGCATTTCGGCATAATCGCCTGAATGAGCAATGAGGGAGTTCATCTCATGTTTGAGCAAATCAATGTCGATTCCCGCTTTGATGTATTTCTCAGTGCATATCGGGCAGAAGCAGCTGAAAACGGAGCTCAACCCGTTTGCAAAGGAGGCATACCTTATTCTGTCGAGGAAAACGCCGTCAATGGGCAATGATGAGAAATGCTCGTCATAAATTTCATAGAAGCTTTCAATATTGCGGGTGTCATTCGGGCAGTAAAATTCGAAATTTTCGCCCTCATTCAGATTATATTTCTTTGCCGCACCGCCCTTGCAGTCAATGAGCGGGTGTGCGCTCTTTATTAAGCCGAGCTCCGCAAACACAGGCAGCCAAAGATAGAGCTTTGTTTTATAGGGGGCAAGCAACGCAGCAGTTTTTTCATATAGCTCCGGGACAGCCGCCCAGCCCATTATCACAGCCTTGACCGGCATTTGCTCAAGGATAGGCTTCAGCTTTTTTTCAATGGCAGGAAAGGTGACTTCCGTGTCAAGATAGCTGCCTGTTGAGATTTGAAAGACATATTCCATTTTATCCTCCGTCATAATAAAAGCAGCTATTTGAACTATGTTCAGAACAGCTGCTTCATTTTATTCATCTGAATCGTCATCCTCCTGCAATGCTTCTCTCAGAATTTCATCTGTATCAAAAGAGACCTGCGAAACATCTTCTTCAAAAGCGGAATCGTCATCAGCATAGTCATCATAATTGTAATCGGAAGCATCGTCCTCTGCCGGCTCATCATAATCATCAGCCGCTGCTTGCGAAGAATTTCGTGGGTAGAGGTCGTTTCTGTCGAATTCCTCTGTGTACATCGAAATCTCCATCGGCATTACAGGACCTGTCGGCTGCGGAGATGCCGGGGTGGGGGGAGCGTCGTAATAATCGTCGCTGTATCTTGTTCCCTCGTCTGGATGAGTATCGTATTGCTCGTAGGGGTCATAATCATCGTCGTACTCATCATAATCATCAAACATATCAAACTGCGTCGGCAGTGCAGAGCGTGTTTCAGCTGCCTCAATCTCTTCAAATATGCCGTCTCTCTGCAAAGTGCCTCGCTTTTTCCTGTTCTTGACATACAGAACAATCAAAATGATCGTACCTACAAGTCCCAGCAGAATTGCCGCCGCACCACCGTAAAAGAGGATAAGTGAAAACTCGTTGCCCTTGGCGTTAAGCCTTGCGATAACCTGATAATTGCTGCCCGGCGGCGTGGGTACAGGGGTGTTGCCTGCCGGTGAAGGAGAGGCTGAGATGCCGCCCGCAACAGGAGAGGCGCTCGGGCTCGGGGAAGGAGATGTGCTTGCACCCGCCGAAGGCGGGGGTGAGGAATCAGGTGATTCCGTCGGGTTCGGCGTTGCGGTTGTATCTGCCGTATTAGGCGTCGGGTTCGGCGTCGGGTTCTCCGTTTCCGAAGAGGACAAGGGCGGAGTGGGTTCCGGAGTAGGGGAAGGAGTGGGAACAGGGGTGGGCGTCGGTGTCGGGATAGGCGTTGGCGTGATGAAATCCGGATAAGAGGAGGTGGGGCGGGGGGTTTCTTCAGCAGCATATGCCGACAACGGCGAAAGAATAACACAGGAAACAAGCACAGCTATAACGCATAAAAGCCATAATACTCTTCTCTTACTGTTTTTCATGCCTGCCTCCTGCCATTGAGTATAAAATTACATATAATTCTATCACGAAAAAAGCGATTATTCAATGATAATTTATCTGATGAGCGCAATTTTAGGAATAAGAGAGATATTTCAATTAAAAAGTGGTAGTATAGTATCATATCAATCAAACAGAGGGGATTTTCACAGTGGAACTTTGTATTGTAAATGCTCCGTTCAGGCAAGGGCTCGGGGGCTGCGATGCTGTTCTTCGTCATCGGCTTCATCGGCGTATTATCCTGTTTGCCGTTTCGTGCTGACAAGCATATTAAGAACTTGGAAATGCAAGCATGAGTGATAATTGACAACCCCCTTGATGGATTTCATCAAGGGGATTGCTCTTTTTTTGAGATGCAATTATCAGAATTCGATTTTCTTGGCAATATATTCCTTCAATTCGTCAATTTTAATGCGCTCCTGCTCCATTGTGTCTCTGTCCCGAACAGTGACGCAATTGTCTTCGAGGCTGTCAAAATCATAGGTGACGCACAGCGGCGTGCCGATTTCATCCTGCCTGCGGTAACGCTTGCCGATTGAGCCGGCGTCGTCATATTCCACCATGAAATCCTTTGAAAGCTGCTTGCAAACAGCCTGAGCGTTCTCGCCGAGCTTCTTTGAAAGGGGCAGAACAGCCGCCTTTATCGGCGCAAGAAACGGATGCAGGCGCAGCACGACACGGGTATCCTTTTCATCAATCCGCTCTTCGTCGTATGCGTCACAGAGGAAGGCGAGCGCCATTCTGTCAGCGCCGAGGGAGGGCTCGATTACATATGGAATATAGTGCGTGTTTTCCTCCTGGTCAAAGTATTCAAGGTTTTTGCCCGAATGCTCCTGGTGCCTTTTCAGGTCGTAATCCGTTCTGTCAGCGATGCCCCAGAGCTCGCCCCAGCCGAACGGGAACAGGAATTCCACGTCTGTCGTCGCCTTTGAATAGAAGGAAAGCTCCTCAGGCGTGTGATCACGGAAGCGAAGATTCTCCTCTGTCATGCCGAGCGAGAAAAGCCAGTTGCGGCAGAACTCCTTCCAGTAGGCGAACCATTCGAGGTCTGTGCCCGGCTTGCAGAAAAACTCAAGCTCCATCTGCTCAAATTCCCTTGTGCGGAAAATGAAGTTGCCGGGGGTTATCTCATTTCTGAAGGACTTGCCTATCTGCCCGATGCCGAAGGGCAGCTTCTTGCGTGCCGAACGCTGAACGCTGCTGAAATTAACGAAGATTCCCTGTGCCGTTTCGGGGCGCAGATAGAGCTCGCTTTGTGCGTCTTCGGTCACGCCCTGAAATGTCTTGAACATCAGGTTGAATTTGCGTATATCGGTGAAATTTGCTTTGCCGCAGTTGGGGCAGACGATGCCGTTTTCCTTGATAAAATCCATCATCTTTTCGTTGCTCCAGCCGTCTGCGGATTCACCGGAAAAATCTTCAATCAGCTTATCTGCCCTGTGACGGGTTTTGCACTCCTTACAGTCCATCAGGGGGTCTGTGAAGCTGCTGACATGCCCCGTTGCCACCCAGACCTCCGGGTTCATTATAATCGCCGAATCAATGCCGACGTTATATTCGCTTTCCTGAATAAACTTTTTATGCCACGCCTTTTTTACATTATTCTTGAATTCAGCGCCCAGTGGGCCGTAATCCCATGAATTGGAAAGCCCGCCGTAAATTTCACTTCCGGGGAAGATGTATCCTCTGTTTTTACAGAGATTTACGATGGTTTCCATGGATTTCGCTTCTGCTTTCATGATGTTCTCCTCTCAATTCGCTATAGAAGTGATTCTATCATACTTGCAGTGGCATATGCAAGGGAAGAGATACTTTTACAGACACAGCGATTTGGAAATATTGACAAAAAAAGGAAAGCTGTATATAATGTAAATACAGGGTGAAGTGATACCGTATAGACGGTTAGCTCCCTAAATGAAAGTTATAATAGTAATAACCGCCAAAGTTGGTAGCTGGGGCGGTTATTTCTTTTTATTATTGCTTCTGCCGTTCTTAATGCTATCAATCAATAAGAGAATGATAATCAATAATATGACATATTCCATAATAAACACTCCCTTCCGGGAGCAAGGATTTAACCGCCTACGTTTAGGCATCACTTCTCACTGATTATACTGGCTTTTTATGATATTTCCAACATATTTAAGAAAGTTTTAAAAAGCAATCCCCCGTCTGCTCTCATTGAGAACAGACGGGGATTTATAAGCTTATATCACATCTCCTACGCCGCGCATGACATACGGGATATACCATGTATTACTCCGTATGTCTGTGAAGGTAAGGGTGCTGTTCGCCCTAAGCTCAGCCTGCTCGCTGAGCGAAGGAGAGAAGCCGCTTGATGTTGCAACCACCTTTGCTGCCTCGGCTCTGGTGATTTCATTTGAGGGCTTGAACGAACCGTCAGGGTACCCCCCAAGAACCCCCATGGTGCAAAGTGAGGCGATGGAGGCTTCAGCCCAGCTGCCCGCCGCCACATCGGGGAAATTATGTGTGCCGACTGGATTGTGGACGATGTTGGCAATGATGTGTGCTGCTTCGGCTCTTGAGATTGTATTGTGCGGACGGAAGGTGTTGTCACTGTACCCGCCGACGAAGCCATATTGCTGTGCAAAAGAGAGTACATTGGCATACCATGCGTCCTCGTTTATATCGGTGAAGGTTGCGGCCTCGTAAAAGATTTTCGAATCATAAACGGTCAGGGCCTCTACCGCCATCTTTAGGAATTCCACCCTTGTGATGCTGTTGGGCGGGCGGAAGGTGTTGTCACCGTATCCGCCTATGAATGTGCGTGAAATGCCGTTCATAGGCGCAGTGGGATGGAGGTTCCAGTAATTATTCTCCTCACCTGTCGCCATGAATTGCCACTGGAAATAATAGGTGGATATGGCGACGGGAACACTTGACGAACGGCCGTTATTCTTTGCTGTTACATTATTCCTGCTTTCACCGTAAGAATAAATTATTTCGTCCTTATCATACCCAAAAGAAGAATTTCCTGTCTGTTTCACAGCCGTGAAGTTCTGCTGTATCTCCACGGGAGTGGCGGCAATGTCTGTTTCTTGAAAACCGAGCTGCCCTTGCATGTTTGAGCCCCAGACAAGCTGGCGTCCTTTACGGGTTCTGACATATGAATGATTAAGCCCGCATTCAATTGTTTCAACGTCTCGCATAAGAACATCAAGGCTGTCGAAGCTCTGAGATTGCACAGGGGAACCGGTGGTTTCATCAAATTCATATGTCGAGGGCTCTCTGCCTATCTGCCCGAGTGAATTATCGCCTGCAGTCCACAAAGTGTCATCATTTTTCAGAACCATCATGTGTGATTCACCGGCGGCCATATCCTTGACATTTGTTGTGATAATTTTCGGCGTAAAAGTATCGCTGTCACGTACATATCCGATTACCTCTGCGTCACCGAATTCGTTCTCCGGCGGACCGAAAATCGGGGAGTTAAGACCGAGCTGCCAACTTTCATTGTTACCCCAGCCATACAGGGTTCCGTCCTCCGCAAGAGCCAAGGCAAAATCCTTGCCGGCAGCCACTTTTTTGATGTTTGTGAGGTTCAGTTTAACCGGATAAATGAGGTCGTCCAGTCTGCCGTATCCGAGCTGCCCCTTATCATTTTTACCCATCGTCCAGACAGAGCCGTCTCTCTTCAGGAAAACCGCAAAGCCGTCAATTGCACTCACTTGAATCACATCATGGGCGATTTCACTTCCTGAGGCAGGATACCTGTTGCCGGCGACGGGCTCAACGCCAAAGCCGTAAAGAATATTGTTCTGCGAAATGAGGAGAGTTCTGTTCTCGGTTACGGCAATGTCTCTTACATACGTGGTTTTATCACCGAGGAGAAGCATGGGCTTTGCAGTTGAAAGCACAGAAGTGCCGGGAATCTGGCGGTTTCTGTTGCTGCCCCACATGTATAGGCTTGTGCCGTACAGTGCGGCGGAATGAGTGGGAGAAACAAGAATTCTTGTTTCGGAGATATATTCGGGCAAATCTGACGCATAAACGGTATCCGCATATGCCTTTGCGGACTTGATGGAAAAGCCTGCAGTAAAAACAGTAATTATTGCCATAAAAACAGCAGCAAAGCGGCGCACAAGCTGCTTTTCAAAATGCAACATCGGGAAATTTCTCATTTGACGAACCTCCGCTCAAATTATTAACATTTCTATCGAAAGAAGTTAATGACAAATTAATATAACATTAACAAAACCGGCTTAAAAAAATATAAACTTGTACTTAAATAACAGTTTAGTAAAAAAGAACGAAATTGTCAATCATTATCGCATTCCCGAGTATTACGCGGCCATCGATTTCAATATCGAAAAATGACGGAATTTGTGAAGAAGGCATTAAAAAAATGTAAAAGTTTTGAACATAAAAACAAAACTGCAAATTGCAAATCACTGTATGAGAGCAGAAAAAAATTTTATATGCACAATATATGGAAAAAAACCTCAATTTATGCAAAAAAAACAGATTATGTAGGGTTGACGATAATAATTATTGTTTTGACAATAAAACGCTGATTACAATTGAAAAAATCGAGAAAAAATATTGACTATTTGACAAATTTGTTATATTATGTATATGCAAAAGTAAAAAATTGGGCAAGTATACCCACGGGGCAAATGCATAAGCAGGCCTATATGGTATGGCAAAATGAATCTGTCTGAGGCGTCGGCGCCTCGCGGACAATGACCGTACATATTCGAAACTCTTTGGGAGGCAGAAATTGAACACACGCAGCATAAAAAGAAAAATTGCATATTTACTGACGGCAATGATGGTTGTCACGTCTGTCAATACCGGCGGCTTGCTTCCGGCAGCAAAAGCTGAAGAGATTGAGCCGAGGGCTGCTGAGCCTGTCATGAAGCTTGTCCAGTCTGACTTCGACAGCGACACGAGCATTCTCTCGATGGACTTGATGGTTAAGCCGCAGTCAGCAACTGTTCCGGGGGCAAATGAAGTGCTGTCGCTTTCGGAGGGATATATTGCGTTCAGCTATGATACAAATGCGATGGTTCTGCAGACAGACCCGTCTGTGTATAACGAGAAAACAGGGAACTCATATCCTACGCACAATCTTTTCACGGAAGACCAAATGCTGATAGTCGGCGGCTACAGCTCGGCAACGCTTAATGATTTTTCATCAAGTGCGGTGGCTGCAAACGATATGACATATTCTGCACGCAGGATAGAGTCGGGGGCAACGTTCAGCACGATGATGTCGGCATATGAGTATGTCGGAAGCTACCCGGGAAATAACCCCTCGACATACGAAAGCGGAGATTTTGACTTATACGGCATGCTATCGTCACATGCGGCAACAGCACTCATCGTCTCAACAAACAGAGGGCGTTCGTCTGATAACCGAGAAGCCAGAGATATGGCGGACGCATATTTTCACTTCAGATACAAGGATATGCTCAATGTACAGCCGAAGCCTGAGAATAACGGGTATGTCAAGGTGGTCACCTTTAAGTTCCTGCTGATTTCGGGTCAGGACGAAAGCTTTAACTATATTCCCGCTGGGAACACCGACGGTCTCTACATGAATTCCATAAAAGTGCCGAAATCTTCCGAAGAGGCGGCGGAGATCCTTGACGAATTCCATTTTTCCAACACATCGGGCGTGAGAGTGGACTTGGCTTCGGGCGCTGCGGGAATAAAGGAATTGAAAGCGGCAATACCGTGGACAACAATAAGCGACCTCAGAATAGACACAATAACGCATTATTACGATGCGCCCAAGGATACGCCGTGGATACTTGAAAGAGGAACCGACTTCACAAGGTTTTGGCAGCCGTATCCGGGAAGCACAGACCCTACTGTCATTTATTCCCAAATTAATGCGGCGGCGATAAACAAAGCTGACGGTGTGCCGTATGTGGAATACGATAACAGCGAAAGAGAATACATAGTTGACGAGTTTTTCGGTATGCTTACCAACACATACGGAACAAATGAGGCAACTGCAGACTTTGTTCTTCCAGCAGACGAGCTTCAAAGTGCGCAGTACCCGAGATACTCGGTCCCCCGTTATGATGACGAGCAGGCATGGGATGAGGACGAAGAGGCGGGCGGAAACAGATGGATTCCGTGGATGTATCAGTATAAAACCGAAGGCGGAAGAAAAGTTTTTGATTATAAACGCAAGCAGCCACTGAAGTACGATTTATCAACGGCTGTTTCGGCATCTTCAACGATAAAGCCCGAAACCTCACCAGAGGGCGGCGTGGAAAAATTCTTAGAAGATATCAAATGGGAAATCAATCTCAGCTCGACAACGCTTCCGTTTGTGTCAACGGTAGAGCAGCAGGGCACGATAGACTTGGACAAGACAGTGAATGTGGATGCGCCGTTTACAGTCCCGACGCAAGAAGGAGACGCAACCGTTCAGAAGATGAGGGTGACAGGGCCGGAGACAGACCCCTCAGACGGCACAAGGGCAAATCCTTATCTCAACAAGCTGTTCCAGAAGGTCACTTATAATCCGGGCGAGGAAGATGAGTATGTTCAGTACACCCCACTTGGTGTGACATATGACATGGTCGAATCAGATATTCTTATAACAGACATCGACGGAAATTCAATGACTGTCCGGGGTAAAGCACCTCAGCTTAACATCAGAACTTATGCTGTTGATGTGAATAATATCCTTTGGGCTGAGATGAATTATTCGACAAATAATGAAGGCAACGGGCTGCTTTATCTAACCCCGACATATGTGGATGATTTTACGGGCAAAAAATTCGAAACGCTCCGAACATCATTCAAAATGCGTATATACAAAGACCAGTTCATTCCGTCAAGAATAGATATGGACCTCAGCGGCATCGGAACAACCTTTAATGATGATATAGAAGAGACAGTAAGCGGAATAACACTTGCAACCGGCGAGCCGGATATAATCGCCGAGGGCACAGCGACTGTTACGGCAAAGGTGTATGACCAGTACGGAATACCTGTTGCGGTGACAGACGAAACGAGACCGCGGCTGTCACTCAAGCATCTGGACGGCACAGAGCAGGCACTGCCGATTGTCATGATGCCGAACCCATCTAATCTTGAAGAGTATATTCTGCGCTATGAGGCCGGCAGAACCATCAACAATGTAAGGCGAGGCAATTATCTGATAACCGCAAAGATGGGAACACTCGAATCAAGTGCGGCGAGTGAGGATGACAGGATTTTCTTTGTCAATAAAGAAGCCAACAGGCTCGGTTATGTGGATGTTTCACTCGGCACGGGAACCGCTGATGGCGACACCACGGTTATTTCATATGTTGTCCCTCGTCTTGTGGAGCATACTCAGGTGCCGGGTGTTAATACAATAACCGCAAGAGTCACTGAAATTGCGAACCAGTGGAGAAATCCGGACGATTGGTCGCAGTTTGCCAGGGCGCATGAATATGATGTTGCCGACGGAATCAGAACTGTGGACAACACTGACCCTGCAAACCCGGTTTATTCTTCGTACATATCATATGGGTTGGCACTGGAAAAAGACATCACAATAGACACGATGATAAAGCTGAACAATCCGGGTACAATGGATTGGACGGGCATAGAGATAAACGGAGTTATGGGGGGAAGAGAGCTTCTCTCGGAAGACGGTTATTATCATCCGACAGAAAGTGATATAAGCATCAGATATGATTCAAGGGTTAAGCACGGAACGAAGCTTGACTATATAGTCAGGGTTACATATAAAGGTGAAACACTCCAAAAGAAGTACAGGTTTGAATTTAACAGGGCAGCCTCAGTGCTTAGCTCAATGGAGCTTAGGTTGGATTCGACTTCAATAACAGTGCCGTCAATAAAAGAATTCCAGGCTAATGGTGCAACTAAGGCATCAATAATTCCAATCGGCAGAGACCAGTACGGAACGAATATTAGCTGGGGTGACCTGCTTGTTCAGGGCTACCGCTATGATTTTGAATTTACGCCGGCACTGAATTCAGCCGCACAGGGAACAAGCGGGATAAATTATGTTGTAGAGAATTACCCCGGCACAGCGGACCTGCGTGTTGACAGCACGGCAAAGAACGTGAACGTAAAGATTCGTGCGGGCGTGAGAGGAAATGGCGGAACAGGGTCGTTTGAGCCGATACACTCCAATGAAGTAACGGTTATGATACGGAGAGATGCGAGCTATCCCGAAAGGGCGGCTAATCCGAGATATTCAGTGGCAAGCGGGATTTTCCGCCCGCCGACAAATGCTGCGGGACAGCCTGAAGAAAACAGCTTTTCCGTGACCAATCTTCAATCAATGTTCTTTGACCAATATGAGGCACAGATAACAACCGCCGATTGCGGAGACATAACATGGTCAATAGAGTCGATTTCGGGCGAACTCACCCGTGACGAAATCCGTATAGACGAGACAACGGGAACCATATATGTAAAGAAAAACGCTCATAACGGCAGAGTCAGCTTGAGACTTCGAGTTGAAGATAAAACTAAAATGATAAGGATAAGGAATCTATACACTGATTATATCGAAGTGCAAAGGGCCCCCAGCACGGTTCAGAATGTGGATATTATCCAGACACCGACAACAGACACAACTCTTCCTGCGCTGACAATTCCATATAAGACGATGGTTTCTTTCAGCGCCACCGGAACAGACCAATACGGTGACGAGATTCAGGTGTCACCCGCGACATCAAGGTGGGTGGTAACGGATGTTACTTTCGAAGACAGCTCTCTCGGCTTTATCGCAGACGCTTCGGGGAATGTTTTTGTTGATGACGGCTCGGGCACTCAGGTATTCCGCCTCACCAACGCAGGCATTCTCACATATCAGGATATCACCGAATGGAAATATGTTCCGAAGGCGATAAAGGTCAGGATAACAGCGGTTAACGGCGTTGCTGACGAGCAGGAATTTACTGTAATATTTAAGCCCGAATCAGTTCCGAGCGAAATATATGTTAATCAGGAGCTCATAACACGTGAACCGATTATAATTCCTGCCACCGAAGACCCGACAGTGAAAACAAAAACGGTTACCGGCGATGTGAGAAACCAGTACGGGATAATCCTGCCGGATGCGGAGCTTACATGGAGCCTGAAGGAGATTTTGCACAATAACGCAACAATTTCCGGGGTGACATTTGACCCGGCAACGGCAACAGTTTCCGTTACAAACGCCGCAACTCCGTGCGAGGTTATTCTTCTGGCTGAATACGAGGAAGACGGCAAAACGATTTCAAGAGAAGTCAGTGTAAACGTTCAGAGAGACGGCTCTGTCCCGACCACCGTCAGGATGCTGGATTTGGCGTCACCTGCCGGAGCCAACAGCGTGTATCTGAGCGGATTTGACGCCACGACAAATAATACATATACGATTATGGCAGAAATGCTGAATCAGTATGATGAAGTAATAGGCGGAATAGGCTTTAACTGGACAGTAGAAGATGTGTATTACCTCGACAGCTCGGCGGGTGATGCAAAGGTTTCGTTTATGGACAAAGCCGCAATTGCCGAATTCAGAGGCATCACAAGAATCCTTATAGTAAAAGCAGCTCAGGGAGTGGTAGACCAGATTGCAGCAGGAAACCGTGTCTATATAGAGGTAAAGGCAACGGCAACAGATGCATCAGGAGTGGTACTGAGCCCGCCGAAAACAGGCATAAATACTTTGGAGATTTTGCTTGCACAGTCAAAGCCTTATTACTCTGACACAACCTTTACACAGATTATTCCCGAGAGGACCATGATAGGAACACCGGATGAAATGATTACAGGCAGCCTGAGCAACACTACGACGCCTGAAGGCGATGCGGTGAGGCCGCCGTGGGTTTATCTTCCGAGGAAGAACGAGAAGGTTCAGGTAAAGATAAGCGGAGTAGTATATGACCAGTATAAGAGGGCAATCACGGCACCTGTGAATCCCGGCGATGACAAGGCGATGGTAAAGCTTGACTTCCCCGCCGCAGTAAACGGGTTTGGTTTTGTATATGACTCAAATACCGGAACAGGAACGCTGACAGTAGACTCAATAGTCACCGGACGAACATTTGCACCGATTACATCAGTTCCCCTCAACAATCAAAATGTTGCGTCAAACCTCATTGACAGAGATTCGGTTACAATTGTAAGGTCCAGAAATGTGGTTGACGGATTGTTTTACGGCACGGTGGTAAACCCGATTGAAGACATGTCAGACTTTATGTATGAGCTTGAAGTTCCCCTGTGGGCAACCAGAGCCACGGCAAATGTGCCGTCGGACACTACAACAGGAGAACCGCTTGCAGATTTGCTGACATATGAGAACAGCAATAAGACAGATGCGTTTATATCTAATCAGTATGGCTCGGAATACAGCTTTCTTCTTCCAAAATGGAGCGAGCCAACCGATGCAGAAGCTGCAGAAGAGGACTATACGGGAATAGAGCTCAAGGATTTAACCCCGACAGGCCCGGGAGATGATGTTACAACTCCGTTTGTAGGGCATTCGGTGTACTTTGAAATTAACAATAAAACCTTGGCAGTCGATGAACGTTTAAGAGAGGTTCGTGTACAGGCATCTGCCGTAGGAAAATATTCACCGAGCACATATGAAGATTATGACACTTACCCGGAGCTGCAAAAGACGGCAAAGGTACAGCTGAGAAAGGGAATTTCATATCGCAGGTTCATGTATGTCGAAGGGGTAGACAGATACGGCAATATGCCGGCACTTGTCAGACCTCATGTGAAGGCTGATAACACAGTCGGCTCGGCGTCAGTGACGATTAATCCGGAAATCTACGACCAATACGGTTTCATTGTCGGAGAACCTGAAGAAAGCACGGTAGACCTTATCCCGGGAACAGTTGAAAGCCAGGGTGCGGCAGTGGAAAACGTCACTGAGAGAGCACCCGTCAGCACAGACCCGGACATTATAATAGGATATAAGATTTATGACAGCGTACTTCCGGAGCCGGAAACACCCGGGGGAAAAGTGGAAGACACAAGAGTGCTTTTGGCAGAATATACAATAGAAACGAAAAAGCTTACGATTTACAGCCCGTGTGATTTAACGGAAATAGGCTTCATCGCGTCGGTAGATGACACAGAGCTCGGCATAGCATCAAAGTCGGTGACTGTTCCGATAGATAATTCAGAAGCGATAAGGCCGTATAGAATTGAACTCATAGGCGCAAACCCGAGACAGTTCACAATCAAGAAAAATGATGTCGAAGAACAGAACGAATATATTGGTATGTATTTGTATGACCAGTACGGCAACAGGATAGACCCTTCCAATGTATCGGTCAAATGGGAGCTCAAGACTAAAGGAGCTACGGGCGAATATGAAAACTATGTTGAATATGAGAAGGATGAAATCACGGGAGAAGATGTCCCTAAGGCCATGGAGAACTATTTGGTCACGCTCGCCCGCTCTGACACAGACATAGGCTCACCTCAGCCCTCCACCCCCTCAAAGTATACTATTATAAGGGTAAGGTCGGAGTTCTATGAGAAAGACGTAGAAATATTCCTGCTGGCAACAGTTGTCGGAGCAGGAGGAAGCCCGTTGACAAACCCGACTGTTTCTGTCGTTAACACCGTTAAAATAATGCTTCAAAAGGAAGGCGGATATTTCCCGCCGTCCCCGCCCGCATACTATCAGGTGACTTATCTGGGCGGTGAGCACGGTGTTATAATGGAAGAAAACTTCGAAACGGTTCTCGGAGGAGAATTTGCACAGAAGGCACCCGGCGTTAAAAGCGAATCAGGATGGGCGTTTAACAGCTGGACGGTTCAGGGAAAAGAAATTGTATTAGAGGAATATCCGATTTTTGACAATGTTGAAATGGAGGCAGCGTATAAATATATTAAACCGCTTGGCTTCATTGAAGGATACGGAGACGGAACGGTTCGCCCGCACATAGGCGTCACAAGAGCGCAGTATATTAAGATGGTGGTAACTGCGGTGGGCGGATATGACCCGAACAGGAATTACATTGACCCGTACGGAAATAAATTCCTGGATGTTCCGAATGATGCATGGTATGCAAACTATATCTCATATGCGGTTCTCATCGGTTTGGCGGAGGGTTACGACGACGGAACCTTCAGACCTAACAATCCGATTAAGAGAACCGAGGCGGCAAAGATTCTTTATCTGGCGATACCCGAGATAGTGGCCTCGGTAGAAAAGGGCGATGAGTTTATAGATGAAATATTCTCGGATATAAAATATGGAGACTGGTTTGCTGAATATGTGGAAACACTTTACTATCTGAAGGTTATCGGAGGATACACCGACGGTACTTTCAGACCGGGAAATGATGTTACAAGGGCTGAGGCTGTTAAGATGATAGTTTTGCTTTCAGAATTGGCCCCGAGCAACAAAGACTTGGAGATGATAAAGATGTACATTGATTCACCGTTCAGAGATTTATCAAAAGACAGTTGGGCATATGCGTACGTTCTACGCGCGGCAGGGATAGCATAATCTATCTCGTAACTCAATAAGGAGGTATTAGAGTTATGAATAAAAATGCGCAAGTTTACAGGAGAAAGGGAAGAGGCAGGAAGGTCCTCGGGGTTATTCTGGTAATAATGACCCTGATGATGGTCTTTGCGGTTTTCAATGCTTCGGCGGACACGTGGGGAAACTATAACAACCGCTACTCGCTGAGCATGACTATCGGCGGAACCAAAAACGGGGACACCTACACAAGCAGCTTCTCGACAGATGATATCGTTGCTTTCGGTGCGGATAAAATCTTCACTGTTAATGAGGCGACAAGAATTAAGTACATACGTGTTGAATCCGATAAGAGCAACAAGGATGTACAATTAAACACATCTGACGACAGATGGAAAAAGACAAAGGATTCGAGAACAATATATGAATATTCATCCGGAAATTCTATTTCAAAGGATGAGATTCAGGTATTGTTCAACATGCTGTCTGTGAAGCTTACTTCGACAAGTGCCAAATCCGGAGAGCTCACGATTACCGTTTACTGCGGTGAGCAGAGTAACGGCAGCTCGAGACAGAGGTATTCCGGAAGGGCGAAGATAACTTTCTATCAGTTCGCCAGAGGAAGCACAAGCGGTGAAGTGGTTACGAGCTACAGCACTGCGGACGGCAACAGTAAATCCATCAGCTTTGTTGATAACACTTATGACGGCACCGGCGCGAACTCAGCTGCTGTGCCGAACAGTGTAAATGAAGGGGCAAATGCTACATTCGGCATTCGCATAACCAACACTTTCGGCGGTGCAAAGAACAAGGTGGGCTTTGGATATCAGGTTAAAAAATCTTCAGATACCTGGGAAAACACTGAAACTATCATTCCCGCATGGATAACGAAGAGCTGGTCTGGTTGGGTAGATCTTCAGGGCGAATATGAAGAATGGAATTCCAGAGACAAAATTGCCTGGCTGAAGGTTGACCGCCTCGACAGCAGGGGAACAAGGCTTGAAGCAGGTGTCGATTACGATGTTAGAGGCGTAATCGTTACCGATGACTTTGTTCTGTCTGCGAATTATACCGAGCCGTTCAGGGTTAGGTATGATAAGCCGGTAATTAACTCGTTTAACATCGGCTCATTGCTTGAGGCGATAAACGGCGGAACCAACAGAATTGCAACGCTTTCGGGTGTTTTCAACAACACAACCTATGATAACAAGGAATACGGAAGCAGATTCGATTTGGCTTACGGTGCGTCTCTTGACATAAAGGCCGAAATCACCACGAACTTCCAGACGGGTACGGTAGTCAACGGTGTTGCGGAAGACCAGTCTCCGTGGGAAGTGGCAGATACGACAACCTGGTACGCACAAGATCAGAATCACGGAACGAATGCCACGCAGTTCAATCGTAATATTAACGAAGCGCTGAATGTTACATTCAAGAATACGATTGACAGCAATAAGGTGGCTCTCAAGGTTACCGTGACAGACGTGCGTTCCGGCTACAGCACGTTCTATATTACCGATACCTTCACGGTTGACTCCAACCCTCCGACTGACCCGATTATTTCGGCGGTTGACGAGGATGAAGAGGTAATGAACCTTGCAAATCAGGATTACACGGTCGGCGGAGCTAATGCGGCGGTAAATCTGCTTTTGTCGGGTTCGGGTGACTCGGGAAGCGGGCTGAAAGAATACAGCTATATGGTGTATTACGTTTCAACAGAAGCGGCAAGCAGGTTTGCGAATACATCTTCAACTCAGGCTATTCTTCAGCAGATGGCAAACTATACGCCTGAGTCTTTTGGAGAGGCAACCTTCACAAACTGGACTTCTCTGAAGCCGGATGCTGAGGGCAAGGCGAGATTCACCGTTTCAAAGGACGGATATTATCGGATAATTTCAAAGGCTGCGGATAATTCGGGCAAGTTCTCAAAGCTTGTTGAGCAAGCCTTCCGTGTGGACCTTTCAATTCCGGCAACGCCCGAAACACGCCTTGTTGCAAATAACAAGACGGCAGGCGGCTCTGCGAACAATCTTGTTGCCATGCCATATGACAACAGGACATATACAGATTCGGAAGTATGGATGCTGGTCAAGATACCTCCAATGACGGGCAAAACCATAAAAGATTACGAATTTTCACTTGACAACGGTCTGGAGTGGCTGGAAATAAACAGCACTGCGAAGGAAAAGTATCCCGGCATGACAGTGCTCGGTCCTTCAACCGCAAATGTATACTATACAAAAGACGGGCAGACCGACAGCAGCGGAAACCCGGTTTTGCCGTATAACCCGAACTATTTAGAGAGCTTCGCCTATGATATTGCGGTGCGTCTTGACCCGGACGGCGCAGACGGCAAGGGCGGAATCTCAGACTATCAATCTATAGTTATGCGCATTAAAGACTCTTACGGAAACACCTCCCTTGTTTCTGAAGCTGTTGTTATGCGTACAACTGCTGATATATCGACAGGCGACGTCCTTCACCACGAAGGAATAGAGGTTGCGCTTTCATTGGGAATAACAACAAAGAGTGCCGGCGGCGTATCTCCGCAATTAAAGAATGCTGCGGCAAAGAAGATAAATGAAAAGTATTATGGTTTAGGCGGACAGTCAAATCCGAATGAGGCAGACTTCAACCCGTGGCTTTTGGCAAAAGACCACACTTGCCGCTGGGATCAAGACAAGGACCCTGACTGCGTAGGTCCTTGCTTAGACGGCGCAAACTGCCCGTATGTTAAATATGGCGACTTGTATGAATACTACAGGCCACAGCAGGTTAACGTTCAGGGCTTGTCAAACCAGAACGCCGCCATGAGAACTGACTGGGCAGAGTATGACCATAATACTACATCCACAGGTGCGATGATAGGAACAAAAGGAACTTATCATGCTTCGACATATGATTTGACAGACGCTGCAATAGGAAGAGTAAGGGGCGGTACAACAGGAAACACAAGCAGTAATGGAACAAATGCAAACCCGGTTTATCAAACATATGTGTATAGCGGGGCGCAAACAAACTGCGCATACAGGTCAAGGCATTTTATAGATTATTCAACTGAAAGCGGTGCGGTGGCGGCCGGAACGGAAGGTCCGTTCGGCAGAATTTTGGCGATGGGCTATGCAAACGGACAATACCGCGACTGGAAATTCCTGCCGGATGACCAACCGGGAAAGAAGACACTGCAGCTCACGATAGATGAAGCAAGCGCAAGTTTTCATACATATGACGGCGGTGGGTTTTTCTTCAACACAACGATAAGGAAGAACAGTGCAGGCACATGGGTTATAAGCGGATATCTGTTCTATAACGGTACCGGTGGCGGAACTACTATTACCGACCCATTTAATGTATCGGGAAGCTTCAGCTCAATGATTTTGAAGTTCACAGAAGTTCCTGTTTTGACATTTGCTGATGGAAGCGGCAGCAGAGTAAGAGGACATGCAGGGGTTACCGAGGTTGCGGTACTGCCTTATCCTGACACCAGCGCTGCAGTAGGAGGAAAGGTCAAGAACTTCAAGATTGTGACAGAGGCGGGTTATACATCCGTATGGTGGACAATGGGCACCGGCAACCACACAGATGCTGCTTTCAAGCTTTTTGAGAATACAGCATCAACAGACACAACTATCAACGGTGTAAGAGGCGGACGCTTCTTCAACAATGTCGCCACACCGAGAGTAACGGTCAACGGCGTTGACCCGGGACAGAACTCATACGGCTTCGGTCCTCTGATAGGATACTTGAGCCACAGTTGCGGAAGAGAAACGAGAGTTGAATTCTCAAACATCAACATGATAATGCAGGTTGCCAGAAGGCTTTCTGAGGTTGTAACAGAGCCTCAGTGGGGCGGCGGCAAGGCAAAGTATATCCTCAACATTTCCGACCAAAGTGCAGACGACTTCAACGATGCGGCACTTTCATCGGCTATCCAGTGGAGACTTTTCAACGACAGCGCTAAGTTTGTCGGCTGGGGCAAAGAGGCTAACAGAGCAACAACGGAAGAGTTCCTCAGCAGAATTGAGGGAGAAGGTTATTATGAGTCAAACGATGTTGGAAAGAATGACCAACAGCAAATAGACGGCATTGCCGAATACATAACAAGAGCTTATTATAAAGAATTTGGCTTCACGGAAGACCAGATAAACAGCGGAACAATCAAGGACGCTGTTACGGCAGGCGTTTCGGCGAAGGGCACTGTTTATTCGCTGGACGATGTGGGCAGCCATGAGTTTACGGTCACGCCTGATTTCCTTAACACCTCAACGGCGAATGAAGACTTCCCTGCGGGACGTTGGTTCATTCAGCACGATACAATAGGCTATGAAAATGTGAACCCGAGCCCGAGAAATAATAAGTATTCAGACGCATTAGACCTTAAGATTACACAGCCCGGACGTTACACGGTTTATTTCGCACCGGACCCGGTAAAAGCTGCAAGCAATACGCTTGACCCGGATAAGGACGGCGCAATATTCGATTTCGTCGTAAGTCAGCGTCCTGTTGCAAACTTTACGGGAACAATTGACAAAACGACGAATGTTGTAACAGTTGACGACAGCCCGGCGATAGACCTTGACGCCCCGACAACAACGCCAATGGCGCAGGGCTACTATTTTAAGAATGAGAGCGGAGTTGACACCCCCTACAACTCATTCCCCACCGCAACAGACGTAAGGGCGAATGCAAACATTCAGCTGAACGGCATTAAGAATGTTGAGTGGAGATATGAGATTCTTACCACCAACGGCACAGGAAATGACATCAGCCTCGACACGAAGTATTCATCGGGAGGCTGGATTTCAAGCACACCCGGCAATAACCCGATTACAGGAAAAACAGTGACTCAGCTGACAAGTGACCGCCCTGTTCCTATCACATCATTGGGAGATAACGACGTTCTGACGGTGTATATGAGGGTTACGGATACATCGGCAGTTAAGAAGGCGGCATATGATGGGCAGGGAAGATTCCTGGGATACTATTATGTGCCGGGAGAAACCCTTACAAGTAAGATTGTCCAGCAGAACGTGACATCAGGTGCTGCGGCGACATTCAGCCCGCTGTCATCATTCCAGCTCAGCACGGTTTATATGTATGACACGGCACTTGCCGGAACGGCTAACTCAAAGATTCTTGTCACACGCAAGAGCTCGCAGTCACAGGGCAAGGAATTCAATTTGTCCTGGGCGATTAACTTCACGGGCGGCAAGGACGACTATATCCAGCTCACAAAGGATGCTACCACAGGTGATTATAAAGATGGAGCAGAGGTTGTTCTGAAATGCGAGACACCCGAAAATGTCACAGCAGGAGGTTCAACAGGCGGAGTATGGTCAATCAGCAAAGACTACATCAGCAAACACATTACGCAAAAGGGCGGCAACATGGTTCTGCAGATTACAGAATCACTGATGGGCTTGACGACTGAGGATATAAGAAATAACGTATCGACTCCGCATAATATTTCTGACTCCTCCGCACGTGCCATATTCTACATGGCGGACACTAACCCGCCGTCAATACAGAATGTCGACGTTATAACTAAGACGTGGACAGGCGAAGCTATGGATAATCCGCCCATGGAAGAAGCGGCAAAATGGACCACTTCAACGTATGAGGCAAGTAAGTACCTTGACGTCACAAAGAGTGACAAGTATCTGGAATTAACTATCGGCGGCTCAAAGGATGCTGAGGGAAGGCTTGGCGGATATGCATACTATCTGTATTCAAAGAATCCTGACGGAACGGTGAAGGATTATTATAAGCTGAATGCAGACGGAACTAAATCGGCACCTACAACTGCGGCTTCGGCAACAACAACAATCACATATGACAACACAATGGCAAGCGATGAGGTCTCACAGACCTTGAAGCTGACGTCGAAGGTTATGGCGAGCACAGGCTCTTCAGAAAGCATCTCAATTGCCATCTGGGCATTCGACAATGCAAATCCTGTCAACAAGACAGTCGAGAGCAAGGTTGAAGACATGAAGTTCTCGAAGTCCATTCCGGTTGCACCGGCAATTACGGTAACGGACGACGACAATGCTGTAGTTTCCACAATCGGAAATGACAACGGCTTCACGGGCTTAAACGCCACTGATGATAAGATGAACTCTCCAAGTGGCAAAAACTTCTTCTCAGCGACGCCTGTAACAGTGAAATTTGCACCGAGGCAGGGTTACTTTGTCACTGACGATACAACAGGAGAACAGGTACCTGCAGCGGCAGACGCAGTGGGCGCAAGGCTGTTCTATATGGATGTCAACAAGTTTGCCGACAGAACGAACATGGCGACAATTCACTATACGGGAGAAAGAATATCCACCAATGGAACACACACACCCATCAGTGGTACGATTGACCCCGCAAGAGAATTGAGATTTGAAGAAACCGGAGAATATGAGATTACGGCAAAGGTAGTCAACGGTGCCAATGCGGAATCAGCGACAAGAACGCTGTCATTCAAGATAGACCGCGGAATCCCGACGACCCCGACGCTGGACGTACTCATGAATCTGGGTGGACGTGAGCAGCCTTACGACGGAAGCTGGCAGAGGTCAGTTACAATTGATATCAGCGGAAGCAGAGATATTGAGAATAACAGTACATCTCACTATCGTTATTCCATCGACGGCGGCAACACATGGACAGATATGCCCAACAATTTGAGCACTGGCAGAGAGCTTAGCTTCACTGAAGAGAGCGGAATAAAAACGGGTTCGTACGAAGTAAGAATCGTGGCGGTTGACCCGGCCGGTAATACGAGTGAAGAAAAGACAGTTACGATAAACATTGACCTCACTGCGCCGACGGTGCCGCTTAGAGAAGCAGATGTAACAGCGAGCTCAAAGGTGGTTTATAACTATGCAGAGCTGCTTGTCAAGACAAGCATTTTAGGTGAGGGAACTGCATGGCCGCAGGGCTCGACAGATACAGATGTCGCTATTCCTGTTTCATTGGAAAACGGAAAGCTTGTTTCAGGAATGGTTATGGCATATGATATTGTGCCGGCAAGCGGATATGAGCTTGCAAGCGTGATGTTCGGCTCAAAGAAGTATATTCCGGGAAGCGTAAGCTCATTGGGATATCTTATAGCGTCATCTAAGGAGAATGGAGCGTATGTCTTTATGCCCCCGTCAGTGGTGATTGACCCTGACGAGAATCCGCACTTTGAAGAGACATTTGTTGTTGAATTCGTAGAAAAGGATACGACAGGAAAAGTGACAACAGTGCTGAAGGTGCCTGAAGAGGTAAGCGTGCCGAATTATAGTGTAATAAAGCCGCTTGCAGCATATGTGCCCGGCACTTCAGAACCGGGAATAAGCGGAAATTACAGAATTACCGTATCGCATGGCGGAGCCGGAACATTCCTTGACCCGTCAAGCGGTTCTGTGGAAGTTTTACCGGCAAGCAGCAAAACTGTTTCGGTAATAGCTCTTCCGGGCGTAAAGCTCTCGTCGATTACGATTAACGGCGGCACAGTTGACCTTGATAATCTTCCCGCCGGAGATTTCTTCACAATGGAGGGAAGCAGCACATACAAATATACTTTCGGAGAAGTGTTTGAGAACAAAGCGATTGCCTTTAACTTTGTGACCAGAGAGGTTTACGAGCTTTATCTGAATACAACAGGCAGAGGCGGCACACTTGTTTTCGAAAATTTGAGCGACAGGAACGTTGCAAGAACAGGCAACCTCAACAGCAATGGTGCATATGAGGTGTTTGAAGGCGCAACTCTTCAGCTGCGCCCAACTCCGCAAACGGATTATGCACTGAAGGCTTTCTCGGTAAATGACCGTGTCTATGAGGCAGATTCGGATTTGATAACAATACCTCAGCCTTATGAATATACGGTGACACGTGAGAAGGATGCAGGCGGAATTCTTGCAACAGCAGATTTCGGGATTGCTTCCGGTGCGACAAAGGTCGGCATTTCAGTTCAGTATCTTGAAAAGATTGAAAAGGATCCGGAGAATTCCGAAGAACCTGACCCTGAGAATCCTGAGGAACCGGAACCCGAACCTAAAGTTGTGCTGAAGGGCGGAACCATTTGGCCTACGCCTGAAACAAGCGGAGAGAATGAAATAATCTATGTACCCTCGGGCGCAACGCAAACATTCACAGTAACACTTTACCCCGGGTACACTCTTGAAGATGTCAAAATAATTATGCCGGGCCGTGGAGGCGTTTCGACAGAGACATCTCTGCCACTGACGCCGAGCAATGACGGAAAAACGGTTACGTTTACGGCGCACGCTATAAACGGAGCAAGTGACGGCTCAGATGTAGGATTGACCTTGTTCTTCAAGGAGAAAACCTTTAGTGTTCTTCAAACAGTCGGTACGGGCGGAAGGCTTTTAAGCACAGTAGTCGACAGAACCGGCACTCCGATTGATGACGTCAACTTTGACGCTATCCCGGAAGGTGCTTCGATTCAGTTTACTGTCGAAGAGGAAAAGACAACTGAAGCAACCTCCGGCTACAGGCTCAGTGATGTTCAGGTGAACAGCGCATCAATTGGCGCAAGGAGCTCCTTCTCTCTGGATAATATTAAGAGCAACCAGACGGTGAAGGTAGATTTCACAAAGAGACCGCTGCTTGATTCCTTCGTAAGTCATACAATTTCAATTGTTGCAAACAATGTCAGCGATAATGCGGCTTTGGCTGATAGACCATACTATTTCGCCATCTATGAGAATGGGGAAACACCGCAGTTCTATGGTCCGTTTGCCGAAAATATGCAGGACGCACTTTCTCTGCAGGCGCAGGGAATGCCGGCATTGAAGCCGAATTGCGAGTATAATGTTCGGGTGAAGGCGGTTGACCGCGTAGGAAACGAGGGAGTTTCACCGATTTCGAAGATATATACAAGGGCAAATCAGGCATTTGCAATAAATGCACAGGTAGCTGACGGTCAGAACGACAGCTACACTAAGAAGGTATGGTTATATATCAACCCGAATGGGAACCCTTCAAACACAGAGTATCTCGTTCGCTATTCGGAATACGAGACAATGAAGGAAGTGTTCAGTGCGAAGAGAGAAGAAAACGGTGAAATGGTTGATGACTGGAAGCCGCTGGCTCCCGGAGGATACCTTGAAGTAAGCGGTCTGGAGGCAGGCAAACCTTACTTCCTGACTGTTGACTCAAGAAATACTTCAGGAATTATAACCGACGCAAGTTATCTTGAGAGCAATATTCGGAAGATTGTCCTGAGTCATGCTGCTCCGCCGGAGGCTTCAATTTACTTCACTGAGCAGAAGAGCCCGTTTGGAGGAACAACACTTATATGGGACGAGCCGCCTTCGGATGTTTCCGGAATAGTCATTTACAGAGACGGTGAAGAATTGGAAGAACTCGAGAAAGAGTTACATACATCTTTCACGGATGATTCTACATACGCTTTGCTGGGCAATAAGGTATACGGATACAGCTATGCATATCGAAACAGCGCAGGAGTCGGCTCGACAAGAACCGTCGTCAGCGAGGCTTACAGAGATGCTTACAAGAAGAGCCTTGATGTGGTGGATGAAAGCGGCACAATAGTAACGCCGGGAGACCCGACTGATTTGAACAAGCTGAAGGCTTTGATTAAATCTCAGCAGACGGAAGACCAGCAGACCTTTGAGCAGCTTCTGACATATCCGCATTATCCCGCAAGCGCTACGGTAAGCTTTGCAAGTATCATGAGTACATCGGGAACAGACTATAATTCGGGACGAGTAGTTCTGAAAATAAACCCGGACACATCAACGACATCCAGAAGTCAGAAATACAGGGTGAAGCTCATCGGCGGAAATATGGTAGGCGGTGAATTTGTACCTGACACAGGATACAACGATTCGATGGGAAGCAAGCTTGAAGGAGAAACAACATTCCTTAACTCCAGAGACGGCGCAACCCATCAGTGGGATGGTCTCAACACAGAGCTGGTATATGAGGTTCAGGTTCTTGAGGTCATAACATCAGGTCCTGTTGTCAAGAATAACAGCGTCGTTGTTGATGCTGCAGACGGCTCAAATTACGGCATTGAGGGAAGCCTCGGTAAAATATACCGTGTTGACAGAGACGGATACAGTGTTGAATTCACAAAAGACAGCACTGCCGCAGGGCTTCTGTATCCTTCCGGAACATCATGGGAATGGAGCGGAAACGAAGGCGACGCATATGCTGACCCGCAAGGTACCCATGGCGGCTGGGACAGAATGCTGACCTTGACAAATGCTGCGATGGTTGGCATTGATTACATCAAGTTCAATACGGCACCTAAGATTGCTTTGCCGACAGACCCGGCAGACTATTTCGATGAGCAGCTGACATATGATGCCGAGAACGGCTATATACTTATAGACGGCAAGCAGAAGGACCCCAAATTCAAGGTTAATGTGGCTGTTTGGGATACCGACAGCGCAAGCCTGAGTGTTGAGGGAAGAATAGACGGATACCTTGCTGGCCGCGGAAGTATCATATCTCCTCTGGATAGGCAGCCGATAACGAAGGATGAATACTACAGGCTTGAGATGGACGGAAACAGCTTGAAGTCGGGCGTCTATGATTCGATTGATTTGACTGCGAACGATACAGAGCTTATAAGCAATGTTAAGCTTACAGATGAAAATCTGAAGATAGTGGTCAACCAGATTAAGCCGAACATTACTGTAAGAGGCGGCACGCAGACAAGAAAGATTCAGCTGGGCGCAGATTTCAAAGACGTTGATTTCTCTGTTGCTTCATCAATAAATAAGGGCAATTCTACAGATGAAAGAATAAGAACGCTTAGAATTACAATCCTTGAAGAAGAGTTCGAAAGAATCTTCGGCACCAACGATGAAGCTGCTTTGAGGAACAACTTAACGAACGGCCTCAGCGAACCGTATCTGTCTTCCGTGAGAGAGCTGTTGGGTACAAATGCAGGCACATATCTCAACGGTAACAAGGCGAAGGATGCTGCATCGGTTAACGCTATCATAGATTCAGTCAATCCGCCGCTCAGATATATGGTCGGCATAACAAAGAATCAGTATGAAGCAGCAACTGAGCAGGTGAGAACCGAACACTTCAGAAAAGAAGACATCGGCTCCGGTGACACGATGGTCAGCTATTACTGGGCGGATTATGACTATGCAGTGTCAAACTCACTATGCACATGGATTGAGAGAAATGAGGTAGACGGGGAAGACGTAATTATCGGTACGCTGAAAAGCACATATGACTTCAGAGTATATGCGAAATTCGGCAACAACGAATCTCAGATAACGCCGACATTCCAGGTTGAAAGCGTACCGTCGGTCGTGATGCGTACAAATGCCAGCTGGGGTTGGTATGAAAGCCTCAAAGCCGAGTATGATTTCTATGAAGAAGGTGACTTCAGAATAGCTGACGTTGCGGGAGCTAAGATATTTAACGGCGCTTACGACGATATGCTTGATGCGAAGTATCTCAGCGGAGAATCTGATGACGGATATTCTGATGAGGCTCACAGCGAAGTTGCATATAAGGCGGAGCAGGCAGAGGATCCGAATAATCCGGGAACGATGATTACCAAGTATTATGTCTATAAGATGAATGATACAGAGATGGCGGTTGGAAAGAATTATCTTACGGCATCAATGGACGTTACGTTAGGCGTTCATGAAGCATTCTTTGAAGCCGGTATGATACTGACCACAAGCCCGACATATAATCCTAATACTGGTACAGGTCTCGGCGAAGGAGTAGTGGAGAGTGGCCCAATCGCTGTTCAAAATGGAGGCATTACCAAGAATGGAGTATATACATCAACGATGTACGGCTTGACGGCCGGAACCACGTATTATATCTGGACATTCTATAATACTGACCCGGGTAAAGACGAAAGCCATAGAGTTTACAGGAATCAGGGCGACAGGATAACAACCTCAAGTGACCTGCAAACGGCATATTACGGCTTCACGTTCCCGAAAACATCATATCTTGAAACAAACGCAAGGACATATTCAGATGGCTACTCGCAGTATATTCAGATTGACCGCCGAGGAGACGATACCCCGAAGGCAACTGTCAGTGTTTCAGCTAAATACTTCCTTGCAGATGATGAAGGAAACTTTGTTCTTGATAATGTGGGTGAGCGTATCCCGATTGAATTTGATGTCGGAAACGGAGCGGGAGATAACCCGTATCGCACATTTGTCCCGGTTAAGGATACGATAGACTTCAAGACGCTCACTCAGTCATTTGACCAGGTGGAGTACAAATTGTATAACAACAGTGCAGAACAGCATCACATGATAGCAGAGCTTTCGATTTCACTTTCGGATATGATAGGATGTAACTATGTGCAGCCGGGCGCTGAAACGACACTTATCTATATTCAGGATGATGAAAGCCCGATTAAGGAATACAAAATGGGTCTCATCAACAACACGGAAGACGAGCTTGAAGACTTGATTGCACCCGATGCACGAACCTCGTTCTATAGGTATAAGTTTGAAGGACTTGACTTAGGCGTTCTGCCTCCGAGAAGCTTGACAATCGGATATGAAAATACTTCAACAGGAGATTTGAACAATATCACTGTGGAAATTTTCAAAGACAGAACAGCAAAAGAGCTTTCGGATGAATTCTATATCAACGGAGACTACACCGATTCATTGCTTTCGAAGACTATGGGCGGATATCACGCAGATGCAAAAGGATATCTGAACATCCTGCCGGCAAGTGACCTTTCAGACGGAATGCACAGAGCTTATGTGCGTATAAAGGATTCACGGATGACCTCCGATAATGATAATATATGGATTGAGGTCACGCAGATAGTCGGTCAGAGCACATTGAGCGGATACATCTACTACAGCAAGAATATGCCGCTCACAGAGGCAATGCTTCTGTCAGAAGAAAGCGTTGCAACAGTAAAACTGTACAATGCAAATGACTTCGACGGAACGGGTATGCCGACCGCCGACCCGCTGTACACAGCTACAACTGACCCCCACAGAAGCGGATACTTTGAGATTAAGAATATTCTTAATCTGGGCATGGAAGGCGCACCGGATGGGTACTTTATCGTTGTAGAGAAGCCGGGCTTCATACCCTACAGCTCCGGATATTACGGTATTCAAGGTACTGCTATAGTAGGTCAATATTATGAAGCGTCTAAGTTTAAGCTGCAGAAAGAGAGTCATAAGTATCAGTTCAATGTGAGACTATTGGCGGGTGATGTGAACAGAGACTACGAAACTAATGAGAAAGATTTCACAGCATTCATGAAAAACTTCAATAAGTCTTATGACGCGGCGCTCACAGACCAGCAGCTTGCTGATATGGGCTTAGAGAATATCAGATACTGCGACTATAACTTTGACGGACTTGTTAACGTTCTTGATAGAATGTCAATAAGAGAGGTTGTGGGGCTGTCAATGGTGAGCTATGACTACTTGAAAACTTATGATGTGAACCAACCGATGACCAATGACACGACCAACGGCGGAATCCCTGTAGACCAGGGAATGATAAGCTAAATAAGCTCTTTCACCCGAGGTAGTTACCTCGGGTGAAAGAAACCTCAAGACATCAAAATTATTTTTTGATTGTCTTGAGCACAGGGAAGATAATGGAGGAAAATATGTCTTCTTTGTGCTCAAGACAATGGGGTGTTGAATATGTGGCAAATAGTGCCATTTACTCTTAGGGATTAGAAGGAGAAGGAAGCGATGAAAAAGAACTTGAAAAAGGTGTTGGCTCTGATTCTTGTCGTGTGCTTTATTATGACAGGAATACCTCAGGCTGCGTTTGCGGCAGCACCGCCTGTAAATACAGGAAGAAGGGGGAACGAAAGACCAATCGTGAGATTGGCTCAAACCGGATTCAATGCGGCATCAGGTATACTTTCTCTCAGCTTGTATGTGAGAGGACAGGAGAAAACCGGAAGTATTAGTTCTGCAAGAATATTCTTTTCTGTTGACAAAGCGGTTCTGACGCCTGTTGACGTGAATGGAACTGCGCTTGACTTTGCCACGAATAAAGGGCTTGGTGCAGTTACCTATGGAGGAAGTGGCTCAGAGCATAAGTTTGCTGATGCTGTCAATGTCGACGAACCGAATGTGGCAGACGAAGAACATTCACAGTATTTGGTGTATGATTATGAAGAGCAGAATCCGGGTTCAACGGATGAATACAGAAATGGCAGGATTTATAACTTTTTGGAATTCTCATATCCGAGTGATAGTAGAATTGGTGCAAGTCCTGACGGAACGCAGATTGCGACAATTTATTTCAAGGTAGCCGGGAATACACAGGACAACTTATCGTCGAATTCATTTGCATTGGCTACTCCGGGGGAAATAGGAAGAGAAACAGCATCAATAGCTGACCCAAATGCTTCAGTCCTTGACCCATCCATTACATTCACGATTGCATCAATGGAGTATTTTGAACCTATTACTCAAAATCAAAAAAGAGAGCTTGGATACTATTACGGTGTTCTTCCTACTCCGGGAAGCCCGCAGAATATAGGAAATTTCTACAGCGAAGACAGAGTTATCCCGAATTTCCGTGATATTCCTGACGTTATACCCGACAATGAAGAGTGGAATGTCGGGATAGACTACACGGGCTGGAACAGACCGAGCATTGAAGAATTGTACGTGAACCCCAATTACAATAATCCCGAGATGGCGGTAAATGTTGAAATTCCCAAGGTAAATCTGGATACGGGTGAATTTGAATCCGTCACCACCGATGTTGCTTATGAAATAGATGCGTATGACAGTGCGAACGGAAGTTTTCACTATCCTGACCCTGTGCCGCCGGCACAGGAAATTCTGCCGACAGGGCTTTTCTGGGAGATGTGGGACCCTGTCAAGGATGAACCCATAGCAAAAGAGAGTTATCCGGCGGGCGTAAGCCTGGAAATTGATTCAGACGGTGAAGCAACGGGGCAGCTTGTTGTAACCTCGGCAGCGGCGGAAGTAGCGGCAGGGCTTGAAAATGCCGAGCTCAATGTTTATCTGCGTGCTTCAAAGACCATGAAATATATGGAGGAATCTGACTCTCCCGTAGGTGTGAAGACTGTTAAGTTCACACTTGCGGCAGACAGTGATGTTTACGAGCCTGCGGCGGTTGTCCTTTTGGATAAGGACGAAGCGACTGAGGACATAGAAATTGATTTGAGCGGAGCCGAATTCACCTCTAACGGTTATGAATTCTATATTGGGCTTATAAGCGCATACGGTGTGCCGGTAAGGACCTCCGATTTGCCGGTTGACGAGATAGGCACAATGGCGGTAAGCGTTGATAACGCACCTCCGAGCACAATGACAGACAATGATAAGCAGGTGTTTGATTTTGCACCGGTTGATGAGTCATGGGCGGAAGACGGAAAATGGACGGCTGACGACTATGCTAAGGTTAAGCTGCAGTTTGCCGACGGGAAAAAGGTATCGGATTTTATTGCTGAAGCGGGAACGGCTAAGATTTCCGCAACCTATATTCCGACAGGCACAATCGTCACCCCTATTCAATCAGGAAGCATCGGGCTTAACGTACATAAGGCTCCGTCAAAGTTTGATAAGTTCAAGCTGCTGCAGTATGCAGCTCCGGAAGATGAAGTGCCCAAAGTAGATGATGAAGCAGAGCATGTTATCATTTCCTCTACGCTGGATACCGATGTATACTTCAAAGCGATTGCCGTTGACCAGTATGGCAAAGAAATTCCAACGTACGACAGACCGGAAATCTCCTCGCCTGATGCGGGACCGATGTATGTGACGGACAATGACCTTACAAGGCTGTATATAAATCGGGGCGACCCCACAACGCAGATAAGATTATCGGTTTCAGGGCATCCCATAACTGAGCCTCAGGAGCCGCCTGCGCAAATCTTCAGAATTAACTATGTCAGAGAAAACAGAACCTTCAGTCAGGTTGAAATTTCAGGAAAAAATGCGATTTCAAGCATACTTCAGATTCCGCCGACAGTTATTGGTGCTGAATATCAATTGAGTGCTATTGCAAAAGACCAATATAACTTGCCGCTCAATGATAACGGTGAAATCCCGGCAGGGGCGGACACCACATGGACAGTTGATGGAACAACGAGCCCGTCATTTATGGATGCGGTGACTCTATCTAAGGACGGCAAAATTAAGTTGGTCAGGTCGCTTTCAGGGGGAGAGAGGCTTGCTGTAAGAATTACCGTCTCTTATACTCCTGACGGAGGCGTACCGATAGAGGTTTCAGATATTGCGCTTATATCCTTGGGCGCTGTGCCGACATTTACGAGTATAGTAACGGATATGGCCACAAGCTATGATATTCCAACAGCCGATGAGCCGCAGTATATTAATATCAGAGCAATACCGAAAGACCAATACGGTAATGATATAGCGATAGACGGCACGATAAACTGGAGCTTGGAGGGCGAAAATATACCTATCGGCGTTGAAATTTCGCCGTCGCTCACACCAGACGCCCAAAACATGAATATGAGGCTCATGGTTCCATCCTCAACGGTGGCAACTTCGTTTAGGATAAGGGCAGTATCGTCTTTAGACAGTACGAAGGAATTGCATCACTCAATCAGCCTTGTTAAGGACAACCCGGTACTGACAGAAGCCGATATTGACCAGGAGAAGGTTGCAAAAGGTATTCCGACACAGCTGTCTGTCACAGCTAAAGACCAGTATGGCGAAATAATCAGAAATACAACCGTCAATTGGCTTAGGGCAACCGCAAGCTCGTCTGACGGACAGGCAACCGTGACTTTGAGTAATACGGGCGTTGTCGAGGCTGGGGCAAACGCCTCATCAGTAACTGTTTTTTACACAGTTAACGGCGGGGTAGAGAGAAGCAAAACGCTCGCAGTTGTAGACGGCGGAAATGCAGTATCTGTCACATTGTCTACATTGAATGAGAATATCACTATTCCGAGGAAGGTTAAAAACGGAGACATAGTATCAGACGGTACGCCGGCAACTGCCGCCATTACAGCAGTTGTAAGAGACGCTTCCAATGTTATAATCAGAAATGACTTAGTCTGGGATTTTGAAGAAATATATGAAGGCGTGCTGATAAATGAAAACGGCGTAGTATCTGTAACTTCAAATGCGAAACCGGGTAATATAACAGTGGCCGCAACTGACAAAACGACAGGTGCGACCGGATACATCACGCTCACTTTGAATTATGAAGAAGGCTATCCGCAGAACAAGGATTTCTTGTATGTTGATATTTCCCCGTCTGTCGTGCCGTATAATGCACAAATACAAATTACTGCAACAGCATATGACCAATACGGCAACCCGAACGAGAGCAGCGAGATAATCGGTGGCAACAACGGTAACATTCAGTGGTCAACGCCCGGAGGAAACCATGGCTCCTGGGGGGTGTCAGGCGGCAATAGAAGAGCAACTTACGGACTTTCTGTTACTCCGAGCGGAGCTGAAAATGAATACACAGAAGACTTTTACAACTTAAATGTTGCGGTTGATATGCCCAGCGGTCTTCTGAGAGCCTCTAAGATAATCAGGCCGATTAACCATGGTGGCGCGTCGCAGGACGACCCGTACGTTGATGCCGTCAGTATAGGAATCGGCGGCACTGATACTATTACCATACCGGTCTCAGGGGCGGATGTGGCACAGTCGATTTTTACAGCAAACGCATATGACGATTTTGGTCTGCTGCTTGGCGCCGAGTATGGCGATTACGCCAGAACCAGATGGAGCATTGATGCGCCGGCTGACAGCGGTGTACAATTAGCTATACCACAAGGCCAAGGCATAAGGGCCACAATTGCTGTTTCAGATACGGCAAGCGAGGGAGAATTCAGACTCACAGCCGAGATAAATGACAGTAAATCCGGAGAACTCCTCACGGCAACCAAGAAAATCAAGCTTGTATACAGTGAAGAGGATTTTGTCTTCGACGGGCATAGCGGTTCAGTTGAGATAGTTGATAACAACGTATACAGAGGCGTTGAAGAATTCCAGCTCACCTCTTTGATAAAAGACAAAAATGATAATCCGCTTAAGAATCTCAGTGGGTTAACCGAAGTGTGGTCATTGGACGCACAGGTTGACGGCGTGAGCTTGAAAGAAAGCGGACGCCTGACTGTAGAAAGCGATGCTGAAGCACAGAGCATAAGCGTCACGCTTACGGTAAGCGGAAATTCAAAAACGGCGAGCGTCACTAAGAACATCGGCTTACTTGACGGGCTTGATTCCAGAGTTCTTGATAGAATTGAGATAACAAACACAGACAATATAAAAACAATATATATTCCATCACCGCTTTCAGTCGGCTCGCTCAGAGAGCGCCTGACAGTTTTCGGCGCCAGAGGCTTTGACCGGAACGGTGTGGCAATGGATTTGCCTGACACGCTCACATGGAGCCTTTTGTCTGCGCCGACAGGCATGTCAATAAATGAGAACGGCGTTGTGCGTGTTGACAGCGCAACCTTTGAGAGCACAAATACTACAATTATTGTAAAAGACGTAAGCGGCGTTGAAGGGCGTTACAGTGTGAAGGCGGAATACGAGCCTGAAATCTTCACACGAATAGAAGTAATGCAGGATTTGGTAAACGGAAATAAGGGTGCGCCGGCAGCAGGCGTTGAACCCATACTGCTGAAAGCCAGATACCTGAATCAATATGGAGTAGAAATGCAGCTTCCGTCGGCTGAGCCTGTATGGAGCATGGGAACAGGAGTAATCGGGCAGAATCAATACGGTGAGCCGATTTACGGACCAGCAAATGACGGCGCAGTGGTAGATCTTTCGTCTGCGGGCTATGTCACGTTTGACAGCGACACAGAATTCTTCTTTGTAAATGTTTCGTACAAAGGCAAAACAGAGAATAACAGAAAGATTACGGTAAGCACGGAGCCTTCAAGGATAGAGAGGCTTACAATCACGCCGACCAAGACGGATTTGAAGATTCCGAAGCCGACAACTTCCACCGAAGATATAATCAATAATTCCCGGGCGCAATTTATACCCAAAGCCTATGACCAGTATAATGAGCGTGTCAGAGACTTCAGCGGAAGCAACGCCCTTGTGTTTGATGTGCTCGACGTGGACATTTATCACGGGGAAGATGAAGAGCAAGACGGCATATCACTCATACAGATGCGTGTGAATGGCAGCTATATTCAAAGTAATGCGCAGATAAATATTTCCAGGTGGGCGCCGAGCGGCTCAATTATGGTCCGGGCGACAAACACGAACGGAAGCAATGTTGCCGTGGCGACAGCTATGCTCTCACTTGAAAGATACCCTTCGGAAATAGTGGGCGTAAGAATAACAACAGGTGATACAATAGGAGCAACTGCTGACGCTGTTCAGCTTCAGTATGAGCACCGTGATGAGTATGAATCACCTGTGGTTTCCACTGCACCGGTGGAATGGACATTAGAGGGCTATACATTTGATAGAACAAAAGACCCGACAGATATAGCACCTACACTTACATCAGACGGCAAGCTTATGCTTGCATATAACACATCAAGCGTTACGGTTAAGGTGACATCGGCTGATTCACATCTTAACAGCACGAATAATTCCGATGCCAAAACCATTTCAATCAGCAATGAGCCCTCAAAGCCGTCACGCATTGAGCTCACATATCAGGGAAGCATACCTGTCAGAATTCCGAGAATAGGCGGAAACCCTGTGGAGCTGGTATACACCGCACAGCTGTATGACCAATATAGCACGCCGCTTGACAGTGCGGGTATTCTTTGGAACATCGAGACACATGCCGGCGTTAGGATGGAAACAGCCACAGGAACAGTTGCGGGCACAAGCAGAAAAGTTTCAAAGGCGACAATCTCTGTAAGCAACGGCGCAAAGGCCAAGGAAAATTTGGTTCTCACAGCCATTGACAGAGACAGCGAAGTTGCGTACCAGAAGGGATTATCCCCTCACACTGGAATATCTTGACCAGTTCGGCGAAGTGATGGAAGCACCGTCAAACCTTTCTCCGGAATGGTTGGCTACCGGCTTTGAGCCGAGCTCTGAGGCGGCTAATTACGCAATATTCCTTGATGATACCACCGTCTTCGGAAATAATACTCTTAGCTATTCTTCAGGCGTAAGAGAGGTATCGGTGTCGGTTACTGTAGACGGAATATACACCGATTCTAAAACACTGCTCTGGGGCGGCGAAGAAGTTCTCTCAAGCATTCGTGTTGACGGAATTGATGAAGTGAAGCCGGGCGAAGAGGCACAGTTTACCGCCACTCCGCTGAACCAGTTTGATGAAGTAAAATCAGGCATGTTTAATATAATCTGGGACCTTGTCGGAGAACCCGAGGGTGTCACTGTCGATACACAGGGAAAGGTGACAGTGCCTGCAAACACAGCTTCATATAGTAATATATCTATAGTGGCAAGAGAATACAATTACGGTATTCTCGGAACAAAGACATTTAATATAAACAGAAGCGGAACAAATGAAGCGGGCACGGATTTCTCACCGGTTGCACTCAAATTAGTTGCAACTGATTTCCCCGCAGGAACGCCAAGCGCTCAATTAAGCGCATATGCGGTAGACGCAGCGGGCGTTGAGGTTACAACACCGGCCTCGCTTTCATGGATTATCACAACCGCAACAAATGCAAGATGGGAGCCTAATGCGACGCCAAGCAGCACGGGAAGAATTATCTTCAACGGCGAATCAACTGTCAATATTCGTGTGGATGCGGTTGCACCCAACGGGAACAACATCACAAGCGGAACAGTCACGTTAAATGTAAACCGTGCACCGTCAGTACTGACAAAGCTTGTTGTGAAGAGGGCAAGGGGCAGCGGTCCTGCCATGATACCTCCGCAGATAGGCGAAGTGAATCAGGCCACACCTGTACAGTTTGAGGTATCAGGTGTTGACCAGTACGGATTAGAGTTCAATGCGGGACTTGGAAATATAGGATGGCATATCCCAACCGCCGAAGGAGTTCTCATCAGTGAGACAGGCGTGCTGTATATTTCAAGTAATGCAACTGAAGGCGGCGTTAGGGTAACGGCGCTTGATAAGACCTCGGGAATAAGCGATTCAATAGAAATTATGCTTGCAAAAGAGGAAAGAGTCCTTTCCCGCCTCGGCATACTTCAGGATAAGATTCTCCCGAGCCAGAATACTCAGCTTATCCCGCTGTTTATGGACCAATACGGCATGAGCCTGCCGATGACGGGAAATATAGGCAATGTTGAGTGGAGCGGAACGTCAGAGCCCCTTAATAGCGCAGACATTTCTAAGTCAGGATATGTAATGCCTCTATACCCTGACTTAGACATACTTAAAGCCATCACAGTGAATGTTTCCTCATCAGGGCTGTCTTCGGGAGATAAGAAAATCCCTGTTTCAAATGACGACCCTATTCCCACAACGGTCAATGTGACCTTGCAGGCAGGGGATAAACTTCCGGTGATTGTAGACGGAAGGGTTGATTCTGAGGATAAGACGCTGACATATATTGCGCTTATATATGACCAGTACGGTCGTCTGATGGATGAGAATTATCTCAAAGGCCTGGATATCAATGTGTCGTGGTCTATTCAGGGTGCAACTGCCTCTGACGGAATAACCATTGAGAAGTCAGAAGACGATAACGGTCTTGTAAGCATAAAGTCGAATGCAACGCAGATAGAAAATGTCATGGCTGTTGCAACGATTGAGCTTTCAGGCGAGAATCATCTTGGAATAGAAGGAACAAAGAAAATCACAGGAAACAGTGTTTTCTCTGTCAGAAGAGAAGCACGTGTGCTCACGAAGCTTGAAATAGTTGAAACAGGCTTCCCGTATGAGGCCAATACTCTTGCGGGCGGACAATCTATAACGGGTGAAGGTCAGCTTCATGCAAAGCTTCTTGACCAATTCGGAGATGAAATGGCATTGCCGGCCGGGAACCGCATTTGGTGGTCATTGCCGGACGGATTGAGTACGGCGTACAGATTATCCAACACAGGATACCTGGAATTCATAAGCGCTGAAAATGTCAGAGTTAAGGCCACGCTTGAAAGACAGACAGGTATGTCCGGCGGTACTCCTGTATACGAGACTGTTACAGACAGCGCAGGCGACAACATCGAAGATATACAGATGATAGCCCTTGGAGAAAAGCCGTATCTTTCAAGAATAGATATTGAGAGAATAACAACGGGTGCTATTGATATCCCCGTGATGGAAAACGGCAATGTCATGTATGCCAATGAAATGTTCGTGGCAACGGCATACGACCAATACGGCTATGAGTTCACTGATTCAAATATCAGCTGGAGCCTGAACCAGACAATACAGGGCGTAAGCATAGTGCCGACAACAGGTGTGCTTACGGTTAACAGCCTCGCACCTACAACGCAATTCAAGGTATATGCCACAGATGCTGTGACGGGTGTTTATGATGTCGAGGAAGTGAACATTGTCAGAAAGAATCCGGTTTACACTTCATTAGTAATAAAACAGAAATCGCTGTCTTCGGCGCTTTCGATGCAGCTTGAGGTTGATTGGCTTGACCAGTACGGCGAAAGCATGCCCGAACAGGGAACTGTCGAATGGAATATGGAGTCCTTCGATTTCGACGGCTATAAAACCTCTCTGAGAGCAGACGGTGTGGTAGAGCTTGACAGAAGCACCACCTGGATTATAGTGGAGGCAGAATCGAGAGGCATCGCAACCGATCCCACAAAGTTAGATAGGGCCGGCGTCAGCGTGGCTTCTGAAATAGAAATCTATTCTGACACAGTTTCTGCTGAAATTATGGTTCCCACAGGTGCAAGCACCACACATCAGTTTGATGCAAGAGTGTTTGACCAGCACGGGCTTGAAATGGGAAATACACAGAGCACTGACCCTGCTAAAACCCCGAATCTCACATGGGAGGTTCAGAATGCAACGATAGGTGTTTCGATTAACCAGTCAGGCCTGCTGACGGTTACAAATCAGGCTTTAAGCGGTACGATAACCATTGTGGCACGTGACGGCAATTCAGATATATCCGGTGCACGCCTTCAGGTGGTTCTGCGTGAATCTCCCGTTTTCAATTCTGCAAGAGTTGTAACAGACTATGTTGAGCTTGCTAAAGCGGGAACAGGTGTAAACCTTGAAGCGATGGCCATCGACCAATACAACAACGAAATGGCCGGGTATGACCATGCCGTATGGGAGCGTGTAAGCGACGATACAAGAGTTCAGATGCTGAACGCAAGCACGGGCTTTGTGAGATACAACGGGCTTGCAGATGGAGACAGCTTTGAAGTAAAGGCCAGAATTAAAATCGGCGAGACAGAAATAGAAACGCCGGTAAAGACAATTTATGTATCAGGTGCGGCGCCGGTGCTGAAGGAAATTGACGTTACAAGGCGCAATGACACAGGAACAATAGTGATTCCCGCAAATGCGGTGGACGCATATCAGTTTAATGCCACAGGAAGAGACCAATACAGAAATGTGATAAGCGGCAGCTATGAATGGTCGCTTAAGGGTGCGCCGTCAGGCGTTGCGATTAACAAAGCCACCGGAGAGATGACGGTTTCCTCGGCGGCGACGAATTCAACGTTTGAAGTAATCGCAACAGATACTGTTACGAGAGTGTCGGGTATATATACGGCGAGCATCGTAAGGGAAGCAAGTGTGCTTCAGTCTCTGACAGTCAAGGAAGATTCACTTCCGGCGAATACGAGACAGGCACAGCTTACACCTGTCTTCTACGACCAGTATGGCTCAGAGATGGAAAACCGCTCAAGGACAGACTGGAGAATTGATAATATTAAGTCTGTGGATGGCGGAACAGTTGCAAATGAGGGCAACGGCTTAGTAACCATTGATGAGGATGTCACCGCATTTGACGTGACAATATCTTCGGAAAGCAAGATGTCACGCACCAAGACAATTACGATAGGCGGCATATCTGCCACAGCGGCGGTTACTGTTACAAAGAAAGAAGGAGACCCGAACTCTATAACGGTTCCTTCGTATAACGGTGATGCGGCAACAGCGAACACGATTGCCTTCGGTGCTGTTGCGACAGACCAGTTCGGCAGAGAAACGGCTGCGGAATTCGAGTGGGTTCTCAGAGGAGCACCCGCCGGCGTCAGCATACGCTCAAACGGCGTTATGACGGTTTCGAGCAGCACAGCTGAGACGCAGGGTGTGAGAGTTGTTGCAATTGATTTGCTTTCAGGAATAGAGGGCGTCTACACGGTGGACATACTGCACCTGAAATCGCAAAGCTCAAAGGCAAACATAAAAGAAAATCTCATTCAGTATAAAGACACCAGCAACAGGCTTGTTTCCACCACTCTTACAGCTGAGCTTCTCGACCAATACAATATTCCGATGCAGTACAGAGAGAGGCCGGAGTGGAGCCTTGTAGATGAGGAAAATGCAAGTAATATAGTTGATTTTGACGCAGTAAACGGAGTTATAACGCCTAAAGAAGGCGTATATCCGCCGGCAGACCCGTCAGAAAGGGTTATAGTCAGAGTTCGGCTGAGAATAGGAACCTTCGAAACCGAAAAGGATATAGAGATTTCCGGAGACAGTTATTTGGCAAGGATGGAGGTTACATATAACGAGCCGTCCGGCAACGTGATTATAAGAGATGATGTGCCTGCGTTCCTTGCACTGACAGCGACGGCATATGACCAATATGACCGTGTATTCCTTGCGAGCAAGGCATGGTCTCTGGTTGGTGCGCCCGCAGGGGTGACGGTGAGTGCGTCATCCACTTCCGCAAACCTTGTTGTCCCGGCGAAAACCGTGGCAACGGGCAATGTGCAGATAATTGCGACGAACCCGTCAACGGGGGTTTCAGGCAGCACCACCGTTAACCTGATACACGAAGACCCTGTTCTGACAAGCATCAGGGTGCGTGAAACGGGCTTGCCTGCAGGGGCAAAAACGGCAACGGTTACGCCGCTCTTTATTGACCAGTATGGCAAAGAGATGGAGCTTCCTTACGCACAGGCGTCAAGGGCAACCTGGGCGCAGCAATATGTTGTGCCGCAGAACAGTGCGTCGATTGACCCGAACACAGGTGTTATCACTCTTGATAAAAACGGTGATACAACAACCCTTATTCGTGTCAAGGTAAGTATAAATGATAACGGCAATCTGATAGAATCAGCCTTCACAGACCTTCCGAGGGGAAGTGAGCCGTCTATTCCCACGCATGTTGAAATAACAAGGGCTGACGGCGAGGGAGATATTGAGATTCCGGGCAATCTTGACAGAACTGCGGTTGCATTGAAGGCAAGAATAATAGACCAGTATAACAAGGTAATACCCGGCAAGGTCGCATGGTCGCTTCCAAACAGCAAAACAGGCGTCCGTATAAGCGAAGGCGGCGTTGTGATAGTCTCTTCGGAAGCGGAAGAAGGAACTGTGGACATTTCTGCACAGGCCATAGACAGCACGGCGTTCGGCTCAACCAAGCTGACGCTCAGAAAAGCGGGTCTGAGGCTTGGCTCAATTGAAATATTGACGGAAAATGTGCCGAGCGACGGAGCGGCTCAGCTTGTTGCTGCCTATTACGACCAGTACGGAGACCCGATGAACTACACGGGGCATTCCAGATGGAGAATTGAAAGCAGCACAGAGGGTGCAAGCATCACAGATGCAGGCATTCTCACAATACCTGCCGTTGACGGCATGAGCATAGAAGATTTATACGCAGATATTATCGTCAGTGCCGACAGCATCGAGTCACCTGAAAAGCGAATAGGCGTAACTACTGAAAGCTCGGATAAGATTGCATTGGTTACTCTCAGAGGAGCGGTGAGTGTTTACATTCCGTATGGTGACTCAGAAGGAAGCACCGCAAAATATACGGCAAAAGCGATACTGCTGAACGGTGCGGAGAGCGCTGGCGCACCGATAGACATAAATATAGTTCCCGAAACACTGCCTGACGGCGCTGAGGAATTCATCAGCATAGAGAACGGAACTCTCACAGTGGCACAGGGTGCGCCGGAGTGTGAGATAACGATCAAAGCGGTTGATACTGAGACTCTTGTTGAATCTTCGGATTTGAAAGTGAAGATTCTGTATGCGCCTGACATTATTTCAAGCGTAAGAATTCTCCCAACAGACGACAATGACTGGATAGTGCCGGCCGAGGCGAAGGACATGCCTTTGAGATATGAGGTCAGAAACCAGTATGACCGTGTCATCAATGTATATGAAGGCATTACATGGACGCTTGAATCTGTCAACCCCGCCGGTGCGGCGAGCCTGACTTCAGACGGAAAGCTCACCTTGCAGACGAGCGCAAACAGTATCGGTGTCAGAATCTCAATCGGTGAATTGTCTGATAAGAGAGAATTCCTGGTCGGTGAAAAGAGTGCGATTGAGAAAGTGGAGCTCACGAACCTTTACGGAAGCTCTGAAATTGAAGTTCCGAGGTATATTGACGGAGCACCTCAGACACTTGAAGTGCCGTTCAAGGCGATCGCATATGACCAGCATGGTTATGAGATGATCAGAGAGTTCCGTTGGGAGCTCAATTCTGATACACAGCATACGGGCATTTCTATAACGCAGGGCGGTATCGTGAGAGTTACAAGCGACGCCCCGATGGACAGAGAATTCACGATTGTTGCGACAGATAAGCAGAGCGGAGTTTTCGGCGAAGCAAAGCTGACGACACGTCAGCCCGGCGGAAGACAGATTTTGACGAGCATAGAAGTAAAAGAAAAATCTGCGCCCTTTAATGAGAGCGGCTTTGCGTTGCACTATATTGCACGTGACCAAAACCACAGAGAGATGACCCTGGATTCAGGCTATAGTGTTACGTGGGAAGATTTGGATGATTCCAAATTCTCCGGCGGTGCTTCAGCGAGCATAACTCCGAACGGCGTGATTAACATCAGCTCAGAGGATTTGCCGAAGATGCGAATCGGAGACAGCATCACCATACGTGTGAGGGTGGCAGACACTGACATTCAGTCTCCGCCGACGGTTATAACCTTTGAGGGCACAGCGATGCTCAGCAGTGTTGAGCTCTTCACAAGAGAGCAGGGCAGCGACGAAGACATCACTGATTCAATAGACCTCTATGTCAATCCTACGGGAGTAGGCGTAATACAGCTGTTCCAGCTGAGAGGCTATGACCAGTATGGAAGAAGCGAAAGCCAAAGCGGTGACCCATGGATAAATGTCGGAGACCGTGACTTAGGCGACGACATCACAACATCTAATCCGACATGGAATTTCACTAATGCTGATATGGGAATAGGTCTTCTGCCTATTCAGGGAAATGTCTACGTTACACAGGTGTCAATTAACGACGGTGTTAAGGCAAGAGATTTAATTAAGCTTAACTCTGCGATGATGCTTACATATACTGATGACAACGGGGTGGAAAGAACAAAGAACCTGACGGATTCAATATATTTCAATGTCAAGCATCATGCGCCTGACCCTGACAGAATTACGATTGATATTCAAGAGAAATATATGCGCCAGACCTACTCTCCCGACGGAAAAGAGCTTCATCCGATTTTCTACGACCAGTACGGCGAGGAAATGGATGCGCCGGAAGGAGTAACGTATGAATGGACGCTGAATTCAGTTGTCCCGGACACTCCGGAGAATCCGGTGGCGGAATGGAAGAAAGATGATGACGGGAATATTTTCCCGGGAACTCTGGCACTTAACGGTAAGCAGGAAAGTGTGACGGTCAGCGTTGTCGCAAGATTTGCCGTGCCGGGAGATGTACCGAGAGAAATAACAGTTTCAAAGCTCAATCATGAGATTATTTTCGGAACAGAGGAAAACCCGTACAGAATATTCCTTACACAGATAAGGGGCTCGGAAATTGTAAATGTTCCCCCGCTTTTGATGGGCGGAGATGAAGATTTCACATCAATCGCTTATAGGGCGACTGTCATGAACCAGTTCGGCGAAGAGATGGTCACAGATCTCACATGGCAGATTAGACCTGCCGATATCCCGGGAGTATCTGTAACGCAGGACGGACAGGTGCTTATAACAAGCGCCGCCCCTGACGGTGAGACATTCACCGTGCAGGCGATTGAAAGCCGCGGTCTTTACGGCGAAGCCAAATTCACAACAAGCAGACACATGTCCACTCTTAAACAGGTGGTTGTTTTAGATGAATTTGCTCCGGCGGTGAACGACAGCGATGAGATAAGCTTAAGTCTGGATACGATTGACCAGTACGGAGATTCGTTCAATTATAATGCGAACTCAGTGAAATGGGAGCTCGTTGACAGAGTGCTGGGCGAATATGATACCGAGCCTACGCTCACCGCTGACGGAAGACTTCAAATGAAGAGAACCCGAAGCGTTGACGTAAAGGTCACGGTTGACGGCGTCGAATCAGAGGTTAAAACGATTCTGGCTTCAGGCGCACCCATCATCAATAATATTGAAATAACAGGTTCAAGTATTATTGAGGTTGCGGGAGAAATACTCATCGACGATGAGCTTGCGATGTCAACCAAAAACTATGTTGCAACTGCGTATGACCAGTACAACAGGATATACGATTATCCCGATGGATTTGAATTCACCTGGGACAAGAACTCAACCGTTCTTTCAGGCGTAGAGCTTGAGCCGAGCGGAAATATCAAGGATAATGCCAAATTATCTGTTCCGCAGTCTTCAATTGAGAATGCCAATATCGTTCTCACGGCAAAGGGCACATACACAACGGGAACGGGCGAAACCGCAGAAGAGCATGAGGTAACGGGCACGATACTTGTCAGAACAGTGTATGCAACACCGGTTCTGACAGAAATAGAGATAAACGAGGGCGGCTTCCCGAGAGGTGATGGCGGCGGTCAGCTCACGCTGACATATTATGACCAGTATCACAGAAAAATGACGCTTCCGCTGGGAATGTCAGTGGTTTGGCAGCGCATGCCGAATGAAAACTTCAACGGTGCGAACAATGCGACAGTTGATGCCAACGGGCGCCTGACATTTAATGATGAAGTCACCCCGACGATTAAAGCACAAATCAGATATGCAAGCGATATATCTGAACCGACTGGTCCGTCGACGCAGAAGATGCTTATCAGAGGAAACGATTCGTTTGCGTCGAAGGTATCCGTAGAGCGTGGTGATAAGGGAACTGATGCAATCAAGATTCTGGACACCAACAGATATGTCGCAATGATTGCGGAAACAGTCGACCAGTACAACATTAAATTTAACAACGAAGAATATGTCTGGAGTATCAAGGATACACCGGTCGGCGTCAGCGTGGACCCGACCAACGGCATAGTGACGGTCACCCCGAACGCAGAGCCGGGCGAAATCACGATAATAGCTGTCGGAAGAATGACAGGCATATCGGGTTCTGCAAAAATCATTCTGGACAGTGACAAGATTGGCAATGTTGACAGGAAGGTTGTCACGGGAGTAAGAATTAAGAACGAAAGCTTCCCGCTGCTCGTCGGCTCGGCAGAAGACGAGGTCGGCGTGCCGCTTGAATTCGAAGCAATTAATGCCCTCGGAGAAGTGATTGAAACTGTTTCAATGAGCGATTTCAACTTCACACCTGCGCCTGATTCTGACTCACCCGGCTGGGTTGTCAAAGACTATGTAGGAGAGCCTACACAGAGGCCGACAATTGAGCGCAATCCGGACACGCTGGAATATGAGCTCATGTCAGGCGGCGCAACGGAGATAGAGCTGGAGCTCAGTGCGATATATCTTGAAACAGGAGAAACCTTCACCTCAGAGATAAAAGTACTTTTAGCCGACGCTTCACCTGCTGAGTATACGGGAATCAAGGTCAGCTATCTGAACGGAGCGACGCCAATCACAAGTGCGGCGATAGACGTGCCGAAGCCGTCGGGCGAGACTGTAACGCCAGTGAAGACAACAGTCAAGGCGATTGCCGTTGACCAGTTCGGCCGTCCGTGGACAGGCTCGCCACTTGAGTTTGTTTACCGCCTCAGTAAGGTATATTCCGGCGTGGCGATTACACCTGCAGCCGGAAACACGGCAGAGCTCACCATCGATAATAAAGCGATTGCGAAGTTTATCGAGATTGAGGCATACGATAAAGACAGAATTCATACAACGATGAGCAGGCTCACCCTTAACAAGGAAGAGAGCGAGCTCGCACGTGCGGAAATTCAGCTTTTCGAGGAAAGCGAAAGTGATAGAACGGTACATGTCACACCGGCAATGCTTGAAGACGGACTGACCATACTGGTTAAGTACTTCGACCAATATGGCATGGAAATCAGCAAACCCGCAGATGTGGAATGGGTGAAGCCGCTCACGCCTTCGGCAGGCGCAACAGGCACGCCGGTACTCCTCGGAGACATTTTGCTTTGGAATGACGCTTCGGTTGGCGATACAGTCGAAATAGAGTTAATCAGAAACAACAACGATGTGATAACCGAGCTGGATTCCAAAACCTTCAAAGTCGTCAGTGAAGAGGAGTACGGAAAGCCAAAGCTTGAGACATTCGAGATAGTGCGTGAGGGTGCGGACGAAACCGTTACAATACCAAGCGAGGGTTCAGAAGCATTGGTAGTGTATCGTGTCAATGCGCTTGACCAGCATGGCGTGGTGATGAATGGCAGAGACATCATCTGGCAGATTTCAAATGCTGTTCCCGGCGTGACAATATCCTCCACAGGAACGGTTTCGATAACGTCTGAAGCCATAACAAAGAACGGAATAATCGTTTCAGCCATTGATAACGAGACAAAGATGACCGACACAGCAGTGCTGAATATAAAGAGAAACGCCCCAATCCTCACAAGCATTGATGTCGAGCCGTTGCTGTTCATCAGCGGCGGAGAAACGCAGCTTAAGGTTCGTTATTATGACCAGTACGGCAGCGAAATGACAGGCAGAGCAGACAGCATTGAATGGAAGGTAAGGGATATTCAGGGCTCAATCGGGCATGAATATGATGCCGTTGCCGAGTTTGACGCCGGAAGACCCGGCCTGCTGATTGCCGACGAGCATGCAAGAAGAATTGACGTCGTTGCAACAGTGGCGGGAAGCAGCCCTGTAATTTCAAAAGCTGTCTCCCTTGAGATGGGTTATTCACCTGAATTCGGCGGCATAGTGATTAAGGGAGTGAGGGCAGACAATTCCCTGAAATCACCGCCGACATATCTGAGTGTTCCTGCTGCAAGCACAGTGACCACCGCACCGCAGGAAGCAACAATAGATTCCCTGCTTGCGGTTCAGATATTAGACCAATACGGAAATGAGCTTGTGAGACCTGAGGATTCTGACGATTCCGAGGGTGCACAGGATATGCGGGATTACTATGACGCAGTAATTGATTCGCTGTCATGGTCAATGGGCTCATCGGTAACGGGAGCTTCAGTGATTCAGAATGCGGCAGACAAGGGCAGGGCAACGCTCAGAATTTCAAACGAAACCCCGCATGAAGCAGTGATAACGGTGGTTGTATCCAGCAATGCCGCCAGCATTTCGGCATCTGCGGATATAGACGCATACAGGCAGCTTCCCTCTGTCACTTTCCTTAAAGTGATTGAAGGCGGAAAGACATTGCCGCCTAAGGCAAGCCAGACACTGCACACCGTTTACCTTGACCAGTACGGCACTGAGATGCCGGACGTTGAAGTGCTTGGAAGCGCAGAAGACGGCAAAACAGAATGGGCAATGGGAGATATTTCCCCGGTGAAATATAACACTCAGCCTCTCGGAATTTCGATTGAAAACGAGGCCAACGGTGAAGGTACTCTGAAAATCAGCCAGGATATAGTAGACGCAGCCGATTTAGAGGCTATTGAGGGCGTCACGGCGACAGCAAGAGTTCCCGGGGCAGGAAATGAAATAAACTCTCCCGGAGTAATGCTGAGATTTGCCCCTGATTCAACTCCGGTGCTTTCACAGATTATCCTCACACCGTTCCCGTCCGTTACGGATATAGACATACCCGTTAAGGGAGCAAGCGACAGGGTGGTAACGTTTGTGCTCTCCTATTTGGACCAGTTCGGCGAAGTGTATCCGCCGGCGGGTGAAGAGAGCAGCTTGAACGTAGATATCAAGTATTCAATGAGCGGCTCATATCCGAAAGGCTCAGTGACGATTGATGAAGAGACGGGTGAGCTCAGGATAACCGGCGATGCGCCGTCTGAGAAGCTGACGATTTATGCGACAGACTACGTTACGGGCATCAAGGGCGAGATAGAGCTCAACATGAGAAAGGCCGCATCTAAGCTGACAAGCATAGAGGTGGTTGAGCGAAGCACGCCTCCGGGAGACATGCACCCGACGCTTACGGCGAGGTTCCTCGACCAGTACGCCGAGGAAATGACATATCCGTCGGCAAATCTTAACTGGCAGCTTATCAGTGCTTCTCCTGCATCGGAAGATGCTTCGATTGACAGCGTGACAGGAGAGCTGAGGATTGTCAGAAGCACGACATCTGTAACGGTAAAAGTCACCGATTTGACATCAGGCAAGGAATCTGAGGAAACAGTTGTCTTCACAGGTGTTGAGCCTTATGTTGAGGAAGTGGTGGTAAGCAGAACAGACGGTTTGTCAGGGGCTATTATGGTTCCGGCGACAGGTGATGCTGACAGAGAAGTGCAGTTTGCTGCGGAGCTCTTCGACCAATACGGAAATGCCGTCACTGAAGACGTGCAGTGGGAGGTCGTCGGTGCAGGAAACGGCGTGAGCATTGACAAGGACGGAATGCTCATCGTAGAACCGGGCGCAGAACCGGCTTCAAGTGCCAGAGTTATGGCTACGGTGCTCAGCAACGGCGCCAACGGCTCGCTTTCAATCCTGATTGAAAGAGGCGTGAGAAGGCTTGCATCGGTGCTTATTAAGAACACTTCTGTTCCAAAAGCATCTCTCGGCGACACAAAAACATATAATCTCAATGCGGTTGCACTTGACCAGAACGGCTTGGAGATAGAAGCAGCGGCAGTAACATATGACATCGTAAGAGAGACAGATGAGAATAATCCGACAAACTATACTGTCGGCGGAGATGTCTCGATTTCCGGAAGTGAAATCACATATGATTCAACTCTTGAAAAGCTTGTTGTCAAGGCAACCGCAACCTATGGCGGGGCAACCGAAACAACAGCCAAGGAGCTTGCGATTGTCGCAGACGCACCGGCGGTGCCGAGCAGAATTGAGCTTTCAAGAAGCGAAAGTACAGCCACGATTGATATTCCGGTAATCGGCAAAACACGCAGTGTGCCGTTTACTGCTGAGATTTACGACCAATTCGGCTCTTTGATGGACAGCGCCGACCTCACAGATTATTCGATTAATTGGGAGCTCACAAATTCAGGGGCACCCGACGCATCGATTGCGGCTTCGGCTGACTGGCTGACGGGAACGGTTACAATCACCAATTCAATTCCCGCACAGAGAGTGGAGGTCAAGGCAACCTTGATGAATAACGGAACGCCTATGGGCATATTCCGTACGCACTCGTTTACTACAACGAAGGCGGTCAGCATTCTGACCTCGATTATTCCGGAGCAGATTATTGTAAGACCGATGTCTGAGAATATCCTGACGGCGAAGTATCTTGACCAGTACGGCACAGAGATGTCTGTAACCGAGCCGGTAGTTTGGGAAATGATGTCGATTACGCCGATTGAGGCCGGCGCACCGAGATATGTAAATGTAAGTGAAAACGGCACGCTGACCATCGGAGATATCAGCGACCTGAATCTCGGCGAAAAAGGCGAGATTAAATTTGAGGTGAGGGCAAGCGTCACCATTGACGGAAAAACTATCCGTGGAACCGAAACAATAGTGGTGACAGACCTCGGCGAGCCGTATCTCAGAGAGATAGTCGTCACACAGCAGGGCGGTTCGGCGGCAGTGACGATTCCGACGAGAAACTCGGCGAGCGCACATTTCACTGTGACAGGAAGAGACCAGTACAATTTCGAATATGCAATAGAGCCATATTGGGAGGTCAAGGACAACCCGAGGGGAATATCCGTATCACAGGAAGGCCTGGTTGAAGTTACATCGGCAGCTGAAGATGGCGAATATACCATCGTCGTCACCGATTTGCTGACAAACAGGAAGGGCGAAGCCACGCTCACAGTGGGATATGCAGTCCCACGCATTGTTGAGGTGATAGTCACGCCAACAGCCCTTTCACCGAGCGGTTCAGTAGTGATAGAGGCAAAGGCGATAGACCAGTACGGCAGAGAGGTAGAAGGCCTCGGGGCACCCGGCATTACGGTTAAGACATACACGCCGGGCACAGCTGACGAGCCCACTTTAAGCGGAACGACGCTGACGTATAATCCTGAGAGCATCGGCAGCATTACGCTTGATGTCACAGTTGATACATCTGTGGTAACGGTGACGCTTTCAATGGGAGATACGCCGAGGATAGCAAGCATAGAGGTAACCTCTGACAAGGATAAGGCGATTATTCCGACAGATACACTTGAAGTCTCAAGAGATAAGATTATATTCACTGCAACAGCCGAAGACCAGTACGGCAATGAGTATATGTTCACAGAAAGCGATACCGTCGCATGGAAGATGACGGGCGCAAGCAGCGGCATACTCTTCAGTGACACAACTTCTGCCCCAGGCCCGTCAATGACGGCAGAGCTTGTAACGACTATGGCAGCGGCGCCTTCGACGGGAATCATTGTTTCGCTCACAGATGAGATAAACAAGGTTGTGGGATCTAAGAAGGTTGACGCGGTTTATGAAGAGGACGAAATCATTGATGAGACAGACATTGCAAGCATCGAGATAACTCCTCTGTCAGTTGACGGCTCAGGCGAGCTCAAGCTCAGATATTTCGACGCAAACAATGACGAGCTCACGTTTGTCGGCGGAAAGCCGGAAGGCTCGACGCTTGAAATGAGCATTACAAGCTCACCGAGTGAGGCGGAAATCCTTGAAACGGGCGGAAGATTTATGCTCATGATGAACGGTGAGGTTTCTGTTGACGTCAGCGCAGCTCTCACGGTGGCAGGACAGGTAATACCTGCAACGGCGACCATTACACAGAAGACAAAGGGCGATTTGGACGAAGCCGCCCCTGCCGTAATCAGGGTTGCAAGAGTTGCAGATAACGGGGATATTACAATCCCCGCACCGGGCATGCCGAATGTGACAATTCAGTATACAGCGGCTGTCGAGGATGAATTCGGCAGAGATATAACGGAATTCCAGGCAGGGAACATCATATGGTCACTTGAAACCGCATACGCCGGTGCCTCGCTTGATAACACAGGTCTGCTTGAAATAACATCGAATGCCGCAGCAGGAACGGGAAGAGTTGTTGCAAGCATTGATTCGATAACAGGCTCAAGAAGCTTCACACTTGTTGAAAACAAAAATGCAGACGAAGAATCAAAAGTTGCGAGCATAGAGCTCAGACCGTCATCGGTTGAAGGCTCGGGAGAGCTGTCTCTCAGATATTTCAACGAAAACGGTGACGAGCTGACATTTGCAGGCGGCAAGCCGGACGGCTCAACAGTTTCGATGGAGCTGATAAACGACAGCGTCGGCGGTCCGGCGGCAATCAGCGAGGCGGCAGGCAAGTTCACGCTTACAATGAACGGAAGCCTCTCGGCAGAGGTTCAGGCAACCCTGACAACGGGCGAAGATGTGCTCACCGCAAGCAGAGTGATTACGCAGGATTCAAAGGAGAATTCAAAGCCCGACGTTATCAGAATAGAAAGAATAGGAAGCACAGGAGCAGTGATGATACCCGAAAGCGGCGCAGCTGCTGTTCCGGTAGAGTTCAAAGCCACGGTTGAAGACCAGTTCGGCGACGACATCACAGACGAAACCACAATTAACTGGGCGCTTGACGGCGCACCGTATAACGGAATAGCCATTAATTCTGACGGAAGGCTCACGGTTTCATCATGGGCAAGCCCGAAGATGAAGCTCGCAGTCAGGGCGAAAGACAGCGGAAACAACGCAGAAGCCACCTGTGAGATAGATATTATGGCAGACGAAGACCCGTCATTGGCAGACGCTGTCAAGAGCATCAAGCTGAGGCCGTCATCGGTGTACAACACAGGCACACTCTGGCTTGAATACTTCAACATCGCCGGTGAAGAGCTGACATTTGCAAACGGTATTCCCATGGGCGCAGAGGCTTCGATGTCTGTGGTAAGCGGGCAGATGGAAGGCAGCGCAGCCCCGACGGTTAATAGTGATTTCCTCCTCACGATGAACGGAAACAGCTATGCAGATGTGGAGGCAAAGCTCACGATAGGTGAAGGTGCGGCTGAAAGAACAATTACTACAACCGCAAGAATCACACAGGATTTGCCGCAGAACTCGACAACAGACATCATTAAGATTGAAAGAGTTTCCGGCAGCGGAAGCATTACGATACCTGCAATAGGCTCGCCCGATATTAAGGTTCCTTATCATGCGACGGTGGAAGACCAGTTCGGCAATGACATCACGGCGGGCACACCGCTCACGTGGTCAGTTGACGGCGGCCCGTATGCGGGAATTTCACTCAGCCAGACAGGTATGCTTACAATTTCATCTGCGGCAGAGCCTCATGACGGCATGAAGGTGGTTGCATCTGACAACGCCGCAGGAAAGTTTGCTTCAAAGGAATTCACGCTTGTTTACGGCGAAAGCTATATCACATCGGTTGAAATTGATACCGAGAAGGTGAGAAAGCAGGGCGCAGACGACAGCGAAAAAGCCAAAACAGAGCTGAAGGCGACCTTCTATGACCAATACGGAAACTTCGTCACAGCACCGCCGACAGCGGTATGGAGCATAATTGACGCAAAGCCCGCAATGACAAATGCGGCGATATCCGGCGGAAATATGCTTGAGCTTGATGATGAAGTCACTGAGGTAACTGTTAAGATTGCCTACGGCACGATTGTTTCGGCAACGAAGACATTTAAGACAGACGACAATTCTATAAGCGATGACCTGCCGGTATTCACAAAGGCGGAGGTGATTGCCATAGGCGGCGAAAGCCATGTGCTGCCTGTGGAGGATACAACAGACGTAAGGCTGCTCGCAAGGGCATACGACCAGTACGACAACCTCCTTACCTTTGCAACATCAGAAGAACCGGCAGAAAGAAATGATACAGTCACATGGGATAATATCACGGAGACAGGATACTCTGTCACACCGGGTACAGACGACTTGAACGGCAAAACGCAGGCTGAGGCTGTGCTTAGCGCATCGGCATCTGCAACGCCGGATACGATAGTCGTCGGCGTCAGCATGACAGTTGACGGAGTAACAGTAGCCGGTGAAAATGTGACAAAGGCAAGCGTGACCTTCACAAAGCCGAACTCATATCTGAACGCAATTTCGGTTACAAGCAAAAAGGCACAGAGAGAGCCGGTGAAGCTGAACGCTGAGTTCATAGACAATAACGGCAGCACAATGGCAGAGCCTGAGGGTGTGAAGTGGACGCTTATCGAGCAGACGCCTTCAGACAGCGGCGCATACATCACCGAAGACGGTATCCTCAATGCAGGTGCGGCGACGACAAGCGTTCGTGTGCAGGCATCTGTCGGTGCGGTGGCATCGCCGATAGACGGCGACAACGGTCTTGTGGAAATCACAGACGAGGCGCCGACGGTAGCGTCGGTGACAGTGAAGAGAATGGATTCTTCCTCGCCGTCAGTCATTGTTCCTAAGGCTGAAGAGGCAGATGTTACGGCTATCTATGAAGCAACGGCGATAGATTCCTTCGGAAACACAGTGCTTGACGCAAGCTTCGGCTGGGATATTTCCGGCGATACCGCAGGCGTTGAGATTGACAAGAACAGAGGCATTCTCACCGTCAGCTCGGCGGCACATTCAGGAAGCGTAAAAATTAAGGCGACAGAAACCGAGTACGGCAAGTTCGGCACGGTTGATTTGAGCCTGACAGATGAACTGAGATTTGCCGAAAGCATTGAAATCACTTCGGTGATGGTGGCACATGACGGCGGCGAGCTTGATTATCTGGCAAGAGACCAGTACGGCGATGTCATAGATATTGCCGGCGCAAACGTTTCATGGAACCTGGTAGACCAGGAATCACATGCCTCCTTCGGAAGGGATGACGACATCACCAAAACTAACTACCTCAATCCTAACGGCGAAAGCGAGATAAACGTCAAGCTCACAGTTGAAGGTGGCGGACTTAGCAGAACGCTTGAAACCTCAAAGATAATCTATGCAAGCACAGATGAAGCAGACGTGAGAACACCGTCAAGCATTGAGATAAGCGGCGACGATACGATAATTTCGCCTTCGCAGACAGGCGGCAACTCAACGCCTACATATACGGCGGAAATCAAAGACCAGTTTGCAAATCCGATAACCGATGAAGCTACAATGTCGGCTGTGCAGTGGAGTGTTTCTGAAACTCCTGCAACAGGCATCAGCATCTTCGGCGCTCCTGCGGGTTCAAGTGCACGAGTAAGAGTGCTTGCACGTGTTGAAGCAACCGTGTTCAAGCTCAATGCAAGTTATCAGGGCACAGTTTCGGCGACAAAGAGCATTAAGGTTGAGCGTGAGGAAAGAGTAATCAGCTCGGTAGAGATAGTGTCTGCCATGCTCCCTGCTGCCGGAGGAAGCGTCAGGCTTGCGGCGGAGTTCAAGGACCAGTACGGCGACCTCATGCCAGCACCGGCAGACATGGAATGGACGCTCATACAAGACAGCAACAGCACCGAAGAGGTTGCGGATAACAGTATTGTCTGGAACGACGAGGCAACAGCAGCATTCACAGACAGGAGTGACGGAGCTCTTGCTCTGCCTGATGAAATAAATGCAGTTGAAGTAAAGGTTTCAGGCGGCGGACAGGAAACGACCAAGATTCTCAGAAGAAATTCAGAATATATCTCTACAGACGTCGTCTCCATAACTGTTGTCAGGGCAACTGACAGCGGGCTGATAGTAGTTCCCGAAAAAGACATAGACTATTATGCCTTTGAGGCGACAGCCTACGATATGGGCGGCAATATTGTCGACGAAGAGTTCACATGGTCGCTTAATCCGGAGCTCAGAGGTCTGAGAATCAACGAAAACGGCGTTCTCGCCGTAGACAACAGCGCACAGTCAACAAACGGGTTAAGGATTATTGCTGCAGCGGGAGAAATCAGCGGCTATGCCGAGGTTGATATTTACCGTGAAGTGAGAGAGCTTACAAGCATCAGGCTTGTTCAGGGCGACTTCATCGAACCCGAATATGAAGAAGACCCCAAGGCCATTGAGCTTATTGTCGAGTATTACGACCAGTACGGCGTCGAGATGGAGAAGCCCGAGGGCATAATGCCGTCATTCGAGATAACGGATGTGGAGTATACGCTTGACGGAGAAGGCTTTGACCCGACTGTTTCGATGAGCGGAATCTTATTCTTCAACGGAGGTAAACTCGTCACGGTGAAGGTTACGGCGGGAGAAATGACGGCAAGTAACACATTTGATGTTGACGATGCCGTACCGAACACAGACCCGAGCATAACCCTCAGAAGAGTGAACGCAGACATTGAAGCCTATGAAATTCCTTCAGGGGCAGCGGAAACGCATGAAATCTTCAGCGTTACGGCAAAGAATATTTCCAAGCCGCAATATGTCTGGTCGATTAACGGCAACCACAAGGGCGTGACGATTGATACGCTTACAGGTGAGATAACCATCAGCAGCAAGGCTGTTATAACAAACGGCATTGAGGTTACGGTTACTGAATCAACCACCGGTCTTACGGCAACAGGTGAATTCAACATCAGAAGAGAAGCGCAGGTAAGAACGGGTTATACGCTTGAGCCTCTCACATTTGCACCGGGAATCACATCGTTGCAGGTAGGGGTTGTTGTGTTAGACCAGTACGGCGAGCCGATGGAGAGCGATACTGAATGGACGCTCAGCCTGCCAGAGGGAACAACACCTCCCGGCCTTACGATTGATGACGAAGATATAATCAACGGAATAACCCCTGACATTGATTCTATAATAGTCAATGTCAAGGAAGGGGCAGAGCCGGCTGACGGTGATAATGGAAGAAACTTCACTATCAGACGTACCGGAGCGCCGAAGCTTACGGGCTTCAGTGTAAGCGGTGTTACAAGCCTTGAGATACCCGTCAAGGGAGAGAGCGACAAGACCGCAGAGTATACGGGCGCGGCGTTAGACCAATACGGAAACCTGTATGTATATCCTGAGGATTCAGACCCCGCCATAGAGCCGGGAGCTCTTCCCGAAACTGCAAAGTGGAAGGTTGAGGGTGCGGCAAACGGCGTCAGCATTGATGCAGACACAGGTATTCTCACCGTGAGCAGTGATGCCGAAGAAGGCGATATAAAGGTGGTTCTTGAAGACAACACAACCATGATGAGAGAGGCGCATATTGTAACTCTCACCAAGAATTATTCAAAGCTGATAGAAGCCACCTCGGTGACAATTGAGCAGAGCGTGCTGAGAAAGAATGTTGCCACGAAGCTTACCCCGATATACAAGAACGCTTACGGTGACGAAATAGCTTACACACCGTACAGTGCCGAGTGGAGACTGGCTGAAAGCAATATTTCAAGCAATGACATTCTCACGTCAGACGGAACTGCAACCGCCGTAAGCGGGTTGCCTATGGATGTGACATATGTTGTGGACAACAGCATTCAGGTCAACAAGGTTCTTGACGTTCTGCCGGAGGATACAGAATCTGTTATAGACTCAATAAAGGTTGAACGCATATCGGGAACAGGTGCGGTTATCATTCCGACAGTTGAGCAGGGCAGCACGGTTGTCGGCTTCAAAGCAACGGCGAAAGACCAGTTCTCAAATAAAATGGACGCCGATATTATCTGGAGCCTTGCAAGCGCACCCGCCGGTGTTTCAATCAACAGTGAGACAGGTGTGGTTACAGTGACATCCGAAGCTGTGACGACAGAGAACATAAAGGTCATCGCAACCCATGCGGCAAGCGGAGTTTCGGGATATGTATATTTCAACGTCATAAGAGAAGAAGGCGAAGCAATTGACTTTGAAATATACCCGACAAGAGTTCCGAGCAACTCGGTTAACTTGCAGCTGCGTCTGAGATATTTTGACCAGTACGGCACAGAAATGGCAGAACCAGTAGGCGCAACTCCTGCATGGCAGTTAATGAATGCCACTGAGGATGTCGTTCTGACTTCAGACGGCAAGCTGACATTCGGCGAAAATACAGCTGCAACGTCTGTCACTGTCAAGGCAATGTCAATGGGAATAGAGAAGGAAGCCGTGCTCACGGTGGATTCGTCTATGGACATGAATAACGAGAAGGTAGTGGCGCTGATTATCAGAGCAGACAGCCCCGTTACGATTGACCCTGACGTTCCGGTGAGAGTGCCGATGACAATTATTTCGGTAGGTGAGCTCGGAACAGAGACAGACATAACCGAAGATGTAGCGAATGAAACTATAGAAGTTACATGGACGGGCAATTACAATGTCGAGGGCACGGAAATAGTCATTCCGGAAAAATCTCAGGCCGGTACGGTTAATATTTCAGCCGCCACCGTTGAAGATGATACAGTAAGCGGAAGCTTGAGCATATTTGCAAATCGTCAGCAATCTGTAGTGGACGAAGTGACCATTGATACAGACAGAATCAACGCAGATAATCCGTATATCAATGTGGTTGTCAAGGACCAGTACGGCGACGAGATGAACGGTGAAGAAGCTGTCTGGGAGCTTGTGAACCAAGACGGAAGCGGAGTGACAATCAGCAATAACGGATTGGTGACTATACCCGAGGATTCCACCTCCACGGAAATGACTGTTAAGGTCACAGTAGACGGCGTGCCTTCTGACAACAAGACGATAGAAATTGCCAGAAATGAAAGGGCGGTTGCGTCAAGCATAGAAATCAGAAGAGCCGATATTAACAGCGATACAATCACACTCACGGGTGATGACGTAAAGGTTCAGTTAATCGGAACAGTTTACGACCAATTCAAGAGCCCGATGAGCGATAGAATCGTGACGTGGGAAATTGAGCCTTATCATACAGACGCAAGCGTTGGCAGCGAAGGCATGCTCACAGTTAAGGCAACATCGCCTGCGGGAGAGCTCAGGATAGTGGCAAGGTCTGCAGAGCTTGAAAGCAGCCTGACGCTCAACATAGTTGTTGAGACACCGGTAGATGAAATCGCCGGAATAACAATCAAGCCGATTTCAATTAAGCGTGGCGAGTTGAGCACACTTCTGGAAGCGTATTATATTGACAGAGACGGCGAGATAATCAGTGCTGTCAATGCCAGAGATGTAAGCTACGGCTTGCTCAGTGTTTCACCCGATACGGCGTTTGGAGATGTCAGCGTTCAGGACGGAACCTTGAGGATAGCGGTGGATTCCGAAGCCGAAAGTATTGCCGTGAGGGCGCTGGCAGACGGAGGATTGTACGAGGCAACAGGAAATATCACAGTTGTTCCGGAAGACACACTGCCGATGTCAGACTATATCCTTGTCACGCCAAGAACAGGCTTCATGAACGGCAATGAATTGATAATTCCGATGGTTTCAAAGGGCAGTGACAATGCGGCGGCAGTAAATGCTATTATCTATGACCAGTTCAACCGTGTGATTCCTGTGGACAGCAGAGAAACGATTTTCTGGAGCATTGAGAATTCGCCGAAGGGTATTTCGATAAATACGGCAGGTGAAATCTCCGTAAGCTCTGAAGCGGTTGAGGGCGAGTATAAGATAGTCGCCGAAACAGCTTCAGGCGCAAGCGGAATGCTCAGGGTCAACCTTGTTAATGACCCGGCGGCGGGAGCTTTGACATTCACTTATCTCGCTGTGGACGATGTGACCTTGAGGCCGATAGATACGGAAGCGACAGTGAAGGCGAGGTTCTTAGACCAGTTCGGAAAGGATACCGTAGCCGGAGTGGATGAAACCGTACTTAATGGCCTGACATGGAGCATCGAAGCACCTGCAGCCCCGACAAGTTCTATCCAGAAGACAGAGGGAACAGTTGAAGCGGTTCTCACCATGGGAAGTGACAAGGATGTCATTGTCGGGGTGAGTTATCAAGATAAGTCAGCAACCGGACGTGTGGCGTATAAGTCGGCGAACATAGCAAGCGGACTGGCGATTACCGCAATCAATAACGAATACGGCGCATCTGACCTCATCGAATTCGGAAATATCGGCGCAAAGCTCAATGCCGGCGATATTATCAGAGTTTATGCGATGGGATATAACGAGAGCACCTTCAAGCTTGTCGGCGAATTCAACTTCAATGCCGGAATGGACACATATGTGCTGAGAGTCGGCGGAGAGGAAAGATACCTGCCGGCAGAGGGCGGATTGCTGTACATCACCCGTGAGGCAACACAGGAAGGCCTGACAGGAATGGAGAGCGACCCGTATCCGACGGATTATCTCGAGGTCTCGGCAGAGGTTCAGGTATACGCAAAAGAGTACAGATTGCTTTCGGAGGCAATTGAGCTTCCGGGCGATGCGAGAGAGAATCCGCTGACATTCGACAATTTCCTCACATATGTCGACGGCGGAGAATTGCCCAATGATTTCATCATCAAGAGCAAGGACGGAGTCAACGTACACCTGGGCGGAGACAGTGAAGCATACATCAGGAACACCCTTGATTTGATGGATGGTTCAGTGATAGAGTCATCGCAGAAATTCGACAAAGACTATGTTGACAATGAATGGGCATCGGCATATAATAGAATCAAGGATACGCTAAGCACAGTGGGAAGAATTGAGATTACGCTGCCCGACCTTTCCGTAGGAAATCCCGGAGAAAAAGCGACTGATTTAATCAGCTCTCCGACAGAAAACGGAAGTGCCGTGGAGGTAAAGGCATACATCCCAGTGACATTTAGCGGAAATATCAGTGATGACGCAACTATTACAGCAATTGAATCCCCGAGAACCATACATATGCTTGAAGGCTCTGTTACGAACGAAGAGCAGCTCCTGGCACTCGTGGAAGACATAGCTGAAGTGACCGCAACGCTTTCTGACAACACAACTGCTCCTCTGCAAATAAGCGGAGCATGGAAGCTGCAGAAGAACGAAGGCGGCACATGGACAGACGCCGAGGTGACAGAGGAGCTTCTCTCAACAGCGGGGGTTGACCTCAGGCTCGTTGCAGAAGTCGCAACAGGCGAGTATACCGCCCCGGACATTGACGCACTTGCAATCGTTCCGATTATCCTCGAAACCGCCGAAAATGCGAGCTTGCAGCTCACAGAGGGAAACCACACAATATATGCATACGGAAACGCAGACAGTCTGGAAGCGAAGAGAGCTGAGGCATCGGAAATCGCAGATGCAAAGAAATCAAGCAGTGACAAATGTAGCGAATCTGTTGGCAGATGAGAACATGGGATTAAGCGAAGGAGATCCTGGATATGTCACGGCGGAGAATTATAAAAATGACTTAGTGTTGTACTTCGGAACAGATAGTTATGCAAATAGTGTAAAGCCGTATGTAGAAGATGAAGACGGAAGCTATGAAAAGATGATAGGAACCGTAGAGGGAACAGCAATAGATACGTGGTTAGCTGCAAACCCGGCAAGAAAAGTAGTATCAGTAGAGCAAAGGACGGTAGACTATACGAACTTGTCAGAAGGAATAAAGGCAAAGGAACTGTCAGAAGGAGAGAACATAGAACCAAACTCAGGGACGGGTCCAAGTACATATTTCCAAGAAGGAGTCAACGGAGGAATTCTGAGATATAATGAACTGTATCAGATAGTATATACAGTAGAGGATGAGAATGGAAATAAGTATGTAGCATCCAGGAATGTAAAGCTAAGGTATAGGATAGGAGATGTGGATATATCTGCTGGATTCTCAGGAAATGACACAGACCTGGTAAGGCGGTTCATGTTGGGACAATACAGGCCATTCTTAGATGAGTCAGGAAACAACGTAATGGCGTTAGTAAATCAGGTAATGGATACAGACTTATCAAACGGAATGAGCGGAAATGACAGGGACGTAATGAGAAGGCTTATGATAGGAGAGATATTGCTTCCGGAAGAAAGGTACTAATGCAAGATGTGCAAACAGGCGAAAGTCTGGGCATATATAAGAGCTAAAAATCGAAGAGGGTGTGGCAGAGAAATCTGTCACACCCGAACGAGAAAACGGAGGAAAAGAGATGAAGAGGAGTAAGGTAAGCAAGGTATTGGCGTTGCTGTTATCAATATTGATGATAGCAGGGATGATACCGGTAAGTACATCAGCGTTGGGGGCTGAGTATATCGAGGTAGAGATGTTCTTGGGAGAATTTGTATATACACCTCGAAAAGGCACAGCACCGCCGAATTCACAAGGTCTATATAACATAACGAACAATACCACGATGGCATATGACTGGGAAGATTTGCCTGACACAAGTTTAGACCCAGATGTCTTAGAGGCGTCATATGGGGCATCGATGGGTAGATTTGTTAGGGTAGATGCAGCTAACTTGAGACCGGGTCAGGTAGTATGGCTTGGAGTGAAAATAGACGCATCACACTTAGGAAATTTAGGGGACGGAGTCAGGGCGTTGAATTTCCTGACTAAACCGCCTGCAGGGTTACAGTATTTGGTTGGTCAATCAGTACCGGCAGATGAGGTAAAACCGGCAGCCGGAGGAGCGACAACACCCACGGTACAGACATATGGAGTGGTGACACATCCTGCTTTACTTAATGCAGACGTATTTCAAGCGGAAGGATGGATGGAGAACTACAGAGGTAACGTAACCACAGAGTCGGGCTCGGTAGGTTCAGAGGGAGCATTGAACATTGATGTTGCAGACCAGAGCAGCGGTCACTGGCCAATCCCCGCGGCCCCGGTAGCTGCTGATATGGAATGGCAGATGGCGATACCTTTCAGAGTGAAAGATGATGCTATTGGTGAGTACAGGTTCGAATATTTCCCATCGACGGATAATCTTGGATTCCAGTCAAGTTTCCAACCGGTGTCAATTAATTATTCTTCAAATAACGGAGCAGGCGATATAATCATTACTTCGATTACTGAT
>QMCE01000008.1_pt1 | contig 70594 bp, 50 predicted proteins | sample 1821851 | NCBI WGS metagenome assembly QMCE01 (sample SAMN09453174, study PRJNA476694) | Termite gut metagenome, whole genome shotgun sequencing project. | isolation source: worker | host: Odontotermes sp. | place: South Africa:Pretoria | collected 2016-01-28
GGGTTTTACGGAAACGGCTATCCGTTTCCTATGCTTGTTGTGCTACTTCTTCCACGGAAAGGACAGGAGAAAATGAAACGCACATACAAGATGATAAATGGTCATATCGAGGTGAAAAATCCGCTTGTGCAGGAATTACCCGCGCTGGCAATACGGCTGAAATCCGGCAGGACAACCTATCGTTTTTGTGGCAGCTACGACAGGCATAGCCCATGCCATGCCGTTTCGCACTACCACTATTATGCTGTTTTATGGAGGCGCGCCCGCGCGGGCGCTCTTTTGGCTGTTGTTTGATATCTGGGCAAGCGATGATTTATTGTCATTCTGAACGAAGTGAAGAATCTTTGAGTTGGAAAGTTTGCTTTTATACGAAGGGCAAGATCCTTCGCTTCGCTCAGGATGACAGATTATCTAATAAATCAGTGGTTACCTAGAGCAGCCTTTGCACCTCTTCCGCGCGGCGGAACAGCACGCAGCCGCCGCTGTGCTCCTCTTGCAGAATGCCGGCCTCGCGCAGCTTTGTGAACAGCGGCGATTTCAGCGCCCCGCGCAGGCCCGCCTCGCGCAAATTCACGTCGGAATAGGGGGAGAAGGGGCAGGGCTCGGCGGCGCCGCCGGCGCTGATGTGGATGAAGCCCCGCCCGGCGGCCAGGCAGCCCCCGGCCTCCTTTTCGTCGCCGGGAAAGGAGACGATAATCATATCCTCAAAGGCGGCGCGCAGGGCCTGCACCCCTTCGTCCAGCCGCGCTTCCTCGGCGGGCGAAAGGGCGATATCCCGCTGGTCTACCGGCACGTAGGAGATGAAGAGCAGCACCTTGCAGCCGGCGGCGTACAGCCCGGCCGCGAAGGCTTCGGCGGTAACGTCCGCCAAATTCTCGCTGGTGACGGTGACGGACGCGCCGAACAAAAGGCCGCGCTTTTGCATGGCGGCCATGGCGGCCTGGGTTTTGGCGTAAACGCCCGCGCCGCGCCGGGCATCGGTGGCGGCCTCGCCTCCCTCGATGCTGACGATGGGCACGAGGTTGCGGTTCGCGCCGAAGAGTTCCAGCGTTTCATCGTCCAAGAGGGTGCCGTTGGTAAAAATGGGAAAGGCCAGCTGCCTGCGGGCGGCAGCCTCGGCTATCACGTCCCGGCGCGTCAGCGGCTCGCCCCCGGCCAGCAGCACCATGGCCACTCCCAGCCCGGCGGCTTCGTCGAACACCGCGCCCCACTCGGCGGCGCTGAGCTGGCCGGAGGCGCAGGGGCCGGCGGCCTCGGCGTAGCAGCCGGCGCAGTGCAGGTTGCACTCGGCCGCAATGCTGGCAATGAGGAAGGAGGGGATGTGCTCCCCTTGGGCTTCAAGCTGGTGGCGGCGCGCCGCGCCGCGCTTCACGGCTGCGCCGTATTGCACCAGGAAGGCGCTCTCCTTCGGGTTTTTCAGCGTGGCGCGCAGCGCCCCGCGCACAAAGTGCTCGGTGCCTTCGGCCAGATACTTCTCCAAATCAAACGGCTGTTCGCTTTTCATGGATGCCCTCTTTTACTCGTTTTAATCGTGGCTTAACACAGTATTTACATTGCCCGTGCCGGAATGGTATACTAACACAAGATGCCCTTAATATTCCCTCAAAATACGCCGCCCGGCCGGGAGAACCCGTGTGTGTTCTCTTTTCTTATGTAAAGGCGAAGGGTGTACGGCAAACGAGAAGGAGACCTGCCGAATGATCGGCTTCAGCGAATTCCTGTCCCAAATGTTCAGCAGCCCGGCGCTGTTCATCACAGTGGTGCTTACCCTGGCGGTGATACTGGTAAACGGCTGGACAGACGCCCCCAACGCCATTGCCACCGCCATATCCACCAGGGCCATCGCCCCGCGCCCGGCCATTCTTATGGCGGCGGTGTTCAACTTTTTGGGCATTCTGGTGATGACCTACCTGAACAAGACCGTGGCCGAAACCATCTACAACATGGTGGACTTCGGCAACGACGCCCACGATGCCCTGATAGCCCTGTGCGCCGCCATGGTGGCCATTGTGCTGTGGGCGGTGGCGGCTTGGCGCTTCGGCATTCCCACCAGCGAAAGCCACGCCCTCATCGCGGGCATCACCGGCGCGGCCATTGCCATGCACGGCGGGCTGGCGGGCGTGAACGGCGCGGAGTGGGTGCAGGTGCTGTACGGCCTGGCGCTGTCCACCTTCCTGGGCTTTGCCATGGGCTGGGCGGCGGTTCGGCTGATAGAGGCACTTTTCCGCAACGTGAACCGGGGCAAGACCCTGGGCCTTTTTAGGGGCGCGCAGGTGGGGGGCGCCGCGGCCATGGCCTTTATGCACGGCGCGCAGGACGGGCAAAAATTCATGGGCGTGTTCCTGCTGGGCATGGCCCTTTCACGCGGGGAGGCCCACGCCAACACCTTCAGCATCCCCCTTTGGCTCATTCTGCTTTGCTCGCTCACCATGGGCCTTGGCACCTCCATCGGCGGCTACCGCATCATCAAGGCCGTGGGCATGGATATGGTGAAGCTGGAAACCTACCAGGGCTTCGCCGCCGACCTTGCCGGCGCGGGCTGCCTGCTGCTGGCCTCTCTCACGGGCATTCCCGTGAGCACCACCCACACCAAAACCACGGCCATTATGGGCGTGGGGGCGGCGCGCCGCCTGCGAAGCGTGGACTGGAGCGTGGTGCGCGAGATGGTGCTGACCTGGATTCTCACCTTCCCGGGCTGCGGGCTCATCGGCTTCATCATGGCCAAGATATTCGTGACCCTGCTGTAAGGCGATTTCTTCTAGCAAAACCATAATAACAGGTAAAAATGTAAAGGATGTGTAAAATATGGCCAAAAGGCACAGCCCCTATTTTGACGATTTCATCACGATGGTGAGCTTTTCCGTGCGGGCGGCGGAGTATCTGCAATCGGTTCTGAACAGCTACAACCCCGAGGCCCTGCACGAGTGCCGCCAGGCCATGCACGAGATAGAGCATGCCGAGGACGAAGTGAAGCACGGCATGATGAAGCGCCTGGCCAAGGAGTTCGTCACCCCCATCGACCGCGAGGATATCATTCAGCTAGCCAATGAACTGGACACCGTCACCGACAAAATCGACGATATCCTCATACGCATGTACATGTACAACATCCGCGAGCTGCGCCCCGAGGCCCTGGCCTTCGCCGACATCATTGTGCGCTGCTGCAAGGCCCTGCAAGTGGCCATCACGGAGTTCCCCAACTTCCAAAAATCCACCACGCTGCTGCAGGCCCTCATCGACGTGAATACGCTGGAGGAAGAGGGCGACGCCATCTACATCAAGGCGATGCGCAAGCTGTACAAGGAAGGCGGAGACAGCGTACAGGTGGCCGCCTGGGGCGAGCTGTATGACCGGCTGGAAGAATGCTGCGACGCCTGCGAGGACATGGCCGACATTATGGAAGTGGTGGTCATGAAGAATTCCTAGGTAACCACTGATTTATTGTCATTCTGAACGAAGTGAAGAATCTTTGTGTCGGAAAGTTTGCTTTTCTATGAAGGGAAAAGATCCTTCGCTTCGCTCAGGATGACAGATTATCTAATAAATCCTTGCTTGCTAGATCAAATTAAGTAAAAACAAGAACCGGGCCGACGCAGAGCGGTGTGCTTTGCATCAGCCCGGTTTTTTTTTATTCTACGCCGCAAAGGGCAGCGACTGGGCGTTTTCGTCGAAGGCGAAGACTTCGCGCAAGTCCTCCGCGATGGCACGTATCACGGCGGGGCTGTGCACCGAGCGCAAGCCCGCCGATTCCATCAAATCGTCGAAGGGCTGGTTCTGGTTGGCGTGGATAAGCTCTACATACGCGTTTGCGGCGGCGGCCCAGTTGTCGCGCCCGGCGCTCCACAATTGCAGGGCGGCCAGGGCGCTGGTCACATAGCTCACGGTGTAGAAGGGCGTATCGAACAGATGGGTGACGCGGAACCAGGTGTTGTCGGCGCCGTTTGCGTCGGTGAGGACGGTAACGCCGAGGCCGTAGTCGTTTTGCACCTCGCTCCACAGCCGGCCCAGGATGTTTGCGTCGAAGGAGTCCAGTTCGTACACCCGAAGCTGGAATTCTTCCAGCGCCGCCTGATACACCACGCCGCTGACGGCCATGTCTGAGAGGTTGTTCAGCGCGGCGTCCTCGGCGTTTTCGGTGAAAGTGCCATAGCTTTGGTGCATCAGCAGTTCCAGCGCCTGGCTGTATACCTCGGCCAGGTCAAGGCCCGAGGCCGTCACCTCGCTGTAGCGCAGCCAAAAATCATAAAAGTGGCCGAATTCGTGCATGATGGTGGTGGTTGAGAGAAAATCGGCCTCATCCCAGTTCATGAAGATGAAGGGCGCGTCGTACCTGCCTATTTCGGTGGCGAAGGCTATACCGCTTTGCTTGCCGGAGGCCGAATCGAGGTCGTGCAGGCCGTACTGCTGCATGAAGGCCCAAGCTTCGGCCAATTCGGGGTCAATGCTTTCCAGCGCCGCCGGCATGCGGCTAAGCGTTTCGGCCTGGGGCGCTCCGCCCGGCTCAAAACCTGAAAGAAGCAGGGGCAGCACGAGGGGCGCCATGCTGTTCTTCACTTCGTCCAAAAGCGCCTGAGACTGGGCGGGGCTATAGTCTCGCCCATAGGAGAGATAGTACATGGCCGCCGGAGACTCAAAACCGAGGGTCTCGGCGGTTTGCTTATCCAGCTGCACCATTTGGGCGTAGATGTCGGCGAACTGCTCGGCGTTGGCGTTGTACAGCCCCTCCCACAGGGCGTAAAGCAGGGTCGGGGAATCGGCGGCGAATACGTCGTCCAGCGTGTATTCCGTGCCTTCATAGGTATAGGTGAGGCCGGCGAGGAGGTTGTTGTAATCCACGGCGAGGTCGTTGCGCTGCTTCTTGTAGGCGGCCACCGCGTCGGCGTGCAGCAAGAGCTGATTTTCCATGGCGGCGTACACAAAATCGCCCACTTCGGCGCGGTAGTCCCCGGCGTAGGGGCCTTCCATCAGCGCCTTGTTGAACTTGCTGACGGCCAAATCCACCTCCACCGAGGCTTCCTCGAGGAAGCGGTATTCTTCTTCCCAGTAAGTGTCGTTCACGTCGTGGTATTTTTTCAGCATGGCCAGGGCGTTCATGCTGTCGAAGGCCTCCTGCGCCGCGCCCGCTTCCTCGTCCAGCGCCATCACGGCCTCAAAGCTGGGGGCCTCGGCCAGCGAGGCGGTCAGTTCGCCCAGGCGGGCCAGCACAGCCTCTACGTCGGGGCGCTCGTAGGCCATGTCGGCATAGGGGATGGTGCGCCGTTCCGGCGGCGGCTCGGCCTCGGCTTTGCCCTTTTCGCCAAAAAAGCCGAAGGGGAAATCGAAGGGCCAATCGAAGGGAAAGGCGCAGGCGGACAGTGCCAGGCATAGGCACAGGCACAGCGCCAGCGGGCGCAAAAGACGGAACCGGGCTGTTCTTTTCATATATATTCGCTCCTTTGGCATTCTGTCGTATGCGGTCAATTCTTCTGGGCAAGCAATGAATAACCCTATTCCCTTGTCATCCTGAGCGCAGCGAAGGATCTTTCCCTTCGTATAACCGTACATTACCCGACTCAGGGATTCTTCGCTTCGCTCAGAATGACACAGACTAAAACGGGTCGGCCCAGATGGCTTTTTCCAGCCGGATGTAGTCCTCGAGGCTGAGTTCCTCGGGGCGCGCCATCTCGCCCAGGCCGGCGGCGGCGAGGGCTTCGGCAATTTCCTGCCGGGGGATGGCAAGGCCCGCCGAGGCGGCGTTGGCCAGGGTTTTGCGGCGCTGGCCAAAGGCGGCCCGGATGAGGGAAAACAGGCGCGGCGCGCGGCGCGGTTCGGCGTCCAGCGGCAGGTTTTCTTTCACGTTTAGCGTGATGACGGCACTTTTTACCTTGGGGGCGGGGTAAAAGCTGCCGGGGCTGACGGAAAAGCAGAAACGGGGCACGGCGTAGTAGTGCACGGCGTAGGTGATGGCCCCGGCCCCGCGCGTGCCCGGCGCGGCGGTGATGCGCTCGGCGGCCTCCTTTTGCACCATCACGGTGATGCTGCCCAGGGGCAGGCGGCTTTCCAGCAGCTTCATGAGGATGGGGCTGGTGAGGTTGTAGGGCAGATTGGCGCACAGCTTGGCCGCGCCGCCAAATTCCGCCTGCATCAGGGCGGCAAGGTCGGTTTTCATCACGTCGCCGTGTACCACGCGCACGTTGGAAAGGCCGTCCAGCGTTTCGCCCAGCACAGGCAGCAGGCGGCGGTCTACCTCCAGCGCCGCCACCCGGCGCGCGCGCGCGGCAAGCTCCCGCGTGAGGGTGCCGAAGCCCGGGCCGATTTCCAGAACGTCGTCCTCGGCGGCAACGCCGGCGGCTTCGCAAATTTTGGGGCAGATGCCGGGGTTTGAGAGAAAGTGCTGGCCAAAGCCCTTGGAAAAGCTGAAGCCGTGGCGGCGGCACAGGCCGCGAATGGTGGAGATGTCGGTGAGGCGGTCCAAAAGCGGTTCCTCCTGTGTTTCGTATACTATTTTATCATACCACGCCCGGCAGATAATGCCAAATTCCAGCATCGCCACTTGCCCTGCCCGGCAATTGGTGACATAATGAAGCTGGTAGCCGGAATGCTTCCGCATCATTGTCATTCTGAGCGCCAGCGAAGAATCTTGCCCTCGTTTTGGCAAAGATTCTTCACTTCGTTCAGAATGACAATGCGGCGGGATGTTCTTGCTCGCAATCAAGCAATTAACGAACGGGGGATTTTATGGAAACATCCAAAACCGCGAAAATCCTTTCAAACGTCGTGTATGGCTTCGGTTTGCTCATCTTCCTCGCCCTGGCGGGCCTTGTGCTGTTCGGGGCGAATTACAGCCCCTACCCGGACGCCATGATTAGCTGGTCTCTGCGCGAGATTGCCTTTGTGGGGCTGGCGGTGGGCGCCGTTCCCATGCTGTTTGCCTGCATGGCGGTGTACAAGTTCAACCATATTCGCCACAGCGCGCACAAAAGGCGCGATTTTACGCTTATCTTTCTGCCCTGTTTCCTCTGCGGGGCCTGCCTTGCTTTCGTGCTTGGGCTTTTTGCCATTATGATGATTCAGGCGCTGATACTCGCGGGTTCCCTTGCATGAAATGGGATGACGGCATCCAGTACCTCAAGGGCGTGGGGCCAAGGCGCGCCGCGCTGTTTGAAAAGCTGGGCGTGGCCACCGCCGGGGAGCTTTTATGCTACTACCCCCGCGCCTACATAGACTATTCCTCCCCCGTGGCCGTGGCCGCCGCCCCGCGCGGCGAGGCCGTGGCCGTGCGGGCCGAGGTGCTGTCCCACTCGCCGGGGCAGCGCATTTCCGGCGGGCGCAGCCTGTATAAAGTGCAGTGCGCAGACGATTCCGCCGCGCTGGAACTGGTGTTCTTCAACAACCCCTACGCCGTGAAAAAACTGGCCGTGGGCAAGGAATATATCTTTTACGGCAAGCTGGGCGGCGGCCTGGCGGCGCGGGAAATGATATCCCCCAGCTTTATCGAGGCCGGCGCCGAGGCCCCGCTGACGCCGCTATACCCGCTGACCGCCGGGCTTACCAGCTATGTGGTGGGCGGCTGCGCCGCCAAGGCGCTGGAACTGGTGGAGGAAATTCCCGAGCCGCTGCCCGAAGCCCTTCTGGAAAAATACCGCCTGCCCCGCCGGGGCGAGGCCTTGCGCATGATACACCGGCCCGCCGGCTGGCAGGAAGCCGCCGAGGCGCGCCGGCGCTTTATTTTTGAGGAGCTATTGCTGCTGCAACTGGGCATGCTGCTGATGCGCGGCCGCCAAACCCGGCAGGCCGGCGCGCCCATGCGCCAGGCGGATCTTTCGCCCTTCACGGCGGCGCTGCCCTTTGCCCTTACCGGGGCGCAGCAGCGCGCCGTGGCCGAGATGGCCGGGGACATGGCCGGCAAGGCTCCCATGAACCGCCTTTTGCAGGGAGACGTGGGCAGCGGCAAAACCCTGGTGGCCGCCGCCGGGGTGTACATGGCAGCCCAAAACGGCTACCAAAGCGCGCTGATGGCCCCCACCGAGATACTGGCCCGCCAGCACGCGGACACGCTGAGCGCCCTGCTGGAGCCGCTGGGCGTGGAGGTTGCGCTGTTTACCGGCGCGGTGAAGGGCAAGGCCCGCGCGGCGGCTCTTAACGCCATCGCCGAGGGGCGGGCGGGGCTGGTGGTGGGCACCCACGCCCTGCTCAGCGGGCCGGTGGCCTTCGCGAATCTTGGTTTCGCCGTCACCGACGAGCAGCACCGTTTTGGCGTGCGGCAGCGGGGGCTTTTGGCGAAAAAGGCGCGCCGCCCGCATCTTTTGGTCATGAGCGCCACGCCCATTCCGCGCACGCTGGCGCTTTTAATGTTCGGCGATTTGGACGTGAGCGTATTGGACGAACTGCCCCCCGGCCGCCGCCCGGTGAAAACCCGCCTGGTGCCCGCCGATAAGCGTCGGGATATGTTCGGCTTTTTGGCCAGGGAGATAGCCGCCGGGCGCCAGGCCTACATCGTGTGCCCGCGCATCGAGGAGGACGAGGACGGCCAAAGCGGCCTGAAGGCCGCGGCGGCCTATGCCGACGAGGTGGCCCGCCCATTGCTGCCCGGCGCGCGGGTGGGCCTTTTGCACGGGCGCATGAAGCCCGCCGAGAAGGCAGAGACCATGCGGGCCTTTAAGGCGGGCGAAGTGGACGCTTTGGTGTCCACCACGGTCATCGAGGTGGGGGTGGACGTGCCAAATGCCTCGGTGATGGTGATAGAGGACGCCGAACGCTATGGGCTTTCGGCCCTGCACCAGCTGCGGGGCCGCGTGGGGCGCGGCGCCGCCGAAAGCTGGTGCTTCCTTGTGTCCTCCCACTCGGGGCAGGCCGCGCGGCAGCGCCTGGCCTTTTTGGCCGCCACGCAGGATGGCTTTGCCATTGCCCGCTACGACCTTGAAACGCGCGGGCCCGGAGACTTTTTCGGCAGCCGCCAGCACGGCCTGCCCACGCTGCGCATCGCCGATTTGGCCGCCGACACCCGCGCGCTGAAAGCCGCCCAAAGCGAGGCCCTGGCTTTGCTGAAAAGCGACCCGAAATTGGCCTTGCACGGCGCTTTGGCCGCCGCTGTGGCAGAATTATTTCATCGTAGCGCCGTGATGAATTAAATTATCTAAAATTAGTTGCTTGCATTATCTTGTGGTTTAATGTAAAATAATGGCGTAAAACCACTAGGTGTAGTTTGTTTTGTTGGTTTTTGTTTTTGGGTTTTGTGGGCGTTCCGGTTCTCGGGAAAGGAGCTGTTCGCAGAGTGGATTACATCATGGGCCTGTCCTGCGCGGACAGCGTCACCACCGTTAATATTGCCACCGTGGGCGGCGTGGTGCTGCAAAGCTTCACCGTTGGGGCCATCAACTTCTTTTTTGCCAACGAAAAGGAAGTGCAGCACAATTTGGCCGAGGCCTTTGTTACCGCGCAGATGGCGGGCTACCCCGTGCGCAGCTGCAAGCAGGTGTGCGCCGGGGTGGCCGGGCTGCAAAGCACCACGCCCGCCATGCCCACCAAGCTGGAACCCGCCCTGCGGGACGTGATGCGCCGCTGCGGCTACAGCGGCGACGCGCTGCTGTGCGGGGACGAGCAGATAGCTTTGGCCGGCGCGCTTTCCGGCAAGCGCGGCGCCATTTTACTGGCCGGGGACGCCTCGGCCTGCTATGGCCAGAACACCGCCGGCAAAACCCACCGCACCGGCGGCCTGGGCCAACTGGCCGACGACGACGGCAGCGCCTACGCCATCGGGCGGGAGATATTGCGCGCGGCGGCCCGCGCCTCCGACGGGCGCGCGCCCGCCACGCACCTCACGGTGCACGTTTATCGCAAGTTCGGCCTGGCCGGGCCGGGAGATTTGGCCCGCGTGCTGCGCAGCGGCCTGCCCACATCGGAGGACATTTGCGCCCTGGCCGATTGCCTTGTGCAAGCCTGCCAGGCGCGGGACAAGGCTGCCCTCGCCATTGTGGATAAGGCCGTGGAACAACTGGTGACCCTGGTGACGCCGGTGGTGAACCGGCTGAGCCTGCAAAAGGGCACGCTGGCCGTGGCCGGGCGCGTATTGCTGAGCGACGCCTTTGTGGGCATTGGCTTTAAGAAAAAAATGGACGAACAATACCCCGACCTGCAGGTGGTGCCCCCGCGCAGCGACGGCGCAGCCGGCGCCGTGCTGCTGGCCAAGGAACGGCTGGCCCTGAGAGGCGGGTTTACCGCGGCGCGTTAGGGCGGAGGTTCTTCGCAGGGGCGGCCGTCCTCGGCCGCCCGTTATTTGCGCAATACCCGCGGGACGGGCCGCCGCCGGCGGCCCCTGCGAATTGCCTGTCATTCTAAGCGAAGCGAAGAATCTTGCCCTTGCCCTAATACTATTCTCTATTAGAAAGGGCAGGGCATCCAAAGCGGAAACCCTGCCCTTCTTATTACCCTTTTTTTGAGCGCCTTGTGCGCCAAGCTCATTTCTGCGCAAAAAAAAACACCGCCGATTAAGCAAATAATCAGCGGTGTTTCGTGGTTGCGGGGAGAGGATTTGAACCTCTGACCTTTGGGTTATGAGCCCAACGAGCTACCAGCTGCTCCACCCCGCGCTGTTTGGCCGCGCGCCCCTTTGGCGCGCGTTTTTCGTGTGCAGTTTTAAGGCGCCCCATTATATTATCACAAGTCTCCCACTGTGTCAAACGCCAATTTTACCGGGTGTGTCTTCCTGATTTTACCCCTTTCTTTACAAAAAAGCCCCCTATAGCTATAATATATAAGCCACGCAACCAGCAACCGATAACCGACAGCCAATAACCGACAGCCAATAACCATTCCGGAGTGTGCCATGCCCCTTTCCGCCGGCCTGCAAACCTTTACAAGCGCCTGGTTCATGTCTTTTTCCACGGTGCATTATCTGCTGTTCCTGCCCCTCGCCGCGGGGGCCTATTTTCTGTTGCCAGCCAGGGCCCGGCGCCCCTGGCTGCTGATTGCCAGCTACTATTTTTATTTTTTCGCCGCGCCCAGGCACCTTGTGGTGCTTTTGGCGGGCACGCTGGCCTCGTGGCTGCTGGGGCTGTTCATTGCGGGGGGCAAGGGCGCGGCCGCGCGCCGCGCGCGGCTGGGGCTGGCCCTTGCCGCCATGCTGGGGCTGCTGTGCTTCTTCAAATACAACGCTTTCTTCGCCCCTTTTCTTTCGCCGCTCTTTGCCCGCCTTGGCGTGAGCTACGAGCAAAGCTACTTCACCACCGCCGCCGCCCTCGGCATCAGCTTTTACACCTTCACCGCCGCGGGCTACCTGATAGACACCGCGCGCGGCGACGTGCCGCCGGAAAAGAACCTGTTAAACTACGCGCTGTTTTTGGGCTTTTTCCCCAGCGTGACCATGGGGCCCATCTCCCGCGCAGGCAGCCTTTTGCCCCAGCTGAAGGACGATACCCGCCGTTTTGACGCCGACGGCGCGGCCGACGCCCTGCGCGGCATGGCCGTCGGCTTCTTTAAAAAGCTGGCCGTGGCCGACACGCTGAACGTATACACCGCCGCCGTGTTCGGCAACCTGGCCGCCCACAGCGGCGGCAGCCTCACATTGGCCGCGCTCTGCTTCGCTCTCCAGCTCTATTTCGATTTCTCCGGCTACTCCGACATCGCCGTCGCCTCGGCCCGCCTGCTTGGTATAAAGCTGCCCGAAAACTTCCAAAACCCCTACTTTGCCACCAACTTTTCCACGTTTTGGAGCCGCTGGCACATGTCCCTCTCCGGCTTTTTGCAGGACTATGTGTTCACCCCCATCGCGTGGAGCCGCTGGACGGAAAAGCTGCCCGTCCTCGGCAAGCGGGTGCAAAAGCCCCCGGTGCTCAGCGCCATTGCCGCCACCTTCCTCATCTCCGGCCTTTGGCATGGGGATACGCTGTGCTTCCTTGTGTGGGGGGCCTTGCAGGCGCTTTTCCGCATTGGGGAGGAACTGTGCCACCGCCGCCTGGGCAAGCCCAAAAAGAAGCCATCCTTCCGCCTGCGCCTGGGCAAAACGGCGCTGGTGCTGGCGCTGTGGGTGGAAAGCCTCGTGTTTTTCAAGGTGGGCATGGCCCCGGTGTCCCCCGGCGCCGCCGCGCCCGGCACCGTGGCCGACGCCCTTGCGGCCCTTGGGCGGCAGTTCAGCCTTGTTTCCCCGGCCCGGATGTGGCAAGACCTTTACGCCGCCGTGTACGCGGGCTTCTTCCCCCAGCGCCTTTTGGCGCTGGGCTTCATCGCCTTTACGGCGCTGTGCCTTGCCGCTGCCCTCTGGGCGGATTGGTTCCAGTGCTTCCGCCTCAAGGGCGCGCCGCTGGCCCTCGCCTTCAAGCGCCTGCGCCCCGCCCCGCGCCTGATTCTCTATTACGCCATTGTGCTGTGCTGCTTCGCCGCCTTCATCATGCAAAGCGGCGGCTTTGGCGGCGGCAGCTTTTTGTACGGAGGGTTTTAGCTTATGCGTAAAATCCTTCGGGCAATATCCCTGCTGCTGCTTCCCATCCTGCTGTACTATGGGCTTTTCCTTTGTTTTGAGCCGAACAACTTCTTCGGCCTGCGCAAAGAAACCCCCTCGGGCGCGGTGTTCGGGGCCATCAAAAGCTATCAGCGAAACCCGGCGCCAAACGTCATCATCGGAGACAGCCGCCTGGCCCACCTGGACATGGCCGAGGCCGGGCGCCTGGCGGGCCGCCCCTGGGCCAACCTTGCCTTCGGCGGGGCTTCCATCAAGGAAATGCTGGACTTGGCCGAGTGGCTCACCGCCCGCTACCCGGTGGAGCACCTGCTGTTGCAGCCTTCGTTCTACACCCTGAACCTCAACTACACCACCGACCGCTTCGATACCATCGAAACGGCCCTTGTGAACCCCTTCGCCTACCTCACAAGCCTCAGCTACAACCTTGAAACCTGGCAGAACCTGGGCTACTGGCTGCGCGGCGAGACGCTGGGCGGCGGCAAGGCCGAAACCGAAGACCCCGCCGGCTACGAGTGGGTAAACTACGAGGCCCCCGGCGGCGAAAAGGTGCGCCTGCGCACGCGCATTGCCGCTTACCTTGAAACCATCGCCCCCTACACCGGCGTGTGGGAGTTTAACGAGGCGCAGTTCACCCGCCTGCTGGGCCTTATCGAAGCCTGGGAGGCCGAGGGCATCAAGGTGAGCGTTGTGCTTCCCCCCATGCACGAGGCGCTGCTGTTGTACGACGCCGTGCCCCACGGCATAGCGCCCGTGATGGAAGAAAAACTGGCCCAGCTGGCCCAAAGCCCCGCCCAGCTTTTGGATTATGAATTCACCGCCCGGCCAAACTTTGCCGAAGACCAATTCTTCGACGGCTTCCATCTGGACTACCTGCGCGGCCTGCCGGCCTTTACCGAACTGCTGTTTGCCGACCTCGCCAAGGGGGTGAACCGCTATGGCGCTTGATTTTCTCATTCTGTACGAACACGCGGTGCGCGAGTACGAAAGCATTTTGCTATTACAGGCAGAGCTTGCCCGCCGTGGCTATACCAGCGAAATACGCCAGCTATTGGACCGTAAGAAGCTGAAATACTTCACCTGGAAAAAGCCGAAGGTGCTGGTGGCAAGCTGCCTTTACGACAACGAGGGCCTCAACAGCCATGTGTACAACAACGTGGGGCGGCTGGATAAAGTCGTCAACCTGCACTGGGAGCAAATGCTTAGCGACACGCAGGAGGCCGAGGACTGGTTCAACTTTAACGGCAACGCCAAAAAATGCGTGCAAAGCTGCTGGGGCGAGGAAACCCGCCGCCGCCTCATCGCCCATGGCGTGCCGCAGCACAACGCGCCCGTTACCGGGGCGGTGATGATGGACTTTCTGCGGCCCGAGTTCGCCGGGTATTTCAGCGGCAGGGAAGACTTGTGCGCCCGCCACGGGCTGGACGCCTCGCGCCCGCTGTGGCTGTACATTTCCAGCTTCGGCTACGCCAGCATGGACGAAGCCGAGGTGCGGGAACTGAGCGACATGGCCGGCACCGATTTCAGCGAGTTTGCCGAGGTGAACCGCCGCAGCATGGACGTTACGCTGGAGTGGCTGGGCCGCTATTTGGCCGCCCACCCCGAGGTGCAACTGGTGTACCGCCGCCACCCCAGTGAGTGGAACAGCCCGGCCCTGGCCGAGATGGAAGCGAAGCACCCGGGCTTCCGCGTGATTTTTGAAGACAGCGTGAAGCAGTGGATAACCGTGGCGGACAAGTGCTTCATCTGGATGTCCAGCGCCATCGCCGAGGTGTACTTCGCGGGCAAAAGCTGCACGGTGCTGCGCCCCTCGCCCGTGCCGCACGAGTTCGACCCCGTTATCTATCACAACTGTGCCGCCGCCACCGGCTACGAGGAATTCGAGGCCGCGGCAAGTGCCCCGGAAAATGGGCCTTTCCCCATCGAGCCCCGGCGCATCGAGGCCTATTTCAGCCACACGGAAACCCCGGCCTACCTGCGCATGGCGGATTTGCTGGAAGCGGTGCATAAAAACCCGCCGAGAGACCACCCCTTCGGCCCCGGCTACACACCGCGCTTTAATTGGCTCAAATGCTTCGCGCTGTGGGGGGTGCACATCCTTTTCGCCCTGCGGCTGAACCCTGCGGGCCTTGAAAAAATTGCCCCGCGCTTCGCGCGCTTTGCCGGGCGTATTTACGGCTATGTGGAAAAGGCCCGCGTGCCCCGCGCGCGCCGCCGCGCCCTGCGGGCCAAAATTGCGGCATATATCCAGCCCAAAGACTAAAACTGATTGTCATTCTGAGCGCAGCGAAGAATCTTTCCCTTTGGCGAAACGAGAGCGTTCCGGCTCAAAGATTCTTCGCTGCGCTCAGAATGACAAGGGATAAGCATCATAAACAATTCACTGAGGAGGCCTCCCGTGCAGCAAAACCCCGCCGCAAAGCCCCAAAGCGCCGCCGAGAGCTTCATCGGCTCGGTGTTCAAATACTCCGTGTCCACCTTCGTGAACATGGGCATCATGGGCGCCTCCATCATCCTCACGGGCCTGTTCATCCCCAGGGGGGTCAACGGGCAAATCGGCATTTTCCTCACCTGGACAAATTCCATCATGACCATCGCCATCCTCGGGCTGGACCAAGCCCTCATCCGCTTTTACCACAAGCCACCCGCCGGCCTTTCCCGCAACGGGCTGTTCAGGCTCTGCTTCTATTTTTCCAGCGCCGCGCTGCTGCTGGGCGGGGCGCTGTGCAGCACCCTGCTGGCGCGCCCCATCTACGAGGGGCTGGAATTTTCCATGCTGGGGCAGGGTTTTGTGCCGCTCTTGTTCCTCAACGCCCTGTTCTACATGGTGGCCCGCTATTTCAACGTGCTCTACCGTATGGAGGGCAACATCCGCGTGTACACGGCGGAGAGCATTTTGATGCAGTTCTTCTACAAGCTGTTCTACATTTTGGGCGCCTTTTTCGGCCTGGCGAACCCGGTGCCCGCCATGGCGCTGTGCAGCGCGGGAGGGCTGGGGGCCTTTGCGCTGGTGTTCGCCTTTTTGCGGCGCGGCGCGCTGCGCCCTGCCGCCGCCGAACTGAAAAGCCCCGCCTGGCGCACCCTGCTGCCCTACGGCATCGCCATTGCGCCCACGGCTGTTTTCATCACGCTCAACGCCTCATTCGCCGGGCCGCTCATCACCGCCCAGCTGGGTAAAGACCCCTACGGCGTTTACAATTTCGCCTACACCCTTTCAAACATCGTCACCATGGTGCAGGGGGGCTTCGCCAGCTTTTGGGGCCCCTATATGTTCGAAAACTACAAGACCCAGCAGGCGCGCATCAAGCGGGTGCACAACTATGTGAACCTCGTCATCCTGTGTTTCTTCGCCCTGCTTGTCGCCGCCGAGGACATCCTCTTTATCATTTTCCGCGAGTACGCCGAGGCCCAGCCCATCTTCCCGCTGATGATGCTGGCCGCAGTGTTCACCATTTTGTGCGAAACCACCGTATACGGCAACACCATTGCCCGCCGCCCCATCTACGACACCCTCGGCATCGGCCTGTCCTTCGGGCTGAATATCTTACTGCTGGCCACTCTCACCGCGCCGCTGGGCCTCTTCGGGGCAGCCATTGCCATCGCGGCGGCAAACGGCGCCATGTTCCTCTTCCGCACCCTCAGCGCCCAGCGATTCTATTCGTCCATCCCAAACCCCGGCAAAACGGCCCTTGCCGCGGCCCTCGCCGTGGCCCTTGCCGTGGCCGGCAGCCTGCTGGCCCACAACTTCGCGGCCAAGCTGGCGGCCAGCCTCGCGGCGATGGGATTATACATATTAATGTATAGGCACGAGTTTATACGGCTTGTAAAGCTTGCCTTGAGCATCGCCAAGGGCCTGCTGGCGCGGCGGCGTTCCGCCGTGTAGGGGGCGGCGTCCTCGACGCCCCGTCCCGTGGTTTTGCCATGCCCCACGGGCGGCCGAGGGCGGCCGCCCCTACGAAGGGCAGGGGCGATTCGTGAATCGCCCCTACTTCCATTCTGCGCAAAATTTTAGTATACTAAGGCATACGCTGCGCTGCCCGCACATGGCCGCACAGCCACGGAGGAACCTATGAAATACTGCAAAAAATGCACGATGCCCGACACCCGCCCCGGCATCAGCTTCGACGCCGAGGGCGTGTGCAGCGCCTGCCGCCACTACGAGCGCCGCAAAAACGTGGATTGGGACGCGCGCAAGGCCGAGCTGCGCGTGCTGTGCGATAAATACCGGGGCATGAACGGCCCCGGCGGCTACGACTGCGCCGTGGCCGCCTCCGGCGGGAAGGACAGCCACTATCAGGTGCACGTGCTGAAAGAGGAAATGGGCATGAACCCCATCCTCTTCACCGTGGAGGACAACTTCCCCATGACCGAGGCCGGCAAGCACAACCTGCGCAACATCTCCGAGGCCTTCGGCTGCACGCTGATATCCTGCAAGCCGAACATCGCCGCGCAAAAAAAGCTGATGCGCTACTTCTTTGAGAAAAGCGGCAAGCCCACCTGGTATGTGGACAGGCTCATCTACACCTTTCCCCTGCACATGGCGGCCAAGTTCAACACGCCGCTGCTGTGCTATGGCGAAAACGTGAGCTTTGAATACGGCGGCGGGGACGACAAAGAAACCTACTCCGCCCGCGGGCAGATAGAAAACGGCGTGGCCGTGGGGGTGGACGAGGCCGAGCTTCTGGCCGCCGGCGCGTCGCTGGGCGACCTCTCGCTTACCAAGGCCCCGCCCAAGGAGGAACTGGACAAGCTGGATCCCTTCTACCTCTCCTACTTCCTGCCTTGGAACAGCTTCCGCAACTACCAGTTCAGCAAAAGCCGGGGCTTCCACGATTTGACCCACGAGTGGGACCGCACGCACCACGCCGAAAACTTCGACCAGATAGACTCCCGCGCCTACCTGGTGCACAGCTGGCTGAAATACCCGAAGTTCGGCCACGCCGCCGCCACCGACTACACCGCCCGCTACATCCGCTACGGCCTGCTCACGCGGGAGGAGGCCATCCCCATCGTGCGCCAGAGGGACGGCGCGCTGGACCCCCTGTGCGTGCGGGATTTCTGCACCTTCTGCGGGTATGCGGAAAGTGAATTTTGGGGAATTGTAGACAAGCTGTATAACCCGGCCTTGTTCGAGAAAGACGCCTACGGCCGGTGGATACTAAAGGAACCGCTCTAAAATTGATCAACAAAAAGAGACATTGGGGAGGAACGGCAACGATGGACACTGAACAATTCAGCGCCGAAATGGCACAGCGCGGCTGTACGCGCATCCAAGACAGCACGGTTTTTTGCGGCACTTATGAGAACTATCCTTTTTCCGTCCAATTTCTCAGCGGCAAGCCCGGCGGGGCCACCAATTTTTCCGTTATCTTTATTTTTGGCAAGGCGGCAAAACCCCGGCTTTTTAAGCCCCTGCGCGATTCCCTCAAGCCAAGGGCCAAAATCGGCGTCGCCGCCGGCGGCGGGGCGTCGCTGCTGCACAATATCCTGGTGAAGAACCCCGCCGACCTTCCCTTCGTGTTCGACAGTTTGGTGGCCGGCCTTGTGCAAACGGCGCGGGCCGCGGGCCTGGCCCCGCCGCAGGAATGCCCCATTTGCAAGCGCCCCGGCTGCGACGCTTACGCCTTTGTGGCCCCGGGCTTCAGGCCCGTGCACGCGGCCTGCGTGCAGCAGCAAAGCGGCGCGCAGCTAGAGGCCGCAGCCGACAACGAGGCAAACGGCAGCTATGCCACCGGCGTCATCGGGGCGCTGCTGGGGGCGCTGGCGGGCACCCTTCCCAACGTGCTGCTCATCTTCGCCCTTCAGCGCATTTTCGCTATTCTGTGCGCGCTTATCCCGCTGGGGGCATATTATGGCTACAAACTGCTGCGCGGGCGCATGAACCGCGCCGTTCTGCCCGTTGTCATCGTCTTTTCGGTGCTGATGACGCCCATGGTGGACTTTTTGGCCGAGCTGGCCTACGGCCTGGCCGAGGGCTACACCATCACCCCGATGCAGTATATTCAGGTTTTCATGCTTTACCCGGAAGAATTCTTGCCCGCACTGGGGCAAATCCTTCTCTTCATCGCCATCGGCATTTTCATCGTGTTCAGCCGCATTCGGCAAACAAACACCCATTTTTCCAGCCAGGCGGTGTCCACCCTGGCCTCGCTGCGGCCCATGGCGGCTTATTCCGTAGCGGCGCCCGTCGCGCCCGCGCCTGTGGCCCCGCCGCCCGCCCCACCCATGGAGGGCTAAACCCTGACCACGACCTATTTCTATGATTTGATGGAGGAAGCCTTCGGCTGCCGCACCGGTGGCCGGATGGCCTTTGGCGTACAGGCCGGCCTGCCCTACAGCGCCGAGCTTGAGGCCGGAGGCGAGAGCCTTACCTTCCGCTTTGCCGCCGGGGCGGGCGCCGCCGGCGCGGCCAAGGCCCTAAACGCCCTCGGGCAGGACTATGTGCGCTGGCACGCCCGCCCGCTGGAGGGCGGGGGCTTGCTTGAGGCCGAGTTCAGCCCCCCGAGCGACTTTTATACCCGGAACGGGGCCTTTACCCTTTTGAAGAACGCCGAGGCCCAGATGGCCGCCGCCGGGCTGGCCCCGCCTGAAAACTGCCCGCTGTGCGGCCTGCCCGCCTGCGACAGCTACGCCTTTATTCAGCCGGCCTACCGCCCGGTGCACAGCGGGTGCCTTGCCACCCGCCTGGATTTGCCCGAGCAGGACATCACCCCGCCCCGCCGCGCATACGGCCACATTGCCACCGGCATACTGGGGGCGCTGTTTGGGGCCTTCGTCGCGGCGCTGCCCATTTGGTCGCTGGCTCTCACGCGAGAGCGCGTCTATTTTGCCCTCTACGCCTTCATTCCGCTGCTCAGCGCCCTGCTCTACCGCACCTTCCGGGGCCGGGCAAGCTCGAACCTCGCGGGGCTGGCGGTGCTGGCATCGTCCCTGCTGGCGGCCATGGCGCTGGAACTGGTGTGGTACTGGCTGGTGCTCAGCGACGCCTACGGCGTTAACCTGCCCTTTTGGGAGAGCGCCGGGGTCTATTTTCAGACCCACACGCTGCTAAAAAGCCTGCGCGAGATGCTGAGTTGCCTCGCCGCGCTGCTGGTGGGCTTTGTGGCGTCCACGATATTCCTGCGGCGCTACGCCCGCGAAAGGGCCGCCCCCCAGCGCCCGCTGCGCGGAGCCGCCTTTGTGCGCGAAAGCGCCCGCCCCATGAGGGATGAGAAACATAGCGAACTGTAAAGGAGACGCCCATGCCCAGCGAACAAGACCGCCGCCCGGAGGAGAACCCCGCCGCCGGCAGCCCTGCCGATCATTTCGTTTGGGGCGCCGCCCCGCCCACGCCCGGCCAGGACTCGGACGTACCGTATAAGGCCGCGCCTTTTGCGCCGCCGCAGCCGCCCGGCGCCGCCGCGCCCGAAGGCCCGCTGGTGGCCCCCGGCGTGTTTGCCGCGCCCGCGCCGCCGCCGGCAGCGCCCGAGCGCCCCGGCCAAACGGCCGAGCTGCCGCCCTGGCCCGCCGCCCCGGCCCCGGAAGCTCCAGCGGCCTCAGCCTACGCGCCGCCAAGGGACGAGGGCTTTGCCCCCCAAGGCAGCGCCTTTGCGGCACAAGACAAGGGCTTTGCCGCGCCGGAGGCCCCGGCCTTTGGCCCTGCGCCGCGCGGCTATGGCGCGCCGCCTCCGCATCCACCCGCACTGCCCGCCCTTGCCGCGCCGCCCAAACGCCGCCGGCGGCACGGCCGCCCCGGCCGCGCCGTGCTGGGCGTTGCGGCGGTGATTGCCATGCTGGGCGTATTTTTGGCCTCGCTGTCCGTCTTCACGCTCACCTCGGCCTTTGCCGGGCTGCTCAGCCCGCCGGCCTACCTCACCGAGCCACCGGCGGGCACCTTCAGCGTGGTGCCCGTGGTGGGCGCCATACAGAACCTGGGCAACGACCCCTACAGCCCCTACGCCCCCTCCTATTGCCACGACGACACCCTCAACCACATAAAGCTGCTGGCCGAAAGCGAGAACAACGCGGGCATTCTTTTATACCTGAACACCCCCGGCGGCACGGTGTACGAGAGTGACGAGCTCTACCTGGCCCTGATGAACTACAAAGAGCAAACCGGCCGCCCCGTGTGGGCCTATATGGCCGATATGTGCGCCTCCGGCGGCTATTATGTGGCCGCCGCGGCCGATCACATCATGGCCAACCGCAACACCACCACCGGTTCCATCGGCGTGTATGTGGCCCTTACCGACACCAGCGGCCTTTACGAAAAGCTGGGCATTGAAACCGTGCTGGTGAAAAGCGGCGAAAACAAGGGCACGGGCATGGAGGGCGTACCCATCACCCCGGCCCAGCGCGAGGTGTACCAAAGCGTGGTGGACGAAAGCTACGAGCAATTCGTGGCGCTGGTGGCCGAGGGCCGCGCCCTGCCCGATGGAGAGGTGCGCGCCTTGGCCGACGGGCGCATCTACACCGGCGCGCAGGCCCAAAAGCTGGGCCTGGTGGACGAACTGGGCGACTGGGACACCATCTTCACCGATTTTGAGGCCCATACCGGCGCGGCGGCCTTCTGGCCCAGCTTCAACCAGCAGGTGGGCCTGGCGCGCCTCGTGGGCAGCCTTTCCGCCGCCCTGCCCACCGGCGACGCCGAGGCCGCCCTCGCCGAGGCCGAACGCTACCCCGCCGGGGTGCCCATGGCCATGTACAACCCGTGAGCGCCGCCGCGCTGGACGAAGCCGCCTTCTCCGCCGACGGCTATATCATCGACCAGGGCAAAACCGGCGCGCTAGCTTACGGCCGCTTCCCCTCGAACTACAACGGCTGCGGCTGGATTGCCGCTTACAACTTTTTCCTGGCCGTGGGCAGGCCCCAGCCGCCCGAGCAAACCTGCGCCGAGCTGGCCGCCGGTTCCCCCTTCCGCTGCGCCCTGGGCACCGGCCCGCGCCGCCTGCGGGGCTTTCTGGCGGCCAAGGGCTTCGCCACCGGCGCCGCCACCCGCCGCAAAAAGGCCCTTGCGCTGGCGCGGAAGGCCGAGGCCGGAATCCTCTTGTATCTGGACGGCGCCGAGCCCCACCTTGTGGCCTTTGCCGAGGCGGGGCAGGGCCGTTTCCGCTTTTTCAACGCCCTGCCCGGCGAGGCGCGGCATCTGTCCACGCTGGCCGATTTCTTCAAGGCCCACACCCGCCGTTTGCCCGTTTATGTGATGCTGTATCCCGAGAGGGATTGACCCGGAGGCCATATGCCCGACACCCAAACCGAAAGCCCGAGCCAAAACCCCGGCCAAAGCGCCCCGCAAAAGGCCCTGCTGCTGGCGGTGGACACCGGCGCCTACGACGCCGAGCGCAGCCTTGCCGAATTGGCCGCGCTGGCCGAGGCCGGGGGCTATATCCCCGTGGCCGAGCTGCTGCAAAAGCGTGAAAAACCGAACCCCGCCACCCTTTTGGGAACGGGCCGCCTGGCCGAGGCCAAGGAACTGGCCGAAAGCCTTGAGGCGGAGCTGGCCCTATACGACGGCGAGCTTTCCGGCAGCCAGCTTCGCAACATGGAAAATGCGCTGGGCCTGCCGGTTATCGACCGCACGATGCTGATTTTAGGGATATTCGCCAGCCGGGCCACCACCCGCGAGGGAAAAACCCAAACCGAACTGGCCACGCTGGAATACCGCCTGCCGCGCCTGGCCGGGCACGGGGCCTCGCTCTCCCGCCAGGGCGGCGGCGGCGGGGGCGGCGGCGGCGCGCGGCGCGGCGGGGGCGAAACCAAGCTGGAATACGACCGCCGCTACATCCGCAGCCGCATTGCCGTGCTGAAAAAGCGGCTGGCCGCCATGGAGGCCCGCCGGGGCGAAACGCGCCGCAGCCGCAACAAAAGCGGCGTGCCCGTGGTGGCGCTGGTGGGCTACACCAACGTGGGCAAGTCCTCGCTGGTGAACGCGCTGGCCGGCAGCAGCATTGCAGCGGCGAACCAGCTTTTCGCCACGCTGGACCCCACGGCCCGGCGGCTGTGCCTGCCGGACGGCCAGGCCGTGGTGCTGGTGGACACGGTGGGCTTTGTCTCCCGCCTGCCGCACGATTTGGTGGAGGCATTCAAAAGCACCCTTGAGGAAGCCCGCTATGCCGACTTGCTGCTGCTGGTGTGCGACGCCGCCGACCAAAGGCGCTACGAGCAGCTTGAGGTGACGCGGCAGGTGCTGGCCGGCCTTGGTGCTTACGATGAGGCGGCGGCCATCACGGTGTACAATAAGTGCGATTTGGCCCCCGGGTTCGAGCCGCTGGACGGGCTGGCGGTGTCTGCCTTCACGGGGCAGGGCCTGCCCGCCCTGCTGGATAAGCTGGCCGCCGCCCTGGCCGCGCGCATGCGCCGCCTGACGGTGCTGCTGCCCTACCCCAAGCTGGCCTTGGCCGACATCCTGCGCCGCCACGGCACCGTGAGCCGCGAGGAATACCGCAGCGACGGCGTGCTGCTGGAAGCCACCGTAGAAGCCGGCCAGGCCCACCTTTTTTCGCAGTTTCTTTTTAACCCGTAGGGGCGTTCACACAGAGAAAAACAAAGGGGACTGTTGCAAGGCGCACCGCCATGCAACAGTCCCCTCTCGCTTATTTATGCTACTTCAATCTTGCCAATTCGCCTACGCTGCCCACCAGGCCCCCAAGGTTCGCTATCTCGCTGGGGATGATGAGCTTCGTCGCCTCGCCCTCGGCCACCCTTTGCAGGGCCTCGAGGCTTTTCAGCGTGAGCACCTTGCCCGTGGGGTTGGCGTCGTTCAGCATCTTGATGGCCTGGGCGTTGGCCTCTTGCACCGCTAAAATGGCCTTGGCCTCGCCGTCCGCCTCGCGAATACGCTGCTCGCGCACGGCGTCGGCCCGCAGAATGGCGCTCTCCTTCTCGCCCTCGGCCACCAAAATGGCGCTGCGCTTTTCTCCCTCGGCCCGCAAAATGCTCTCGCGCCGCATGCGCTCGGCCTTCATCTGCTTCTCCATGGCGTCTTGAATTTCGGTGGGCGGCAGAATGTTCTTCAGCTCCACCCGGTTCACCTTGATGCCCCACTTGTCGGTGGCTTCGTCCAGCGTAGCGGTAATTTTGGTGTTTATCACGTCGCGCGAGGTGAGGGTGTGATCCAGCTCCATCTCGCCGATGATGTTGCGCAAGGTGGTGGCCGTGAGGTTCTCAATGGCCGAGATGGGACGCTCCACCCCATAGGTGTACAGTTCGGAATCGGTGACCTGGAAGAACACCACGGTGTCTATCTGCATGGTGACATTGTCCCGCGTGATAACGGGCTGGGGTTTGAAGTCCACCACCTGCTCCTTCAGCGAAACCTTCTTGGCCACGCGCTCCATAAAGGGCATTTTGATGTGGAAGCCCGCACGCCAGGTGGCGTTGTACTTGCCCAGGCGCTCCACCACATACTCGCTGGCCTGAGGCACAATTTTGATGTTGGACGCCACCACCAATAACAGCAGCAGCACCACCGCCAGAATGATAATCAGTTCCATGTTTTTTCCTCCCGTCACACAATGATATACGATGTGAGTCTGACGAACTTTGATGACATTGGGCAGAATGCGTTATATTGTCATTCGGTATAAAGCGAAGCATCCGTCGCCGCCGCGGCGCCCTCGCCCGGCGCGGCGGGCAGCGGCGTCACCACCAGCTTCACGCCCTCTATGGCCAAAACGCGCACCCAGGCGCCCACGGGCGCCACCACGTCGCTTTTTGCCGTCCACTCAAGGCCCTCCAGCTTCACCCGGCCAAAGCGCCCGGGCTGAATCTCGCTCACCACCTGGGCGTCCTTGCCAATGTTGGCGTCGGCGTTGGTGGGCATGTGCCTGGTGCCCGCCACCCGGCGCACCATTGGGCGCAGCAGCCACAGGCTAAGCGCGCTTACCGCCACAAAGGCCGCGCCCTGCGCGAACACCGCCCCCGGCCATATAAGCGAAACCATGAGCGCGGCCAGAGCGCCCGCGCAGAACCAGATGCACACCAGCACGGCGGTGGCGGCCTCCAGCACCACGAACAGTACCAGCAGCACCAGCCAAACGATTTGCATAATTGGCATACGGCGTCCTCCCTTCGCGCTATGATTGCGGGTTCTAACTTCCTATTTCCAGTATAACGCAAAGCAACGAAAAAGGCAAAACATTCCGCGCGGGCAAAACCCCCGCGCCTGGCCCCCGCCAAGATGCGCCCCCGGCAGGAATGTGGTATACTTTGAACCAGCCAATCGTTGCGAACAAGCATCGAGCAACCGAAACTAATAACTAACAACTAAAAACTAACAACCATACGGTGATTATATGCACTATCGGGAACGCGAAAGGCGCGGCGGGGCAGCGGCGCTGTATATTCTGGCATTGCTGGGGGTGTTTTTGCTGGCCGGCTCGGCTTCCTTCATCGCCTTTGGGGGCCTTGGCGCGCTGCCCTTCCTCAAAAAAGCCCCGGTGGCCTACTATGCCGCCGGGCCGGTGCGGGCGCTGCGCCTTGCCGCGCCCGAGGCCACCGACGAAGCCTCGCTTGCGGCCTATTTTGCCGAGGCCGCGGCCTTTGCCGAGGAAAACAGCTTTAACACCATCCTCTACCAGGGCAAAAGCGGCCTCACCGTACAGTGGCGCGACGATATCTTCCCCTTCCCCGAGGGCATGGACGCCGCCGACACCCGCCGCCACAAAACCGACCCGCTGGCCCTTTTGTGCGCGGCCCTCGAGGGGCGGCCCATCCAGTTGTGGCTGGAGGCAGCGCCCTACGCCGGCGGCACGGCACCCGCCGGCAGCACCGCAAAGGCGGCCGCGCTGGCGCAGGCGGGCGGGGCCTTCTCCGCCGCGAACGAGGCCTACGCCGGGCTGCTGGTGGAAAGCCTTGCCGCCCTGCCCCGCACCTACCCGCTGGCCGGGCTGGTGCTGGGCGGCTTCGAGGGCGAGGCCGAGGCGGGCTTCGACGCCGGATTCCACGCCATGGTGGAGGCCCTGCACGCCGGCCTTGCAAGCACCGGCCGCCTGCTGCCCCTGGGCCTCGCCCTGCCCGAAAGCGGCGGGAAAATAAGCCTCGGCGCCGCCCAGGCCCTGCAAAGCGAGGGCTATGTTACCTACCTGCTGCCCGCCCTTGCCGGGGGCGAGGAAGTGTTCGAGCAAGCGCAGGCCCTCGGCCGCGTCCAAAACGGGCTGGTGCCGGAGCTTCCCGCCGGCGGCGACGCTCTGGCGCTGTTCGCGGCGGGGCGCAGCCTCACGCTGGACGGCGTGGTGCTGGGCAGCTACCCGCGAGACAAAGGCGACGCCGGGCGCTACGCCCTCATGCTCTCGGCCCTGGAAGCGCCCGAGGGCGCGCAGCTGCCCGGCGGCTTTGAGATACCAACCTTGCTTTCGGTGAATTACCCGGCCCAGAACGCGCGCGTGACGGTGGACACGCTGTATGTGATGGGCTACAGCAACCCCGCGCTGCCCCTGCTGCTGAACGGCGCCGAGGTGGCAAGCCGGGCCGAGGGGGGCAGCTTTGGCGTGGCGGTATCGCTGGAAATAGGTGAGAACAGCTTTGTTTTCTCTCAGGGAGACAAGGCCCTCACCCTGCAAATAGAGCGCCATGTGCCCGAGGGCGGCGGGGGCGCCGCACCCTCCGACGGCAGCACCGAGGCCCCGGTGGGCCAGGTGATGCGGGTGAACGCGGTGATTGCCGGGGCACTGACCAATGTGGACGACGACGGCAGCATGAACGAGACGCTGGTGCGCGGGGCCACCTTTACCGTGCAGGACAATGCCGCCACCATGCGCGGCGGCCGGCGCACCTGGGCCTACCAAATGGAAAGCGGAGACTGGGTGCTGGCCCAAAACTGCGAATGGGTTAACGCCCCGGCGCAAAGCGCCTTCACCGGTATCGGCGCCGCCGAGGGCGAGGGCGGCGAGTGGCTGAGCCTTGAGGGCGGCGGCAGCCCGGCGGCTTATGTGGCCTACGACCAAGCGGCAAGCCAGTTAAACCTCACCTTCTACAGCACCGGCATCACCCTGCCCGAGGGCTTTTCCAGCCGCCTTGTTTCCGGCGCGTCGCTTTCGCAAAACGAGGACGGCAGCGTCACCCTCAGCCTGGCCGTAAACGATATTTGGGGCTACAGCATCGAATACCCCGAGGGCGGCACCCGGATTTTCCTCAAAGACCCGCCCCGCCGCTCGGCCGACCCCGCCAAGCCCCTGGCCGGCGTGCGCATTATGCTGGACGCCGGGCACGGCGGCACAGATATAGGCGCGCCGGGCCTTGCGGGCGAGGGCAGCGGCGGCCCCAACGAAAAGCACCTGAACCTGGCCCTCACCCAGTGCATCGCCTACCGGCTGCGGCAGCTTGGCGCCACGGTGCTGTACACCCGCGAGGACGACAGCGCCCTTTCGCTGGACGAGCGGCTGGCCATGCAAATAGAGCAAAAGCCGGACTTCTTTATTTCGGTGCACCACAACAGCGTGGAACTGAACGCCGACCGCAGCGAGGTGAAGGGCGTGGAGAGCTACTACTTCCACCCCTACAGCATCCCGCCCTCGGGCGCTTTTGCCCAGAACTTGGCAGAACGGGTGAGCGCCGCCACCGGGCGCACCCTGCGCAAGGACGCCGAGTGGACCTACTTCTACGTCACCCGCACCACAGTGTGCCCCTCGGTGCTGTTCGAGTTCGGCTTCGTCATCAACCCCTGGGAGTTTGAGGACATTGCCAGCGCCGAGGGTATGTACGCCTCGGCCTTCGCCGTGGCGGATGCGGTGATGGACACCTTGCCGGGGTAGCTGCCCGCCGCTGTATCTTCTGTTAGCTACAAATATCCCTGTCATTCTGAGGAGCGAAGCGACGAAGAATCTTTGACCAAACGCTTTATAATAGAAGAAAGATTCTTCGCTTCGCTCAGAATGACACAAAAAACCATAAATGTCCCCTTGTGGTAGGGGCAACCGCTCTAATCGTCCAATTTCAGCACAGCCGTAAAGGCCTCGCTGGGCACCTCTACGCTGCCTATCTGCCGCATCTTCTTCTTGCCTTCCTTCTGCTTTTCCAGCAGCTTTTTCTTGCGGGTAATGTCGCCGCCGTAGCATTTGGCCAATACGTCCTTGCGCACGGCCTTCACGGTTTCGCGCGCGATGATTTTGCCGCCGATGGCCGCCTGGATGGGCACCTCAAACAACTGGCGGGGGATGTTGTCCTTCAGCTTTTCGCACAGGCGGCGGCCTCTGGCGTAGGCTTTGTCGGCGTGTACGATAAAGGACAGCGCGTCCACCACCTCGCCGTTCACAAGGATGTCCAGCTTCACCAGCTTGCTCTCGATGTAGCCGTTCAAATCATAGTCGTAGCTGGCATAGCCCCGGCTGCGGCTTTTTACCGCGTCGAAAAAGTCGTACACAATTTCCCCCAGCGGCAGCACATAGTGCAAATCCACCCGCGTCTCATCCAGGTACTTCATGTCCTTCATCTGGCCCCGGCGCTCCTGGCACAGCTCCATCAGCGTGCCCACATATTCGTTCGGCGTGTAGATGTGGGCGTCCACCACCGGCTCCTCGGCGGTTTGAATGCGGGCGGGGTCGGGGTAATTGGTGGGGTTTTCTATTTTCAGGCGGCTGCCGTCGGTAAGCGTGAAGTGGTACTCCACGCTGGGGGCGGTGGTGATGAGGTCGAGGTCGAACTCCCGTTCCAGCCGCTCGATGATGATTTCGAGGTGCAAAAGGCCCAAAAAGCCGCAGCGGAAGCCAAAACCCAGCGCCACCGAGGTTTCCGGCTCGAAGGACAGCGAGGCGTCGTTCAGCTGCAGCTTGTCCAGCGCGTCCTGCAAATCGGGGTACTTGGCGCCGTCGGCCGGGTAAATGCCGCAGAACACCATGGGCACCACCTTGCGGTAGCCGGGCAGGGCCTCGGCGGCGGGGCGGGCGGCGCCGGTCACGGTATCGCCCACGCGGGTCTCGCGCACGTTTTTGATGCTGGCCGTAAAATAGCCCACCTCGCCGGCGCGCAATTCGCCCGCCGGGGCAAAGCTGAGCGCCCCCATGCGGCCCACCTCCACCACGCGGAAGGCGGCCCCCGTGGCCATCATCTTGATCTCGTCGCCGGGGCGAAGCGTGCCCTCGAACACGCGGATGTAGACAATGACGCCCTTGTAGCTGTCGTAGGCGGAATCGAATACGAGGCACTTGAGCGGGGCCTCCTCGTCGCCCTCGGGCGGCGGGATGTCCCGGATAACGCGCTCCAGCACCTCGGCGACGCCCGTGCCCGCCTTGGCCGAGATGCGCGGCGCGTCGAGGGCGGGCAGGCCGATAACGTCCTCCACCTCGCGGGCCACGCGCTCGGGCTCGGCGCTGGGCAAATCCATCTTGTTCAGCACCGGCACTATTTCAAGGTCGTGCTCAATGGCAAGGTAGGTGTTCGCCAGGGTCTGCGCTTCCACGCCCTGGGTGGCGTCCACCACCAGCACGGCCCCCTCGCAGGCAGCCAGGCTGCGGCTCACCTCGTAGTTAAAGTCCACGTGGCCCGGCGTGTCGATGAGGTTCAGTTCGTACTCACCGCCGTCGGCCGCCTTGTAGCGCATGGTAACGGCCCGCGCCTTGATGGTGATGCCGCGCTCCTTCTCAAGCTCCATATTGTCCAGCACCTGGGCGCTCATCAGGCGCTCGTCCACGCTTTGGGTCAGCTCCAAAAGGCGGTCGGCCAGGGTGCTTTTGCCGTGGTCTATGTGGGCGATGATGCAAAAATTGCGGATGTTCCGGTTGGCCAAGGGTGTTGCCTCCTAATACTACTCTCTGATTAAAATAACCACAAAGAAGTATAGCATATCTGGGGCCCGCTTGGAAAGTGGCTTGTAATATTTTATCTAAATAATACCATATGTATATTATGGATTCGGCGGAACGCACAAGCCCGGCAAAATGCCAGGGCGAATATTTAGCGGAAGGCCCAAATCGTCCCGGCAAGGCGGCCCGCGCGGGCGGCGCGAAAAACCAATGAAACAGCGTTATTCAAAAATGTCGCCAATAAGCATGCGCGAGAAAACCGGCGAAAACGGGCGTCATCAATAGAAATGGCGCCAACAATTTCGCATACGGGCTGAAATCATTGGGAAAATTGCCATTTACAGTCCGATTCCGGGTGGCCGCAGGCGGCGATAACTGGTAAAATGAGAGCCTGCATTCTCCGCTTGTTCCCCGCAGTGAATGGGGGGTCAAGCAGAGGTAGGTTTGCCCGCGCACAGGAGAGACTATGCGAAGACAGATGGAAGCCCTGCGCCGCCGCCTGGGCGCCTTGCCGGCGGTGTTCGGCGTTGCGCTGGTGGTGGGGGTGGTGGCTGTGGTTTTGTTCATGATGGCGGCCACACTGAATATGGTGACCGTGCGGGATTCTTCCGGCGCCAGCGTCACCCTGCTTACCGCCAGCGCCGAGCCGGCTGAGATCATCCGAATGGCGGGCTTCAGCGCCGACGAAAACGACAAGCTGGTGTACGAAGACGAGGGCGAGTCCGGCGCCGAGGTGACCATTGTGCGGGCCTTCCCCGTGCGGTTGGAGGCCGACGGCAAGCTGCACGAAGAGGAAGTGACCGAGGGCACCGTGGCCGACCTTGTGGAGAGCGCCGGCGTGCGCCTTGGCCCCAACGACTATGTGGAGCCCGCCCCCGAAACCCAGCTGAGCTACGGCATCACGGCCCAGGTGCACCGGGTGGCCTTTGTGGAGGAAACCCGCCGCGAAGAGCTGGAACCCGCCGTGGTGGAAGCCTATATGGCCGAACTGCCCGAGGACAGCGACTTTGCCGCCAGCACGCGCGGCGACTACGAGGTATTGTACCGCGACAAGCTGGTGGACGGCCTGGTGGTATCCAGCGAAATGGTGGAGATAACCCCCATCCACGAGCCGCTGGAAACCCGCGCGCTGGACAGCTTCACCATCCAGCCCGGCGTGCCCTGCTCGCGCATAGAGGGCTACGACGACATTGAGGTGGGGCCGGACGGCATCCCCCTGAACTATGCCAGCGTGATGAACAGCGCGATATGCACCGCCTATTCTTCCTCCGGCGGGCGCGGGGCCTCGGGCCTGGGGCTATACTGCGGCACCGCCGCCGTGAACCCCAACGTGATACCCTACGGCACCCGCATGTACATCACCAGCGCCGACGGCAGCTTTGTGTACGGCTACTGCATCGCCACCGATACCGGCATCGCTATGATGGACGGCCGCGTGGATTTGGACTTGTATTTCGAGACCAATGCCGAGTGCTACCAGTTCGGCAAGCGCAACATGGTGGTGTACATTCTGCCGCCGGCGCCCGAAGAAGGGTAAACATGACGTGTCATTCTGAGCGAAGCGAAGAATCTTGCCCTGTGCTTGGGCCAAAGATTCTTCGCCTGCGGCTCAGAATGACAAGATCGCAGTAGGGGCGATTCACGAATCGCCCGCGCTTGGGCCGGGCGACAAGGGTTTGAGATGCCGTAGGGGCGGCCGTCCTCGGCCGCCCGAGGATTATTGCAAAATCATGGGACGGGTTGCCAAAGGCGGCTCGTCCCTTTTTTGCGCCCGGGGGCGCGTTGTGGTATAATTCCGATATCTTTATCGTGCATTATCGAGTACACATCATCGGGCACACATATATATCATCACGGCACCGGCGGAGGAAGCCTTGGAAAAACGCGGCGGCATAAGGGGAGGGGCGCGGCCCGATGAGCGGCGGCGCGCGCTTTTGCGCTGGGCCTGCATCGCCCTGTGGGCGCTGGCGGTGCTCTCATTCAGCTTTTGGCTGGCCTGCCAGCGCAGCTTTGTGCTGAACTACAACCCCGTAAACGGCGACTGGCAAAGCTATAACGCCTTTCGCCGGGTGCTGGCCGGCCAGGCCCCCTACGCCGACTTTGCCAACTATGTGGGCATGGCCCCCCTGGTGCTGAACCTGCCCTTTTTGTGGCTAAACGGCAGCTTCGCGGCCTCGATGTTCGCCACGAACTTCACCTGCAACATCGCCTTTTGCCTGTGCGTGCTGGCGGTGTTTTGGCTGGCCACGCGCAATTTGCCGGTTTCGCTTTTGGCCTCGGCGCTGGGCTCAAAGCTGGTGTCCGCCGGGGTGGTGTCCCTTCTGGCGGGGCCGGTTTACAGCGGCTATTTCACCGCGCTGTACCAAAACCTCTACACCCCCTCAAACTCCATGCGCATCGCCCGCCTGTTTTGGCCTTTTGCGCTGGCGCTGGGCTGGCTGGTGGCGGGCCGCCTGCGCCTTTGGCGCGGCGGCGCGCCCCGCCCCCTAGCCGATGCCCCGCGAAGCCCGCTTTTTTGCGCGGGGCTGGGGGCGCTGGCGGGCCTCGGCGTCACCTGGAGCAACGACTTCGGCCTGGCGGCGGCCTTTGCCGCGCTGGTGGGGCTGGCGGCGCTGCTGGCAAGGCTGGGGCCGGGAGTAAAAACCTATCTGCGCAACCTTGGGTTGTTTCTGGCGGCGCTGGCCGCCGGGGCCTTCCTCTCGGCCTGCCTGGTTACCGGCGGGCGGCCTTTGGCCTATTTCCGCTTCACCTTTGGGGTGGGGCAGACCCAGTATTTCTATTTCAACGGAACTTCCGGGCGGGCGCTGCTGCCCTATGTGTTTACGAACACCCGGCTTTTATTGTACACGCTGCCCTACGCGGCCTTCCTTGTGTGGTGCCTCGTCCGGCTTGTTCGCCGCCGCCTGGGCGACGCGGGTATTTTGGCCGCCTTTCTGGCGCTGAGCGTTCTGGCGGGCAGCTACGCCTATGTGCTCAGCGGCAGCGGCTACAATTTCACCGAGGCCCTCGAAGGCTTTTTCTGGCTGGGGCTGGCCGCGCTGCTGCTGCGGGGCCTTTTGTGGCTGCTGCGCCGCCGGCGGCGGCAGGCCTCCCTCGCGGCGGCGGCGCTGCTGTGCGTGGCCTCGCTGGTTATAGCCGCCTCCGCCGCGGCCGACGTATCGGCCCTTGCGGCCCGGCCGCGGGAGGGCGCCTACTTCGAACAACTGGGCGGCTATTCCAGCTACATCGGCGCACTGCGCGACGCCGCCGAGTTCACCGCCGGCGGGCAGGTGTTCTCGGTGTACGCCACGGGCCTTGAGGCCGTGAAGGGCCAGTTCCAGCCCTCGGGCTTCGACTACATCATCCACGCCCTGGGCGATGAAGCCCGCGCGGCCTACCTTGAAAATTTCAAGCGGGGGAACTACCCCTTCGCGCAAACCATGAACCTCCCGCTGGAAAGCTGGCTCTGCCTTGAAAACTGGGACTTTTACCGCCTGCTGGCCGCCGGCTATAAGCGCGCCGCCACCACCGAGTACAGCTGGCTGTGGACGCGCACCGAGCAAGACCGCCATCTGGACATTGAGGCCGAGGTGACGATGCGGCCCGAGGGCGCGGGCTGGGTGGTGGAAGTGAGCGGCCCGCCCGGCGAAAGCTTTGTGGCCGACGTGAAGCTGAGCTACAAAACGCGCTTTACCTCCCCCGGCGGCGCGCTGCTGTGCCTGGGGCGCCGCTGCGTGGCCGTGGGCGTGGACGATCCCGTCTACCCCGGCGCAGAGCGCGTGTGGGGCTACTTCGCCGCCGAAAGCGACGCGCTGTACCTGCCCGTCACCGTGGAAAACGGTTATGGCAGCGCCGTGCTTTCCCCCTGCGACGCCGCCTATGTGCAATTGGAACTGGAAAACGCGCAGCTGGCCGGCGCCCTGCCCAGCCTGCGCGTACCCGCCCCCGGCCAAGAGGCAGGGCAATAGCGCCCGGCCGGGAACGGCAATGAAACCGGCCGCTTATGCGCTTTGCACAAAAACCATGTCTTGTAAAATTCTATTTATGACTAAAACTCACAGCTTGCCCTTGCATTGAAGGGCCTTGATGGGGTACAATAATTTAGGGACACTTCCCGCCGAAATCATGCACTGCCGTTTCTGTTTTAACTTTATGCACGGTAATTACCCACCGCTAACCACCCGGAGGCGCCATGCACAAGCTCACCGGCCTGAAAGCCGACACCGATATTTACAGCTTTAAACGCGGCACCCATTATGACTGCTGGAAATTCCTTGGCTCCCATCTGTGCGAGGCCGGCGGCCAGAAGGGGGTCTTGTTCCGCGTGTGGGCGCCGCGCGCCCGCGCCGTAAGCGTAGTGGGCGATTTCAACAACTGGATGCCCGCCGCCCACCCCATGCAGAACCTCTCCAAAACAGGCGTGTGGCAGTGCTTTGTTCCGGGGCTGGAAGAATACGACCTGTACAAATACTGTGTCACCACCCCCGACGACGAACGCATCTTCAAGGCCGACCCTTACGCCTTTCACACGGAAACGCGCCCGGCCAACTGCAGCAAGGTGTACGCGCTGGACGGCTACAAGTGGAAGGACGCCGCCTGGGAGCGCAAAAAGCAAAAACAAAACCCCGTGAACCGCCCGCTGAACATCTATGAACTGCACGCCGGAAGCTGGCGCGTGCACGACGACGGCAACCCCTACAGCTATCGGGATTTGGCCGAGGCCGTCATCCCCTATGTGCTGGACATGGGCTACACCCACATCGAGCTGATGCCCCTCACCGAGTACCCCTTCGACGGAAGCTGGGGCTATCAGGTCACGGGCTACTTCGCGCCCACCTCGCGCTACGGCACCCCGCGCGACCTCATGTATTTCATCGATAAATGCCACAACGCCGGCATTGGCGTTATTATGGACTGGGTGCCCGCCCACTTCCCGAAGGACGAGTTCGGCCTCTACCGCTTCGACGGCACGAATTGCTACGAAGACCAAAACCCCCTGCGGGCCGAGCACCGGGAATGGGGCACCATGGTTTTCGATTTCGGCCGCCCCGAGGTGCAGTGCTTCCTCATTTCCTCGGCGCTGTTCTGGCTGGGGGTCTACCACATCGACGGCCTGCGCTTCGACGCCGTGGCCAGTATGCTGTACCTCAATTACAACCGCCGCGACGGCGAATGGGCGCCCAACAGCTACGGCGGGGTGGAAAACCTCGAGGCCATCGACCTTATACGCAAGGTGAACACCCAGGCTTTCAAGCGCAACCCCGGCATCCTGATGATTGCCGAGGAGAGCACCTCCTGGCCGCTGGTGTCGGCCCCGGTATACAGCGGCGGGCTGGGCTTCAATTTCAAATGGAACATGGGCTGGATGAACGATATGCTCAGCTATATGCGCACCGACCCCTTGTTCCGCGCCGGGGCGCACAAAAAGGTCACGTTCAGCTTTTTCTACGCTTTTTCAGAAAATTTCGTCCTGCCCATCAGCCACGACGAGGTGGTGCACGGCAAGGGCAGCCTGATAGGCAAAATGCCGGGCAGTTACGAGGAGCAGTTTGCCGAAATGCGGGTGTTCTACGGCTATATGATGGCCCACCCCGGCAAAAAGCTGCTCTTCATGGGGCAGGAGTTCGGCCAGTTCAGCGAGTGGAGCGAGGCCCGCCAACTGGATTGGAACCTGCTGGATTTTCCCAGCCACCGCAAGCTGCAAGACTATGTGCGCGCGCTGAACCACTTCTACCTCGGCAGCGAGGTGTTCTGGCAGCGGGACTATTCCTGGGAGGGCTTCCAGTGGATAGTGCCGGACGACGACAGCCAGAACATCGTGGTGTTCCTGCGGCGAGACACCGAGGGCAGCGCCGTGGTGGTGTGCTGCAACTTTGCCCCCGTGCGCCGCGCGGGCTACCGCTTTGGCGTGCCGGTGGCCGGCAGCTACAAAGAGCTGATGACCAGCGACGCCAAAGCCTACGGCGGCGGCGGCTTCACAAACGGCTCGGTGAGAAGCGCGCCGGGCGAGATGCACGGCTTCGCCCAGCACCTCAGCGTCACGCTGCCGCCGCTCTCGGCCGTGTTTTTCAGGGTGCCCAAAAGCAGGAAAAAGAAGCCCGAGGCCGGGAAGTAACCGGGTTTGGTGCAAGCATTCTTTTAAACCAATGTCATTCTGAGCGAAGCGAAGAATCTTTTAGCCGGAAAGCCGGTGCCCCCGCCAAGGGAAAGACCCTTCGCTTCGCTCAGGGTGACAGGATGTTTCTCCAGTCATCGCTTTCTTTTTTCCACCATCATCTCATCCCGGAGGTGTCCGCATGAAAGAAATCGTCGCCATGCTGCTGGCCGGCGGCCAGGGTTCCCGGCTGTACGCCCTCACCAGCAAGCTGGCAAAGCCCGCCGTGCCCTTTGGGGGCAAGTACCGCATCATCGACTTTCCCCTCTCCAACTGCGTCAATTCCGGCATCGACACCGTGGGTATCCTCACCCAGTACCAGCCCCTTGAACTGAACGATTACATCGGAAACGGCCAACCCTGGGACCTCGACCGCCTGTACGGCGGGGTTCACGTTCTGCCGCCCTACCAAAAGGCCACCCGAAGCGATTGGTACAAGGGCACCGCCAACGCCATTTACCAAAACATCAATTTCATCCAAAGGTACGACCCCGCCTATGTGCTCATCCTCTCGGGAGACCATATCTACAAAATGGACTATGCCCGTATGCTGAGCTACCACAAGGAGAAAAAGGCCGACTGCACCATCGCCGTTTTGGACGTGCCGCCCGAGGAGGCCTCCCGCTTCGGCATCATGACGGCGGACAAGAACGGCCGGGTGACGAAGTTCGAGGAAAAGCCCAGGAAGCCCAAATCCACCCTGGCTTCCATGGGGGTATACATCTTCACCTGGAGCAAGCTGCGCCGCTACCTTGAGGAGGACGAGGCCGACCCCAAGAGCAAAAAAGATTTCGGGCAGGACATCATCCCCAGGATGCTGGGCGAAAAAGAGAAAGCCTTCGCCTACCCCTTCGAGGGCTACTGGAAGGACGTGGGCACCATCGACAGCCTGTGGGAAGCCAACATGGATCTTTTAGACCCCAACAAGCCCCTCGACGTGTGGGACCCCGAGTGGAAAATCTACTCTCGCACCGCCGGGCTTCCCCCCCATTTCATCGCCCCCCGCGCGCAGGTGCAAAACTCCATGATTACCGAGGGCTGCGTGGTGGAGGGCACGCTGGATTCGGCCGTGCTTTTTTCCGGCACCCGGGTGGGCCACGGCGCCGAGGTGCGGGACTCCATTCTTATGCCAGGCGCGCGGGTAGAGCCGGGCGCGCGGGTGAACTACTGCATCATCGCCGAAGACGTGGTGATCGGCAAAGGGGCCGTGGTGGGCGCCCGGCCCGAGCACATGGAGGACCTCGACAACTGGGGCGTTACCGTGGTGGCCGAGGGCGTGCGCGTGGGCGCCGGCGCCATGGTGCCGCCCAAGGCCATGGTGGAAAAAGACGTGAAGGGAGCCGAGTGAGATGATTAACGCCAGTACCATGGGCATTATTTTCCCGAATATGCACGACCAGAACGTGCCGGAGCTGGTGAATCTGCGTACCATGGCCTCCATCCCCTTTGGCGGGCGCTACCGCATGATAGACTTCTGCCTGTCGGCCATGGCGCGCGCGGGCATCCAAAACATCGGCGTGATGGCCCAAAAGAACTTCCAAAGCCTGATGGATCACCTCGGCTCTGGCCGGGAATGGGATTTATCGTCGAAGCGCGGCGGGCTTGTGCTGTTCCCGCCCTACGCGCGCGGCGGCATCGAGCTGTATTCCGGCCGCTTTGAGGCGCTGGCCAGCGTGCTGGACTACATGACCAGCCGCCGGGAAAGCCTGGTGGTGATGAGCGACTGCGACACCGCCTACAACCCGGACATGAAAGATTTGGTGGCCCGCCACCGCGAAAGCGGGGCCGACGTGACGCTGGTGTACGCCAAGCGGAACATCACCCAGGGCATGTGCAAAGACAATACCACCCTCGCGCTGGACAAGGCCGGCCGCGTGACGGAAATACGTGTGAACGAGTATAAAAAGGGCGCGCAGAACCTCTTCCTGAACATGTTCGTCATGGGGCGCGAGCATCTTATCAACGTGGTGCGCGAGGCCATGGTGCAGGGCAAAAAGCACTTCACGCTGGACTTCATGGCCAAAAGCCTCAAAAACCTCAAAATATGCGGCTATGAATTTTCCGGCTACACCGCCCACATTTACGATATGCAAAGCTATTTCAGCGAAAACCTGCGCCTGGCAAAGCAAGAGAACCTCGCGGCCCTGTTCCCCGCCGGGCGCCCGGTGTACACCAAGGTGCGCGACGAAGCCCCCGTGCGCTACGGCATGGGCGCCCGCGTGTCCGGCAGCCTTGTGGCCGACGGCTGCATCGTGGAGGGAGAGGTGGAAAACAGCGTTTTGTTCCGCGGGGTGCATGTGTGCAAGGGCAGCGTGGTAAAAAATTGCGTCATCATGCAGGGCTCGCAAATCGAAGCCGACGTGAGGATGGAAAACGTGATAACCGACAAAAACGTGCGGGTGGTAAGTGGCCAGCGCCTGCGCGGGGCCGCCAGCTTCCCGGTGTTTATCTCCAAGGGCGGCGTGGTAACTTGATGAGCTTGGAAACAAGCTCCAGCATATAGGGAAGGAGGGATAAGATGAAGATTTTATACGCAGCCAGCGAAGCCGTTCCCTTTTTCGCCACGGGAGGCCTGGGCGACGTGGCCGGCAGCCTGCCGGCCGCCCTGCGCCGCAGCAAGGCCGACGTGCGCGTGATACTGCCGCTGTACGGCGACATGGCTTCCGAATGGCGGGCAAAGCTGAAATACCTGACGAACTTCACGGTGCCGGTGGGTTGGCGCAACCAGTATTGCGGCCTGTTTGAGCTGAAGACAGGCGGCGTTGTGTATTATTTTTTGGACAACGAATACTACTTCAAGCGCGCGGGCCTGTACGGCTTTTACGACGACGGCGAACGCTTCGCCTTTTTCTCCCGGGCCATCTTGGAGGCGCTGTTCCATGTGGACTTCGACCCCCGCCTGCTGCACTGCAACGATTGGCAGACCGCCCTGGTGCCGGTGTACCTTAACCTGTACTACCGCCACCTGGCGAAGTTTTCCGCCATCAAAACCATCTTCACCATCCACAACATCCAGTACCAGGGCAAGTACGGCCTTGAGATATTGGAGGAAACCATCGGCATCGGCCGCAAGGACGGCCACATTGTGGAATACGACAAAGTGGTGAACTACATGAAGGGAGCCGTTGAAATGGCGGACAGGGTGAGCACTGTCTCGCCCACCTACGCCGAGGAGATATTGGACCCCTGGTACAGCTACGGGCTGGACGGCTTTTTGCGCAAGAAGCAATACAAGCTGTGCGGCATTCTGAACGGCATAGACCCCGCCGTGTACGATCCCGCCACCGACCCGCACATTGCCGAAAACTACAGCGCCGACACCGCGGCCCAGGGCAAAGCCGCCTGCAAGAAAGCCCTGCGGGAGGAGTTCGCCCTTGCCGAGGACGAGGCCCCGCTGCTGGGCATCGTCACCCGCCTGGTGGCGGCCAAGGGCATGGACCTTGTGCGCCATGTGGCCGACAACCTGCTGCAAAGCGGCTTTCAGATGGTGTTGCTGGGCTCGGGCGAGGCGGAGTACGTGGACTTTTTCAGCGCCCTGCGCGAGCGCCACCCCGGCCGCATGGGGCTGTGGCTTGGCTTTGAGCCATCGCTGGCCCGCAAGATATACGCCGGGGCGGATATGTTCCTGATGCCCAGCCGCTCGGAACCCTGCGGCCTGGCCCAAATGGTGGCCCTGCGCTACGGCGCCGTGCCGGTGGTGCGCCAAACCGGCGGCCTGAAGGACACCATCACCGATTCCGGCGACGGCGAGGGCAACGGCTTCTCCTTTGCCGGTTACAACGCCTACGACATGCAGGACGCCTGCTTCCGCGCCAAGGAGGGCTACGCCAACGCCGAGGGCTGGCTGACCCTTGTGCGGCGCGGCATGGCCTGTGATTTCAGCTGGGAGGCCAGCGCCAAGCTGTACCTTGATATGTATAAGGACGTGGACAAGCTGTGGTGAGCGGGCCCGCTGGCGAGTGGGTACGCTAGTGGGCACGCTCGCCCAAAGGCTTGCATTGTTTAACGATTACCGGCTACAAATGCAAACAGAGGCGCCACCGGCAGGCGGTCGCTTAGAGCATTTGGAGAAAAGAATTACACAATCAACGCCGAGCCAAAACGGCTTTAGGCCCCCCAGGCATCTGGCAGATACCCGCACTCATGCCGCCATGCAGTTTATCCAGCACACCGCCGGTGTGGCAAACTCATCGTCTACCGGCCGCACCGTCACCCGGGCATAGCCGAAGCCTTTCACCGTCACCTTGCCTTTTTGGTCAACAACGGCCACGCTGCCGGGCGCTGCCGGCTCGGCGCTGCCGGCCGGCATGAACTCCTCAATTTCCCAAATCAGGTTGGTGTTCCCCGGCTTCAGCGCCTTGGTGCCGGCGGCGTTCATCTTGCCGGTAAGGGTGGCCTTCAGCGTTTCGCTTTGGCCCACCCGCAGCCAGCTGGTGTTTTTATTCAGCACTATCCTGTCCACGGCGGCGGCGCTGTCGGGCGTGCCGTGCACCGTTATGGTAATGGCGGCACTTTTGCCGCTGGCGGTTTTTACCGTCACCTTCACGGCCAGGCTTGTGCCCGCCGCCAGGGGCTGGGCCTCAAAGGCCATGCCGGTGGCGCCCGCGCCAGTATAGCTAAGGGTTTTCCCGCTGGCTGTCAGGGCCGGGTTATTTGCGGCAATGCCCGCAAAGCGCAGCCCGCCGGTGTTGGAGATTGTCCATGTCAGTTCATCCTGGCCGGTGGTTAAGCCGGCCAGCAATGGCGCCGTGGTGGCGCTTAGCTTCACCTGCCGGCCGCTTGCCAGATTCAGGCCTTTCTGGTTCAGCGTCACGCCGGTGGCGGGCACGCTTACCACCACTTTCACCTGGTTGGAATACACCGCCTTGCGCGCACCCGTTGCGCTGTACACTTCAAGGTTGGCCGGGTAGCGCCCCTCGCCCTCGCCAAGCTCGGGGGAATAGGCTTGCACCACGGCATAGCCGCCGCCTATGGCCTTCACCGCCCCGGTGTTGGCGTTCAGGGTGATAACGCCGCCGGGTTTGCTTGCGCCGTCGGGGCCGCGTTCCTCCACCACCCTCCACATAACGGTCTTGTTCCCGGGCGAAGGCGCCAAAGCCTTCCCGGCGGTATCGGTTGTCACGTTCAGCTTGCCGGCAAATGTATACTTGCCGCCCATATTCAGTTCAACCCGGCCCATTTCGTTTTCCGGGCTTGGAGTGGCCGCCACCTTTGGGTTGCCCACCACCACATTCAGCACCGGGGCCTCCACCTTTATGGCATAGGCGGCCTTTTTCTTTACGCTGTCGCTTGCCGTGGCGGTTATGGTAACAGCGCCGGCGTTCAGGCCGGTCACCGTAACCCCCATGCGGCCCTGCCCGTCCACAAAAGGTTCCAGCCGCACCCGGTTGCCGCCGCTGGCCGTCCAGCTCACGTCGCCCACGCCAACATCGTCATCCAGTTTGGCATAAAGGCGCATCTGGCTATCCTCTGCCGCAAGGCCGCCATATCGCGCCCGCACGGTATTTCGGCCGGCCTCCTCGGGGGTAATGACAACCCTGTCGGCCGCCTTCACCACCCGGAAGCTGTATTCATAGCGCGCTTGCGGCGTTACGTTTTCCGCCGGGTCTGCCAGCGCGGCCTCCACGCTCAGGCTTACGCCGGCGCTGGCTTTGTTGCCCCGCAGCTCACCGGTAGCGGCGTTAAAGTCCACAAAGCGCAGCGGGTCGCCGCCATCGCTGGCGCTTATCGTCCAGCATATGCCCTTGTTTGTGGCGCTTTTCGGCCCCACGCCGATGTCGGGCCTGAATGCTTTGCCCACGGCCAGTTCCAGGTTTGGGGCGTTCGCAGTGCGCATGCCGGGCGCCTTGGCATAGTTGCTGAAATTAAAGCTGCTTGCCTGCGCGGTGCGCCTTGCCACGGTTATTTTCAGGGTGGCGCTTTTGGCCGCGCAGCCGGTTTCCTCACGGGGCATAGTTGTGGCGGTCACCTTTATCGTCAGGCTGTCTTTGCCGCCCAGGGTGCTCTCGCCGCCAACGTACAGCACCGGCAAATCCGTTGCCGAAGCAACCATGGGGTTATAGGTCATGCTGGAGGACGGCTCGCCGTTTTCATCCCTGAAGTACAGCGCCGCGGTACCGGCGGGCACGCTGAGGGTGATGTTCGACATCCAGCGCGTTGTAGGCGCGCCGCCATTCAGGGTAACACTTAGCGGAACGGCGGCGGGGTTCTTCGGGTTATCGCTGTATTTCACTGTAAAGGCCGGCTGGTTGAACTTTATCGCCGTCACGGGGGCCGTCACCGTTAGCAGCACCTCATCCCAGGCGCGCGCATCGTCCTGCGAGGTTACCCGGATGCTCACCTCGCCGGGGCGCAGGGCCTTCACCGCGCCGGAGGCGCTCACCGTGGCAATGGAGGGGTCGCCGCTGGCCCAGGTAAGCTTCTTGTTGGTGGGGGCCGGCGCGCCCGCCGTGCCCGCCAGTTGGGGGGCAGAACGCACCCAGGCCGCCAGGGTGCGCGTAGCGCCCGCCTTCCATTCCAGCGCGGCATAATCCTGTTTCAGCACCACGCCGCCGCTGCCCGCGCCGCCACCGCCGCAGGCAACGGGCACCACCACGCTCACTTTACAAGAGGCGCTTTTTCCGCCCGCCTTGGCAGTGATGGTGGCCGAGCCGGACTTGCCGCCCACCACCCTCAGGTTGCCGTTTTCGTCCACCGTTACCAGCGATTTATTGCTGCTGCTCCAGGTTATTTTGCCGGTGGCGTTGGCCTCAAGGCCCTGCTGGAAAGCGGCGTCCTGCGGAAGAATATCCAAAGATAGCTTCGCGCTGCTGAGCAGGCCCTGCTCGCCCCGGCTTAGGTCCTCATACGCCGCCGGGGTAAGGGTGAGGGCGTTTTCCGACAATGCCGCCGACTGCACGGGCCGGTTGACGGTAATCGCGCACCGGGCCACGGCGTTGTAGCCTTCGTCGCCGGGCCGGTGCAGCAGATGGCGCACCCGCAGCTCTACCGTTACGGTGCCGGGGCATACCGCCGTTACCTTGCCGGTGATGCTGTCCACGTCCGCCACCCGCGCGGCGCCGCCGGTGGCGGGGGCCGCCGCCGCGTGCAGCTTTTGGGTGTTCTCGGTGCCGTTTGTTCCGTCCAGCACCACCCACTCCGCCGTTTGAAGCGCGATGGCCGAAGGTGTGTAGCTGGGCTTTATGGTGTAACTCTGCCCGGTATTCAGGGCCTTGGCGGTGGTGCTTAGCTTGATGCTGAGATTGTCCACCGGCGCCAGCACATGCACGCTGAAGCTGTCGGTAAAGGCGGCACCCGCGCCGTCCACCCAGGTGGCGGTGATGTTGGCCTGCCCCAGCTTCACCGGCGTCAGCCTGCCGGTGGCGGCGTCCACCTTGATAACGGAAGTGCTGCTGCTGGCCCATTTCTGGCTGCGCAATGCCGGTTTCATCCCCTCGTAACCGGGCGCGGGGGTGGTTTCCACTATTGCCAGTTCGTCCATCGCGGTGGGCTGGCCGGTTAGCTCCAGCAGCACGGCCTCTCGGTTAAAGGCAATGCTTTCCACCGGCGCCGCGAGGGTGACGGTGCAGGTGTCGGCCACTACAGCGCCGCCCGCCGCGCCAAGGGCGGTGGCGGTCACCGTAACTTCTCCCTCTGCCAGGGCTTTCAGCGCGCCGGTCTCGGGGTCAATTGCCGCTACTTCGCCGTTGTTCTCGCCATCAGGCCCCACCGCGCGGGATATGCGGTACTCAACGCGCTTGTCCGCCGCCGTGCCCGGTGTGAGGGTGTGCGTCAGTTGCAGGGTGCTGCCAATGGCCAGCACCTCGGTTTTAGGCGTCAGTTTCAGGGTGGTCACATCGCCTCCCACCCGTATTTCCAAAGGCAGGCTCACTTCGCCATAGGTTACCGTGGCGGTGATAACGCCTGAAAACTTGGCCGGGATGGTGAGCTTGCGCAGCTCGCTATTGTTACTGGGATAGGTGGGGGCGGCCAGCTGCCCGGCTTCCAGGCCGTTCACGCGCCACGCCACATCTCCGCCAAACCAGCCTTCTTCGTATTCGTTGCGCAGTTCCAGGGTGACGGTGCGCGCGCGGGCAGAGTAGGCATAGGCAACGCTGGCCTGGCCCGGCTTGTTTTGCACCTCAAAGCGGAAACTGGCGGCCTGTGGCCGCAAAAAGGCGTAGGCGTCCAGCAGCGGGCCCTTGCCGCCGAAGGCGGAAAGGCGCGGCAGGTTGCGGGGCGCGGTGGCCCACCCTTTGGCGGCGGTAAAGCCCAGGCCCTGCCAGAACGCGGGGGTCATCACCGTGGCGGCGCTCAGGTCTTTGCCGTCCGCGCCGGTGGCACTGTCGCTCCATGGGCGGCTATCCCCGTTCACGGTGGCACCGGCAAAGCCGTGGTTGCCGGCCAGTGTCAGCACAGTTTCTCGTGTACTTGAGGCCGTGGCTACGCGGCCAATTTGCCGCCTTCCGGCTTCCATAACCTCGGCGTCGCAGGAAATATTATTCAAAAGCGCCACATTGTTTTTCAGCGAAGCACTCAGGGTGCCCCATTCGACATATCCCAAATGCCCCAAAATGCCACCCACATAGCCGGGGGTGGCCAGGTCGGGCCGGGAATCGCCGGGCGGTTCCAAATCCAGAGTTACATCCAAAATGGCGTAACAGTTTTCTATCTTGTCCTGCAGGTTGCCGCCGCCAAAATCGTCGGAAACAGCCCCCGCAATGCCGCCCACCGTACCCGTGCCGTTCATGCGCACTTCTATATCGGCGTAGCAATGGGTCAGTGTGGTGTAGAACATCTTGCCTGCAATGCCGCCCACCACGGCGCTGTAGCCGGTGCCGGCGCCGCGCAGCACGCCGGTAACATGGCAGCCCGTGATAACGGTATCCAGCGCGCTTCCCGCAATGCCCCCGAGGGCATCGAAGCTGCCCGCGGTGGCGTCTATCTCCACGCCCAGGTTTTTAATGGTGGCCCCCAGGGTGCTGCCGAACAAGCCCAAGGCGTCTTCGCCCGTCACCGGCAGCAGCCGCAGGTTGGAGATAATATGCCCCGCACCGTCGAAAACGCCCCGGAACGGCGTTTCCACAGTGCCGATAGGCTTGATGGGCTGCTTTAGGTCTATGTCGGCCTCAAGCTTGAAATAGAGGTCTTTGAAGGCTTGCCCGTTGGTGGAAGCCCTGCTCAGCGCCTGCAACTGCGTCTCGCTGGTAATGCGGTAGGGGTTGGCCGCCGTACCGGCGCCGGCAATGGCGGGCATAGGCTCACCGTCCACCAGCCAGCCCGGCATGGCGCCGCTTTGCGCATAGGTTTCAAAACCCGCCAGCATTGGTAATTGGCCATTGGCAAAAACCCACTGGCCGCCATCGCCAAATACACCCTTCCACCAACTGGCCGCGCCCATTTGGGCCGCCGTTGCGTCGGCGCCCTGGGCGCTGGTTTTGGCGGCGGGGAACCACTGGCGCGGCGCGCCGTTAAAGCTGCTGTAAGCAAAGCCGTAGTTGTTGCGCATTTTGCTGTAGGCAGGGTCGCCAAAATTGGTGGCGGCGTACACCACGTCCCTGCCAATGCGGAAGGCGGCGGGATAGTCGTTCGCGGCGGTGAAGTCCCGCATCAGCGCCACGCAGTTTTCCACATATCCGCTTAGCCCTGCAAAGCCCGCGATACCCGCCAGGGTAGGCATAACGCCCAGAGTGGGTACAACCCCAGGCCCGGCGGCAACGCTGCCCGCGGCATAGCAGTTCTTAATGCTGCCCTTGCCCTCCGCGTAGGCCACGATGCCGCCCACACTTCGGCCGCCTCCGCCCGAGGCGCCTTCGGCGAGGGTGAAGCTGACGTCGGTATAGCAGTTTTGAATGATGAGGGTGCCGTCGTTGGTGTTAAGGCCGCCGCCCTGCCCGTAGCCCAAAATACCGCCCAGCGTGCCCCTGCCGCTGATGCTGCCGGTGACAAAGCAATTCTCGATGGTGACGTTGTAGCCTTCGCCCGCCACGCCGCCGGCGCGGTAAGTGGTGCTTAGGTTTACGTTCACCAGCCCCAGGTTTCGCACGCTGGCGTTTTGCACATAGCCGAACAACCCCACAGCCCCGCTATACTCGGCGTCGTCGTGCCAGGTGAGGTTCTTTATCACATGGCCGCCGCCATCAAAGTGGCCCATAAACATGCGGAACCGGGTGTTGCCGATGGGCATGAAAGGCTCTGCCAGCGCAAGGTCTTGCGCAAGCCTGAAGTAGGTGCCGCTATACGAGAAGCCATCCGCCACCTTCTGGCTTAAAGCGCGCAGTTGTTCTTCGTTTTCAATCAAAAACGGGTCGGCTTTGGTGCCGCTGCCCCTGCTGCCGGTATCGCTCCAGCCGTCGTGCAGCCAGGCGGGGAAGGCGCCGGTTTGGGCGTCCCCGGCAAAACCGTTCAAAATGGGCAGCGCGCCATCGGCACACTGCCAACTGGTATTGCCGGCGCCGAAAATGCTTTTCCAGGTGGCCGCCAGTCTCAGCCTCTCGGCGGGCACGTCGGCGCCGTCCTTTTCAGTGGTGGTGCGGTAGCGGTTGTCCCAACTGCCGCCGGGCATGGTTTTCCAGGCGTGCAGCCCGCTGAAGATAGTTGTCGCCGGGTTGATGGTGCCAGCGTAAACAACGCGGTTGTGAACGAAGGTATTGTCGGCCTGCACGCGGATATTGGCGGCTACGCAGTTTTTAAGGGTTGCCTTGCCGAAGGTGCCGCCGGAATAATAGCCCGCGATGCCGCCGCGATGATCGCCGAAGGCGACGGAGCCGATGGCGTAGCAGTTTTGCAAAAGAACATCGTTGGCGCGCAGCACAAAGCCAACATCGTTCACCTCGGCCGGCGAGTAGGCAACCTCACCGGCAATGCCGCCCACATAGCTGCCCTGCACATCGCCAAGAAGGCTGACGTCGCTGTACGCATCGCTAAGCACGCCGCCGTACAGGAACCCCACCACGCCGCCCTGGCCGGTGGCCCCTACTTTTTTTGGGGGGTTGGCGTTGCCCGCCTCTACGGTAACGCTGCCGGTGGTGAACACCTTGCGGATGGTGCTGTCCGTAGCCTGGCCCGCCAGCAAGCCAAGGAAAGGCTTGCAGCCGCTGCCATAGGCATTAAAATAGATCTCGCCTTCCACCACGCCCAAATTGGACACGGTGGCGTCTTTCAACTGGGCAAACAGGCCTCTGTAGTTTTTGGTGGAATAGTTGTTGCGCGGGTCGCGCACCGTCATACCCCGTATCACATGGCCTCCGCCGTCGAAGTGGCCGCTGAACAGCTCAACAGGCAGCCAGTTGCCGTTGCTTTCGTCGCCGTCCAAATCCTGCCCGGTCAAATCAATATCGGCGGTCAGGCGAATGGTTTTTCCGGCAAAGGTTTCTTTGGCGCCATCGGGAGTGTCTATGCCGTTGGCCAGCTTCACAAAATAGGCCAGCTGAGCCAGGCTTGCGATTTCGTAGCTGGTGGCGTCGGGAGCGTACCAACTGCCGTCACACGCCACGGTGCCCATCACACCGGCGCTAATGTCGGCCACCGTCAGGGTAATCACCGGGTTGTAGGCGCCGTCCTTCAGCGAACGCTCCAGCTTCACACCGTCCGCGCCGGTGCGGGGGATCACCGGGTTAAGCAGATATTCGCCGGGGGTTTCGGGGTCGTATGCGGGCGTGCCTGTCGTCCAGCCGCTCAACTGAATCACCTCGGGAACCGCCTGGGTTCCCTCCGGCGCGTCGCTGTACACCACCAGTGCCTCCAACTGGCGCGGCAGCATCGCCTTAATGGTGGCCAGGGCGGTACCCGGCATCACCTCTATATTTGCCGCCTCTTCGGCCAGCGGGGTAAAGTCCACCATCATTTTGTAAGGTTCTTCCGCCACCGCCACTTTTATGGAGGGTACATACACGCCGGGCTGCACCACATAGGCGTCCGTGTCAAAAACAGCGTTGAAGAGATGGCTGGTATAGTATGCGCGGGGGTCGTATCCGTCGCAACGCCACTCACTCACCGGAATTTCAACATCTACCTCCGCGCCGTCCTGCAAAGCAATGGCCCACAGCGAGGCCGGGAAGGGGATGTCCGCCGCCTCGGTACCGTAGGGAACCTCGATCCACTCGGGGTACTGGGGCTGCAGCGCCAAGGGGGCAAAGCGCACAATGGTCAAGGGCGCCTGCGGCGGGTTTGTTTCCTGCTGCGGTGGCGGCCCGGCGGGCTCCCCGCCGCCACTGTCTTCCTCTGAATCGGATGCCGGGCCAGCGTCTTCTTCCGGCACTTCTGCCTGAAGCGCGCCGGCAGCGGAAGAATCCGCTCCACTGGCAAAAACGGGCGCTGCACAGAGGTTGCATAACATCAGGGCCATCAACAAGCCCGATAATATTTTTTTCATGTTGTTACCCTCTCTCATTTGACCAAGCTCCAATGGGTGCTCAGTATAGCACATATAACGCAAAATGCAAGGTAATACGCACAAAAAAACGCGCGCACACGTTATATATAACGTAGCAACGCGATGGAGCTGGATGACGGATTTGAACCCCCGACCTACGCATTACAAGTGCGTCGCTCTACCTACTGAGCTAATCCAGCCTGTTTGTTCAAGCCTCGGCGGCCTGTATCTTCGTATTATACTCGCTTAATTTCAAAAATCAACCATGAGGTTGATTCTTATACTACTCTCTGACTGAAATGACAAACATCAGAGCGGGTCTTTTTCCCCCTTGCCGCGTTGTCATCGGTCGGAATACACAAAGTATTCCTCCCTCCTCCGCCTTGCGAGGAGAAAAAATCCCTCGCTCTGCTATTTGCCATTTCAATCAGAGAGCAGTATTGGTTTCGCCCTCCACAAATTTACCCCGTATCGCGGCCAGCGTTTCGGGGGTCAGGCCGCAGGCCAAAAGATAGGCTTCGGCGCCGCCGCAGCATTCTTGCAGGTGGCGCAGCGCCCGGCGCATGCTGGCGGGGCGGCTGTAAAGCACATGGTCCGGCAATTGGCCGGCGAACACGGCGGCTTGCGCCTTGAGCATTTCGCAGAAATAAATGTCGGTGACGGCATAGTCGGCCACCACGTCGTCGTCGGCCACGCCGGCCAGTTTCAGCAGCAGCATGGCGATGACGCCGGTGCGGTCTTTTCCCACGGCGCAGTGGAACAGCGCCCCGCCTTCGGCCTGGGCCAAAAGCTGCATCACACGGGTTATCTCGGGGCGGCAGCCGTCCAGCAGGGCGATGTACAGCCCGGCCATGGAACCCGGCAGGTCGCCCTCGTAGTCAATGCCCTCGATGTTGACGTTCAGGGAAACATTGTGGACGGTGAAGTCTGGGCAGGAGGCCAGGCGCGAGGGCTGTGCCGCGCCCTCCTGCGGGCTGCGCAAATCCACGGCCGCGCGCACCCCGTAGGCCGCCAGATAGCGCAGGTCGGCCTCGGTGAGGCGGGCGGGGCTGTCGCTGCGGAGGAAGACCCCCCAGCGGGTGGCGCCTCCGGCGCAGGGGTAACCGCCGAGGTCGCGGGTGTTTTGTGCCCCGGCGAGGGGCAGGCGTCTCAAATGCTTCCGGTTATCCATTGCGGGGTCGTTTTCTCCTTGCTTTGAAGTCATATAAATTTCGCTATTGCCGCACGGGCCTATCTGTCAGCGTCCCAAATCTCGCAGCACGCCGCCGATGTAAGCCGGCAGGTCTGCCGGGGAAAGCCCGGCGCTGCCCGCCTCTTTGGCGGCAATGCGGGCGGCCTCGGCGTGCAGCCAGGCCCCCGCCGCCGCCGCGCGCGCGGCGGGCATGCCCTGGGCCAGCAGCGATGCGATAAGCCCGGCCAGCACGTCTCCGCTGCCGCCTTTGGCCAGGGCCGCGTTGCCCCCAAAATCAACGATGTAAATGTCCCCGCCGGGGTCGGCCACCACTGTGGCCGGGCCTTTCAGCGCCACCACGCAGTTGTGCGCTTTGGCATATTCGGCGGCCACGGCCTCTTGCCGGCGGCTCACTTCTTCCGGCGTCAGGCCGCACAGGCGGGCCATTTCGCCAAAATGGGGCGTCAGCACCACCGGCTGCCCGCAGGCGTCCAATGCCTCGGAGAGATTGGCGGCCATAGCTTCATCGCGGCCGGCGCAAAGGCAGCCGGCCAGCGCGTTCAGGGCGTCGGCGTCCAGCAGCAGCGGGGCGGCTGCGCCGCGCAGCAGGGCCAGCACCAGCCGGGCGCTGTGGGCGGTGTTGCCAAGGCCGCAGCCCGCCAAAAGGGCGCTGTGCCTCCGGGCCAAAATCTCCGCCGCCGCCTCGGCCGCAATGCCGCCTTCGGCTTCGGGCAGGGGCAGAAGGGTGCAGGCGGGCAGGCGCGCCGCCGCCGCCGCGCACACGGCCTCCACGGCGCAAAGGCGGGCCACGCCCACGCCGCCGCGCAGGGCGGCATCCGCCGCCAGCAGAGCCGCCCCCCGGTAACACAAGCTGCCGGCCACCAGGGCCAGTGTGCCAAAGCTGCCCTTGTGCGCGCCGGGCGGGCGCTGGGGCAGTATTTGGCGCAGCCAGGGCGCGTCCACCCAAATGGTCATTCGGCGCCTCCTTTTTTGCGGCAGACGTTGCATTTTTCACGGTTTTGGTATATAGTCAAACCACTAAAACCGCGCGGCTTTAGGTCAAGCGCAGTATTTAGTATAGCATATTGTAGCATATTTTTTGCAAACTGTCTTTGAAGCTACACTCACAGCGGGAAGGATGGGGTGCTATGGCTATTTCCTGGCTGGAAGGCTGGCCCTTCAAAAGCAAGGAACAGCAGGACAAAGAGCAACAGGAGTTTTCGGCCCGCGTGTTCCCCTTGGGCGAGGGCCAAAGGGAAAAGGCCCTCGCCGTGCTGCGGCAAGTGGCCTCGCCAAAATTGCGAGACAGCGAGCTTCTGTTCGCCTTCATCTCCACCAAAGACCGCTATGTTCAAAACGATTGCAGCCCCGAGGCGCTGGAAAAAGCCAGGGTGCAGCTGAACCGCCTGCGCTGGATGAAGAAGCCGGACACGGACATGGTACTGGCCCTGGTGCGGCTGGACAGCCTTGCCGAAAGCCTGGAGGATTACCCCAGCGCCGACGCGGTGCGGGCCGCCGCCGGGGTTTCATAGTCTAGTACCGTTCTGAAGAGCCTGAGTCGGGTGCACAATGCACATCAAACAGCATAGAAAAAGGGCTGTTGCAAGGCGTACCGCCATGCAACAGCCCTAATTATACTCACTTAACATCAAAATAGCGAGCCAGTTATGAAATAAAACCACTGGTTTTAGAAAATTAAGCGTAAAATGCCCAAACGCTTTACCGAATCAGCTTTTCCCTGTTGCGGCAAACAAATAGTCGTCAACCACTTCCCCAATCTTGTCATACATCAGGGCTTCCGGCGCGTTTTCCAGTTCGCTTTTTCGCACACGGGCATATTGCGCGGGCATATACATACTGAGAAGGGGTAAGGGATAAGGCTTTGAATGGGCTAAAAGAGCCTGGATAGATTGTTGAACTTTTGGATGCCCCAAATAGTAGCGGCATCTATCAGAATAGCCGAACAGCATTTGGCCGCGCTGCCCCCAAGCGGCACTCGCATCCCAGTAATTCTGCCAGTGTTTCGGGCTTTCCCGCATCACTTCCTCAAGCTGTGCGGAAAAACAGGCTTGCTTGCTGTCGTCTTCTCCTCGGGTACCTTCCATGGCTTCCAGCGCCATCAATGCTTCACGCATAGCAAAGGTGAGCCCTGGCCCCACCTTCAGCACAGCCACACCGTCCCGCACCAACTGAGCCAGCGCCCCTCGTGTTTGATAATCGGTAGAGTGTCCCTCGAACACAAGGCTGGGATACTTCCCAAGCCGCGAGGTCAAGGCGGCTGCTTTTTCCGAAAGATAATCATGAACCGACATATTCGAAAACTCAACCCCGGGTTGCACCACTACCGCGACGATATAGGGTATCGCCTCTTTGGCGCCATACTGCATAAAAGCGTTGCGAATACTGCTAAACGTGCGCTCAAAATCATCCGGGCAGGTCACCGCCAGGTCTTCGGCGGCCTGGCTGCCTCCCGGCACAGGCACCTCGCTGCCCACCACATACACCGGGTGTTGGTCGCCGGGGCATTGTTGCCGGCGAGCGGCAAAAGCTTTTTCGCACGCCAAGGCCAGCGTGGCCGCGCGCCGCGCTACCGTGCGTATATCCAGCGGCCCCACAGGGTCGTCTCCCAGTTTCATGCTGGTATCCAGATGAATTTTGCCGAATCCAGCACTCACATAGGCCGTAACGAGATCTGCCGCCATCGCCATGGCCTCGGATTCCGGGCGGGTACGCCATGTAAGCGGACCTAAATGATCCCCGCCAAGCACCAGCGCATCTTTTGGGAAACATTCCTCGTCGGCCAACTGATAAACGAAGTTCGCAAAGTCAACCGGCGTCATGCCGGTGTATCCCCCGTTTTGATCAACCTGGTTCGCCGTGCTCTCAATCAACAGAGGCAGGGGGATGCCCGCCTGCTTGTATCGGCGCATCACTGCCCGAATAACATGGGCATTGGCGGAACAAATTGAGGGAAGCCCGGCGGCCTGATGTCCTTCGCTTCGGTTTTTTAACTGCGCTAAAATGACTTTCATCATTCCTCAAAGTGGGACTACAATTTTATCCAAGATTTGAGTCCGTTGGGATTCTCAGGGTCAATCCCAATGGCGAGGGCTTTATAGTAAGCGAGCATCTGAATAGAGGCGATGAGCGGCAAACCGCGAACGGCATGGGGCAAGCTTTCTCCGAAAGTAACATTGGTGATGCCGTCTATATCCAAAGGCAAATCGGAGTATACAATGACCGGCCCTCCCTTTTGCAACACATCCAGGATATAGTCCATCTCAAGGGAAGAGTTTCCGCTGGCAGCAACGACGGAAAGGGTACTTGGGTTGAACAGCACAAGAGGGCCGTGTCTGGAATCCAGCACATGATAATAGTTTGAGGGCAATTGACAGATTTCCTTAAAGGCCAGCGCGCCTTCTTCGGCAATTCCCGCAATTTCGGCATCGCCCATCACGCAGGCATGGTGGAAGTTTTCATCAGCCATTCGCTTTAATACGGGTTCCCATTTTTCCAGGTAAGCTTCTCCCTGCCGGGCCACGACCATAAGAGCTGCCAGGAAGTCGTTGTCCGCTATGGATTTGGCGACCAAATAGCACCACGCAAAGTACAGGCAGCTTACGGTGCGGGTTTGGCAAATGCTCTCGTCGAAAGCCCAGGGCATCTCTATGGCCGTGTCTGCTTTGGCGGCCAAATCTGAATTTTCCGTACAGGTGATAACAATCAGGGAAAACCGGAGTCCGAGGTCGGCCATGATCTGAAGCCCCTTGTGAATTTCGGTGGTATAGCCCGAGCGTGAAACCACCGTTACCAGTGCGCCGGCAAATTGTGGGGCATAGGTGTTGGGGTGCAGCAAGAGATCCCCAGCGGCAATGGCCTTTGCGGGCCGTTTCATATATCGCGCCGTGATGATCTCCATACTGCTTGCCAAAGCATAGCTTGATCCGCACCCTAAAAACACCACGTTCCGGTCAGGATTCTCTTCAAGGCAGGCTTTAAACGCCTGCACCTTGCCGTCCAGATATACAGCCGTTTTGCGCATGGCTTTGAACTGATCGAGCATTTCATCATAAATAAGCGACATTTTATCCACTCCACCGCTTGTTCTCGCATTGAGTTGCCTCGATGCCAGGCCGGATGTTCCGCAGAGTATTATCGCACTACCGCGGGCCGCTATGCGCACAAAACATCCGATATGCCTTGTTAGCAGAATACACTGCATATGCGCTTTTGTCAAGCGATTATGACCGTTTGTGTTATTATATGCGCATTTAGGCATACCGATATGGAGTTAACGCCTAATAGCACTTGTTTTTTCTTTAGTTTTGTGGTATATTAATTACAAATAATGTTTGCCGCCTGGGAGAGAGTAGATGCTTACAAATAGTGATATGTCGCCAAATATGATGAGCGTTTATGAAGAATTGACGCGCAGCCCGCAGATGGGTGTGCTAGAGTTGAGCGAGCGCGTGAATTTAAGCGTTTCCACCGTCCGGCGCATTCTGCAGTCTCTTGAGGAAAAAAGGCTGGTTCGCCGTTATCACGGGGGCGCGTTTATTCCGCGCCCCTCTAAAAAAACAGAGCCGCCCGCGGTAAAGCGGACACAAGACTATCCCGAGCAAAAGGCGGCCATTGCGAAGGAAGCCGCAAAGCATGTGGCGGAGGGCGACTGCATCATGCTGACAGGAGGCACCACCGTTGCCTCCATGTGCGCTTTTCTCAAGAATATTCCAGATTTGACGATAGTGACCGATTCTCTATTGGTAATAACCGAATCCATGTTCGATTCAACGGTGAAACTTATTAGCTTGGGCGGTATTTTAAACGTGACCGAGCAGTGCTTTGAGGGCCTTTTGGCTTCGGTGGGTGTGAAGCAATTGCGTTTCAACAAGATATTTCATGGAATCAAGGCGATAAACCCGGAAGATGGCTTTTTAACCGATGATGTGCGCCAAGTGGAATTTTACCGTGGCTGCATCAAGCTGGCAAGCGAGCTGTTTATTCTTGCAACCAGCCATAAATTCCGCCAGGAGGGCGTAGTGCCTTTGTTTGCCCCACAAGAAGTGAATTGCCTTATTACGGATCAAGGCGCGCCGGAGAACGCGGTGCATAAGCTTGAAAAACAGGGCTGCCAAGTAATAAGGGTGAATGCCTGACTACTAGCTAACTGAAAAAGCGAAAGAAGCGGGCCGCGCGGCAGAATAAACTGTTGCGCGGCCCCTTTGCGTATATTTTTGTCTTTAAATTTGCACCTATACTCCCGACAAAAGCGGTTTCCACTGTTTGGGTTCCTGGCTTTTGCCCAGGAAACGCAGCAGGTTGCCCGAAAACACCTGCTCCTGTGCCTGCGCGCTTACCCCAAGTTCAGTCATCAAGTCGGTATCGCGTTCAAGCCACTCCCTTGTCCAGGAGACGTTGTAATCCCCGGTGTGGCAGTCGGTTCCAAACACGAGGTTGTCTTCGATATCATATCCCACGGTAAACAGCTTGGTAAACACATCTCGGCGATAAATAGGAGGCGTTCCAGGGGTTATGTCGATAAACATTTCGCTGTTGTTTTTGCCGCCGGTGGAGTAAGCGTTTTGAAACTTTCCATATACCGCGATACATTCATCGCACCAAGGCCACGAAACATGCGCCAGGCAGAACTTGAGGCCGCTGATGGGCATCAACGCCTCAAAACCCACTGGGCGGCTGAACTCACCGGAGTTTGCGCCGTCCCATAAAATGCCCGAGTGGAACAGGATGGGCTTTTGCCGGCGGGCGATGGCATGGTAAACAGGCAGCGCGCGCTCATCGCCAGGGTAAAAATGGTTGCAAATAATTTTAAAGCCGGCGGCGCCCTGCCTTACCGCCTCCTCCACTTGTTCTGCGGCGCTTTTTTCCGTTGGGTCAAGCCAGAAAAAGGGATAAAGATTTTCAGCGCCGTCGCAGAAGCCCAATACATGCGACAAGCGTTCTTCAAAGTGGTACCAACGCGCTTCCTTGATGAAAGACGCCGGCCGGAGCGACAAGATGATGCCCCCGTCTACCCCTGCCTCATCAATTTTTCGGTCAAACCCGGGGCGGTCGTATTCATACGCACGAATGTGGATATGTCCATCAATCTTCATTCGAATCATCCTCCTTTGCTACAGTCAACTTGCTTCGGACGCTCTCCGTTATTCAAGGATCAAATCGCCAAAGTATTCCGGCAGATGAAAATCCCTTTCGCCTATTCGATTCCAGCTTCCCCAATGAGGCGGGTCTGTATGGTCGCCGCATTTGTAGAAATTAGCGCGCATTTTGTGCCCGGAGGCAAAGTCGCAGCGCCCATACAAAGCCTCAATAAGGGACAGATGAATCAGTGTGCGCGCCCGCCAAAGCTTCTGTCCGTCGATTTCCAGCCGGTCAACTGCGATTTCCGGATGTGCCAGGCCGCGGGCCAGCACATAGCCGCGCGTGTGCCGCCCCGTTCCAAACGAACAATGGGAGGCCCCATTGGCATTCATTTCAACACCCAGATAGCCCGAGACCGGCAATTCAGGATAAAACCAAATGAATGCCTCCATACAACTGTCGGTGTGCACCGGGTCGTTGGGATTGTGGTAAAGGGCGCGAGGATTTTCCTCGAAGCACCACATTTCCAGTTCGAAGCCCTTCCCCTCGCGCAGAAATAGCCGCCCCTCGGTTTTTGGGGCGTAGCCCTCCGTGCGCGGCCACTCGTAATAATGCTCGATGGAAAAATAAGGAATGACTAGCCGTTCGGACGAGGAGGATGCACGCGAAACATTATAGCTGTTCATAGTTCTTGTCTCCTTTGCTTTGCCGGGCGTATTTGCTTAAATCAATCCCATGGCTGTGAGGGCAAATATCCATAGAAACAGCGTGATGATTGCGAGAACGGAGGTCAATGGCGTCAGGCAACTGCTCAGTTCTTCATCGCCCCCCATGCTGATGGCCATGGGGTGGGCGCTGATTGCCGTGGCCGGCGCAAAGAGCAGCATCACGGTGGCAAGGGGAAGGCCGCGGTAACCAACAAGAATGGCGATAACCACCCACAAAAGCGGGTATAAAACCAGTTTGATGGCAATGAGCGCAACCAATAGTTTCTTGTTGTTTCGCACCATCCTGAAACTGAACCCGGCGCCCAGCAACACAAAGGCCAGCGGCGTGGCACAGGCCGTCAAGCCCTCCAACGCCTGGTTTACAGGGGCGGGCAAATCCAGCCCCAGCAAGCCCAGCAAAAGCCCGGCGGCAGTGGCGACAAGAAGAGGGTTTCGGACGATGCTTTTCAGCAAATTAAGCCGATGGTTTCCTTTGCCTCCCGTGTGAAATCTTTCCAGGGTAATCACGTTGACGATATTGTATGCAATCACCACCAGAGTGACCGTGATGCTGACAATAGCGACCTTGTCTTCCCCATACAGCGATGAAGCCAGGGGAATGGCGTACATGGCATTATTTGCGCGAAGAGAACCTTGTATGAAAACGCCGCACTTCTCGGGCGCCTTGATAAAGCGGGGGCATACGATGTTCATTGCAATGTAACTGACGATGACGCCTGTCAATATGAATAAAACCAGGGCAATCGACTGCGTGCTCATCTCTTGGCGGATGTTGCTGGTATAGGCAGACCGGAAGAACATGGCGGGCAGCAGCAAGCGGAAGATTAGGCTGTTGGCTTTGTTCCGCCAGCTTAAATCCAACTGAAGGACGTGACAAATGTAATAGCCGGCGCCCATCCAGATGACGAGCGGTGTGACAATAGAAAATGTATGAATAAACGCTGATTGCACAAAAAGCCTCTCATTTTCTTACCAAATGAGAAATGATGTCTTCCGCGGAAAAATTCTTGCGCTTTCTGGGACTAAAACCAAGTATATAGCGCGGCGAACAGAAAATCAAGAAAATTCAAGCAAAATCAATCACAAAAGACTTATTGCAACCAGCCCAGGCAATGGCGAATGATGTAGAAATCGCTCGAACCCGCACGAAGATGGGAATAAATCAAGGCGGGCGCAAGGATTGGGTGGTGTCCATTACTTTGCCTCAGGCTTCTTTTGGTTTTCCGAAACCGCACAAGTATAAGGCACTGACGAGGGACTGCTGCTTCATAAAAATATCAGAATATCGAAGTATATGATAGTGTAGAATTGAGGGGCTGCCGGTAAGCGGCATACGGGAATAACTTCCTGGGTATTTTTTCTTGACAAAAACAGTGGGCTTGTAGTAATCTTTAGTTAAAGCACCACAAACGCTCACAAACAATCAAGCTGTATGCCGGCGCTGAACTGGACGTCCTGCGCAAAGCCTTTTTATACTCGCATAGCTTCTAAAATTAACCGATCGGTTGATTTTTGAAACGCAGAACGAAGGCGCTGAACGGAAAACCTGTTTTAGGGGGCGATAGTATCAACAGCATCAACAGGAAGCAGTACAGGCCAATGATTGTTCTTTTTTTGGCTCCCGCAACAATTCTATATCTCGTTTTCTTTATCTACCCCACAATACGTTCCTTCTATGTAAGCTTGTTTGAATGGAATGGATTTACCGACAGCATGAAGTTTATAGGGCTTAACAACTTTAAAGAGCTGTTTTCAAACAAGGATTTTTGGAACGTTGCGTTTTTGAACACCGTGCAAATTATATTTTTGGGCGGCGTGGGCATTTTTGCCCTTGCCTTTATCTTCAGCGCCGTTTTAACCACCAATATCAGAGGCAAGAAGTTTTTCAGGGCTCTGCTCTTTTTTCCTTCTGTCATCAACCCGATTGCCATCGTTATTCTTTGGAATTTTGTGTACTACAACAACTGGGGCCTTTTAAACAATACTCTGGAGGCCATCGGCCTTGGCGCTTTGCGCCAGGTATGGACCTCGCCCGAAAATCTCTTTTACGCCATTTTGGTTGTTGTGATATGGACCTATGTAGGGTTTTATTGTGTTATTTTGCTGGCGGCGCTGGACAGAATACCCAACGATTACATAGAGGCCGCCAAACTTGAGGGCGCCAATGAGTTCGTCATCTTTTTCAGAATAAAGCTTCCGCTGATTTGGGATGTGCTGGCAGTGGCGCTTATCCTTTGGGGCATCGCGGCCATCAAGGAATTTGCCATTATGTATGCGTGGAAGGGCGCGGGTTCCTACCCCACACCGGGGGAGATGAACGTGGGCGTTTTAATGTATGTTACGGCCTTTAGCAAACGCTTTCCCGTTTTCCGCATGGGATACAGCACGGCTATGGGCGTAATCATGTTCCTGATGGTATTGGTTTTTGTCGCCGTGGTTTCCCGTGCGCTGAAAAGGGAGTCCATCGAGTATTAAGGCAGCCGGACATCCTTTCGAAAGGGGCAATGCAGCAAATGCGGAAACTTTGGAAAATCATCAATATCGGATTGATTCCCAAGCTACTTTTATGGCTTTGGTGCTTCTTCACATTGTTTGCCTTCTTTTGGATTTTTCTTACCTCGCTCAAGGACAACCGGGAGTTTTTCAGCAATCTTTGGGGTTTGCCGGCCAGCCCCTCCTTTGCCAGCTACGCGCTGATTTGGGTGAGAAACAACCTAAATTTGGCATTTTTGAACAGCCTAATCATTGTGTCCTTATCGGTATTGTGCATTGCAGTGGTATGTACGCCAGCTGCGTATATCCTTGCAAGAATACCGTTCCGCCTCAACAAGCCTTTTAGAGGTCTGTTCATCCTGGGAATGGGCATCCCCTATCAACTTCTGATTATTCCCCTGGCTTTCATTCTGTATCAGATGAAACTCACGGATACCTTCATAGGGTTAATCGTAGTCTATATTTCACTGTCTATCCCTTTCAGCATCTTCCTGATTCAGGGATTCTTTAAAAGTCTGCCGCATCAATTGGAAGAGGCGGCCTATATCGACGGATGTTCGCCGATAAAAACGTTTGTATATATCATGCTTCCGCTGGGGCGCCCGGGAATCATAACGGCCAGCATATTCAACTTTATCTGGCTGTGGAACGAATTTTTACTGGTACTTACCCTTGTAAGCGATACCGATAAGTACACCATTTCCATGGGGCTGTATGCACTTTTCGGCTCCATGCAGTACACGGGCGACTGGGTTGGCCTGTTCGCCGGCTTTGTGATGGCGACGGTTCCTACATTGGTTGTGTATTTCTTCCTTTCCAAGCAAATCATACAGGGTATGACGATGGGAGCCATTAAGGAATAGACCTTGGGCGGAAATGTTGGTGGCCAGGCGTGCATACTGCACGATGGTATATTTTAAGGAGGTTTGTTATGAAAAAAATTTTGAAGTTCATGTCACTGGCACTGGCGTTTATGCTGGTGGCGGCGCTGCTGGCAGCTTGCGGCGGCAGTAACTCCGGCGCCGGTGCGCAAGGCGGAGATGCGCAGGCAGGCGCCGACGCGCAAGGCGGCGACGAAGGCGGCGAGGTAACACTTGTATATCATTCCATGTGGAATGAAGGTGAGCCTCAAATGGAGTTCTTGAAAGAAATGGCCGCCGCGTTTGAGGCTGAAACCGGAATCGCGATTGAAATGGTGCCGGCAGGCCGCGAAGTGCTGACCAAGGTGATGGGCAGCATGGCCACCAACGAAGCGCCAGACTTGATTGACCAGGACTTTGTGGAGTTGGCCGGCGCGTTTATGACCGGCGAGGAGAAGATGCTGATACCGCTGGATGATCTTCTCAGCGCCCCCGGCCCTGAAGACCAGGCGACGTTGCTGGAATTGTTCGACAAGACGCAGATGGATATTTGGAAGGATGGAGAATCGTACTATTATGTCCCGTATATCTATATCACCAGCGGGTTCTGGTACGATAAAAGTATGTATTCCGAATATGGGCTTAGCGCCCCCGCAACCTGGGACGAGTTTGTGTCGAATGGCGCCGTGCTGAAGGATGCGGGAATCGCGCCTATTTGCCTGGACACTTCTATTGAATGGTTCAGCGCATATTATTACTATTGGTTCCTCTCCCGAATTATGGGCGGCGGGAACCTGATTGCGGCGGCGGCCGACACCACCGGCGATGTTTGGGACGATCCGGCCTATTTGGAAGCGGCTCAAATGCTGTATAACATCAGCAAAGCTTCGGACAACCAGTTGTTCCAGGATGGTTATGAGGGAAGCACCTGGCCGGCGGGGCAAGCCGATTGGGCACAGGGGAAAATCGGGCACATCTACATCGGTTCGTGGGTTCCCGTGGAAACCAGCCCAACGGCCAAGGAAGGTTTTGATTATGGCTTTTTCCCCTTCCCGTCTGTAGCGGGCGGCAAGGGCGCGTCCACAGAGATGGAAACCTATTATATCGGCTGGGGCATTCCCACCAACGCGCAGCATCCCGAAGAGGCCAAGCAGTTCATTCAGTTTGCCTCGCGCTTGGAGCACGCCAACAGAATGGTGGAAGTGGCGACCAATATGAGCGCGCGCCTGGACGCCGATTTCCCCGCGCTGCTTTCGGACGTTCAAGGCTATCTTGACAATGCCACCGGCTTTGTCAAATCCTTCGACGGCTGCGGCGCCATCTATCCCGAATGGTTCAACACGGTATTCTGCCCTATTTGCACACGTCTGTCCACAGGGCTTATTACGGCGGAGCAATTTATAGCGGAGCAGAAGGAAGCCTCCGTACAATATTGGTCGAGCCGAGCCTGAAACAGTAAGGAGATGAAAGAATGATTTACGACGGTCATGCCCTCTTTGGAGGTGCGAACGACAGCAAGGAAACCTTTATAAAAAGATTGGATGAAGCCGGTTTTTCCAAGGTTCTGCTCACGTCTTATCCGCCTGAATCCATCGTTCTGTTTGGGCTGGAAAAGCCTGCCGACAGGCTTGGGCTGGTTATGGAATGGAAGGCGGCATATCCTGACAGGATATATCCTTTCTATTGGATAGACCCTTTGGAAGACGATGTGTTTGACCAGATTGACAGAGCTGTGGCGGCGGGAGTGAGCGGCTTCAAGGTGATTTGCAACCGCCATTATCCCAACGACGATCGCCCCATGCAGGTTTGGGAGTATATCGCGAAAACCAACAAGCCCCTTCTGTTCCACTCGGGCATTTCATGGTCCAACGCGCCAAACCGCTCCACTTCTGTTTACAACCGCCCGGTGTACTTCGAGGATTTGTTCTTTGTGCCGAACCTTAAATTCGCGTTGGCGCATGTGTCTTGGCCCTGGCATGATGAGTGTCTTGCGGTTTTCGGAAAGTGGGAACACGCAAAAAGGCACGGGCATACCACCGGTGAACTATACCTCAACACCACGCCCGGAACGCCAGAAATTTATCGCGAAGAGCTGTTTTTCAAGATATACAACATAGGCTACCGCATTGAGGACAACCTGATGTTTGGCACCGATTGTACGACGGACTACAACGCGGATTACGCCAAACAGATTGTGGCGATGGACAAAAAGGCCCTGGACAGTGTTGGGGTAACACAAGAGCAACGCGAAAAGTATTATGTAAAGAATTTTTGCAGATTTGTAGGCATTGAAGCGTAATCGACGCAAAGCCCCCTTGTTACGGGTGAATGCTCTGGCAAGGGGGCTTTATTTCAGCAAATGGTGCGCAAGGGCATCTTGGGGTGCTTTCACTGCTTTCATCCGGTTTTCCAGCGTAAAAAGGAGCGAAATAATTTGGCAAACAGGCAGTATATATTGGGGATAGACGGCGGCGGCACAAAAACGGCCTTTGAGTTGGCAGACCTCTTTGGAAAGCCGGTGTCCACCCACAGCGGCACAGGCATTTCATACAGGCAGCACGGCTATGAAAAAGTATTGTCCACCATAACGGAGGGCCGGGAGCGTTGCCTGGCCGCCGCAAAGGCCTCGCCTGAGGACGTGCTTGCCGTGTGTGTGGGCCTGCCGTGCTACGGGGAGTATCCTGAAAACGACAAAGAGATTGTGCCGATGATTCGCGAGCGCCTTGCGCCGGCCAGGATGCTTGTGGTGAATGACACCGAGGTAGCCTGGGCAGGTTCTCTTGCTTGCCGGCCGGGTATTAACGTTGTGGCCGGCACGGGCAGCATTGCTTTTGCCCAAAACGCGCAGAACGAAACGGGGCGCTGCGGCGGATGGTCTTCTGTATATGGGGATGAAGGCTCGGCCTATTGGGCGGGCATCAAAACAATGGAATTGTTCATGAAAGAGGCCGATGGAAGAAAACCCAAAGGCGCCTGCTATACCGTGGTGTGCGAGGCGCTTTCGCTTTCAGACGACATCGCGTTCGTGGCCCTGATGAGCGAACAGTATCTGCCTTATAGGGACAAGGTAGCCGCTATGCAACTGCTGCTGGAAAAAGCGGCCCTGGCCGGCGATGAGGCCGCGAAAGCAGTTTATTTGGCGGCGGCGGAAGAACTGGCCCTGCTGGTGGATGGCTTGCGCGGCAGACTGGCTTTTCCCGAGGGATTTTTAGTTTCGTACTCTGGCGGCATGTTCAAAGCCGGAGATTTGATTTTACCTGCCTTCATAAAGCGGGTACAGGCAATGGGCGGCAAGGTGTTGCCGCCGGCGCACACGCCCGTGCATGGCGCCGTTTTGCTGGCGCAGAATATGCTGGAAAAAACTTGATCGGTGTTCTGACCCGGGGTATGTCTTTGCCGATTTGCCAGAACAGCGGTTGATGAAGGAGCGAATGATATGTACGAGACGTATGGGGAAGTTTTCCGGCAAGGCCCGGCTCTGAGTAAAACCTATGACTGCCTGATTGAAAACAAAAAAGCTCTTTTGGAGTTTGTGTGCGAGTATGGCCCGGATGAGATTCTGTTTGTTGCCTGCGGCTCCAGTTACTGGCTTTCTCTTTCAGCCAGCCTAACGATGCAAAGGGAAACAGGAATACGCTGCAGCGCGCTGAAAAGCGGCGATGTGGTGCTGGATAGCGCCTGCTACGGCAAAGCCTTTGGCCGCTTGCTGGTTGTTTGCCCCTCTCGATCCGGCATGACAGGCGAAACAGTGATTGCGGCGCGCAATTTAAAAAAGTGGTATGACGCAAAGGTTTTGGTGTTTACGGAGGCCGCCGAGGGCCGGGAGTGCGCGCTTGGGGAGGTGGGAGACCTTGTTATTCGCCAGCCTTGGGCAAGAGAACGGGCAAAAATGCAAACGCAGTCGTTCTGTTCGCTGTATCTTTCCTGCATTATGCTGGCGGCGATGCTTTCGGATAACAAGCGATTGCTGGAGGATATACGCTGGTATATCGATGCGTATGACGCGCTTGCACAAAAGGCGGATCAGTGGGCGAAAACCATCTGCGAAGATGAGTTCAGAGGCTATGAATATCTGGTTTCCCTGGGAAGCGGATGCCAGTATGGGTTGGCCGTTGAGGCGGGCTATATTCAACTGGAGATTAGCCGTTTCAGGGCAAGTTATTTCGCCACGCTGGAATACCGCCACGGCCCTTATTTAGCCAATGATGAACATACGCTGTTCTGCCTTTTTAGCGGCGGCGAAGAGATTGCGCGTGAAGAAAAGGTAATTGGTGAACTGAAGCGTGATTTGGGCCGTGTGCTTGCAATCAGCGGCAATACGGTTTTTCAAAAGGCCGATTGGAATTTCTCTCTGGGACGCGCTGCGGCGCCGGAAATTGTGGCGCTGCACGGGCTGATGCTGATGTACGGCATAGCCTACTACAAGGCCCTGCAGCGCGGCGTAAACCCCGATAATCCCGCCGATGGAGACGCCACCCGGCCAAGCAAGACGGAGGGATTTATTCGCTCTGTTTAAAGCAGATATCATTATGTAAGTGTGCAAAGCCCGGCCGTGTGGCCGGGCTGGGACAAATAATAATATTGGAAAGGTGGTTGTGGCAATGATACTGGACGGACATATTCACATGGGCTATACGGAAGATTTTAACGCGGCGGAAATGCGCGCAAACTTGCTGGCGGATATGAAGCAGGTAGGGGTGGATGGCGGCGTCGTTATGTCAATTAATCCGTATTACGAAACCGGAGGCCTGACGGCCAGGCAGCGCATTGACCGTTTGATGCAACTGGTGGACGGGCAGCCCGAACTTTACCCCGCATATTGGATATACCCCATGGCGGACAGCGCCTTGGAGGAAGTGGATATGGCGCTGGAGGCAGGGGTAGACGCATTCAAGATAATCCCCTTCGATTTCTATCCCGGTGAAGACAAGGCCATGCAAGTGTATCAAAAGATTGCACAAAACAAAAAGCCGATCATATTCCACGCGGGTATCCTGTGGGACGGCCACAATTCCGCCAAATACAACCGCCCTGCCGAGTTTGAGTGCCTGCTGGAAGTAAACGGCCTGAAATTTGCCATAGCGCATGTGGCCTGGCCCTGGTGCGACGAGTGCATAGCCGTGTACGGCAAATTCAACAACGCATTTGGGAAACGCCCGGACCTTTCCTGCGAAATGTTTTTCGACGTGACCCCCGGCACCCCGCCAATTTGGCGCGAAGAGGTGTATAAGAAGTTGTTCTGCGGGGACTATGACGTGATGCACAATGTGATTTTTGGAACCGATTGCTTCATAGGAAGCGCGCGCTACAACGGAAAGTGGTTTACGGAATGGATGCAGCGCGACAACGCCCTTTATGAGAAATTCGGCCTTACGGCGCAGCCCGGTTTTCTGGAACACATCTACGCCGATAACCTGAGCCGTTTCCTTGGGAAGAAAGATGAGGTTATTGAGAGAAAAATTCCCAATGTGGCCGAGTAGCGTTGTTTTGTCGGAGGCGATTGAATGAATCGGATTTTAGAGACGGGGATGCTGCTTTGCTTTGGCTTTGCATGGCCGGTCAATATTTACAAATCCGTTAAAGCCGCCACTGCCGCCGGAAAAAGCGTCGTGTTTTTATATGTTATTGTAATAGGGTACCTGTGCGGCATCGCCAACAAAATTTTGTATAGCCCGGATTATGTTATGTGGCTGTATGCCTTGAATATGCTTATGGTATCGATAGACATTGCCTTGTATTATCGTAACCGCCGCCTGGATGCACACCGGAATTTTGGCAAAGTGACGCCGGCCGAGAAGTGAATCATGCTTCAATCGTGTATCCCGAGCCTGTTTCCCTGTGTAACCACTGATTCATTGCTTATACTACTCTCTGATTGAAATGGCAAATAGCAGAGCGAGGGATTTTTTCTCCTCGCAAGGCGGAGGAGGGAGGAATACTTTTGGTATTCCGACCGACGACAACGCGGCGAGGGGGAAAAAGACCCGCTCAGATGTTTGTCATTTTAGTCAGAGAGTAGTATTACCTATGGTTCCTGAACTCGGCAGGTTTCCAGGAACTGCTGGCCGGCGCCGTCGGGCGCGGGCAGAATAAAGTCGCGTGGTATTTTTTGGGCGAAAGAATGATATAAGGAGCTGCTGCAAGGCGTACCGCCATGCAACAGCTCCTTGTTTTTTGCGCCGGGGCCTACAGAATGCCCAGCGCCACTTCCATCATGCCGGTAAAGCTTTTTTCGCGTTCCTCGGGCGTCGTTTCCACCATATCATAAAGCGTGTCTGAAACGGTGAGCAGGCAGGCGGCGCTTTTGCCTGTCTCGTTTGCGTTGTGGAACAGGCCGAAACTTTCCATCTCGACGGCAAGGCATTGCTTTTCGTCCCGCATTTTTATCCAGTATTCCGGGTCGGTTTTCAGCGTGCGGTAGAACACATCGCTGGAATGGGCGCGCCCTTCCTCCACAGTGATGCCCAGCTTCGCCGCGCTGTCGCGCAGGCGCTGCACCAGCGCCGCATTCGCGGCAATCACGTCGCCCTCGAAGCCGCTTTGATATTTGGCGTAGGTGGATTCGCTGTAAGCGTCCAGAACCAGCACAATGTCATAGAGCTTCAGCTTCGGGCTGTAGGCCCCGGTTGAACCGATGCGAATGATGTTGTCCACGTCATACGCGGTGAACAGCTCGTAAGAATAGATGCCGATGGACGGGATGCCCATGCCGCTGCCCATTACGGAAACCGGTTTGCCCTTGTAAGTGCCGGTGAAGCCCAGCATACCGCGCACATTGTTGAACTGCACGGGGTTTTCAAGGTAGGTCTCGGCGATGAATTGGGCGCGGAGCGGGTCGCCCGGCATCAACACAGTTTTCGCGATATCGCCCTTCTTTGCGGAATTGTGTGGTGTAGACATGATGAAGCCTCCTTTAAGTGCGGTAGTTTGCTTAACTTCTTTTGACAAAGTAATAAACTAAAAACACTGAAATAGGCTGCCAACGCCAAAGGCTGTAAACCACGCAATCATGCGGGTTTGCAGCCATTTTAGCCGCGCCATTTCTTTCATAGTATACCACATGGGGAATGCTTCGTCACCGCATTGGCGCGAAGTGTTCCCTTTTTGTTTTCATAAAAAATAAGGGGCTGTTGCAAAGCGTACTGCCATGCAACAGCCCCAGTTATTAGTTCACTGTATTTTTGCTTGCATTGCAAGCAAAAATGATTAAAAAAAGAGTAAAATTATCCGCTTGTGACAGCTCCGTTATCTGTTTGAGTTACTTTCGGTACCCGCACTTCGGGCACACGCCGTTTTCGTTCAGCGCGATGCCGCACAGCGGGCAGCGGGGCTTTTCCGCTTTTCCGCCGCAGTCGTATTCCTGCGTGGCGCCGTTCACCCCGCTGGTAAAGGTCAGCTTGGCAATGTTCAGCTTGTCCTTCAATAAATCGTACACAATTTTAATCATGCCCTCCACGGTCATGGTTTCCTTCGTCACCACCAGGCGGCACTCGGGGTAGGCCGTGGCAAGCTGCGTTTTAAAGGCGGGGCCTTTTTGCTTGTTGCTTGGTACGCCGTCCTTGATGCCCTGCGCTTCGTAAGAGTCGAGAATGGCGGGAAGCAGGGGGTCGTCCTCCCTCAGCACCAGCGCGTGGTCGAAGTTTTGCAACACTTCCCAGGCGGTTTTCTTAATTTCGTTGCAGGGGAACACCATGTTGACGCCGGCGTTGACGCTGTCCTCCACCTCAATCGTCAGTATTCCCGTGTGTCCGTGCAGATACTGGGCCTCGCCCTTGAATCCGTAGAACCGGTGGGCATATTGCAAGTCTAGTACGGTAAAACTTCTCATGGCGATTCTCCTTTGTTTCATTATTAGGTTGACGGAAAGTTTTCGCACGTTACTGTGCACCTACATTGTACAGGAAAAACTTGCTTTGGCAAGTACCAAAAACCTGTTAGAACAAGATATCTTCCTTGCCGCCCTTTCCATCCGCGCCCGCGCGCAGGCGCGGCGCGGACGCCGCCTTCGGCGGCGGCAGGCTGTTTTGGGCTCCCCTCAGGCGGAACTGCGAGATTAGCTGCTGCAAAACCTGAGACTGGCTGCTCATCTGCTGGGCGGCGGCGGCGCTCTCTTCGGCGGTGGCGCTGTTCTGCTGCACCACCTGGGCCACCTGGTCTACCCCGATGTTGATTTCCACGATGGCCTGCGACTGTTCGTCCGACGACTGGGCTATTTCAGCCACAAGCTCCGTGCTCTCGTTGATGCCCTCCACAATTTCCGAGAGGCTTGTAGCGGTTTCTCCGGCGATGTGCTCGCCCAGGCCGGCCTTCTCAATGGAATCCGCTATCAGCTGTTCGGTGTCCTTGGCGGCCTCGGCGCTCTTTGCGGCAAGGTTGCGCACTTCGTCGGCCACCACGGCAAAGCCCTTGCCGTGCTGGCCGGCCCGGGCGGCCTCCACGGCGGCGTTCAGCGCCAGAATGTTCGTCTGGAAGGCGATATCGTCGATGGTTTTAATAACCTTGGCGATGGACTGGCTGGCCTCGCTGATTTCCTTCACGGCGGCCATCATCTGATCCATTTGCTGGTTGCCCTTCTCGGCGGAATTCTTAATTTTCGCCGCCAGCGCGGCAGAATGTTCGGCTCTTTCGGCGTTGGCCTTGGTTTTTTCGGCCACCTCGGCGATGGAACTGGACAACTGCTGCGTAGAGGCCGCCTGCTGGGTGGCGCCCTGCGCCAGCGCCTGCGCCGCGCTGGCCACCTGGTTCGAGCCGATGGCCACCTGCGCGGAACCATTGTTGATATCGCTGAACATGCCGTTGAGGTTCTCCGCCATTTTATGCAGCGAGAGCCCCAGCGTGTCGCTGTCGGAAAGCGGCGTCACATCCGCCGTGAGGTCGCCGTCGGCCACGGCGTGCAGATGACGGCTGATATTCGTGATGTGCGTTACAAAGGCGCCGCAGGCGTTGCTTAGCCGGCCCACCTCGTTTTGGCTTTGCGAAAGTTTCTGCATCATGGCCGTGTCCTCGGGGCGCATTTCAAGGTCGCCCGTGGTGCCCGCCTTCGTCATAAAGCTGGTGATTTGCCCCAGAGGATCCAGTGCGTTTTTCGTCTTGAGGAAGGCCGTGACGCCCACAATGAGGAACAGCGCCACGCCGATGAGGATTATCACCAGCAGAAGCTGGGTGGACGCGGCGGTAAAGGTGGCCTGGGGCACCACGCCAATCACCACCCAATGGCGGCCCGTGTTGCCAATCTCCACGCCCTCGGCCTTAAAGTGTATGTCGGCGCTCAGCACGTCCGAATAGGCCGTGCCTTCAAAGGTGCCCCCGCTGGTGAAAAGGGTGTCGAATTGCGAGCGGTATCCCTGCATCCACGCGATATCGGTAAAGGGAAGCATGATGTTATCGGGGTTCGGGTGTGTGGCGGTGTAGCCGCCGGGAGACAGCGTCACCAGGTAGCCGTCGTCCAATATGCTGCTGGCGTTCATTGTTTCAATGAAACCGCTTAAATCAAGGTCTACGCCAACCACGCCCTTCGAAACGCCCGCTTCCACAATCGGGACGGAAATAGAGCATATCAGGGTTTGCGTGCCGTTCACGTTGTAGTAGTAAGGGTCGGTCATGTGGGGCAGGCCACGGGTTCTGGCGCCCTGATAATAGTCGCCGGCCACAGGGTCGTCGTAATCGGCCAGCGCCTCTACTTTGGTGCCGTTCCCGCTGCGGAACACATAGGGCACAAAGCGGCCCGAATCGTCATAAAAAGAGGTGCCGGCAAACTGCGCGTCCGCCCCGTCGAAAGCGCCCGGCTCCCAGGCCGTCCATGCGCCGAGGATTTGGTCGTTGGCCAGCAGCACCTTGGATAGTAGCTCTACGGCATAGCCGCGCGGGTCGGTTATTTCGCGCGTGCTGCCGGGTTCCAGAATGTCCGCGATGATGGGCGTGAGCGAAGCCACGGTGCCGTAGGCGTCCTGCGCCAGGGTTTTGAACTCGACGGCGTAGCGGTCCACGCTGGTGTTCACGGTGGTGTTGGTGAGGTTCGATATCGTGCGGGAGGACAGGATTCCCACTACCGCGGCCATGGCGGTGACGCCCATCACCAAAGCGACGAGCAGCGGAACCACGATGGTGGCCTTAATGCTTTTTTTCATAAGTTTCATTGGCTATTTCCCTGCTTTCCAGTTGTTCTGTTGCTTGTTGGGTTTGGGCGGCGCGGATGAGTGTATATGATTCGTTTCATCTTTATTAATCTTTTTAATCAATAGTAAGGGTAAAGCATCATGCCGCATGAATGTCAATAGCCCGAAAGCGGTTTTCGCCCGGGCCGTGAAAACGAATTATTGTCGTTCATTCAAGCAAAAAACAAAAGCGCGGGGGAGAGTTCCCCCGCGCCGGGCCGCAAAGCCTCATCTAGGTTAATGTATGGTGCTTATTATATTTTTCCTAACCCATGTTTTCCGTAAGCAGCAGCGCCACATAATCCTCCAGCGCGGTGCAGCCCTCGGCCAGATAGCGCGCGGCGTGGTTGGCGCCTATGTAGCGGTAGTGCCACGGCTCGTAGTGGATGCGCGTGGTCTCAAAGGTTTCGGCGCGGTATCGCAGGATAAAGCCGTACTCGGCGGCGTGGGCGTCCAGCCAGGCGAAGGCCTCGGAATCCTTGAAGCTTTCCTCTATCCAGCCGATGTCCACGGCAAGGCCGGCCTCGTGCTCGCTGGTGCCGGGCTTGGCGTAATAGCCGTTTGTCAGGCTTTCCGCCTCGCTTTGGCTGTAGCCCTGGGCCAGGTAGTTCTGAATGCTGGAGTTGTAGTTGTTTTGCTGGCGCTGGTTGCTGCGGTAGCCGGAAACGGGGTTCAGCGCCACGCCATCGGCCTGGGCGGCGGCGTACATGGCGTTGAAGGCCTCGGCCGCGCGCCGGGCCATCTCTTGCCCGCCGCCAATGCCGTCCAGCTCGAGGGACTCCAGGTAATCGTCCGTGATGTAATTGTCGTAATTGAACAGGGGCGGCGGCTCGGCTTCGTCGTAAGGGCCAAGCGGCTCGGGAGGCTTCGAGATGCTGGCGGTGCTGCTTGGGGCTTCGGGCCTTGAAGAGGACGATACCACGGCAATAACGGCGAAGCTGGAATCGTCTCCGCTTCCTCGCCCGGCCAGAAAGGCCACCAGGGCTATCGCCAGCAAGCCCACCGCCAAAACGGCCATCACCAGAAAGGTGATAAGCTCTCGGCGGCGGCGGGCGCGCCGCATGGCCCGCTGCAGCCGGCCCCTGTCCACGGCGCTTTGCCTGGGCGCCGCATTTTTACGGGGCGCAGCGTCCCGCGCGGGCGGCTGGGCCTCGCGGCGAGGGCCGCCCTGCTGGGCCTGGGGCCCAGGCTTGTACACCCGGCCCCGGGCCGGGCTTTGGGGGGCTTTGGCCGCCCTGGGCCTTTGGCCTTGGCGGGCGGATGGATGCGGCTCCTGCAAAATATCTTGTCCTTCCATAACGGGAATCAATTTTAGCGAAGACTCTTTCTTTTCGAGCACAGTCCCTTCGCTTTGCGTAAACACGCCCTAGTGTCCTGACCGAGTTATAAATTGGTTATCCCACCGCCAGGCGGTCTTTCTGCCGCGTTACTCGATTTTGCATTCCACCAAGGAGTG
>QMCE01000772.1_pt1 | contig 70567 bp, 51 predicted proteins | sample 1821851 | NCBI WGS metagenome assembly QMCE01 (sample SAMN09453174, study PRJNA476694) | Termite gut metagenome, whole genome shotgun sequencing project. | isolation source: worker | host: Odontotermes sp. | place: South Africa:Pretoria | collected 2016-01-28
GGCGATGTGAACGCGCCCTGCGTTGTGATGCTGCGGGATTTGATTGATACCCAAAGCAAGGACACAATTCGGGAATGGTGCCTTGGCTATGCCGAGGCAAAAATGCTGCCGCTTTTTGATAAGCACTGCCCCGGCGATGTCCGCCCGCGAAACGCGGTGGATGCCGCGCGGGAGTATCTGGCAGGCAAAGTGAAGTTTCCCGTTGTCAAGCACGTTATTCTGAACGAATGCCACGCCGCTGCCCGTGAGCTGGACGCAAATCCGGTGGCACAGGCCGCGGCGCGGGCTGTCGGGCAGGGCACATCTGTTGTCCACGCCCTGACACATTCGCTGGGGCTGTATTTTTATGCTGCTGCCGCCGTCGCCTATGACCGGGTTGGCCCGGATGCCCCCGCCGAAGTTTACAATAGTATTGCCGAGGAAGTGTGCCTGGATTACACCGCCGCCCTGCGCGCCATTGCGGTGGAGAACGAGCCAAACCCAGCAATATTGAAATGGAATTGCTGATATGACGCGCAGGGAACTGATTGACCACTGCCTGACGCTGCCGGGCGCTTATGAGGATTACCCCTTCGACGATATTATCGACACCGGGGCGTGGACGGTGATGCGCCATGCCGCCAACCGCAAGGGCTTTGCCCATATCTATGAGCGAAATGGCAAGCTGTGCGTCAACCTGAAATGCGACCCGCTGGAAGCGGAATTTTTGCGCAAGGTGTATGCCGATGTGACGCCCGCCTACCACATGAACAAAACCCACTGGAACACCGTCACGCTGGGTGGGGATGTTCCAATGGGAGAACTGCAGCGGATGATCCGGCAGAGCCATCATTTAAGCCGGCCAAAAAGAAGGAGCGCAAAATGAAATTACTTGTAAACAAAGACAGGTGTCCGCAGAATCACAAATGCCCCTCTATTGCTGTGTGCCCGCAGGGCGCGATTACGCAGAAGGATACTTATGCCCTGCCAGAAGTTGACGTTGAGAAGTGCGTTCTTTGCGGAAAATGTATAGAGCATTGTCCCAAAGGGGCATTTGAGAAAATATAGGGGGAGTCATCATGCCTAAACTGCTGTTCCAAGGCCACGCCAGCCTGCGTCTCACCGCAAACGACGGGCGCGTGATGTACATTGACCCATACAAGGGTAAGGGTTACGACGTACCGGCTGATATTGTCCTCGTTACGCACCAGCACACAGACCACAACCGCATTAAACGCTGTGCCCAAAAGCCGGCGTGCCGCGTTATCACCAATACCGAAGCCCTTGTCGGCGGCAGGCACAACCACTTTGATGTGGACGGTATACAGATACAAGCGGTGGAAGCCGCCAACAAAAACCACGACCCCAAAGAGTGTGTAGGCTATATCATCACCGTGGACGGCATAAAAACATACGCCAGCGGCGATACCTCGCGGACAAAGCAGATGGAAACCTTTGCGGAAATGCGGCTTGATTATGCGTTGTTCCCCGGTGACGGTTTTTTCAACACCGGATTGTGGGCGCCAGGCACAACATCCTTATACACCTGAAGCCCGGTGAATCCATTCGCAAAACGGGTGAAAAATGGGGCGCACCGAATAAGCTTATCATTGAGCCGGGCGAAGAAATTGAATTGTAGTAAAGCATTTGAGGAATGCGTAATACAGTGCCACACTAACATTGATAGCACGAAAGAGGTATTCAAATGCAAATAGGTTATTGCCTGCATGTCAAAAACAGCGCGGATGCTGTGGAGTTTTACAAAGAGGTGTTTGGGCTGGAACTTGGCTATCATGTAAAAAACGCGGACGGCAGTTATTATCATTCGGAGTTGTATAAGAACGGCCAAGAAGTGATGGATGTGGTGGAAGCCCAGGGCGACGGTGGCGCGGAACACACCGTGCAACTTGGGGTGACGCTTGCCGACGAAGCCGCCGCCTCGAAGGCTTTTGCGCTGTTGCGCGAAGGGGGCACCATCAAAACGCCCATTGGGCCGCTGCCGTGGAGCCCCTGCGCCGCCGAAGTGATAGACAAATTCGGCGTTTGGTGGTTTGTCACCGCGCCCATGCACCAACCGCCGGAGGATTTTGACCCGAGCGCGCCCTGGGACGCGAGCATGTATAAAAAACCCGATGAAAAGTGAAAAGCTGTTACCCATCTGCGAAACCCTGCTTGCGCATTACGGCGTGCTAAACTGGTGGCCCGCCAAAACGCCCTACGAGGTAATGGTTGGCGCGGTGCTCACCCAAAATACAGCGTGGAGCAATGTTGAAAAAGCCATCGCCAACTTTGGGGATGCCCTTTCTCCCGAAACCGTGGCGAACATTGATGCGGAGCGCCTGAAGGAAATCATCCATCCGGCGGGCTTTTTCAACCAAAAAGCGGGCTATCTCAAGGCGGTTACGGCCTGGTACGCCCGGTACGGCTATGACGTGCCGACTGTGCAGAAGCAGCCGCTGGCAAAACTGCGCGCAGAGCTGCTTGCCACCAGGGGCGTTGGGCCGGAAACCGCCGATTCCATACTGCTGTATGCCTTCGGGCTGCCAACCTTTGTGGTGGATGCCTACACCATGCGGCTTTGTGCGCGATACCCGATTGACGCGGGCAAGGGCTACGCGGCGGTTAAGGCATATTTTGAAGCACACCTGCCGCACAGCGCGGCTGTTTACAACGAGTTTCATGCCCAAATTGTGATAAACGCAAAAGAGCATTGCAAAAAGAAGCCGTCCTGCGCGGGCTGCCCGCTTAATGAAAAGTGCAATAAGCGCGAAGTATAGTGCATATTTTCCAGTACGCCACAAATTATCAAAGTGTTGGGGAATCGGGGTAAATAATCCATGTTGTTAAAGCCCATTGCCTTTAATGCGGATTCTTATCCCGAAGAACTGCATGATTTTTTGCGAAACGCAAAGCTATACAATTCCAGTTCTTCGCCCGAAGCGCAGGTGACGTTTATTGCCAAAGACGAGGGTCTTTTCCTGAAACGTGCGCCAAAACATTCACTTGGCCGCGAAGTGCTGATGACAAAATACTTCCATGGCAAAGGCTTGGCTGCGCCGGTGCTTGCTTACATGAGCGATGATTACGACTGGATGCTAACCGCCAAGCTGCCCGGCGACGATTGCACAGCAGAAAAATATCTGAGTAAGCCGGAAAAACTGTGCGATAGACTGGCGGAAAGGCTGCGCATATTGCACGGCATGGATTTCGGCGGCTGCCCTGTGCAGAACCACACGGAACAGTTTATCGAAAAGGCGGAGGAAAACCACCGTCTGGGCCGGTACTATAACGATTTGCCGAGTGATTATCTGGGCTTCAAAGACGCGGAAGAAGGATATACTTTCTTTACAGAGAAAAAAGGGCTTCTGCAAACCGACACCCTGCTGCACGGCGACTACTGCATGCCCAATATCATTTTTAACGATTGGAAATTCAGCGGATTTGTCGACCTCGACAGCGCCGGTGTGGGCGACCGGCACGTAGACCTGTTTTGGGGGCTGTGGTCTTTGCTATTCAACCTCAAAACGCCCAAGTACCGCCAGCGCTTCATCGACGCATATGGTCGGGAGCTCGTGGACGAGGAACGGCTTCGTGTGATTGCGGCGGCCGAGTTTTGATGATGGTGCATATGTTCATGCGAGTGCTATCACCTCGAAGCCCATCATTTTGCCAAAAGCGGCCAGCTCCGCTATCTTGGCGTCGTACAGCATCACGGCGTGGTGTGTGCCGCCCGCCGTGCTGTACCATTCCAAAAACTTCGCCAGCGGCAGGGCCGGGCGCACCCAGCCCGCGGTTTGCCTGCGCAGGGCGTCGCCGGGAACGCCGGGGGTCAGCGCCTCCACCTTGGCCAACAGCAGGGTGTAGCGCCCGGGCCGCAGCGGCGCTAGGTTTACCAGCACGCCCTTGCCCGCGCGCATATGGCTGAACAGGCCCACCGTGTCGCCGGTGTCCGCGTAGGGGAAAGGCAGGTCGCACAGCAGGGGAGTGGCGGCTGCCACCGCGGGGTTCATCTCGGCCATATGGCTGAGGAACAGCCGCTCACCGGCCCAATCGGGGCAGAACATCTCGGTGAAAGTGCTTTGCGGCCACACTCCGGCCAGCGCCCCGGCCAGCGCCGCGGTGAGGGTATCTCCCTCCCCGGCGTAGCCCATGCCCCGCGCCATGGCCTTGCAAAGTTCCGGGAACGGCATTTTGGGCAGCCCCAGGGCCTTTACGGCCGCCATAAAATTAAAGGCGCAGGCGCTTAGGCCATCCTCGGCAAACCAGCGGCGCAGGGCCAGGCCCGCCCGGGTGGCCTCCCGGTAATTTTCCGCCGCCCGCACGTCAATGTCAAAGCGCATTCGGTCGGCCGCAAGCTCGGCGTTAATGTCCGCCTCGCTTACCTTGGCCAGGCAGCGGCAGGCGGTTTCCGCAGTGAGGCGAATCACCCGCGCCCCGGTAACGGTTGCAAGTTCTGCAGACGACACCTGAAAATCGCCCATCCCGCTAAAGGGCTGCCCCACCAGCCCCACGCGGGCGCGGCGCAGCGCACCGGCCGCGGCGGCGGCGCGGCACAGCCCGGCCAGCCTGCAGGCGGTTTCCGGCTGCGAAAGATGCCCGCACACCAGATGGTACGGTATGCCCCGGCGGCGCAGCACGCAGCACAAATCCTGCACGCCGTGGATGCCGTGATTCGCGTCGATGGCCTCCCCGGGCGCGGCAGCCAGCGCGGCGCTGAAATCCCAGTTGGGCGTGGTGTCCAGCAAAATGATGGGCACGCGCAGCCCGGCCAGAGCCTGCACGGCTTCCAGCGAGGGGGAGTAGGCCAGATGCAGGCACACCACAGCCTGCACCCCCTGGCTTTCAAAACGGACGGCCGCGGCGGCAAATTCGGCGGCCAGGCAGCAAACCGGGGCGGCCTCCACCGTAAAGCCCTGCGCTTGTAGCAAGGCCTGTGCGCCGCGCAAAAACGGCATCTGCCGTTCGCGCAGGGAGGGGTCCATATCATCGTACAATTTCACATACAGCGGAAGCAATCCTATTTTTATCTGATTCATCATAAGTCACCCATAACTCTCACGCCGCACCGCATCTATTAAATGCCGTGCGTTGCCGTAAAAAATGGCGTGGGCCGCTTCAGCGCCCAGGCCGCAGGCCGCCAGGGCGGTTTTCATGGCCAAAATTTCTTCGTACAGGAAAAAGGTCAGCTTGGCGGCCTCTCCGCCCGCCGCCTCGCGCATGTGGGCATCGCCGCTCACGTCGCCGTACAGGCCCTTCGGCACCAGGTTGAGGTAGCGCCCGTCCGCATACATCCGGCGCATACGCATCCGGGTGATGGGCAAATCGCTGCCGAACAGCACGCGCTTTGCCCCCACCGCGCGCAGCAGCGCCGTCAGCACGTCGGGATTGCAGTTGGCGCTGAAATCGAACAGCAGGTTGGGAAAACGCCGCAGCGCCTCGAAAGCGCCGCCAACATCCGGCAGGCCGTAGGCCCGGCCCACGTGGGCCACAATAAGCCGGATGCCGGGGTAGCGTTCGCCGATGTATTGCAGCTGGGCCAGGTTCACCGGGTCTGCCAGGCGTCCGGGACGCGGCAGATGCAGCATCATAAGCCAGCGGCGGCGGTGCAAAAGCTCCAGCTGATGCGGCGGAAAAAAGTCTGTGATGCGTATTTCGGCCTCGGGAAGCCAGGCCGGGGCCAGATTGAGGTAGGATTTAAGCCCCAAAAAGCCGCCCTCCAAAACAGCGGCCTCCACCACGTCGGCGCTTTGGCTGGGATGGCTGTAGTACAAAGCGGGGAAATGCCGCGCTGCGGCCTCGCGCGCCACGTAGGCGTTGTGTGTACCGATATTGTCCAGCGGTTCGGGGTTGGCAAACAGCAGCGGAACAACTTTTTTGCCCGGGAACAGCAGGGCATAGGTGGCGTCTAAATCTTCGGCGCTGTTGTCGCGCGCCACCAGGTAGGGCCAGCTTACCGCGCGCAGGTCGGTGTTTTCGGGGGTTGTCCAAAAGCGCTCCAGCCACAGGTGGCAGTGCATGTCGTAGAGGGTTGGCGGCAGAAAGTCCTGTAGTTCTTCGTTGTAAACGCGGCGGTCGTTGTCGGTCACGTCAAACAGGGGCATCGGCTTCACCACCCGGGCGCATATTTTGGGCAAAGGCCCGGAAGCGCGCCGTCATTTGGGCGCAGGCGGGCGCGTTTGGCCCGGGCGTTACCAGGCGGCGGCCCGTTTTCAGTGCGGCCGCGCCCTGGGCCACGGTGTACAGCCCGGCGGCGGCACCGGCCAGCACGGCCGCCCCCAGGCAGCCCACGTCGGCAAACTGCGGCACAGCCACCGGGCGGCGGGCCATATCCGCCACTATCTGGGCCCACAGCGCGCTGCGGGCCGCGCCGCCGGTCAGGGTCAGTTCCGCGCCGGCGGGCAGCGGCAGGGCGTCCAGCATCCATACGGCCTGGCAGGCCACCCCCTCCATCACGGCGCGCGCCAGCTCTGCCGGGCCGTGGTGTGCCCCAAGCCCGGCAAACCCGGCCAGCGCCGCACCGCCCCCAGCGGGATAGGGCGAACCGGAGAAGTACGGGTAAAACAGCAGCCCCCTTGCACCGGCGGGGCTTTGGGCCGCCAAGGCGTCCACTTCGTTCAGCGGCGGCAAAGCGCCGTCTGCCCCGCGCAAAGCGGTGTTTTCGCGCAGCCATTCAAGGCAGGCGCCGCCGCTTTCCAGCGCAAGCATTGTGCCCCACAAGCCGGGCGCCACATGCCTGCCAAAGGCCAGGTTTAGGTTTTCATCCAGCCGGGGCGCGTCTGATAAAGCCAGCGCCGCCCAGGCTGTGCCGGTGGCCAGCAGGGCCTGATTGGCGGCAATGCCCGCGCCCAGGGCGGCACAGTATTGGTCGTGCCCGCCGGCGGCCACCACCACGTCTGTGTTCAGGCCCAGCTCCTGCGCGGCTTCCACGCACAGAGTGCCCGCCGCCTCGTCGGGGAGCACCAGCTCCGCCAACCGCTCTGTGCCGATGCCCAGCAGCCCAAGCACTTCCTCGCTCCAGCTGCCCGCACGCACATCCGCCAGCTGTTCGATGCCGCCGCTGGAGATATCCTCTGCCGCGCGCTTACACAGCCAGCGGGTGAGGTAGCCGGGAACAGACAGAAATTGCGACGCGGCGTTAAACAAGTCCGGCTTATTGTTCCGCAGCCACAAGATTTGCAGCGCGTTAAGGCCGCCGCACAGCTGCCAGCCCGTCAATTCGTATATCGCCTTTGCGCCAATCTCCCGCTCGAACACCGCCTGCTGCGCCGCCGCGCGGGTGTCTGCCCAGCTGAGGGCCCCGCACAGCGGCAGGCCAACGGCGTTTACCGGCACCAGAGTGCCGCCCTGTGTGGATAGGCCGATGCCCCGCACCGCGCCCGGAGCTCCGGCGGTGAGAATGCGCACCAGCCGTGCCGCCGCGCGGCGCCAGTCGTCCGCGTTTTGCACGGCCCACCCCGGCCGGGGGCGGGCCAGCGGATAGTGAAAGCCCGCCTGGGCCAGCACCTGGCCGCTGGCCGATACCAGCGCCCCTTTGGCCGCTGTTGTGCCGATGTCCAGGCCAATCAACAACTCATCCATTGTCTTGTTGTTTTTTCTCCCAGTCTTGCCGCACCCGCTCAAACACCGCGTCCGGGATGGGCTGCGTTTCAAAGGAGCAGAAGGGGAGCAGCCCAGCGCCGGCGATATCCGGGTTGGTGCAGGCAGTGTCGTTCTGATAAGCCGCCCGCAGGGTTTTGTCGCGGAAATCGGGCACATTGAAGGGCACGTTGCCCCCCAGAATGGAGCGGTAGCCCAAAATGCCGGGCAGCGCCATGTCCAGGGCCTGGTAAACGTCGATGCACCGTTCGCCGTCTTCGCGGCCCAGCAGTTTTTCCAGAAAGTAGTGCATGGTGTAGAAATCGCCGCCGCCATGGGAGGAAACGGCCCGGGAGAGGGCGGTGTCCACCGCCGGGCGCGGCGCGTAGGCAATGTCCTGGGCCGTCAGCGCCTCGCCTTCCCCAAAATAGTGTACCCGCTGGGTGCCCTGCTGCCAGCGGTCTGATTCCATCATCCCCTTGCGTCCGTACACCGCATACCACACCGAGCCCGGCTCGCGCTTCAAATAGCCGTTCAGGCTTTTCACGGTGGCGCCGTTGTCCATTTGCATCACCAAAAGGCCCGAAGTGCCGCCGGAAAAGCCTTTTTTCCACAGGTTGGGGGCGTTGGGGTTTTCAAAGCCCACCACGCGCACCGGCCGCGTGCCGGTGACGGTGAGGATGGGCCCCAGGCTGTGGGTGCAGTAATAGCAGGAATACAGCCGGTTGCGCCAATGGCTGCGCTCGCCGTAGGTGATGTCGCCCCAAATGGCGTCGCAGTCGTGTACATATTCGCCCTCGCCATGGGTAAACTCGCCCAAATCGCCCGCGCGGTAGCGGCGGCGCATCTCCTGCGTGGCGGGGAAATAGCAGTAATTTTCGGCGTAGGCATACACCTTCCCGCTGCGCTCCACCGCCTGCACCAATTGTACGGCCTGCGCCAGCGTTTCCACCGGCATCACCTCGCTGCACACGTGCCGGCCAGAATCCAGCAGCCGGATGGCGAAGGGGGCGTGCTCGGTGGCGTAATTGGCCAGCACCACGGCGTCCATGTCGTGGTTGAAAAAGTCGTCGAAGCTGCTGTACAGCGCCGCCTTTACCCCGCTTTGCGCAAGGCGCTTGCGGCACTGTTCCAACAGCGGGGCGTATTTATCACAGATAGCCACCAATTCAGCATCGGGGTGGCCTAGCAGCACGTCTATCATGGTCATGCCGCGGTAGGCGCCAAACACGCCCACTTTAATCTTTTTTCCCATAGCTTTGCCTCCGTGGCTTGCCTTAGGCCTTGATGGCGCCCACCAAAAGGCCCGAGGCGAAGTGTTTTTGCAAGAAGGGATAGACGCACAAAATGGGCAGGGTGGTAAGCACCGTCACACTCATGCGCAGGCTGTGCGCCGTGGTAACCAGGCTGTGCCGCATAGCCATAGACTCTTTGGAAGGGGCTTTCACGGCGATGTAGTTGTACAGTATATATTGCACGGGGTACAGTTCCGGGTTTCTGAAATTATACAGTTGTGCGTCCATAAAAGAGTTCCATTGCGCCACGCAGGCGTATAGCAGCACGGCGGCGATAACCGGCACGCACAGCGGCATAACGATACGCAGGAAGATGGTGAAATGCCCGGCACCGTCAATCATGGCGCTTTCCTCCAGGCCCGAGGGCAGGCTTTCGATGTAGGCGCGGATGAGCACGATGTTGAACACGCTGGCCAGCCCGGGGATGATGTAAACCCAGAAGCTGCCGGTGAGGCCAAGGTTGCGAATGAGCATGTAGCCGGGCAGAAGACCGGCCGAAATGTACATGCTGAACAGGAAAAACCGGCGCAGCCACCGGATGCCCACTAAACCGTTTTTGCTGAGCACATAGGCCGCGCTGGCCGATACCGCCAGCATACACAAGGGCCCGATGACGGTGCGCGCGGCGGAAACCAAGAAGCCGCGCAGGATGGTGCCGGTGTTCAGCGCCACCTGGTAAGAATCCAGGTTGAAGCCATTGGGCCACAAAAGCAGTTCATTGCCAGTGACTAGGTTCATGTCGCTGAGGGAATAGCACACAATGTACCAAAAGGGGTAAATCATCAGCACGGTAATAGCCGTATATATCAATATATTAACCACATCGAACACGCCAAATTTGCGTTTCATTCCCTTGGTCCCCTTTCCCCGGTAACCGCTGATCGATTGCAGCGCAAGTTAAAAGAGCGCTCTTTCCGTTGTTTTTTTAGAAAGCCAGTTTACCACCATCAGCATAAGAAAGCTGATGAGTGTTTTCACGATGCCTACCGCGGTGGCGTAGGAATAGCTGCCCAGCTTGAGGCCGAAGCGGTAGATGTAGTAATCGAACACCTCCATGGTGGGGATGTTCAGCGTGTTGGTGAAAACGAAGAACTGGTCGAGGTAGGAATTGAAGATAGAGCCGGAACTCATAATCAGCAGAACCATTAGGGTAGGCACGAGGTTGGGAATGGTGATGTGCCGTATCTCCTGCCAGCGGGAAGCGCCGTCGATGCGGGCGGCTTCGTATTGCTCGTCCGGGATGCCCGCGATGGCGGCAATGAAGATAACGCTGTCGTAACCCAGGGTGGCCCACACGTTCACCCCGATAATCAACCCCCAGGAGGTGTCGGGGTTGCCCAGGATGTTCAGGGGCTTGTCGATGATACCGGCACTCATCAGTGCGCCGTTCAGAGCCCCTTCGTTCGACACCAGAGCGTACAGCACCGCGTACAGGATAACCCAGGACATAAAGTAGGGGAAAAAGCTGGCCGACTGGAAGAGGCGCTGCAGCGGCCGCCAGCGTATTTCCTTCAGGAAGATGGCGAAGGCCATGGCGGCTGCCAGCCCCAGCACCAAAGACGAAGTATTCATCACCACGGTGTTGCGGATTACTGGGGCGGCGCCGGAAATATCGGTGAAAAATTCCTTAAAGTATTTCAGCCCGGCCCAGGGCGCGGAAAACATATCGAAGCCGATTTTGTAGTCGGTAAAGGCCATCACCCAGCCAAACAGCGGCACGAAGGTGAATATAAACACTGCGGCCGCGGCGGGCAGCAGCATTAGGTACAGCTGCCACTGCCGCCAGGCCCTGCGGGCGGTGCGGCGGCGCGCGCTCAGCGGTGAAACGGCCTGCCTGCCGGTTATCAAGGCCATAAAGCGTTCCTCCATGTATAAAAGTGCCGGATACCCGCCTTCCCGCGGCAGTGTGTCCGCCGCGGGAAGGCGGGGTGTTCCGGCCGGGCATACCATGCGCCCGCGGGCCAGTGGCAACCACCCCTGCTAGCCCTGTGTGTACTGCTCGTAACGCGCCCTGTTTTCCGCCAGTATCTCGTTGTATTTGTTCACCACCCGGCCAATGTCCATCGTTTCGTACTCGGCGTTCAGCTCGGCCAGCGTGGTTTCAAAATCGGCGGCGGTAATCAGCTTGGTGCCGGCTATGGCGCGCCAGGCAATAAACTTTTCGTTCAGCTTGCCCTCTTCGCTGCCGGGGTCCAGCACGCAGGTGCTGGCAAGGCCCGTGGGCGCCAGCTCGCTGGTTTCCAGCCAATAGTCCAGCGAGGTTTCCCAGCCCAGCGCCGCGTAAGCCTCTTTTTCACGGTCGGTTAAGAAAATCGAGTCGGAGATAGCGGGGTCGCCAATCAGGTTGTAGTTGATGCCGTCCAGCTCGGACGCCTCCTGGCACTGGCCAAAATAGCGCGCCAGGTTAAAGCCCTGCATGACGTTGTAGGTTGGGTCGCTTAACGTGGCGTCCACCATGGCCTGGGTGGGGCGGCGCTTGCCGTCCACTATCTCGTAGTGCTCGCCCTCAATGCCGCTTTGCAAAAGCAGCTGGCCTTCGTCGCTCAAGAGCCAGTCCACCATCTCGAAGATGCGGTCAGGGTCTTTGGCGTTGGTGGTGATGGCCATCGAGTCAAAAGGGCGGGTGGTTTCCACGCGTATCTGCCGTTTGAGGCCGGCCTGGGCCTGGGCGTTGGAGCGAATGGGCTGGTTGATGTACTGCATGTTTTCCATGCCGGAGCCGGCCAGGGAGGCGTTTACCCCGGTGGCCATCCACACGCAGTACCACACGCTCAGCGCGCGGCCGCTGTTCAGCTTTTCCTGCACCTGGTCGTAGGTGTCGGTGAAGCAATCGGGGTCCAGGATGCCCGCGTTGTACAGGCGGTTGAAGAAGCGGTAGTTGTCCACCACGGCGGGCAGCGTCCAGGTTTCCACCCATTTCTGCTCCAGCTGATTCCACAGCACGGCGTCGTTGGTGGCCTGGTCGTTGGTTTCGCCGCCCTTCTCAGCCATGCTGGTAAGCAGCGCAGGGCCCCAGCTCTCGGCCAAAGGCAGCACCATCCCCAGGGTTTTCTGGCCGTTGGTTTCCGGGAAATCCTGCATGGCCTGCTTGAGAAATTCAAACCAGTCGTCCTCGGTAACCAGGTTGGGCCAGCCTTGGGCTTCCAGCGCGTCGGTGCGCACCCCAATGTCCAGAATTTCGGGCTTGCCGCTCATGTCGTTGGGAACATAGCTTTGCCAGGTAAAAATCTTGCCGTCCTCGCTGCTGGCACGCCAATAGGGAATCTGCTCCGCGTAGCGCTCTTTGAAGTAGGTGGAGCTTTCGATATACGCGTCCAGGCAAATCAGCGCTCCGGCGTCCTGGTAGCTCTTCACCATGTCGGCGCCCTCCAGGCGCACAATCTCGGGATAGTCGCCGGTGGCCAGCATCAGGTTTTGCTTTTCGCGGTCGGCGTTCACCGGCAGATACTCGAACACGATGTTGAACTTGTCCTTGATGACCTTACCGATGGGCGTTTCGTCGCTGCGGGTGATGGTTTGGTCGGGCCCCATCAGCAGCTGGATGACGTATTCCTCTTGGGCGGCGCCGCCCGCAGGGGTGCTGCCGGCACTTGCGGCAGACCCAGTGTCCGAGGTCGTCGGGGCCTTGTCGCCGCAGGCGGCCAGCAGGCCGGCCGTGAGCGCCAGGGCCAGCAGCAGGGCTGTCCATCTTGATTTGCGCATATTCTTCATGACAGATTTTCCTCCTTGGTTTACAATTTGCCAAAATGCAGGTTGGATAGTTTTTTGCGCCAAAGCCTATCCGAACCTGTGTAAATGATACAGGAGGCTTCAGGCCGCCGCCCATGAATGACTGAACGCTCATCCATGAAGGATTATACTTATTGAAAGAACCGGTCGAACCGCGCAGGCGGTTCGACCGGTTCTTTCATTGATTGCGGTATTCTGAGGGTGTTTGCCCTGTTTTGGCTTTGAAAAGGCGGGTAAAATGGTTGGTGTCGTCGTATCCCGCCAGCCCGGCCACCTCGGCAACGCTGCGCGCGCTCTCGCGCAGCAATTGCTTGGCCAGCTGCATGCGGCAGTCTACAAGATAGTCGTTGAAAGAAGTGCCGGTGTATCGCTTGAAAATGCGCCCCAGATAGGCGGGGTTGAGATAAAAGCGTGCCGCGATGTCCAGCAGGCTGAGCTTGTCGGCGCAATGGGCGTTGATGTAGGCGACGATGGGGAGCAGCATTTGGCCCATGCGCGTACCGGCGGGCGGCGGATGGCCGGGGGCGTCTGGGGCATTGGGCTGCGGGTGCATCTCGTCCAAAAGCTCTATCAGGGCGGCTTCGCTCACCGGTTTCAGCAGGTAGCCCTTGGCGCCGTAACGCATGGCGCTCTGCGCCACGGCAAAATCGCTGAAAGCAGAGAGGATAACCATTGCGGGCGGGCGCGGAAGCTTGTGCACTTGCCGCACCAGGGTGATGCCGTCCATCACAGGCATACGCACATCGGTTATCACCAAATCGAAGGGGTAGGCTTGCAGCAGCTCCAGCGCTTTCTGCCCGTTTTCCGCCGTTGCCGCCACTTCAAAACCGTGTGCCCGCCAGTCCACCAAAATGGGCAGGCCGTCGCGCACGGCGGGGTCGTCGTCCACTAATAAAACCTGCCGCACCTAGTTCACCTCCCTCAGATGCACCGCCGGCAAATAAATCTCCACCCGGGTACCCTGCCCTGGCGCGCTTTTAATTACCAAGCCCCCGCGTTCGCCGTACATCAGCTTTAGGCGGCTGCCCACGTTTTTCAGGGCAAGGTTCTCGCCGCCCGTGGCCACCGGCGCCGCCTCGGCCAGCTGCCGGCGCAGGGTGCGCAAGGCGTGCGCGCCGATGCCCACGCCGTCGTCCTCCACCGCTACGCGCAAAAGGCCCTGCCGCTGCCGCGCGGTGATGCGCACCGTGCCGGGGCCTTCTTTCATCTCCAGCCCGTGATACACCGCATTCTCCACCAGGGGCTGCAGCATCAGCTTCGGCAGCTGGCAGTCCAGCAGTGTTTCGGGCACATCCATCCGCAAGGACACCCGGCCGCGCATGCGGTATTCCTGGATGGCGAAATACCGCTCCAGAAAATGCAACTCCAAAGCCAGGTCGTGTGCGTCCTCGTCGGTGTCTTCAATAACGGCCCGGAAGCTCTCGGCAAACAGGTGCACCACCTCGGCGGTGCGGCGGTCGCCCGCCACCACCAGGTTCATGCGGATGCTTTCCAGGGTGTTGAACAGGTAGTGCGGGTTTATCTGCCCGCGCAGCGCGATAAGCTGCGCGTCGGTTTTCTGGCTTTGCAGCTTTGCGGCGTTTGTTTGCGCTTCGTAAACCTCGTGGATTAAGCTATCGGTCTGCTGTGCCAGAGTGTCGAAGTTGCGCTCGATGTCGCCGATTTCATCAGCGCCGGAGATGGCCACCTGCTTTTCAAAGCCGCTGTCCAGCACCTCGTTCATGTTCCGGTTCAAGCTGCGTATGCGCGCGCGGATATTGTACGCGGTGAACAGGATGAGGACGAGGCCAAACAGCAGGCAGGCAAAGCATAAAACCAGCCCGGGCGCAATGGCCTGTGCCACCGGGCGCAGGATGTCCTCCACCGGGATGAAGCGCACCAGCCGCCAGCCCGCGGGCCCGCCCTCCAAGGCCTCCAGCGGCATCAGCTGGCAATAGTATTCCGCGCCGCCATACCGCACCGTATTGCCGGTTTGCAAACCCTCCGGCCCGGCGGAAAGCCCCAGCGCCGGGTCGTCCAGGTTCAGCGAGAGGCTCTCCCGCCGGGTGCTGGTGACGATATTGTCCGCGGCGTCCAGCAGAAACACCACCCGGCCAAAACCCCGTTCCTCCGAAATCAATTCGTACAGCGGCCGCCCGCCGAAGTACACGGCCACCACATAGCGCACCGCCTCTTCGCCGCCCACAGTGTAAACCGGCGTGTAGCACACAAACCCAGGGCCGTAGTCCACGCCCGTTATGCGGCTGGTGGGCGCCCAGCGCAGGGCCGTATCGGCCGCGTCGCCCGGCGTGTACCAGCTCTCCTGCTCCAAAGCTTCCAGGGTATTGCTGGTTTCCTGCGAAAAGTAAATGGTTTCGTTATTGGAGTAAACGCGCAGCCGCCCCGCCTGGTTGGGCGGAGAACCGGTGCGCGACAATACGGCTATTTTGTCGAAAAAGTCCATGATGGCATCGAAATCAGAGGTGTAACGCGTGCCAACATAGCTTAGCAGCTGGGCGTCGCGGGCAATGCGGCGCGTGGTGTCGGCGCAGGTTTCCAGATAGTTTGTGTAGTTTACGCGCAGCTGTGCCAGCGAAACGAGGGAGGCCTGCATGCTGTTTTGAAAAGAAACGGCGTACAGGCGGAAGATAAGGTAGGTGGCAACCACCAAAATGGGAATAACAGCCCCCAGTGTGTACACCAAAAGCAGCTTTGGGCGTATTTTCAAATTATTCCACAAACGCATAAATCTCCTTGCCGTCAGGGCGCAATCACCAAGCGGATGCCTTGGCCGTCCAGGTGCGCGGCCACTGCCTGGGCCGGCATACGGTCGGTAATCACCCGGTGCACCGGAACAGCCCCCGCGTAGCCCACCACCGCCGTAACGTCAAATTTATCGGCATCTGCCAAAATGATGTTCTCTTTCGCGCCCGCCATGGCCAGCTCGCACAGCCGCGCCGTGTTGAACTCCATGCAGGTGAAGCCGTTTTTCAGGCTGTAGCCGTCGGCGCCCAAAAAGCATTTGGAAAAATGCAGGCCCTTCAAGGTTTCCTCGGCCACATACCCGCAAAAATCCTCGCGGTGGCTGCGGTACGCCCCGCCAATGAGGGTGAGCGCCGCCTGTTTATGCAAAAGGTTGAGAACCGCCAGCGAGTTTGTGAACACCTGCAAATCCGCCACCTCGCCCGCCTCCAGGCGGGGCAGCAGCGCCAGGCAAAAATGGGTGAGGGTGGTGCCGGAGTCCAGAAAAAGGATGTCGCCGCTCTCTACCAGCCGGGCCGCACAGACCCCGATGCGCCGCTTCTCCGCGGTGTTTTGCCCCTGCATCTGTTCAAAGGAATATTCCGGCGGGCGGCCCATGGGCGGCTGGATAGCGCCGTGGCTGCGCAGAACGCGCCCCTGCGCCTCTAAGCGCGTAAAAATGCGCCTGGCCGTTGATTCAGAGATATTTAATAGCGTCCTGGCCTCGGCCAGGGTCATCTTCTTTGTTTCGGCCAAACGGGCCATCACCTGGGTTTCCTGCTGCTGTGTTTTGCCCATCCCCGAGCACGCCCTCCCTCATCGCGATGATATGGCATTATCATATCACACCTGCCCAAAATCGTCAACCAATTTGACCGATTCGTTCAATGTAGGCATGTAAAACAGCGGTATTGACAGCTTCAAACAAGATATTTCCTCTTGACAGGATTCAAACATGTGGTAGAATGATGCCAAAATGACCGAAACGTTCATTATTGGGAGGGAATCATGCGCACAAGTGTAAAACGCTCTCTGAGCGATTTGCTGGGGCAAGCGTACACCACCGCGGCGGCGCGGGCCGCGGCCGCCCTCGGCGGTGCCGCGCCCCAGGGCGTCGGCGAAGAAACGGTGGATTTTTTTCCGCAGGCATTTGCGGACAGGCTGGACGCCTTGCTGCCGCAGGTGGGGCAGGCTCTTATTGCCTCGCCGCCCGCCCTGCCCGCCGGGGCGCCCACGGCCGCCTATGGCAGGGCCTTTGACGCCGCCGCCGCCCCGCTGGGCGGGCTGGGGTATTACCGCCTTGGTGAGGACGGCCGCCTGTATATGGCGGCCAAGAGCGAGCACTACCAAGTACCGCTGGGGCACCGCTTCCCCGGCTTTGCCCTTTTAGAGAAAGCCCGCAGCCTGGGCGTGTGCAACCCCTGCCACAACAACACCCGCGGCTACATCACGCGCCTTTTAGAGCGGCGGCTGGTGATGGCGGCCAACGGCCTTGAGGATGAAGCCGCCCTGGAGCCGGTGCTGCAAAGCACCGCCCCGCGCGTATTGAACCGGGTGATAAACCTGCAAACCGGCAGTGTGGCGGTGGAAGCCGCCGCGAAGATGATGCTGGCGCGCTTTTACCGGCTGGAGGCCGCGCTGCCGCCGCCGGTGCACGAGGGCAAAACGCCGGTGTTTCTGGTGATGGCCGATGCCGGCGGCGGCCCTGAGGGCAATTACCACGGCACCTGCCTGATGACCCAGACCCTGCGCGGGCTGTGGCCCGAATTGACCGCCAAGGCCGCGCAGGCGAACCTGTACCGAGTGGTGCCGGTGACGCCCAACAGCATTGCCGACTTCCGCGAAAAAATAGCCCTTTATAACACCGGGCCCTGGCGCACCGCGGGCTTTTTGCACGAGATTGTGCTGATGAACTACGGCGCTACCCTGCTGACAAAAGACTATTTACAGGCGGCCTACGCGCTGTGCGAGCGGTATGAAACCCCTGTTTTGGCGGACGAAATCCAGTCCGGCGCGTGGGTCAAGGGGCTGTTCCTCTCGCGGCTGTGGGGTCTTCGGCCCGATTTTATTGCCATTGGCAAGGGCTTTCCCGGCGGCGAGTACGCGGCATCCAAGCTGCTGACTACCTATGAGATGGACACGCTGAGCCAGTTTGGCGCTCTTGTAACCAACGGCCAGGAGGAACTGGCCAGCCTGGCCAACCTGATTGTGATGGAATATGTGCTGGCCAACGGGGACGAGGTGGCGCGTATGGGCGCGCTGCTGGACGCGCAGCGCGCCGCCGTGGCGGCGGATTTCCCCGCTTTGGTATCCGCCGCGCAGGGGTTTGGCCACTGCTTTGCGCTGCACTTCGACAGCGTGGATACCGCGGTGCGCTTTACAAAAACCATGAACGCGCGCGGCGTGGACGTAAGCGCCCAAACCTACAAGGTCCATTGTCCGCCGGCGGCGCTGTTCAAGCCGCCCGTTATCCTGGGGGACGCCGGGGTGAACTGCCTGTACGGGCACATCCGCGCCGTGCTGCAACAGCTGCGGGAGGGAAATATATGAGAAAAACCGTGAACTTTGGGCTGATTGGCTGCGGGTTGATGGGCTGCGCCTTTGCGGACGCGGTGGGCCGCTGGGAGGGCCTGGAGGCGGATATCCCGAAGCCGGTGATTTGGGGCGTGTGCGACCCCAGCGAAACGGCGCGCGCGTGGTTTGAGCCCTTAGCGCCCCAATACAGCACGGCGGATTACCGCGAGCTGCTGGCCGCGCCGGACATTGAGGCCGTTTACTGCGCAGTGCCGCACCAGCTGCACGCCCAGCTGTACACCGATATTATCCGGGCGGGCAAGCATCTGATGGCCGAAAAGCCCTTCGGCATCGACCAGGCGGCCTGCGAAGCCATCCTGGCCGTTTTGGCGCAGCACCCCGGCGTGTTTGTGCGCTGCTCCAGCGAATTTCCCTTCTATCCCGGCTGCAGCCTGTTGCCACAGCTCCGACATGGATTTGGATAAGCCCGTGAACTGGAAACGGGTGGCCGCCACCAACGGGGAATATGGCTGCCTGGGCGACCTTGGCCTGCACACCCAGCACCTGCCGCTGCGCATGGGCCTTTTGCCGCGCAGCGTGTACGCCGGCCTGGCCAACCTGGTGCACAGCCGCCCCGACGGCAAGGGCGGCAGCGCCGTGTGCGACACCTGGGACAACGCCACACTGCTGTGCGAGGCACGCGGCCCGCAGGGTGAAGACTTTCCCATGATATTGACCACCAAGCGCATGGCCCCCGGCGCCACAAACCTGTGGAGCTTGGAGATTGACGGTTTGGAAGGCTCGGCCCGCTTTTCCACCGACGATGCCGCCGCCTTTTACTACACCCAAAAATGGGGGCGGGAGCAAGCCTGGTGCCGTGTGAACGTAGGCTACAAGCCGCAGTTCAAAACCGCCATCGGGCCTATTTTCGAGTTTGGGTTTGCCGATTCCATTTTGCAGATGTGGGCGGCTTTCATGGCCGAGATGGACGGCCGCGCGGTGGCGCTTGGCTGCGCCACGCCGCAGGAGGCGCGCTTTTCGCACGCATTAAACACCGCCGCGCTGCTGTCACACAGCCAGCGGCGCGCGGTTGAAATTGAGGAGGTAAGCACATGGTGACGATGACGACTGAAAGGCAGCAGGCCTTTGAGGCAGAACGCAGAAAGCTAAGCGAGAAACTGGATATCGGACGAGAATTTTTGTACTTAACCCGCGCCGAGTGTATCCAGGCCGGCCCGGGGCTGCCGGAGGTGCTGAACATTGTGCGCGATACCCTGGTGGCCCATGGCCGCGGCAATTACGAGATGCCGGCCAAAATTGGCATACACCCCTTTCCCGAGGTGTTTTACCACGCCATGCCCGCCTATGTGCCGGGGCAGCTTGCCTGCGGGTGCAAATGGATAGAGTGCTATCCGCAAAACCCCGAAAAATACGGCCTGCCGCAAACCACCTCGCTGATGACTTTGAACGAGGTGTTGTGCGGCGCGCCCGTTGCGGTGATGGACGGCACCTGGGTAACGGCCATGCGCACCCCGGCCGTTACGGTGCTGGCAGCGGCGGCGCTGCACCCAAACGCCCGCAGCTTCGGCATGTTTGGCTGCGGCGTGCAAGGGCGCGAGCACGTGCGCTTTGCCCCCCTGGCCCTGCCGAAGCTGGAGCGCATTTTTGTGTACGACGTGCGCCCCCAGGCCGCCCGCGAGCTGGCGGCCGCATTGCAGCCCGAAACACCGGTGGAAATCGTGGTTGGGGAATCCTTCGAGCAGGTGGCCAAAACCTGCGAGGTGCTCAGCTCGGCCACCATCATCACGCCAAAGCCCATCGCGGCGGTGAAAGACGCGTGGGTTGGGCCCGGGCAAACCCTTTTGCCCTGCGATTTGAACACCTTCTGGGACCCCGCTACCCAGCGCCGTGCCGACCGCTACATCGTGGACAGCGCCGACGAACACCGCTTGTTTGCCGAAATGGGATATTTCCCGGACGGCTTGCCCGCCATCACCTGCCAAACCGGCGAAGTGCTGGCGGGGCTGGCCCAAGGCCGCCGCAGCCCCGATGAGCTGGTGGTATGCAGCAATATCGGGATGTCGGTGCTGGATGTGGCGCTGGGGCAGCTTATCCTCACCCGCGCGCTGGAGCTGGGCCTAGGCGCGAGGCTGCCGCTGTGAGCCGGGCGCAAGGCGTCCCGGCGGCCCGCGCCCGGGGGGATGTAGAGCGAAAGATAGAGCGCCTCATCGCCGCGATGACACTGGAGGAAAAAGCAGGGCAGATGACTCAGTCTGCCGGGCCGAACACCGACGCCATCGGCGCCGAGCAACGCCCGCCCCTGCCCCTGGAGGACGCCATCCGGCAGGGCGGCGTCGGCTCTATGATTGCGCTGATTCCCAAAGCGCAGATGCGTGAATACCAGCGCATTGCCGTGGAGGAATCCCGCCTTGGCATTCCGCTGTTGTTCTGCCAGGACGTTATTCACGGCCACAGCACGGTGTTTCCCATGCCGCTGGCCTCGGCCTGTTCCTTCGATTTGCGGCAGGTGGAGAGCAGCTGCCGCGTGGCCGCGAGGGAGGCAGCCGGCCAGGGGATAAAATGCACCTTTTCCCCCATGCTGGACATTGGACGCGACCCGCGCTGGGGACGGGTGTGCGAGGGTGCCGGGGAAGACCCCTACCTTACCGCCCGCATGGCCGAGGCCCATGTGCGCGGCTACCAGGGCGACGATGCCGCCGCGCCGGGCAGCCTGCTGGCCTGCCTAAAGCATTTTGTGGGTTATTCCGCCGCCGAGGGCGGGCGCGACTACAATACCTGCGAGATATCCCCCACCACCCTGCGCAACGTGTACCTGCCGCCCTTCCGCGCGGGCATTGCCGCCGGGGCTGGCATGGTGATGGCCGCCTTCAACGTGCTGGACGGCGTGCCGGTGGTGGCAAACCGCGCCGTTTCCCATCACCTGCTGCGCGAGGAGCTGGGCTTTGAAGGGGTGTTGGTTTCCGATTACGCCGCCGTGGACGAATTGATTGCCCATGGCGTGGCGCAAAACGCTGAAGAGGCGGCCCTGCGGGCGGTGCTGGCCGGCTTGGATATCGAGATGACCACCAGCCACGTCTACCACCATCTGCCGCACCTGGTGCGCACAGGCAAGCTGCCCGAAAGCCGCCTGGACGAGAGCGTGCGGCGCATTCTGCGCTGCAAGTTCCGGCTGGGCATTATGGACGACCCCTACCAATCGTTGGACGAAACAACCGAAGCTTCCGTTTTTTGCCCGGCGCACCGCCAGGCCAGCCTGGAGATGGCGCGGCGCAGCATGGTGCTGCTGCAAAACAAGGGGGCGCTGCCGTTAAATCCAAACGCGCGCATCGCCTTAATTGGCCCTATGGCCGATAGCAAAAACCTGCTGGGCACCTGGCACTTCAGCCGCTATACAGACGAAACCGTTACCCTGAAGGATGGGCTGGAGCGGCTGGGGGCAAACCTTATCTGCCGGGCAGGCTGCGCGGTGGACGCCGCCATCCCCGGCGGCATTGAAGCGGCACTGGAAGCGGCCAAGGCCGCCGATGTGATTCTGTTGGCGCTGGGCGAGCGCGAGGAGATGAGCGGAGAAGCCGCCTCGCGCCAAGCGCCGGAGCTTCCCGCCCCGCAGATGGAGCTGGCGCGGGCCGTGGCCGGGCTGGGCAAGCCTGTGGTGCTGGTGCTTACCAGCGGCCGCCCTCTGATACTGGAGTGGTTTACCCGGCACGCGGACGCTATTTTGGAAACCTGGTTTTTAGGTTCTATGGCCGGCGAGGCCATTGCGGACGTGCTGTTTGGGCGCTGTAACCCGTCTGGCAAGCTGGCCATCAGCTTTCCAAGGCAGGTGGGGCAAATACCGGTGTACTACAACTGCCTGAATACGGGACGCCCCTATCAAAACGACGGCGGACGATTTTTTTCGCGCTATCTGGACGGCCCAAACGCGCCCCTGTACGCTTTTGGCCACGGGCTAAGCTATACGCAGTTTGCCCTCTCGGCACTTTCGCTTTCAAGCGCCGTCATGCCGATGGACGGCGGGGTCGTCGTGCGCGCAAAGGTAAAAAACACCGGCGGCTGCGCCGGTGAAGAGGTGGTGCAGCTGTATGTGCGCGACCGGTGCGCCTCCATTTCCCGCCCGGTGCGGGAGCTGAAGGGATTCATCAAGCTGGCGCTCGCGCCGGGGCAGGAGGAAACTGTGGCGTTCACGCTTTGCGCCAAAGACCTTGGCTTTTACGGCCAGGACGGGCAGTTTGTGTGCGAACCCGGCCTTTTCGATGTGATGGTGGGCCGCTCGTCCGATGACAGCGAGATGCTGAGCGCCATTTTGGAGGTGCGGAGGTAAGCCAGCCAGACAGGCAAAGTGGAAGCATGACCGACTGTACATCGCACAAAACCAGCGGTGCGGCATGGAAGCCGCACCCTGCAAAAGATGCTGCCGAAACACACCACGAAACGAAGCGAGGTGAATGAGAGAGAATTTTGTGCTATACTGGGCAAAACGAAATGCCTTTGAAGGAGCGGCGGCATGACAGAACAATCCCTTGCTGGGCAAATCGCCTGCCAGCGGTATCACGGGCTGTATCTGTCGCGGCAATGCCCCGATATTGCAGACTAATCGCGCGATTTGGTGGACGGCATCCGCTGGCGCACGGCAGGGAAGATTTGACTACTGGTCAAGAACGGTTTATTGTGTTATGCTGTCCCCATAGGCGGTGATGCGAATGGGGAGCGATAAAAAAGAAATTATACTGGACGCCATGCGCGCGCTTTTCCAAGAGGGGAAGGCGGGCACGGCCTCCGTCAGCGACATTGCCAGGAAAGCCGGTATCGCCAAGGGCCTGATGTACTACTACTTCCGCTCTAAAGAAGAAGTGATGGACGCGCTGGTGCTGCGTGAATACGCGGACATCATCCGGGCCTGCGACGTGGCCGTGGAACAGAGCGGCGGGAGCGCGCCGCAAAAACTTGCGCTGCTGCTCAAAACCTATCGCGGCTCGTATGTGGACGAATCCCTGGACGAGTACCTCCACATGCCGCAAAACGCGGCCATCCATCAAAAGTCTTTGGCACAGATTTTATCCGCGCTGTCAAAAATAATCATGCGTATTATCAGGCAGGGGATAGATGAAGGTGTTTTCGTCTGCGCATACCCGCAGGCATACGCGGAAATCATCATGTCGGTGTTTACTTTCCTTCTCGATCCCGGCATCTTCCCGTGGAACGGTAAAGAATACATGGAAAAGCTGGCGGCACTGGCGGACATGCTGGAAAAGAGCCTCGGCGCGCCCAGGGGCAGCTTTGCTTTTATGGTATGATATATATATCTTACCCGTAAACGGCTGCGGCAAGTTATGCAGGAGACGTCGATTGACATGAAACAAGCGCAGTACGGCACAGCCCAGTATTTCCCCACGCAAATTGCGGGCAGCCCCTTTGCCTGCACGGTTACTTTCCATAGGCCCGACGAGCAGGAAGAGCCCCTTTACACAGAACGTCACAGCCATTCTTTCTACGAACTGCTGCATATCGTGGAAGGAAGCGGCTCTATCCTCACCGATGCGCGGACCATTAGCTATCAAAGCGGCTTTACCTGCCTGGTAGCCCCGAATGTCTATCACACGCGGTATACTGAAAAGCGCGGTGCCTTTTTCAGTGTTAAATTCGTGCCTGATAACCGACAGGACAGTAAGCCCGATTTACCTGGAGAGCTGGCGGCGGCGCTGGATTCCCTAAATGCCATGGGTATTTTTTGGATGACAGAAAACCGGCATTTGGACGCTATATATAGCGTGCTGTCTTCCGCGATGCAACCCCCTGCAACGCTCTCGCCATTGGTGGGCGGCGGGCTGGTATCGGCAATTTTGTCCATTGTGCTGGAACATGTGTCTTCTTCAGCAAAATGCCCAATAAAACGTTTGAAACCAACATCTGAGGCGGGTGGCCTGATTCACCGGGCCGCCGTTATCGACAGCTTTTTTGACCAAGTGGAGAACGCCAACGCCACCATGGACGAGCTTTGCGGCTTGGTTCACGTAAGCCGAGGCCAATTGAACCGCATCATCAAAGCGCAATATGGCGTTACCTTTAAGCAGAAAATGATTGAAATACGCATTGCATACATCAAGCACCTGCTAACCAGCACCGCGTACAGCATTCCCACCATCACCTCGCTTGCCAATTTTTCCTCAGAAGGGAATTTGTCGCAATTTTTCAAAAAATACTGCGGCGTTTCGCCCACAACGTATCGCAGGCAGACGCGTGAAAAGGCCGGAGGATAACCCCGGCAGACGGTGCCGCTAATAATGATGCAAAAAGGGTGCGTTTATGTTCCCTTTTCATATTGCAAAGCGGGAAAGCGATTCAGTATAATGTGTTCAAAATTGCGCATGAGCCCTGATGGCTTATGCGTTTGTTTGTGGTATTGATGCAAATACGCCGCATTTTGCTTATTGATGACACCATATGAGGGGGACAGCTATGGCATCGTTGCAATTTTCAGAAATCGTTGATGGTTTTCGCAAAGCAGGCGTGCAGGCGGGGGATACCGTGCTGATTCATTCCGCTCTAAGGCCCTTCGGCCGTGTGGAGGGCGGTGCGGCCGCGGTGGCCAGGGCGCTGTACAGCGCCCTGGGCGAGGCAAACGGAACGCTTGTTGCGCCTGCATTTTGCTTTGCACACGAAATTAAGGACAACCCCATCATCGACCCGGAAAATGATGCGTCGGAGATGGGGGCCATCAGCGAAGCGGTGCGGCGCATGGAAGGCGCGCTGCGCAGCCTGGCTTATAGGCACAGCTTTTCGGCACTGGGACGCCATGCGCATACAGTTACCGGCGTAGATCCGTTTCTGCCGGTGTTCGATTTGCGCAGTACCTTTGGCAAACTGCTGGCACTGGACGCCAAAGTGATTCTGGCCGGCGTTACCTACATCAATTCAACGACGCACCATTTCGGCGAATATCTGCTGCAAGTTCCGGAGCGGCACACCCTTGTGCGCCGGGTGCGCCTGCGCCGGCCGGACGGCTCTTTGCAGCAAATGGAAATGACCGACTACCAGCCCCGGCCCACCCAAAGCGGCGATTATTATGAAGTGCCGCACGATTTCAACAAGCTGGGCCTGTGGCTGGAACAAGCGGGCAAGGTGCGCATCAGCGCCATTGGCAACGCCGTTATCCGCACATTTAAGATGCGGGATCTGGTTGATCTGATATTGTGGTCTTATCCGCTGGATCAACGCATCTTTTTTGAGGACGCGGCGCCCGTGGTGCTGCCGGACGGCGCCATTGCCCAGCGGGACTACATCGACGGCGCGGGCCGGGACGACACGGCCGTTTTGTCGTGCCTAAAGCCCGAGGAAATCTTCTTTCGGGAATAAGCTGATGAATCCATAATAGGCCAGGTTTTGTAATGGCCGGCTATGGAATTGGTGCACGACACACAAAAAGACGCATGCTTTTCATATGGTTACACCTCTGTGCTTCCGATAGAATATTGATAGAACAGGCGAAACAAGCGCCGCAAACCTTCTGGCAGAAAGCGGCTGCCTGCGCCGATAAACCCATCATCAATCATTAAAAGGAGAATGAGCATGTTCCAACCGATGAAAGGCGACGCGTCCGGGCGCGGCGCGGTGACCGGCTATAAAGTTTCTATTCCCGCACGGCAGCGCAAATATACAGAGGATGAAATTGCCGCCGTGGTGGATGTGATGCGCAACGTTGACTGCCAAACGCAGGGAGCGAAGCAGGCGCAGTTCCAAGACGATTTTGCCGCGTTCGTCGGCGCAAAACACGCCTTCGCGCTGGGCAACGCCACTCAGGCGCTCAGCCTGGCGGCCACCCTGTGCGGTATCAAACCTGGTGACGAGGTAATCATCCCGGCTTACACTTTCTGCGCCTCCGCCATCCCCTTCGGCAAGGAGGGCGCAAAAATTGTATGGGGAGATATCCACCCAGACACCTGGGTGCTGAACCCTGCCGACGTTGAGCGCAAGATTACCCCGCGCACAAAAGCGATTGTTTGCGTGCACCTCCTGGGCATGCCCTGCGATATGCCGGCCATGATGGCGTTGGCGCAAAAGCACGGCATCAAGGTGGTGGAAGACTGCGCCCAGGCGCTGGACGCGCGGATTGACGGGCAGCACGTGGGCATCTTTGGCGACTTCGGATGCTTCAGCTTCCACGGGGCTAAAACCATGAGTACCCTGGGCGAAGGCGGTATGCTGACGGTGAAGTCTGACGAAGACGCCGCGCTGGTGCCGGGTATCCGGCACAACGGCTGCTGCGCTTTCCAGGGTGAGCGGAAGCGGTACTGGGTGCCTGCCATGAGCAATGTTGAGATGGATATACCGGGTTTCTGGCCCAACAATTTCTGCATCGGCGAGGCGCTGCGCGTGCTGAACACGATGTACAATAACGGCACGCTGCCCAAGGGCATTGGCACCGAGGAAGACTTCGCCACCATGCTGGACTGGTGGGACAACAATCAAACCGGCGCTATCAGCTATTTTGTCAGCAGCGGCGGGCAGTACGCCTGGACACTGAACGACCGTTACAAGAAAGTGAACCCGGACGCCACCTATGAAGACCTCATCGTAGGCCCTATGATTCAGGCCGAGGACGGCAGCTATCCCAAGCAGTACGACGTTCCGTTCTGGCTGGGCGCCTACATCATGATCGCCTCCTCCTGCGAGCATCCCGACCGTGCGCTGGATTACCTGGAGTTCCTGGGCACCACCGAGGGCCAAGACCTTATCTTCAAGGGCATCGAGGGCGTTCACTACACCATGGACGGCGACAAGGTGGTTTTCAACACCGAAGAATGGAAGAACGAGAACGTGATGTGGGGCTTTGAGGACGGGCGCTGCTACTACCCCTGGGGCAGCTTCTTCTACAACACCACGAGCCAGTGGACGCCGTGGGAAACCTCCAACGCCGACTGGTTCAGCATCTTCGACGAAGCGGTGAACTACACCAACACGTGGACGGGCGAGGCCCTGCCCCCCGAGGTGGCCTACGGCAACGAGATTACCGACCAGAACCGCGCCAACGTGTTTGTAGACTTGCCGTCCTATTATGCGCTGGTAAGCTTCTCCGATGATATTCTGGCCATCCGCGAGCAGCTGCGGGCCATTGTGGAAGAGTACGTTCCCGCTTTCATCACCGGCCAGAAGAGCCTGGATGACGACTGGGACGAGTATGTAAAGAAGTACACCGACGCCGGCCTGGCCCAGGTGGAAGCGGCCGTAAACGACGGCATTGCCGCCGCGAAAGCCCTGTACGACGCCGTAGCGGCGTAAAGGCAGTATCTCTGAGTAAAACCATCGTGTTTTAGCAAACTAGGGCGCCGTGAGGCATGGCCGTGCGGCGCCCTAGTTGCGGCTAATGCGCATTGATTTACCAACATCATTAAGTGTATTGTATAAGGAAGAAACCACTATGTGCGATTATGCGGTTGTAACTCGCAAGCAAGCCAAGCTGCTGGCCCAAAACGTGCGCGAACAGCTGAATGAGTACCACTGGCAGCGCGTTTTTTACCAGTTCGAGTGCCTAATGAGGGACGATTTCCACGGGCCGAAGGGCGCTTCTCCCGCGCTGATACCCTATGCGCCCGGCGCAAAGCGCGGCGTGGTGTATTTTGGCAGCGAGGAAAACGGCTCTTACAACCACCACAACCAAATTAACAAGTTCAAGGGCAAATATTACTACGCGTGGTCGAACGGCTTTCGCAACGAGGAGGACGCGGGCCAGCGGGTGCTGGTAGCGTCTTCAGACAACGCCCTGCACTGGTCCGCCCCATCGGTGCTGCTGGATGTGCCTGCGGGCAGCCCATGGGCGCACAACTGCGTGGCGCTTCACACAGACGATGAAGCGATGTACTGCGTTATTATGAGCGAGGAAACCGAGCACGACGAAACCGTGACCGGGATGCGCCGCGTTAAGCCCGAAGACGCGTACATTGATGTATATAAAACCACCGACGGCACAAATTGGGCCAAGGCGTTTTCCTTTGGCACCGCCATCAAGTGGATTTTCGAGGCCCCGCGCCTGACGCAGGATGGCCGCCTGATGTGCGTGTGCAACACCAAGCGCGACGGCCCGGCCATTATGCTGTGGCCCGGCAAAGATATTTGCGCCACGCCGCAGCTTATCCACGTGCCAGAGCCGGAGGGCGCTTGGTTTCCCTACGGCGAATCCACCTGGTATCAGCTGGACTGCGGGCGTATTATGGTGTTCTGGCGCGACGAGGGCGCGTCCCTGCGCCTGTACGTGAACCACAGCGATGACGGCGGGCAAACCTGGAGTGAGCCGGTGCTGACCGACATTCCCGATTCCATGAGCCGACTGTACGCGGGCCGCCTGACGGATGGGCGTTACTTTCTGGTGAACAACGCCATCGGCACGCTTTTAGACCGCACGCCGCTGATGCTGCTGCTGAGCGACGATGGTGTGTTGTTTAGCAAGGTGTATATTGTGAACGACACCCCCTGCGTGATGCGCCGAAAGGGTTTATTGAAGGCGAACGGCAACCAATACCCCTGCTGCCTGGTGGACGGCGACAACCTGATTGTGGCATACGACGAAAACAAAGAAGATATTTTTGTGGAAGTGATTGATACCAGAAAGATATGATTCCCTCCCGCGGAGGGATGGCGCGCGCAGCGCGACGGGGTGGTTTACAATATGCAAGCATACCAAATGGGCGTTGTTCTGCTGGAAGGGCTGGAGAACTGGCAAATTGTGCAGCAGCAGGACGGCTGTGCCGATATCGCCCTGCGCGGCAGCTATACCGCAAAGCGTCTGTCTGCAGACCCGCCGCTTGCCTTTGCGGATGTAAACGCGCAAAACGTGGCGGTAAAAGCCCGCGTGGTGCGCGAGGATACCGCCGAGGACGTGCTGCCGTGGCAGTGCTGTGAGGCGGCGCAGGGCGCGTGGCGCACCGTGCTGCGCGTGCCGGCCGGGGGGCTGTACCGCCTGGAGCTGACCATGACCCACGACGGCCAGGACGGCTACAGCGTTACCCGGGGCGACATGGTACACCATTGGGGCGTGGGCGACGTGTTTGTCATCGCGGGGCAATCCAACGCCGCCGGCCGCGCGAAAGAGTCTTTCCCGGACGCGCCTGAGCTGGGCGTGCATTTGCTGCGCAACAACGGCAGATGGGACTTGGCCTCCCACCCCATGAACGACTGCACCAACGCCCTGTACGGCGGACATTACGAAAATCACAACCCTGGTAACGGGCCTTTTTTGGCCTTTGGCAAGCGTCTTAAAAGCGCGCTTGGGTATCCGGTGGGCTTGATTATGGCGGCCTACGGCGGTTCTCCGCTGCGCTGGTGGAATCCGGACGAAAACGGGGCGCTGCTGGACGAGATGGTGGACATGCTGCAAGCCCACAGCCCCCGGGTGAAAGGCATGCTTTGGTATCAAGGCGAGGCGGACGGCTTTGAAGAGAGCGGCGAAACGTATCTTGCGCGCTTTACCCGCTTTGTGGCGGCGGCGCGCGAAAGGCTGAACACGCCGGACTTGCCCGTGTTTACGCTGCAGCTGGCGCGCTGCACCTATGCGCCCTCCGCCGCCCTGGACAGGCATTGGGGCCTGGTGCGCGAGGCCCAGCGCCGCGCCGCCGAAACAATAGCGGGCGTATACGTGCTGCCCACGCTGGATTTGGCCCTGTACGACGCGGCGCACCTGTCCGCCGCATCTTACGTAAATGTGGGCGAACGCGTGGCCCGGTGCGCGCTGGCGGTGCTATACGGCAAAGCACTGCATTGGCGCGCGCCCCAGGCGCAAAGTGCCTTGGCGCAGACGGACGGCGGCCTGCTGCTGGCGTTTTCAAGCGGCGTGCAGTGGCTGAACCTGCACGAGATGCCCGCCGAAAACCTGCCGTTCTCTCTGGAAGACGAAGCGGGCTTGATGAAACGCCCCGTGAGCTATTGCATAGAGGACGGCGGGGCTATGCGGCTAAGCTTTGCGCGCCCGGCAAAAGCCGGTATGCGCCTGCATGGCGCGTGGGAGATGAACCCGCCCGCGTTTATTCCCTGCGATGCCGCCGCGCGCCTGCCCTTTTTGGCTTTTTACGGCATGGAGGTACGATGAAAACCGGCAATTTGGAATGGAGCTACCGGCTGGGCATACGCCCCGGCCCATATGCCCACACGGAAATAGAAAAGGCGGTGCGCTACGCGCTGGACGCAGGCATGACGGACATCTGCCTGTTTTTGAACGGCGAGGAAATGAACACCGGCTTTTTCACCGATGAAGAGCTTACCGCCTGCCTGGACATTGCCGCCCGCTTGAAAACCGCGCTGGCGGGCACTGCCCTTACACTGAGCGTAAACCCCTGGAACACACTGCTGCATGGCGACCGCGGGCGGCAACTGAAAGCGGGGCAAAGCTTCCGCACAATGGTAGACGTGAACGGCAAGGCCGCCGAAGCGGTGGCCTGCCCCCTGTGTGAAAACTGGCGGCAGTGGCTGCTGGGCGCTTATACCAAAATCGCCAAGGCTGTGCGCCCAAACATCATCTGGGTGGAGGACGATTTCCGCCTACACAACCACGACGGCCTGGAATGGGGCGGGTGTTTTTGCGAGGCACACATGGCCGCGTACAGCCGCAGGCTGGGGCTTGAAACGCCTGTTGGCCGCGCGGATTTTCTGGCGCGCGTTACCGATGCCGAACCAAACGCGTACCGCATGGCTTGGCTGGATACCCACCGCGACACGATGAACGAACTGGCCGCCCTGCTGGAAAATGCCGTACACAGCGTATCTCCCGAAACGCGGCTGGCGCTGATGAGCTCGCTACCGGCGCAGCACTGCGCCGAGGGGCGGGACTGGCACGGCATCTTGAACGCCCTTGCGGGCGGGCACAAACCGATAAACCGCATCCATCTGCCGGCCTACGCGGAAACATGGCCCGCGGAATATATGCGCGGGTTTTCCACGATTTCCCTGTGCGTGCGGGCCATGTGCCCGGCGGACACACAGGTGCTGCCGGAACTTGAAAACTACCCGTACTCAAGATTTATTAAGTCGAGGGCTTTCACGCGCTTTCAGGTGGAAAGCGCCGCGCCGCTGAACCTGGCGGGCATGACGCTGGACTTGTTCGACATCATGGGCGGCGGCCTGATGCCCGGTGAGGGGTATCAGGATGTTTTGCCGCAAAGCTTTGAATTTATAGCGCGCATGAACGAAACCGGCGCATTCGGTGCGGCGCATGCGGGCGTGTGTGTGCCGGTGAGCAGCTGGGCCTCGTATCATCTGCACGCGCGCGGCGGCGGAATGCCCGGGCTGTACCCCCGCGAAACCTTCCTGGGCGGCCTGCTGGGTACTCTGGGCGTGCCGGTGTATTATTTGGCCGATGCCATCCCCCAAAACACGATTTCCGCTGTGTCTGGGCAATGGCTGCGAAACCTTACCAAAGACGAGATAGAACACTTTTTTGCAACAAACCGTGTGCTTTTAGACGGCGAAGCCGCCGACACCCTGTTCCGCCTCGGGCTGGGGCATCTGGCGGGCATCCGCGCGGTGTGCTGGCACAGGCAGGACAGCGGCACAGCCAACTACGAACAGGCGGAAAGCCCCTATTTAGGCCTGCCGGAGGCGGCCTGCTCATCTCAGATCATGGCCGGGGACTATTTGCAAATTGACTATGAAGACGGCAAGGCGGAGCTTTTGTCGAATGTGTACAACTGGCGGCGCGAAGCAAGCGGCCCTGGCATGGTTTTGGCTTGCGAAAATGTGCTGGTGCTGCCCTACGGGCGCTTCGGCGAATGGGTGCGCAAGCATTTTCATCCCGTGCGTCAAGCCTTAATGCAGGACGGCTTGCGCCGCTTGGGGGCGGATTTGCTTTGCGAGAACGGCCGCAATCTGTTCCCCTTTGCCCGCGCAATGCCGGACGGGCGCACGGCACTGTACCTGGTGAACGCCTCCTTGGACGCCGCGCAGGGCCTTGAATGGCACACCGGCGGCCGGCGCGCGGCCAGGGTGGAGGTTTTGCGGCGCGGCGGCGGGTTGCAATGTGAAAGCCTTGATGTATGCCTGCAACCGCTGGAATGCGCCCTCTTGCTGATAGAGTGGGAGGCACAGGGATGACCGGCCATACCATAGTACCGCTCTCGCTTTTGAAAGGACGTTAGGCGATGAATGATGTAACTGTAACCGCCCACAAGCGTTTGGAGCTTTACTGGCCGATGGAACGCCCCGGCTTTGTAGCCTGGGCGGCGGCCTTCGATTATGGCGGCGGGCGCGCAGGCTTTACCTTCAAAGAGATAATCCGGCAGCCGAACCCGCACTACCTGCCCATGACGCTGGAATATGGCGAGGGCATGGGCGTGCCGGTTTCCTACGCTTCGGCCGAGGGCGGAAGCCCAGACCATGTGGCGTATCAGGTATACATGGCCTCGGACGATGCGGGCGAACACTTTTACGAAACGGGCCGCACCGTCATATCGGAAAACTGCTTTTGCCACATGGGCTTTGAGGACGGCAGCATTATCCGCGTCACCTCGCCCAAGCTCTCGGAAGACCGAATGGGAACGGGCACGGGCCTGGTGGTGGAAACATCCACCGATGGCGGCAGCACCTTCCGGCCGCTGGCCGCCTTGCTGGAAGACACCGCGCCCTACCTGTGGCGTATGCGCAAGCTAAGCGACGGCACCGTGCTGCTGCTTACCTGCCTGTACGGCACGCCCTGGGGTCAGGGCCGCCCGCGCAGCACGCGCAACACCATCTTGCCGGGCGAAAGCTACATTGCAAAAACCATCCCCTGTTTTTTGGCGACAGAAGACCAGGGCAAAACCTGGAGCGGGCCGCACTATATCCTGCCCGGCACAGGCGCGCACGAGTACGACGTGGTGGAGCTTCCCGGGAACGAGCTGCTGTTCATCGCGGGCGATGTGCAGGCCACGCCGGTGGCCAGGCAAACCGTCAAGCGCCAAGGCGGGCGCTATATCAACGGCACGCTGTACGGCATTGGCAAGGGCGCGCCGGAGGATGCGGCGCGCGACGCCCAGGGCGGCTATGTGCCGGAATCCATTGTGCGCCTGCCGGACGGCCTGCTGGTGGGCTCGCGCCGCAACCGGCCGTACACCTGCTCTGGCGATAACGGTGAAAACTGGGTTGAGATATCCGGCCTGCCTAAAAGCCTGTACCAGCCCTGTCTGCTGGCCCTGCCCAGCGGCAAGCTGCTGAATTTCTTTCACAAGGGCGGCGACAGCGCCTTCGGGCAGCACGATATGTTCATGGGCGCGGACGTTTTCACGCTGGAAAACCATCTGCCAAAGCCAACTTCCCTGACGCTGCGCCGTGAATTGACGCATCGGTTTTCCGCCTGCCTAAGCGGGCCAAACGGGCCGCTGGCGGGGCGGGAGATTACGTTTTTCAGCGCGCCTGCCTGGCGCGAGGACGGCTCGAACAACACGGACGGACGCGAAAACGCAAAATATATAAAACACGCGGTGACAGACACCGAGGGCGTGGCGACGGCCTGCTTCGACGAATACGCGTCCTACGGCGATATCCACCATTATTACACGGTGGAGGTTGCTTTTCTGCCGCCGGACGGCGCACCGGATATGCCCTGCAGCGGCCCTAAAACCTACGCGGCGGCCCTGCCGCCCAAGCGCCGCTGCCCATACCCGTACGGTGCTTATTTTGCCGAGGGCGTGCTGTATCTCTCCCCCGAGGGGGCGCTGCGCTGCCCGGGGCTGCTGGAAAAGCTGCAATGCTGGAACAGTGCCGAGGCACAGATACCAAACGGATATCTCACCGGCGACGAGGCGGCGTTTTTACTTGAATGCCATGTGGTGCGCCAAACGGGTGCAGGGCTTTCCTGGATACCTTCCGTGCACGCGCCCCGTCCGCTGGCCGGTGCGCAGATGATGGCACAGGGCGACGAATACGTATAATAAATTATTCTCGGGAATATCGTATGCGGCAGAAAAGCAAAGCGGAAACGGAGCGCGCAGGAGAACATGGCAACAGCGGCACAGGCACTGGAAATTGCGAAGTTTTTTAGTTTGGAAGGAGAGGCCCTTGCTGCCGAAGCCTACGGCGAGGGGCATATCAACGACACCTTCCGCGTGGACGTGGCGGACGGCAAAACGAAGCGCCGCGTCATCGTGCAGCGCATCAACACCCATGTGTTCCGCCGGCCCGACCAATTGATGCAAAATGTGGCGGCGGTGACGAAATACCTTGAAGGGCACGGCGGCGATGACGAACCCGGCGCCGAGTTCCTGCGGGTAATCCCCACCAAGGACGGCCAAAGCTTTCTCACCGCACCCGGGGGGGAGGTGTGGCGGGCCTACAATTTCATCGAGGGCGGCATCAGCTTCCAAACCAGCGAAGGCCCTCGGCTTCTGGCCGCCGCCGGGCAGGCATTTGGGCGCTTTGCGCGGGTGCTGGACGGCTTCCCGGTGAAAAGCCTATATGAAACCATCCCCAAATTTCACGACACGCGCAAGCGCCTGGCCGATTTGTTGGCGGCCGCCAAGGCCGACAAACGAGGCCGGGCGGCGGGCTGCCGGGCCGAACTAGACTTTGTGCTGGCCCGGCATAAGGACTGCGCCGTGCTGATGGACATGCTGGACGCCGGGGAACTGCCTCTGCGCGTAACGCACAACGACACCAAGCTGAATAACGTGCTGATTAACCCCGAAACGCTGAGGCCCGTATGTGTGATAGACCTTGACACCGTGATGCCGGGGCTGATTGCCAACGATTTTGGCGATGCCATCCGTTCTGGGGCAAACACGGCGGCTGAGGACGAGAAAAACATCGTCAATGTGCAGTTTAGCCTGCAGCTGTACAAGGCCTACGCCGAAAGCTACCTTAATGAAGTGGGCGCGGTGCTACAGGCAAAGGAAAAGGAAACCCTGCGCTGGGGCGCAAAGCTGATGACGCTGGAATGCGGCATACGCTTCCTCACCGACCATTTGCAGGGAGATATATACTTCAAAATACACCGTGAGGCCCACAACCTCGGCCGCGCGCGCACGCAGTTCAAGCTGGTGCGCGATATGGAAGAACAGTGGGAAGCGATGCTATAAGGCAATGGAAATTGCGCCTGATGGCAGGGGAGCGAAATAAAAGTGCATTTGTGAGCGCGGCGGGCTTCTTTTCGAAGCTCGCCGTTATTAATATTGTAAAGTCAAGCTTCCAATTCGCTGTTTTCCTAATAATAATACAAAATAGACATAAAATGTTAACAAATGAGGTTTGCAATGCGACATGATTCGACTTCATACCGTGCTATAATGTCAAAAAGATTCAAGCGATAACTCGGTATCCTAATTCCTGGCATCTTGCGTATTCGTGGCTTTATTCCTTTTGCATGAGGGCCAACCGTTATGAAACGCAGCGTGGGAAAAATGGCAGCCGCGTTGGCGCTGGCAACGCTTACGCTGTTTGGCAGTGCGTTCCAAATAGGGGCAAATCCATCAAGAAATTACGATAATACATTTGAAGAAACCATAAACGTCTGGCCGGAAACACCGGGTACGGATGTATTTTCGTATACGGGTATTGCCGCATACGCGCAAGCCAATGAAGAGCCTCTCACGCCGCCTGCAGATAATTCCGTGCCAGCGGAGGATTCGGCGCAGGGTGAAGGTGAACTCCCGCCCGGAGAAGACCCATCGGAAGAAGATTCTCCAGAGGAGAACCCGCCGGAAGAAGAGCCGCCGGAAGAGAACCCACCAGAGGAGAACCCGCCGGAGGAGAACCCGCCTGAAGAAGAAACACCGGAAGAAGAGCCGCCGGAGCTGCCCTTGCTGTACAAGGACGGCTTGATTCTGGTTTATACCTACGAGCAACTGCTCTTGATTGGCGGCGGCAGCGCGGTGACGAACGCGGACGCCGACACCGAGACCCTTGGAACGGGCGAAGCGGTGAACGATGAGAACGGACAAGCGGTAAGCTATTCTCTGAGCGGCCGGTATACCCTGACCCATGACATCGCGCTGCCGCCGGATGTGATATGGCAGCTGCCCGAGGGCTTTACCGGCAGTATCACGCCGAGCGCAAAGGCGGACGACCGCCCCCTGTACGACACCGGCAGCGACACGATTACTCTGTACCACCCCTACCAGCTGGAAGCGCTGGTTGTGGAGGGGAGAGAGAAGCGCCCGGTGACAACCGGCGATATGGCCGCCGAGAGCTTTGGCATCGGGCAGCTTATCTACCCGCAGGGCGACGCGGGTGATTATCTTACTTATGCCCCTTCGCACCGGTATGTGTTGTCGGCTCAGTTCGATTCGCGGCTGCCGCAGCCGGTGGGGAACGCCCCGATACAGCCGTTTGCGGCGGGCAGAACGGCGAACGATGGCCGGGATTTTGCCGGGCAGGTGATTAAAACACTGGGCGGCACAACCTATATCCTCATTGGCAACGAGCAGCAGCTGCGGGCCATTGGCAGCGGCAAGAAGGTGTATACAGAGGTGTACCAAGCACGCAGGGCAGTTACACATTGGGAGGTGGATACCAATAACAACAATCCCATCATGCTGTACGGCGGCGACGCCGATTTGCTGCAGGCGCAGAACGGGACGAAGAATTACAGCTTTGGTGTCGTAGAATCAGCCGCACTTACACGTGGCCGCTGCGGGGTAAACCAGGACACCGGCGTAATTGACCCCAGCTTGGACATTGAGAACGCCGGCAAAGGCCAAACCTACGCCGCCAACGCCAATTACATCATTTTCCGTGATATTGATTTGTCGGGCTCCGACTGGACGCCCCTGATGTTCCACGGCACCATGCTGGGCGCGAAAGCCACCGGCACTGGCACCCTGTGGCCCGACGGCGCGCCTTTGCAGCCGGCGCCGGAGAAGCGCCCGGTAATTTCCAACGTCAATGTGAACCAAACTGCGGACATCAACGCGAACGAGCGCATGGGAATCGGCTTTTTTGCCACCCTGACCAATGAGGTGAATGTCTCCGGGGCTGCGATTGGGCAGAGCGCGAGCACTGTGCGGGTGGCGGGCCTGGTGCTGAACCAGGTGACGGTGGCCAACACCACCTCGGCACCCGGCAGTGAAAGCACGACGTTGATAAATGGGCTTCTCAAACTCGTAGGCGGGGCTTTAGATTTTGTGGCAGGCGGCCTGCTAGAAGAGCTAGGCATAAGCGGAGACCTTACCGAAACGCTGGAGAGCATACTGGACGCGAACCGGCACGACCCGACGGCCCTGGCCACCGGCGCATTCGCGGGGCGAATTATCGGCCAGGTGGAGGTTTCAAACTGCGCCGTCACGGGTGCGACGGTGCAAAACGCCGCCTCGCACACTGGCGGCTTTGTGGGCTATGTGGGCGGCGTAACGCAGTACAGCGATTTATCGCAGCTGCTTGGCGGCGTGGTGAGCATATTGGAGAACCTGCTGAATTTTTCTCCCGTCCGCGTCATCGGCCTGGGCGATTTGATAACCATCCTGCTGCGAAACGCGCTTCCGCTGGACAAGTTGCTACCCACCGGCTATACCAGCCCGGTGTTAAGCAATTGCGCCATCAGCGGCCTGGGCGGCGCGGTGGGCGCGGTGGGTAAAAACTACGCGGGCGGCTTTGCGGGGCATCTGGAGGGCGCGCAGCTGGTGGGCTGCGCCGTGGCGAACAGCAGCTATGCGGTAAGCGCAAACCAATACGCCGGCGGCTTTGCCGGCCTGGCCCGGAACGGCGTTGCCAAGGGAACGCTGAGTGGGCTGAATATTGATTTGGTCAATGCCATTCGCACAGAGAGCCTGATGCTGAACTGCAGTGTGAACGCCGGTGCGCTGGGCGTGAGCGCGGCGGCGGCAGACAGCTACGCAGGCGGCTTTGCGGGCGCGCTGGCGAACAGCTTTGCCGTGAACTGCGCAGCAAACGCAACCGGCACGCTGAGCGTGAACAGCGGCGGAAGCCACGCGGGCGGTTTTGCGGGCATTGCGACGGTGGGCTGGCAAACCGGCCTTGGCAGCAATGAAGTGGCCTACGACACCCTGCTGGACGGCGTTACGGAGCTGGTGGGAGATTTGGCTGCGCAAGGAAGCAGCCCGGCGCTGCTGTCGCTTGTGGGCGTGGGCGCGTCGGCGGTGTTGGGCTGCCGGGTTTCCGGCGCGGCGCTCTCTGTCGCCGCCGTGGGGCACTACGCGGGCGGCCTGGTGGGCAGGTTGGACGGCTGCAATATCGCGGATTCATCCGCGGGGTATTTGGAAGGGCTGCCGTTTTGGGAGCGTGCGCCGGGCTACGCCGACGTAGCGCAGCAAAGCAGCGCCGTGGCCGGGCTGGCCGGGGTGCAGGCCGAAAGCTACGCGGGCGGGGTGGCGGGCTATGCGGGAACAGCGCACACGGCCGGGTTGCTGAACGGCGTTCTTGGCCTTACCCAATATGTGGGTTTTGTGGCAGACAACGTGCAGGTAAGCGGCGTGCCCGCAGGGTATACCGTGACGGCCGCAGAAAGCAGCGCGGGCGGCGGCTTTGGCGTGGCCATAGGCGGCAAGGTGAACGCCGTTGTGCTAAGCGGGCTGCTGCGCGTTGAGGCCGACGACGAGGCCGGCGGCTTTGCGGGCGTTTCCGGCCCGGGCGGTGAGGACGGCGATGGTGGCCTGACGCTGAACCTGCTGGGCCTGGACGGGCTGGTGAACCTGAGCGACCTGCTGGCAATGGGCCAAAATGTGCAGGTAAGCATCAGCAATTGCAGCGTAACCGGCGCGGGCGCGGGCTATACCGTGGAGGCCACCGGCGAGGGGGGCGACGACGTGACGGCCGGAATTGTGGCCGCCGGCTTTGTGGCGCACAGCAACAGCACGGATGTGGACGATTCCCATGCCTACAATCTGAAGTCGGTAACAGCGCCGCAGCGGGAGGGCTACGCGGGCGGCTTTGTAGGCATCTCTACCACCGGGGGCCTTGCGGATGTGGGGGAGGATGATCTTGATACAATGCTGGACAAAGCCGGCCTCCTCACAGTGAACGGGCTGGTTGAAACCGCGCAGTATCTGGTTCCCGACTATACGAACTGCACGGTGCACTACGCGGGCGGGAACGAACCCGCCGGGCTGCGCGCGAGCGCGGACGAACCCGCCGGAGTGTACGCGGACGTAGCGGGCGGCTTTGCCGCCGATTTCCAGGGCGGCACAATGAGCAATGAAGCGAACACGGTTGACGGCGACGCGGATTCCGGGCACTACGCGGTGTACGACATCGATGAGGTGAAGGGGCGGCGCTACGCCGGCGGCTTTGCGGGGCGCATTTATGCCGGCGCCCTCGCCGGCGCGGGCAGGGGGATAAGCCTGCTGGGCAGCAAAGGGATAAGCGTGGAAGCAGGCGACCTGCTGCGGGTGTTCAGCACCTATATGCCATCCATATCCTACGCGGGTGTTTGGTCCGAAGACGGCTTTACCGTGGAGGCCATGCAGGCGGCGGAGGACGACGTGGGCAGCGGCAGCGCGGGCGGCTTTGTGGGCTATGCCGGCGGGGCGCAGATATCCTATTGCGATGTGCGGCAGCTGGCGCACACCACATTAACGCCGCCGCAGGAGCTGGAGAGCGCCGCCGCCACGGAATATTATGACGATGACACGGTTTTATACGCCGTGCACGGCGGGCGCTACGCGGGCGGCTTTGTGGGCGATATGGATATCGGTAGCGCAGTTTCGGCGGAAAGCGGCCTGGAAACCCTGGTCGGCGCCCTGGGGCTTAGCGGCCTGCTGGATTCGATGAATTTGTCGGTAAGCACCATAGAGCACTCGGACGTATATGGCGCGCCCGGCGGGTTTTCGGTGCGGGCGTCCAGCGGTGCGGACGGCGCGGAAGAGGGCAGCGCCGGGGGTTTCGCCGGCGTTGTATATGGCGGGCGCATTCAGGATTCCAACGCCGTGAACTTTGCTTTTATTGTGGGCGAGGTGGCCGCGGGCGGCTATGCGGGCCAACTGCTGCCCGGCGACGCGGCCAAGGTGCTGAACGGCAGCGACAGCGGCGGGCTGGATGACCTGCTGAGGCCTGTGCTGAATACGGATGGAACTATGGCCAGCCTGATGAGCAGCTTTAAGACCACGGTGTATAACAGCTCTACCAGGGCTGTGCCCTGCGGCGGGGTGGTGCGGGCAGACGCCCCCTCGGACGATGACACGCAACGCGGCATGGCGGGCGGCTATGTCGGGCTCAACAGGGGCGCGCGAATATCGGGCCTGAACACCGACCCCTGGAAGGAAGAAAACACGCAAGGCGGAGACAGCAAAGACCATTACAACGGCGATACCAGCGTGTGTATGGCGCTACGCATTGCCTCGGTGTACGGATATGAATATGCCGGGGGCTACACGGGCCTGATGGAATGCGCCGACATGGCGAACGCGGGCAGCGCGGACGTGCTGGGCGGGCTTATCAGTGTGAACAACCTGCTGGGCGCGCTGGGTGTGGTGTACCCCTCACAGGAGAATACGGCTGTGTACGGCCCGCTGGCAAACCTGGACGACGCGACCTGGAACGCCTGGGTGGCGGCCGTGGGGCAGTACGGCGGCTACGGCGCCGAGCTGGCCAAAAAATTGCTGGATGCCAACGGAACAGCCCTTCCAAACCAATCGCAGAGCTACACCTACGGCTACGAGGTAATGGCCGGACGCGACACGCCCGAGTTTATGCTTACCACCGGCGGCGGCGACGCCGGCGGCTACGTGGGGCTGATGAACAGCGGCGTGCTGACCAACAGCATGGCCTACAGCGTAAAACAGGTAAGCGCCATGCGCGGCGCCGGGGGTTTTGCCGGGCGCGTGATGACTGGCGGGCTTACGAATCTTGGTGGCGCGAGCATTTTGGGCCTTAACCTTGACCTTGGCAATTTAGCGAGTGTGGCGCAGGCATTTGTGCCGATAATCAATCATTCCTCGGTGTATGGCTACCAATCCGGCCTTACGGTTACGGCAAGCGGCCCGGAGGACGCGGGCTGCGGCTATGCGGGCGGCTTTGTGGGCGGCGCATACGGCGCCCAAATTCAAACGCAGGGCGGCAAATATCCGCTGCCGGGCAATTGGCCGGATATCGCGAACTGCCCCGCGCCCGCGGCGGCCTGCGATGCGCATATGCTGCGGCGCGTGAGCGGCACTGAAGCTGCCGGCGGCTACGCGGGCCTTGTGGCGGCGGCCTCGGTAACCGGTGCCGACACCGATGTGGCCTCCGGGCTGCTGCAGGGCGTGCTCGATACTGTCATCGGCAGCCCCGAAGACCTGCTGAATGTGCTGGAAGTAACACGCGCCGCCATCGGCGCGGCGAACGTAACTGCCGCCGACCCCGAATGGGGCTTTGTGGTGGGCGGCGTGGGGGCACAGCCGCCTCCCAATGTGGCCGGGGGCTTCGCGGGCTCGCTGGAGGCGGCCGTGGTGGGCAGCGAGGGCGGCAGCCCCGCCGACACGCAGGTGCGCGTGAGCGGCCTGCGCAGCGTGAACGGCGGCCTGTATGCCGGGGGCTTTTTCGGCCTGGCCGATGTGGGCAGCGCGGCGCAGGTGGGCAGTGAAGACCCCGAGGATGACGACACCACCCTTCTTGGCGGGCTTGCCGGCCTGGGCGACGTAAACGCTGTGGACGTCTTTCGCACCACCATCAACCGCGCGGCGGTAACCGGGGTTTCGGAGGGCATTACCGTAAGGGCAAACAGCAGCGTGAGCGACAGCACGCTGGGCGATGAGCGCAAGGCCGGGTGCGCCGGCGGCTTTGGCGGCGCTATGATGAACGGCGTTATTAAGGACAGCAGCGTAAGCAATGTGGCCACCGTGCAGGGCCTGAATTACACAGGCGGCTTTGTGGGCCATTTGGGCAAGAGCGGCGCGGCGGACGTGGACAACGTGGGGATATTGCAAGGCCTGGTAGGTGGGCAGGTGGGCGTGCTGGATATCTTCGGCGCAACGCTTGAAAACTGCAGCGTAGCGGGCTTTGGCATGGGCATGGTGGTGCGCGCCGCCGGCGGTGAGGAGCCCGTAGCGGGCGGCTTTGTGGGCTACAACGACCTTGCGCGGATAAGCGGCAGCAGCGTGACCGGGCTGAAAAAAGTGGAGAGTGAAGAGATTGCCGGCGGCTTTGTGGGCAAGATGGACCGAAGCTCCGGCGCTGACGTACAACTAAATTCTGTGGTTTTGGAGTTTCTTCTTGGAAACGTCGTCAGCCCGCTGGTAAAGTTTCTGTATGTGCCCGAGGCGGAAAGGCTTAATGTCCCCAGCCTCGCTCTTGGCCCCTTGGGAGAGGTGAGCATCCTCTCGGAGGGCGACACGGCCCATGTGAACCTGCTGGGGCTGGACATTGGTGTGGCGCTGGTGAAGGATTCGCCCGACGCCGAAACGGGCGTGGCCGTTATCAACATCGGAGACTCCACCATCCGCCTGAACTGCGACAACAATGGGCTAACCGATGATACGCCTAATGTGGACTTACAGCTCCTGAAGATCAACCGGGCCAAAATACAGGATTCCTCCGTGGCCGGTATTGCCACGGGCTACGATGTGTTCGGCGGCGGTTCGGGGCAGGACGCGGCCGCAACGTCGGACGTGGGCGCAAGCGGCGGCTTTGCGGGGCTGAACCAGGAGGGCCTACTGAGCGGAAACCAGGTTATCTATTGCGACGTGGTGCGCGGCACGAGCGGCGAAGTAGGCCCCTTTACGGGCGTTTACAGCTCGGGGTCGGTTTACGATGTGAACGCGCAGGTGAGCATGGAGGGCGAGGGCAACACCTACGCCGTATACCGCGAAGTGGACCCCGCCCCGCTTGCCGCGCATAAAACCGCGGGCGGGGAGGCGCAAATCAGCGCGGCGACGGCCGACAGCCCGGCTGCGCGCTACCAGTATACGCGCTTTGACGTGGCGCACATGGACGTGATAAAGCAGTTTGCCGATTTGGACGGCGCCGTGATGCGGTACGGCGACGCGGACGATCAGCCGCTTGAGGCTTACGCGGGCGCAGACATGGCCTTGCTGATGCTGAACGCCAACGCGCCGGACAACCCCGCCGCACAGATACCAGAGCCCGGCGAGATAGCAGACCCCTGCTACGAGATGGTGAATTATACCATTCAAAAGCTTTGGATGGATTGGAACAGCCCCGACGGCACGCGCCCGGACACAATCCAAATCAGGATACTGCAAACCATGGTGAGCGCGGACGGCGAACCGCTGGAGGGTGAGCCGGTGCTGCTGGAATTGGACGCGGGCGCAATGGGCTATTCCGTGGCCATGAGCGCGACGGAACACCAAACGGCCGACAGCGCGGCGATTTGGCGCCGGGTTGTTGAATTGCCCGTTGTGCTTACCGAAGGCGAGGGCGGCGAGCCCGTTGTGTATTACCACTACACCTTCGAGGAGGTGCCCGTTGAGCACTATGCCGCGCGGGTGGAGGTGAACACGGCGCTGAACGAGGTGAGCATAGTGAACAGCTACCTGCCGATGCTGCCGGCCAGCGGCGGCGTGGGAGATTTGTGGTATGTGGCGGGCGGCTCGGGCCTTCTGCTGCTGGCCATGGCTCTGCAAAAGCGCCGCGGCGCGCGCCGCAAAGTATCATACACGGGTTATTCAAAATACATGCAATATAGAAAGGGTGGGAAAAAATGAAAACGAGAAGGAGAGGTTTGGCGGCGGTGCTGGCGCTGGCGGCGGCCCTGTGCCTAAGCGTGCCGGTGCTGGCATCAGCCGGCGATATTGAAAGCGGGACACTGTCGGTGGTGGGCGACCAGCTGACAGGCAAAAAGGTGGTGGCAGTGCGCATGTTCACCGCCGATGTAGACAACGGCGACGATGGCGACGCAACCTTGATTGACGAAGACGACACGGTGGGCTATACGCTGGAATCCGGGTGGCTTCCCTTTTTCAGGGACAAGGATTTGTGCGGCGAGGATTTGACGACGGTGTCTGGCGCGCAGTTTGCAAACCCTGCTAGCCCTACAGACGCGGAAATACGAAACGCCGCCCGGATGTATATTGAAAAGCTGACGAACAACGCAGCCAACGTGGGCTCGCTGGCCGCCTTTGCCAACCGGGCATACGACTACGCGGTAAGTATTATCGGCAGCCCGGGCACTCTGGCGGCAGGCACGGAACATCCGGCGCAAGGCCTGAACGACCTGTATTACAAGACATCGGCGGCGGCGCAGCCGGTATCCAACACTGGGGAGTATACCAACACCACCGCCAGGGGCACGGCCGTTATTGAGAACTTGGTTACCGGCTACTACCTGGTTTTCCCCGACATGGGCTCTACAGGCCTGAGCAGCCGGGGAACCGACGCGATGCTGGTGAACGTGCCCACCGCGTTCGCAACCGACCTGGTGCTGAAAAGCGCCTACCCCACCGTGAGCAAGACGGTGGACGCGGCGGGAACGGGCTACACGGAAAATGACGACGCGCGGGTGGGCGACACCGTCACCTTTAAGCTGGAGGCCAAGGTGCCCGATATGTCGGATTACACCAGCGGCGTCTACCAGTTCAAATTGGTGGATACCCTGAGCGCCGGGCTGACGCTTGACCAAACCTCGATAGTGGTATTGGTCAAAGAGACGCCGGGCGATGACGGAGACTACATGGTCACCGTCGCGCAGGACATGGCAACCCCGCCGAACACGACCCTGACGATTGCCTTTAGCGACCTGAAGACCACAGCCACGAAGGCTTCGGCTTTAGTGGGCGACCCCATTGAGGTGACCTACGATGCCGTGGTAAACACCAATGCCCTTTCGGGGGATGGCGACCCAGCCGACCCGTTCGGCGTTGCGGGCAACAGCGTCAAAATCGTTTACAGCACCTCGCCGGACGGCACCCAAACCGGGGAATCGATACCGGACGAGAGCAAGGTGTACAACTACGACACTGTGCTGGACGTGTTTGACAGGGATGTCACAAGCGACAAACTGCCCGGCGGGTATCATCTTGAGGACGGCAGCGGCAACCCCATCCCGCTGATAAAGATTTCCGATGACGTTTACCGCGTTGCCACGGCGAAAGAGATTTACGATGGTGACCTAAACATAACCACCACCATTACAACCCCGGAGAGCACCAGCGCCACCCCCCTTGGCCCCACCATCAAGGGCCTGGAGCTGGGCGATTACACCCTGGTGGAGGAAACGGCGCCCGACGGCTACAACCCGGTGGGCGAAGTAAACATCAATATCGCGCTGGACGGGAGTGACAACGAAACCCCCGTGTATACCGTGGAGGGCGTTCCGAATGCCCTTGGGGACAACGTCATCAAGGTTCCGTACAGCAAGGGGAACGTGCTGCCCGCCACCGGCGGCGCCGGCACTATCGTCATGACGGTTTTGGGCGCTGCCGTGGTTATTGGCGGCGTGTATCTTGGCTCTAAAAACAGAGGGAAGAAAAAAGAAAAACCATGAACAGACGTGATTGGCTGCGCAAAATAGTGCGTGTGCTTGTGATTGTAGTGGGCCTGGGCATTTTGATATACCCCTCGCTCAGCCAATACCTGTCGCACGAGAACAGCAGCCGTGCCGTGGCGTCCTACAACAGCTCTGTTGCCGACATGCGCCGCGAGCGCCGCGAGGCCATGCTGGCCGCCGCGGAGGATTACAACCGGCTGCTTACCTCTGCCGAGCCGCTTCTGGCCGATGGGGGCAGCTTTGACGCGTCTGCCTATTGGGGCGCGCTGGACGTGGACGGCAACGGCATGATGGGAAGCGTGCGCATTCCGCGCCTTTCGACCGAGCTGCCCATTTACCACGGCACCAGCGAGGCGGTTCCCGTTGGGGGCGAGGGCACACACGCGGTGCTTTCCGGGCATCGCGGCCTGCCCACCGCCAGCCTGCTTACCGACCTTGGCCGCATGGAGGCGGGCGATGCGTTCTACATAAAGGTGCTAAACCAGACGCTGGCCTATGAGGTAGACCAAATTGTGACGGTGGAACCGCATGAGGTGGAAGAACTGGCCATTGCGCCGGGGCGGGATTATGTGACGCTGGTGACCTGCACGCCCTATGGCATCAATTCCCACCGGCTGCTGGTGCGCGGACACCGCGTGCCCTATACCGAGGCCACAGAGGCCGTGGCGCTTTCGCAGCAGCAAAGCCAGCCGCAGAACCCCTGGTTTCAAAGCCTTCCCATACAATACCGCCATATGCTAATAGGCGTCGCCGTTGTAGCCGTTTTGCTGCTGCTGCGGGGGTTTGTGCTGCTGCTGGTGCGCTGGCGCGCCCGCAAAGCACTAGAGGCCAGGGTGCGCAGCAAGCTGCGTGTATACAAGGCTGCCGTGCCCATTTCCCATGCGAAAAAGCAGGGCTTTGAAAAGAAAAGCGTTTACCGCGGGAAGAAACGGGTCTATCGCGTCGGCACGCTTCTGCTTGCGGCAGCCCTGCTCTTTGGCCTGCCCACGGCGGCCCGTGCCGCCGTGCCGTCCAGCCCCGGCGAGGGCGAGGCAACCGGTGAATTGAACATCGTGTGCATCATCGACGACGCGGGCGAAACCATCCCGCTGGCGGGAGACACCTACCAGGCCTTTCATGTTGCCGACGCGAGTGTTGTTGAGGGCGCCGACTGGAAGTATATCCGGTACGAAACCTGCGAAACCCTTGGGGCATATACGTGCGACTGGGTGAACATGACCGATGCCGAGCTGAGCGCAAAGGCCCAGGAACTGGCGCAAGTGATGAAAACTCATCCCGGCGAGTGCTCTGGTACGGAGATAACAGACCAAGACGGCAGGGCAACCTTTTCAGATTTGCCGCTCGGCCTGTACCTTGTTGTGCGCACGCAAGTTGCGCCGGATAACGGCCCTTACGAGATGGACCCGTTTTTGGCGGGCGCGCAATGGGTGGAGGAGGACGTGGTGACGCCGTCGATAACAGCAGTGCCCAAGTTTGCCATGACCATGCGGTGGGATGAAGAGGATGATTTGCCTGAACCGCCCATAATCACTCCGGGGCGGCCAGCGCCCGCGCCAGGCGGGCAAACGCTGCCCCAAACCGGGCAGCTGAAGTGGCCGGTGCCTGTGTTGTTGGCGGTAAGTTTTGTTTTCTTCGCGGCCGGGGCGGTGCTGCAGCGCGCGCAGAGGAGACGGCGGCATGAAAATTAAAGCGGGGAGCATTTGCATTACCGCCGGAACGGTGCTGGCGTTTGCGGCGCTGCTTTTGAACCTGCACAACCATTTGCAAGCCGAAAACGCCGGCCGCACGGCCGCGGCCGCGCTAAAAGCGCTGGCAAAGGTACAGAGCGCGGCCGTATTGGAAGCCCCGGATAATGAGGGCACGGGGAAAACCATGCCCGCTGTCCGGGTAGGGGAACACGAGTATATCGGCTGCCTCTCCATCCCGGCGCTGGAGATAGATTTGCCTGTTTTGGCGCAGTGGAGCGATGCGCTGTTGGAACTTACCGCGTGCCGCTATAACGGCGGCATTGAAACAGGCGACCTGGTGGTGGCGGCGCACAACTACAGGGGCTTTTTCGGAGAATTATACAGGCTTGCCCCGGGGGACGAGGTCTTGATGGTCACAATGGACGGCGCTGTGCTGCGCTACGAAGTGGCAAAGGTGGAAAACCTGTCCGCCACCTCGGTGGCGGAGATGCTGGCGGCAAAGGACAGCGACCTCACCCTGTTTACCTGCACCTACGGCGGCGAGGCCCGGGTAACGGTGCGTTGCAAGCTTGATGGGTCGCCGATTGATTAGTTGGTGGAGCAGGCGCGCGAAAAGAGCGCTTTGCTGCTTATTCCCCGCGCATATCCGTATACCCTTCCACACTGCAACCTCTCGCTTTTTCAGTTTGTTATCATTTGCATGCGTTTCGGGCCTTTTATGGCCAATATTGAGTGAAGACAAAGAAATACCGCTACACAAAATGCATTGTGTAGCGGCATTTTTGGTGGGAGAAGGTATTTCATGTTTAGGATTGCATAATAAACACGTCATATCGTTGAATACTAACACCCTTGGCTCTCCCGAAAGCCAAAGGCGTTTTTGTTTTCGCGTTTTTCGCTGGTTTTATAGATATTTCTCATATTCGCGTTTTCCATTAAACAGCTGCGCTAAAGGGACATGGGGCGGCAATACCAAGGACACCCGTTTGTTTATCAATGCTGTTTTTTGGATTCTGCGCCCCGGTTTTTCCCAGCCAGCATTTCAGGCGAGTCATCAAGAATGTAGGTGGTGAGCGTAATCATACGCAAGACCAGTTTGCACATATATCACCAATGGCAAGAATTTGTGGCAAAAATCAACCGCCCTGTGCGCGCTCTATCGGCTGCTCGCTCTCACGGTATTTTTGCGGTGTCGTCCCCATTATTTCTTTAAACGCCGCCCCAAAATGGCTTTGCGATTGAAAGCACAGGTAATTTGCAATATTGCTGATGCTCTCGTTTGAGTATTTTAGCATGTTCGCCGCCGTCTCTATGCGCTTTTTTCGGGCATAGCGCATCACGCTCATGCCTACCTCCGCGTTAAATTTTTTCGATAAATACACCTTACTTACTTTCAGTTCGCTGGCGATGTCGGTCAGTTCATAGGGCTTGTTCAGGTGGGTTCCAATAAAGTTTTTTGCCTTTTCCACGTAGGAAACCTTGCTGCGGCGCTCCTTGGCTTTTTTCACCTGCCGCGCGTATTCATTGCGCATTTCAACATGCAGAGCCAGCATTTTGTCCACGGTTTTGCATTTTTCCAGCCGCTGCAAGTAAAGGTCGCTGTAAGCATAGCTTTTTGCGGGTTCCAGCCCGCCCTCTATGGCGGCGCGCGCTGCCAGCGCTATTCCGGTACACAGCATGTATTCAAATTGCTTTATCGGGGCGCTGGCCATTTTCCCCACATTCGTGGCCTGGGCCGACACACTGCCTGCGCCCTCTTGGTTATAGGTCCAGGCATCCACTATTCCCTCACGGATGTTCCTGAAATAGTTTCGCTCATTCGCATAACTCATGCGCACAATTTCTTCATCGCTGCTTTTCATGGTATATTCGTCCAGTTTTACTTCGCTATCCGCCAGCTGGCCGTGGCCGGTATCCCCTGCGTAAACTTCGCTTTCGTTCAGCATTTCACCCGTTCTGGCCGTGTACAGCAGGGCCATTAATGAACTCAACTCTGCCAAGGACTTTGAGGTCAGGTTCATATTCTCGAACGACAGTTTATGCTTTTGCGCGTAACGCCGCAGGAAAGAACTGTCTGCCGCGCGCAAAAGCACAGGCCCCGCCACCACAAGCGAATCACTCACATCGCGCAGTACGCCAAAACCTACAACATCACTCTCGAATACCAGGAAAGGCTTTGGCGTTGCCATGGCCTTTTTTGCCGTGTAAGCAAGCAATTCAGCGTCAATCCATTCGCTTTCATTGCCGCTGCTGCTGGTGTACAGCGTGATGCCGCTGGCTGCGTTCAGTACACGCATGGGAATGGCGGTGAGCCGGTGGCAGCATTCCAAATAAAAGATAAGCTTGTCCATCATCAATCCTCAAAGAATATTCGTACTCTTCGCTATTTTCCAACATTTTATCTATTGTACCAAAACAAGTTTCCGATTGCTACAAAAAGTTTACTTTTGGGATATACAGCCAGCGACGGAACTGACATAATAAGCGCAATCTGCTACGGCGAGCAGTTTATACTGCTTCGCGGCAAGAATATTGTATTTATTACCGTGAAGTAGTATCACCCAGGCGAAGAGGGAGGAAACCTGCATGACGAGAAAAAAAGTGGCGAACACGCTGGCGAAAAAAACAAGCTGGAAACGGGATTTCATGATGAACAAGCAGAATTACCTGCTGTTTTTACCTATTGCCATCTTTTTTTTCATTTTCAGTTACCTGCCCATGTTTGGTATTACCATGGCTTTTCAAGATTTTAAGGCCACAAAGGGCTTCTTTGGCAGCGAATTTGTGGGCTTTCAAAACTTCATTGACTTTTTTTCAAACAAGGCCTTTGGCACTATTTTGCGCAATACGCTTATGATAAGCCTTTTGAGCATCGGCATTGCTTTCCCGCTCAGCATCATTTTTGCCTTGCTGCTTTCCGAACTTAAAATTGCCCTGTTCAAGCGTACTGTGCAAACCATCAGCTATCTGCCCTATTTTATCTCGGCGGTTGTCATTTGCGGCTTGGTTATCGATTTTGTCTCTTCCAACGGTGTTGTTACCACTGCCCTCAACGTCCTTTTCGGCTTCCCAAAAGCAAACCTGCTGCAAGACCCAAAGTATTTTTGGTGGGTGAACCTTGCGGCTGAAATATGGCAGGGCCTGGGTTACGGTTCCATCATCTTTATTGCCGCAATGTCGAACATAAGCCCCGAACAGCACGAGGCCGCCGCCATTGACGGAGCAAACCGGCTTCGCCGCGTGTGGCATGTAACCTTGCCCGCGCTTGTTCCCTCCGTTATGACCATGCTTATTTTGCGCATCGGTATGGTGATGACCGTGGGCGCGGACAAGATATTGCTTTTGTACAACCCCAGCATTTACGAAACGGCGGACGTTATCTCCTCCCACGTAGCGCGCATGGGCGTGGAACAGATGCAGTATGGTTATTCGGCGGCGGTAGGCTTGTTCAACTCCGTTGTTGGCACACTGCTTTTGGTGGGCTCAAACGCGCTTAGCCGCAAAGCTACCGAAACGTCTATTTATTAGTTGGTGTCGACACCATCTAAAATGGGGTGAGGAAATGATAGAGAAAACCACAAAATCGCGCGTTGCATTTAATATTTTCAACTACGGATTCATGATTATATTCGCCATAATCTGTGTTGCCCCCGTTTGGCACGTTGTGATGGCCTCTATCAGCGACCCGCGCATGCTGATGCAAAGCTCTGGCATACGCTGGCTGCCGGTGGGCAAGCCCACCTTTGCGGGCTACGCGGCGGTGTTTAATAACGATTCTATCTTGCGCGCCTACCTGAACACGCTTTTCTATGTTTTTACAACAACAGTGTTTGGCGCCGCATTAACGGCCATTGCGGGCTTTGTGCTTTCCCGCCCCAACATGAAGCTGAAAACTACCATGACGCTTTATGTGGTGTTTACCATGATGTTCAGCGGCGGGCTTATCCCCTCGTACATGGTAAACCGATCGCTGGGCCTTGTAAACAACCCGCTGGGCGTTATCCTGCCCGGGCTTATCAACGCTTTTTATATCATCATCATGAAAAACGCATTTGAGCAACTGTCCCCCAGTTTTGAGGAGTCGGCCAAGCTGGACGGCGCAGGGTCTTTCACCACTTTTTTGCACATCCTGCTGCCGTTGGTTAAGGCCACGGTTGTGGTTATTATCATGTTCACCATCGTTATGCAGTGGAATTCCTGGTTTCAGGCCTCCATCTATTTGCCGCGGGAACGCGACTGGTGGCCGCTGCAACTGATAATGCGCGAGATACTGGTGCAAAACGACATAACAAAGGTGGTTACAGCGGGCGATGCTCTAAGCCGGGCCGACATGGTGGGCAACCTTGTAAAATATTGCGTAACTGTGGCGGGTACTTTGCCCATCCTTTGCATTTATCCTTTTGCCCAGAAATATTTTGTTAAGGGCGTCACTCTTGGCGGCGTCAAGGGTTAAGATAGTAAAACCAATGCAACAAAAAACAGGAGGAAAAACATGAAAAAAACACTGGCTATCGTTATTGCCGTTCTTGTGCTTGCCGGTTTGCTGGCAGCCTGCGGCAGCACTTCGTCTTCGGCAGAGCCCGCGGCAAGCGGCGGCGGGGCGTCTGCGTCTGCGCCTGCGGCCGCCGGCGAGGTAGACTTTACCGAAAATGAGACCTTTACCATCTTTCAAAAGCAGGATAATGGGCAGTTTTACTCCAATTTCAGCGATGCCCCGGCTATGGCCTTTTTGCAGGAAAAATTTAACACAACGCTTGAATTTGTGCACCCCCCCGCGGGTTCTGAACTGGACAATTTCTCGCTGATGCTTGGCACGGAAGAATACACCGATTTGATGAGCCTGGATTATCTGACAAGCCCCCTTGGCGAACTGCATACCGACGGCGCCATTCTAGACATTGTGGAATATCTGGACTACATGCCAAACCTGAAAGCCTTGCTGGAAAACAACCCCGGCTTTGCCAAAAATATGTACGATGACAGCGGGCATATATTGAGCCTGAAGATGTTCTATACCGAGCCCGAGCAAATTTGGGGCGGCCTACGATGACCGGCGGAAACATCGAATTTCCCAGCGGTGAAGACATTCCCACCACCATTGAAGACTGGGAATACATGCTGCCCATCTTCAAACAATACTTTGAAGAATCGGGTATGCAAAACTACGCGCCGTTTATTATTCCCTACAACGGCATGTTTATCTACAGCGATCTTTTGAACGGTTTTGGCGCCAGCAACACCTACTACCTTGAAGACGATGTAGTGAAGTATGGCCCATTGCAAGACGGCTTCTATAACTATATAAGCAAATTGCGCGATTGGTACGCCAAGGGCTATATTTACACCGACTTTGCCAGCCGCATTAACGACCCCGCGTTCTTCCCCAACACAGAGCTTACCTACAGCGGCGCAACCGGCATTTGGTATGGTTTGCAATCTTCTTTGGGCGACGCTATGTCCATGCCGGAATACGACATGTATTTTGACGTACAACCGATGCTAAACCCGCTGGATACGGAACACGGCATTACCGAAGCCGCCCCCTTTGCCCGCACTTCTGTAGACAATATCCCCGCGCGTGGATTCGCTGTGGCAACTACCTGCGCAAACATACCAAAACTTCTTACCATCATTGACTACATGTACTCGGAAGAAGCGGGCATGCTGCTGTACGGCATTACCAAGGAACAAGGCGCAGACACAAACGAAGTGATGATTGCAGCTGGCTTGCAAGACGGCAACTATTGGTTTAACGATGACGGGTCTTTTGAGTTTAACCCCCTATTAAGCATTGCAGGCGGCACACTGGCGCACGACGAATTTGTGAATACGCGTTTTATGTTCTACCGCGAACAAAAATATTGGAACGAATCTTCTACCGATATTATGAAGTACGCCGACGAGATTTGGGGCGCTTACCCCGACGCAGCACAGAAAATGTTACCCGTGTCGCTGGATTTGGCCGAGGACGCCGCAGCGTTTAGCGCCAACAGCACCGCAATGAACGACTTTATGTACACCGAAATTGTGAATTTTATTATGGGTACAAGCGAACTGAACGAAGAAAGCTGGGAAGCGTTTAAGGCCAGCTTAATTGAAAGCGGCGCCGAAGACAACATTGCCTATCAGCAGGCCGCGTACCAACGGTATCTTGCACGTTAGGCTATATTACTCGGGGGGCTGTCATCAGCCCCCCGTTTTACAAAAGTGGTTAAGCCATGAAAAAAGTTTTTGTGGATTTAGAGCAAGGCCGGTTAGTGGAACTGTTTGTAGCGGCGCTGCAAACGCTGGATGGCAGTTTTAAGCTGGTTGCGGGGCATACCGTGCTGGACGCCACATCCCTGATGGGTATATACTGCCTGAACCTCTCAGAGCCCATCTTATTGGAAATGGAAGAAGACAGCCCAAAAGCCATGGAACGCTTACGGCCATTTATTGTTGCGTGATGTTTTGCTACTGTTCGGTGGCGGAGTAATACAACAAGCGAAAGAAGGTTACCAATGAACGTTATCCCTATGCCAAACGGCAAATATAAGATGGAGGCAGGCAGTTTTTCTTTTGCGGGCGGCACTATCAAGATTGATTTAGGCGGCTTTGCCGAAGAAAGCGTTGGCGTTTTTCTTGCCCGCACGGGGCTTGCCGCCGCGTATACAGGCGGCACAGCGCAGCAGGCAGGCGCAGCAATTGACATTGCTATTGCGCGCGAAAGCGACTATGCGGAAGAGGAATATGCGCTATGCGTGGCCACCAATGGCATACAAATGAAAGCGGGTGGCGCGCGCGGCGTTATTTACGCGCTTGCAACCGTGTACCAGTTGATGGATGGCGGCATAAACGTGCCTTGCTGCGAAATTCACGACAAGCCCCGCCTTGCCTACCGGGGGCTTTCGCTGGATTGCGTGCGGCATTTCTTCCCCGCAGCAGAAGTGAAGCGCATTATCGAGCAAATATCGCTGGTAAAAATGAACGTGCTGCACTGGCATTTAACAGACGACCAGGCCTGGCGCATTGAGAGCAAGCGCTGCCCCAAGCTGCACCAGCAGTTTGGCGAGGAATATTTTACACAGGAAGACGTGAAGGATATTGTTGCCTATGCCGCTGCGCGCGGCGTTGACGTGATACCCGAAATTGAAATGCCCGGCCACGCATCGGCCTTGCTCAGTGTGTACCCGCAATACAGCTGCTCCGGCAAGCAGGTGCAGCCCGCCACCTGCGGCGGCATTTATCCGGTTATTCTGTGCGCTGGCGAAGAAAGCGTCTACGATTTTATCCGCGATTTACTGGACGAATTATGCCCGCTGTTCCCCGCGCAGCGCTTCCACATTGGCGGCGATGAAGCCCCTAAAAAAGAGTGGAAGAAATGCCCGCGCTGCCAGCAAAAAATGAAAGACGAGGGCCTTGCCAGCGAAGCCGATTTGCAGGGCTATTTTTCAAACCGCGTGATAGAGATGTTGCGCGCCCATGGCAAAAGCGCGATATGCTTTAACGAATCGCTTGAAGCGAAAGATTTTGACAAAGACACGCTCATCCAGTACTGGACGCCGAACGGTGAGCGGGAACTGCTGGACTTTGCGCAAAACGGCGGCAAATTCCTGTTCTGCGACATGTACAGCTGGTATTTGGATTACCCCCACAGCATGACCTCGCTGCGCCGCATGTATAGTGAAGCGCAGGTGATAGGCGGCGTGGATTTTACGCATAGCCCCGCCATGTATGGCATAGAAACCCTGATGTGGACGGAACACAACAAGGATATAAAGAGCTTGGAGGAGCATTTGTTCCCGCGCGTTTACGCCGCGGCAGAAGTGATGTGGAGCGACCCCGACACACGAAATTACGATGATTTTGAGCGAAGATTGCACCTGTTTATGGCACTGCACCACCCTGCGGAAATGACCATGACACCGGAAGACTGGTGGAACCCCACAGGCGAAGCGCGCCGCAACGAGGCGCTGGCGTTCATGAGCGGTATTACCGCCGCAATGACGCCGGAAGTGCGCGCGGAAACAATGGAACAGGCCTCGGTGGGCAATATCGACCGCGAAAAAATGGTAAAACGAATGACAAGCACTTTTTTCCAGCCGGATGACATGCCCTTTTTGATGCAGCGCGTGACGGGCGGGCAGTAAGACTAAAACCACATACTCGGAGGAGAAACCAGTGATTAAGCAAAACTTCATGTCTGGCTGGCTTTACAGTAACAAAAACGGCGAAAAACGCGCCGTTACCCTGCCGCACGACGCAATGATAGAAGAAACCCGCGTGCCGGACTGTTTAACCGGTACGGGCAACGCCTTTTTCCCCGGCGGCGTTTACACCTATGAGAAAGAGTTTGACGCGCCCGAAAACTGGGCGGGGCAAAGCGCGGTTTTAGAATTTGAGGCCGTGTACCGCAACGCAAAAGTATATGTGAACGGCGTGGAAGCGGGCGGCAAGCCCTACGGCTATATTCCCTTTTTTGTGGACATGACGCCACACCTGATAATGGGCGCAAAGAACACCGTGCGCGTGGTGGCCGACAATAGCAAAACGCCAAACAGCCGCTGGTACAGCGGCGGCGGCATATATCGCCCTGTATGGCTGCATCTTGGCGGCGCATGCCGCATTTTGCCGCAGGGTTTGCGCGTTACAACGCTGTCCTATGCGCCGGCGCAAATAATGGTGGAGGTAAAACACACCGGCGGCGAAGCGCGTGTTGAAATTCTGGACGCCGAGGGTAGAATGGTTGCCAGCGGCAAAGGCGACAGCATTACGCTGAAAATTCCCGGCGCAAAACTGTGGGGCGACGAAAGCCCGTACCTGTACACCTGCCGTGCTATACTGGAAAGGGACGGTCAGATATTCGACGAATTGGCGGAACATTTTGGTGTTCGCAAAGTGGAGTGGAGCACAAAGGGGCTTTTTGTGAACGGCAAAGAGACCTTGCTGCGCGGTGGCTGCGTGCACCACGACAATGGCATATTGGGCGCGCGCAGTTACCCCGAAGCCGAAGAGCGCCGCGTGCGCATATTGAAAAAAGCGGGATACAACGCCATTCGCGCCGCGCATAATCCGCTTTCCCAGTCCATGATAGAAGCCTGCGACAGGCTGGGCATGTATGTGATGGACGAAACCTGGGACATGTGGTACAGAGGCAAAAACCCCGAAGATTATGCCAAAGATTTCCGGGACAATTGGGAATACGACACAGAAGCGCTGGTAAGCCGCGACTACAACCACCCCAGTGTTATCTTGTATTCCATTGGCAACGAAGTATCGGAGCCCGGCAGCGAAGAGGGCCTTGCCATGGAGCGCAAGATTATTGACCGCATGCATCTTTTAGACGACACCCGCCCGCTTACCTGTGGCATAAACCTTAGCATATTATACGGCGCAACAAAAGGGATAATGCTGGCGGAGGGCGCGGAGAGCGGCGGCTATCAAATTCCCGTTGTAACCGACAGCACTTCTTATAACGAGATGGTGAGCGGCTTTAAAGAAAAAATGCTTTCGGTGGAAATACCGGAACTGGACGAAGTTACCAGCCCCAGCCTGGACATGCTGGACATTGCGGGTTACAACTATGCCTCGCCCCGTTATGCTGCCGACGCAAAAGCACATCCTGACCGCGTGATTGTGGGCAGCGAAACCTACAACATCGACATTGGCAAAAACTGGGATTTGGTGGAAAAGCTGCCCTATGTGGTGGGCGATTTCATGTGGACATCCTGGGATTACATTGGCGAAGTGGGTATAGGCACCTGGGCCTACGAACCGGACGGCGTGGGCTTCCACAAGCCCTACCCCTGGCTGCTGGCCGACACCGGAGCCATTGACATTTTGGGCAACCCGGGCGGCGAAGCGGGCTACGCCGCCGTGGTGTGGGGGCAAAGAAAAGAGCCTTATATCGGTGTGCAGCCCGTGAACCATCCGGGCGTTATCCCTGCCAAAAGCATGTGGCGGGGCAGCAATGCCATGGCCACTTGGGCATGGTGCGGCTGCGAGGGCAACGAAGCTGTGGTGGAAGTGTACGTAAGAGCCGCCGAAGCAGAACTGATTTTGAACGGTGAAAGCCTGGGCAAAAAAGCGCTGGAAAGCTATAAAACAGAGTTTACCACGCAGTACTGGCCGGGCGAACTGGTAGCCGTTGCCTACGACGCCGCAGGCAAAGAAATATCCCGCAGCAGCTTGCAAACGCCAAAAGGCGAAGCCGCACTGCGGGTGACACCGGAAAAAACGCAAGCAAAGCCCGGCGAAGTGGTGTATGTGGATGTCTGCATCGGCTACGATAACGGCATGGCCGAAAGCAACAGGGATGCGGAAATAAGCGTTGCGGTAACAGGCGGCGAACTGCTGGCCTTTGGCAGCGCAAACCCACGCACAGAGGAAAGATTTGACAACGGCGTGTACAAAAGCTATTATGGCAGGGCACAGGCAGTTGTGCGCTGTGGCACGGGCGGCGTGCTTACAATAGAAGCAAAGGCCGAAGGCTTTGAAATGGCAAAAGCGGAGATTACAGTATAGGTATGAGCAGCAACATTATCATAAGAAAGTGCAACAGCGAAGACGCCGAAGCGGTGCGCGCTATTTGTGTGGAAACATCTTCCGGGATTTTGCAAAAGCCGGAAATGCGGCACTTTTTGCTAACAGCTTTTTGCAACCCCTATATTGCGCACGAAGCCGAAAACTGCTTTGTTGCCGAAGATGAAGCCACAGGCACGGTGGCGGGATATATTCTTTGTGCTGAAAAGACCGAAGACTTTGCGGAGATGTACCAGCGTGAATACGTGCAGAAAGAGACTGACAAGTATATAAAAAAGGCCTTGGCCGGCATACTGGATACAACGCTTGCCTACGCCAAAGAATACCCCGCGCACCTGCATATAGACCTTTCGCCCCAATACCAGCACCGGGGCGTTGGAACACAGCTTATGGACGCGCTTGTGCGGCACCTGCGGCATAAGGGTATTAAGGGCATGATGCTGTGTGTTGCCAGCAACAACGAAAAAGGCATCAGTTTTTACAATAAATACGGCTTTAGAATGCTGGAAAAGCGAGAACAAGAAGCTGTGATGGGGCTTATGCTTTGACAGAAGAAAATGATGTTAAAAGAATTGTGAACCATTGGAGGTATTGTCATGATTACAAAGTGCATACACCTGTATGATGGCAGAGAGGATGTTACGCTTACCACCTATGTTCTTGACGACTCGCCTGAAATGCTGGCCGGGAAAAACCGGGGCGCAGTCCTGATTTGCCCCGGTGGGGCTTACCTTTCATGTTCGGATCGCGAAGGTGAGCCGGTGGCGCTTGCTTTCAATGCGATGGGATACCATGCATTTGTTCTGCGGTACTCTGTTTATTCCGAGGGCAAGCCGTTTGTACCTAACTTTGGCCAGCCTTTGCCGGCGAAAGAGCATTGCCAGTTTCCAAAACCGTTTTTGGATATTGCCAACGCAATGAAATACATTAACGGCCATGCGGCAGAGTGGCACGTTGACAGCGAAAAAATTGCGTTATGCGGTTTTTCGGCTGGTGCTCATAATTGTGCCATGTACTCTGTATATTGGAACAAACCCATGGTGACAGACGCTGTAGATGCAAACTTGGCATCCCTGCGCCCCGCGGCATCCATTTTGGCCTATGCGCTTACCGACTATGTATTCATCGATTCCTACATGAAGACACTTGCGAATGATGACTATTCGGCACAAATGCTCCGGGGGCTTTCCGCTGTTGCGATGACCGCCTATTTTGGCTCAAGCAATCCGGACATGGACCTGCTGAAAAAGGCCAGCCCTGCGCTGCTGGTTGACACAGACACGCCACCCATTTTCATGTGGACAACCGGCGAGGATTCACTGGTCCCGGTTCAAAACTCCACACGGATGGCAAGTGCTTTGGCAGACAAAGGTGTTCCCTTCGAGCTTCATGTGTTTGAAAACGGCCCACACGGGCTTAGCCTGGCTACCCAGGCATCTTCAGGAAATATGACTGAGGTGGATACGGCTGCGGCCGAGTGGATTCCTCTTTGCCGCACTTGGCTGGAGAAGCGCTTTGCTATTAAGCTGCCCGCGCAACCGGCTTACATGGAAATGCTTGCCAGTCAAGAACTGTAAATCACTGCATTGCAGCTCACTCGGCAAAAGTTGAAAGGAGTTTTACAAATGAAGAAAATTATCTGCAATCCGCTAAATCTCGAATACAGGTATCAAATTAAGAAAAGCGGGAAGCTGCCTTCGATGGGCGAAAATGCACCGGATATTGGGCCGCCTGCAAAGGACAGCGTATTTCGTGAAGCCGCAGACCCCACAGTGGTTTTATACAAGGGGGTATACTATCTCTTTGCCTCGATGAGCGGAGGGTTCTGGTATTCTGATGACCTGTATGATTGGAAGTTCAAAGAAACACCCGAACTGCCTGCCTACGACTATGCACCGGATGTTCGGCAAATTGGGGATGCCATAGTTTTTTCCGCTTCAAAACGTGACGAACCCTGTACCTTCTTCCGTTGTGACGATTTGCTTAACAAGCCTTTCGAAGCGGTAAGCGTGGCGTTTCCCTTTTGGGATCCCGATATTTTTCAAGATGATGACGGAAGAACATACTTTTATTGGGGATGCTCGAATAGCGAACCTATTTACGGGCTTGAAGTTGACCCCGACACCTTAGCGCCGTTGGGCGACAAGGTGAGTTTGCTGGGCGAAAATGAGTCCGACCATGGATGGGAGCGCAGCGGCGAAAACAATGTTTTGGCAGATCCCGTTACACCGTTTGAGAAGATGATGCGCCAATATATCGGAACAAAGCCGTTTATCGAAGGTGCTTTCATGACAAAGCATCATGGTAAATACTACCTTCAGTACGCGGGCCCGGGAACAGAGTATAATGTGTATAGTGACGGCGTATACGTAGGAGATACACCGTTGGGCCCCTTTACCTACCAAAAGCATAATCCATTCTCATCAAAACCCGGCGGTTTCATCACCGCAGCAGGCCATGGCAGCACGTTTCAAGATAAGTATGGGAATTGGTGGCATATCGCAACCATGCGTATAAGCATGAACAACCACTTTGAACGCCGAATCGGTTTGTTCCCCTGCTTCTTCGATGAAGACGGTACGATGTACTGCAATCAGGATTATGCAGACTATCCCTTTGCCTTGCCACAGGGCAAGCAGAACAACAGCAGTTCGTTGGAACCCATATGGATGTTGTTGTCTTACGGCAAATCTGCAACAGCCTCATCCAGCCAACCGGGCCATGAACCCAACATGGCTACCGATGAGAATGTGCGTACATGGTGGTCAGCCGCTGGAATCGGGACGGATGAATGGTATCAAGTCGACCTTGGGGAGGCGAAGGAAGTCTGTGCAGTGCAGGTAAATTTCGCTGACCATGAGGGAATCGCGCCGGAAATGTCAACCGAAGATATGCACAGGGAGGAAATGGGTACGTCTTTCCGGCATATCGAAAGGCAAGTGCAAAGAACGGAATTTCTGCTGGAGCACTCAGCTGATGGGATTTCTTGGGCTGTGCTTACAGACCGCCGCAATGCCGGCATGGATTGCTGCCACGACTTTATTACGCTGGAAAAACCTGTTCAAGCAAGATACCTGCGTGTAAGCAATATCCAGCTGTTCCGTCCATAAGCGGCTTGCGCGTATTTGGCAAGGGGAATGGGCCAAAGCCGGGCAAAATCGAAGATGTGTCCGTAAATCGTGAAAAAGACTTGGACATCGTGCTGAACTGGCAGCCTGCAGAAGGTGCCGTTGGGTATAATGTGCGATACGGCATGGCCGCAGATAAGCTGTACTCCAGCTGGCAGCTGTATGGGAAATGTGAGCTGCGTCTTAGCATGGTGAATAAGCATACCAGCTACTATATCGCCATAGACAGCTTTAATGAAAATGGTGTGGCAGAAGGCCGCAAGGTTTTTGTGGAGTGAATGCAGCCGCTGGCCGGATAACCGATATCCGGCCAGTTTTTAAATGACTCCGGGGGAAATCACTCCAAATTGCATATAGCATTTCTTTGCTTTTGCCTGAATTGCAAAGGTGTTATCTTCTCAAGATGCTTGAACTGCTTTGAAAAGTAGGATATAGTTTGAAACCCAGTTCGCGTGGCTATTTCACTGACGGGCATATCCGTAGACAAAAGCATTCCTTTTGCTGATTTAATCCGCTCTTTAGTTATATACTCCGATATCGAGCATCCCTTCTCTTTGCGGAACAAGGATGCCAGGTAATCTGGATGCAGGTGAACTGCATTTCCTAATTGTGTACGGTTGAGATCACTGTTCAGGTTTTTTTGGATATAATCGATTAAGTCGGCAACTACCGATTGTGTTTGCCAGTGCATCGCGATAAGCTGCATAGCATTTTCTACCGTGTCTTTTGCCCATAAAACGAAATCGGGTATGGAAGTGAATACATCAGAGGTACTCTCCAGTTCCCTCTCAAGAAAAGGCTGATGAGCCGGAAGATGATAAAGCTCTAAAATGTTGTAGATTGTGTTAAGTATATGATGATATACGGTTTTCAGCAGATTGCGGTTAATAATCTCTCCGGGCCCGCCGGGTGTAAGATACCCTTCCACATCTTCCAGAATCAAGTCTGTATTGCCCATCATCAAAGCCTTTTGCCAACGCTCCTCCGACAAGGCAGGCAGTGTTTTTATGGTGTACTCTGCACCAAGTTTGAAAACGGTGCTTTGCATGGCATAATGTGCTCGTGAATTGTTGAGCAACTGGGTATAAACCGCGGCTGCCTGCTGCATTGTACACGCCTTGCCATAATATCCGTAGAACCTTGCCGGCAATGTTGTACTCAAAGCTTGAATCAAATCTTCACATACCATATCGTAATTTTCATCCGATGGAAATGCCGTTCTGCGCGATATGCTGACGAATGTGTTTTCTTGGGTTAATATAACATCACTGCAAAGTAACTCTGTCACTATATTGCGCACAGCATACCGCCACAGATGATCGCTCCATTCCGCAAGTTCAGTATCAGGTACAACCTGAAGTACAAATAGATAATACAATTCATCAGACATTGCCGTGCTCAAGTGCCGTGCTTTTAGTGACTGCTGTATAACAGCTTTTTCCGGTATCACCGTACCCTTCAGCAAAGCATCCCAAAAGTCGGATACAAGGCTCTGATATCCGTCATCCCAATACTCACCAAGTATCTCTTTGCGACGCCGATTTTTGTCATCCTGAGATTTCTGAGCGGCTCTCGCAATCACATTCTCCAATACGTCGTTCTCACACAGTTTAAGTACATAATCGAACATCTGCAAACGGATTGCGCTTGATGCATATTCAAAGCTGGAAAATGAGGTTAGAAAGATACATACGGGCTGGTAGTCGTTTTTTTTCACCCACTCCATCAAAGCGATTCCGCTGCCTCGGGGCATTTCAATATCGCAAAGCAGAATATCAATGTCTGTTTGCTTAAACACCTTTTTGGCTTCTTCCATACTGAAAGCTTTATACACACCATGGATACCCAGTTCGCTCCAGTGAAGTGATGCCGCGATGCTGTCGACGGTCAGCTTCTCATCATCAACAATCAGTATATTCATGCCTGCCTCCTACCCAATCCTCGTTGCAGTTGTGACGGGGATATCTATATCAATTTGTGCTCCCGCATTTTCACGGTTTGAAAAACGCATTGTAAAATCACCGTCAAACATCAGCCGCAAACGAGCATTCACATTTTTTGTGCCGATATTGCGCCCTTCTGCCTGACTTAACATCGCGCCGCTGTTCAGTTGCTCAAGAACATCCTGCGAATAGCCGCTACCCGTATCCCATATACACAATTGAAGGCGTTCAGATGATTCGTTTCTTACCCGGTATGCCTCAACGTGAATCTCCGTAACCGCTCCCTGCACAACCTCATACTTGATACAGTTTTCTACCTGGAACAGGATAAGCATTGGCAGCACCGGAGTGTCGGCGGCTGTTTCACTGATTTCCAATACCAGTTCAATGCTGCCGGGGTAGCGAAGCTTGGAGAGCTCCACATAATTCACTACTTTATCCAGTTCATCCTGCAGCGAAACGGTTGAAGTATCAGCCAATGTGTAGCGAAGATGATCGCCCAGGCGGCTTGCCAGTTTGCGGATATTATCGTAATCACCTGTATTGGCCATATTGAAAATGGCATAAAGACAGTTTATTAAAAAATGTGGTGCAATCTGGTTTTTCAGCGCTTGCATTTCGGTGCGTTGTTGAACCAGCTTTTCTTCATATACATCGATCTTCAGTCCTTCGATACGTTCCACCATCTGATTAAACGCACTGTTGACCGAGATGAACTCGCGGCATGCTTCGGTTTCGGAAACCCGAGTGCTAAAGTTTCCTTCCTTCAGCGCATCCAGTGAAACTTTAAGCTGGATAATTGGACGCTTTAGGTAGCGCATTACCAAAACCACCGCAACGAGTGCCAGTATAATAAATACCGCGCTTGTGAAAAGCATTAGCAAATAGCTGTTAAGCAATTGGGCGGTAATCTGCCGGCTCGGTACCAAAACAGTGATTGCTCCATTGGTTGTATAGCCTGCCGGTACATTCACAGATAGATACTGTTCATTCAGATAGACTATCTGCATGGTATCTTTTGCTTGGATGCCGGGCAGAGAATCATTTGCTTTCACAGAGCCGACTGTATATGTACCCTGTTCACCTAAAGAGAACAATACGGTTTGCTCCAAGGTTGCAGAATTTTCAACGCGGGATAACAGTCGGCTAAAATCTGTCCAGGCACCGACATAACTATCCCCAATTTTCAAAAAACGAATCAGATAATACCGGTCGTCCAGTTCTAAGGCAAACCAGCTTTTCTGACGATAATCATCCAGATTGCCTCGCGCATAATGTTCTCTCATCCAAACGCGAAGTGCGTATGATGGGATTTCTGACTGGGTGCTCTCAGCAGCCGTGATGAACAGCTGGTTTGAGGATGGGAAAATGAATAACCCATGCAAAATGGACATTGACATCAAGTCCCTCTTCAAATCGCTGCGCAGCTTATACACGGCAGAATAAAAATCATTGTCTTTTCTGTTGCGCTCCACGGTTTTCAAATTGGCAGCATCGCCGGAAAAAGAAGCCAGGTAAGTGCTTACTTCGCTAAGCTCGGATGTGATTTGGCGGTTTTGCTGGTTTAACATGTCATATATTTGGTTATAAATGCGCTGCTGCGTGATGTCAATCGCATAGAAGTTGTTAACCAGCATCAGCACTAAAAAAGCAATATAAATTGCCGCCATACCAAATGATATCCGACGAAGAATTGAATAGCTGCGTTGCTTTCTTTCCATAAATCCTCCAGCCGCTGCTTGCCGCCGTATTTGCCGGCGCACCCACTTATTTGAATTATACTGTTCCTTTTTTTCAAAGTAAATGGATACAACCGGCGGTTCATTCATTATCTAGGATTCGTTACATTTTTCATCGGATTTATTGTTTTTATTTCGATGACAATCTTTATAATTGAATCTACTGTACGGGAGAAGCTGCCCGTAAAAAAGTGAGGAGAGGTGTTTCAACATGAAAAAGGCACTGGCATTATTGTTATGTACCGTCCTGGCCCTTATGGCATTCAGCGCATGCACTGACGGAGGAGATAGCAGCCCGGCAGGCGGAAACTCGAGTTTATCCTCCGGGTCCGCCGCAGGCAATACTGGCAACCCTGCCGAGGTTGAAACAGTGGTTATGAGTTTCCTTTCCTTTACGATACCCAGCCCCGATGCCGAGAAGGCCGTTGAAGATGCTATAAACGAAATAACCCGATCTTCGATTGGAGTGGAGATTGATCTGCTGATTATGGACGGCCCTACATATGGGCAGCAGATACCCTTGATGCTGTCCGGCGGTGAGCAGCTGGATATCTACAGCATACTTGGCCTTAGTTTTGCTTCTATGGTTAACAACGGCTATGCGCTAGACCTCGAGGAGAATGACCTCATCCAAACATATGGGCAGGGAATTATTAGCACCATGGGCGATTATTTGGACGGCTGCCGGTTTGGCGGTGTGTTGTATGGGTTGCCGCAAAACCGTGACATGGCAGGCCCGAACGGCTACGCTGTGGGCGCAGATTACTTGGATGCCATTGAATGGGAGTATGACCCAGACAGCGTCAATCCGATAACCATCGAAAAGTTGGAAGAGATGTTTGCACTTTTATATGAAGAATTCCCCGACAAGGCTGTGTTTGTGCCACAGCCCACCGCCAGGGCTCAGATTCTGTGCGACGGGATTGGCGGCGACTGGTTTGGTGTACTGATGGACCCTGAGAACAGCTTAGAGGTTTCCAACATGTTTGCAAGCGAGGAATACCTGGAGCTGTGTAAAATGTACTACAAATGGAATCAGCTGGGCTACATATCCAGCGATGCCCTAACAGATGAGTCCGCCGGCGTGACGATGGTTTCCTCCGGTAGAGGCATGGCCTACGCTTGCGCTATTAAGCCCGGTATCATTGTGCAGGAAAGCGCCTTTAACGGCCGCCCAATAGCCATGTTTCAGACAGAGGAGAAGTATTATCTCACCAGCAGCACGCTCAGCCAGATGCCCTGGTGTATCAATTCCAATACAGAGTTTGCTGAGGCCGCCATTAAGCTTATGAACGCATTGTATACTGATGCCGGGCTATCTCGCCTGCTGTGCTTTGGCGTGGAGGGCAGTGACTATGTGGTACGGGATGACGGTCTATTGACCTATCCTGAGGGTGTGGATGCCACGACAGTCGGGTATCATCCTCTCACTTTCATTCTGCCAAACCAGTTTATTGCGGGCGTGTGGGAAGGCAACTCTCCCGATGTTTGGGTAGAAACCGAGGAAATGAATAGCAAAGCCATTCCCAGTTTAGCCTTGGGCTTCACCTTTGACAACACCAGTGTTTCAACCGAGTTTGCGGCTTTAAGCAACATCTACGATGAGTTCAGTAAGCAAATTGAGTACGGGTTTATCGACCCGGAAACGGGGATTGCTGAAATGCTTTCTCGCATGGAAAACGCTGGCATGGATAAGTATATAGCGGAAAAACAGCTGCAATTTGACGCATGGGCAGCCGGGGTTGGCATCGCGTAAATAGATGCAATCTTACGGCAAATAGATAGCTACTGAGGGGCCAGGAACCATGATTGGCCCCTCAGTTATCTAAATACCGCAAAGAGGAGGTATATCCATGAGCAGACGATTGACCTTGGCAGCCAGAAAGCCATACAAATACAAAGGCAGTACCTGGCAGCGATTCAAAAAATACATCCCGATTTATATCATGCTGCTGCCCGGCCTGGCATACATGATTATCAACAACTACATACCTCTGCCAGGCTTGATTGTAGCTTTCAAAAGTTACAACGCGCGGTTAGGTATTTTTGGCAGCCCCTGGGCAGGATTGCAAAATTTTCAATACCTGTTTTCAAACGATGCATGGTATATCACAAGAAACACCATCTTGTACAACCTGGTCTTTATTATTGTGAATACCGTGCTTAGTGTTGGGGTTGCAATTATTCTCAGCGAGATGACCAGCAAACTGAAAAAAGCATATCAGAGTGCGATTTTACTGCCATACTTGCTTTCAACAGTTATCCTTTCTTATCTGGTGTACGCTTTCCTGAGTACAGACCAGGGCCTAATCAACCGCCTGCTTACATCATTTGGGGCTAGCCCAGTGTCATGGTATACCGAAGCGGCTTATTGGCCATTTTTCCTTGTGTTTATCAATGCCTGGAAAAGTGTTGGATACAGTTGCATTGTGTATCTGGCTGCAATCATGGGATTTGACAGCGCCTACTATGAGGCCGCAGTAATTGATGGGGCCACCAAGCGGCAGCAGATATTTCGTATTACCATCCCAATGCTTCGCAGCACCATCATCATGATGACCATCCTTGCCATCGGGCGCGTGTTCTATTCGGATTTTGGCTTATTCTATCAGGTTCCGCGGAACTCGGGTGCTCTTTTCCCGGTCACAAACACAATAGATACCTATGTATACCGCGGCCTGATGGAAATGGGTGACATGAACATGTCGGCTGCCGCCGGGTTCTACCAATCCATTGTCGGGTTTATCTTGGTGATTGGAGCAAATCTGATTGTCCGAAAAAAAGCACCTGAAAGCGCACTATTCTAGGGGAGGGGTGAGGACATGATTGAGTCGCGTGGCGACAGAGTATTCAAGGGCCTTTCACATATTCTGCTGATTGGAATGTCTTTGCTGGCGATACTGCCAATGATCCTACTGCTGACATCATCGCTAACCCAGAACGATGCACTCGTAATGAATGGATACTCGTTCTTTCCGAGGGAGTGGTCCTTAGAAAATTATCAGTACATCTTCACCAACAGTGACAAGATATTCAAAGCATACGGTGTGTCGATTTTACTTACGGCGATGGGTACCGTATTGGGCACCAGCATGACTATTTTGATGGGGTATGGCCTGTCGAGGCCAGATTTGCCCGGCCGAAAAATGCTCATGGTTTTGGTGGTCATCACCTTGCTGTTCAACGGAGGACTTGTGCCTACCTATGTTACCTACACCAATGTTTTTCATGTAAAAAACACTTTTTGGGGGTTGCTCCTTCCCGGCTTACTAATGAACGGTTTCTATGTGATATTGGCCAAAAGCTACTTTGTGACTGGCGTGCCTGGGGAAATATTGGAAGCAGCCGAAATAGACGGAGCCAATGAGTTTAAAAAGCTGCATCGTATTGCAATACCAATGTCGGTACCAATTATTGCAACCATTGGCCTATTCATCGGCATTGGATACTGGAACGACTGGAATAATGGTTATGTCTATATCTCCACCAATACGGATTTGTATAGTATCCAGAATCTGCTGAACCGAATGCAGCAGAACCTTCAGTTTCTTATCCAGAATGCAGGATCTCTTTCCGGTGCGGCCCAAAGTGCCAGCAGCATCCCGCAGGAAGGGGTTCGCATGGCAATTTCCATACTGGGGTTATTGCCAGTGCTGATTGCCTATCCGTTTGTGCAGCGGTTCTTTGTAAAAGGCATCACGCTAGGTGGTGTGAAGGGATAACACCATCGTAAACAGTAAAACGATTCGAGGTTGATTGATGTGATGGAATATACAAATAAGTATTCACCGTTAGACGACCCGCAGTTTAAACGTCCGTACATTGATACTAATGAGTGGCGCGGGGAAAGTATCCGCTATCGGTATGTCCATGGTGGGTTTGAGGGAAGCGAGCTGAAATTTTCATTCTTTTTTCCAACAAAGGGCCAGTATCAGGGACGCTTTTTTCACTTTACCGCTCCGGTGCAGGGCAGTGAAGACGCATCCATTAGCCTGAAAGGCAGGGAGGACAAAATCACCTTTGCCATCACCCATGGTGCGTATTTTGTGGAGAGCAACATGGGGGTGGCTGTTCCGTTTGCGCCGATATCTGACCCGACCATCATCTACCGCGCCAGCGCCGCGGCGGCAGAATATTCCCGCAGTATTGCCCAAGAGATATACGGAGTACATCGGCCCTATGGCTATGTATATGGGGGTAGTGGCGGCGGCTTTAAGGCAACAAGCTGCTTTGAGAATACCGAGGCATGGGATGGTGCAGTACCCTATGTGATTGGCAGCGATATGGCCATTCCTAATTGCTTTACAGTACGTGCCCACGCCCGCAGGATATTGCGGCACAAATTGGCATCCATTGCGGATGCGATGGAACCTGGTGGCAGTGGTGACCCCTACGCAACATTGGATGCTACCGAAACGGCGGCCCTGGAGGAAGCGACAAGGATGGGCTGGCCGCAAAGGGCATGGTTTTTATATGAGGATATGGACGATGGGGCATTGCCGATATTAACACCTTTCGTTCACGCGATGGACCCGGAATTTTTTGAAGACTTTTGGAAACTGCCTGGCTATTTAGGAAGCGACCCAGAAGGGTCGGCGGTACGTGACCGAATCGTACACAAGACCGCGGTGGTCGATGTATATCTGCCGCATATTGACAAAAATGAGCCTGCCGATGATTACCGTACTGGCGTGGACGACGCATGGAAACGCTTGCGCGGTCTTGCTAATACCAGTGAGCACCCTTTAATCAAGCTTAAATCCATGCCAGCCAGTGAGGACCTTTACCTGTTTGGTACAAATCTGACTGTACTGTCTGGTGACGCACAAGGGTTAGTTGTGCCGCTGAAAACGCTTGACGGTGATATTGTTGTGGTGGGTGAAGGCTATGGCATGACGGACATGCTGGAGCAGTTGGCTCAGATAAAGCACGGCGACGAAGTAATACTGGATAACTCCGATTATATTGCCATTCAAACTTACCACCGTCATCAAGTTCCGAAGGGAGATTATGAGGGCTTTCGTCAGTTTAAGGACAAAAACGGCGATCCAATCTACCCGCAAAGACCGTCATTGCTTGGCCCTCAAAGTGCCTATGGCAGCTGCGGGTCCATTCAATCGGGGCAGTTCCAGGGTAAGATGATCGTCGTTGCTTCCCTATTAGACGAAAGTGCCTTTCCGTGGCAGGCAGATTGGTATCGTGGCAAGGTGCGCGATGCACTGGGTGATAAAGAAGAGGCGTATTTCCGCCTTTGGTTTATCGATAATGCCCTTCACATTGATAGTGAGAAAACAGAGGATGAGTCACACGCGGTAAGCTATCTGGGTGCACTTCATCAAGCGTTGTTAAGCTTGAGCGATTGGGTGGAAAAGGGGATAACGCCTCCGCCCAGCACCTCATACCGTGTTCAGGAAGGGCAGATACTGGTACCGGGAAATGCAAAAGACCGGCGAGGCATCCAACCCGTAGTACAATGCCTGGCAAATGACGCTTCCGCTGTATCTGTTGCGGTAGGACAGCAGGTAACATTCGTTGCCACAGCGCAGCTGCCTGAAAACACGGGAGAAATAACGGCTGCCGAGTGGCGCTTCGAAGGCGAAGATGATTTCCAGGAGAAAGGGCGTTGTGTCCAAACTTCTTCGGATATACTTACTTGGCAAGCCAATGCATCCCATTGTTTTTCTAAGCCCGGTATCTATTTCCCGGTTGTAAGATTTCACTCCAATCGTAATGCAGCAGATACTTTTACAGCTGTACTCAATATTTGCAGAGTGCGGGTTGTCGTTGAAGCAGACTGCTGTTTAGCATCCGAATGGGTATAATGCATTCGCCGCGCTGAACGATATAATTGATGATGTCAATAACAGTTGACAGGAGTGTAGGAAATCTCGATGAAGTAAAAAAAGACACCGCTTGCTGACACAAGCAATGCCTTTTCCCTCCGATATACCGGAAGTTTTGCCCAGTACGCACAATGCCGTACTAATTCACTGCCCTTACGGTATAATAACGACAAAGGCGGAAAGCCGCATGGAATCAGGATTTGTGAGGAATAGCCGGTAGTATTTTTGCTCTTTTCCCAGCGAAAATAGAGGGTTACTCCGCACCCATGGCGAGGAGGTGTTACACTCACGACAAAAGCGGCCCAAAATGGGCCAGCTTGAAAACCACAAAAAACGGCTGTTGCAGGCGCAAAAGGAACAGGAGCGCAAGGCCAGGACTAGGCGGCTCTGCAAGCGGGCGGGGTTGTTTGAAAGTATGTTTCCCGAAACGGTAACGCTAACAGACGCACAGTTTGAAATCTTCCTTAAAAAGACGGTTGCCAATGATTATGGCAAGAGAGTATTGGCCGCACTTGCGGGGCAGGGTAGCAGTGCAGGTGCGCCACA
>QMCE01000315.1_pt1 | contig 68476 bp, 64 predicted proteins | sample 1821851 | NCBI WGS metagenome assembly QMCE01 (sample SAMN09453174, study PRJNA476694) | Termite gut metagenome, whole genome shotgun sequencing project. | isolation source: worker | host: Odontotermes sp. | place: South Africa:Pretoria | collected 2016-01-28
TCCGTCCCCCCCGGTTCTTCCGTCCCCCCGGGTTCTTCCGTTCCCCCGGGTTCTTCCGTCCCTCCGGGTTCTTCCGTCCCCCCGGGTTCTTCCGTTCCCCCCGGTTCTTCCGTTCCCTCCGGTTCTTCCGTCTCCCGAGGTGGGGGTGGGCCGCCGCCATTTATGGAAATGCGGTTGTCCGCCGCATATTCCGCCGCATAGGAGTCCTCATCACAATAGAGCGACACGTTCGGGCAATTGGCAAACGCATCTTCTCCAATCTCAGTCACCGAATCGGGGATGGTGACGCCCTCCAAGAATTCGCAGTCCTCAAAGGCCCCCTTACCAATGGTGGTGACGGTCTTCGGTATATCGACGACCCGCAAACCCGTACACCCGTAGAACAAATAGTCCGGAATCTTCCCTATTCCTTCCCCGAAATCAACGTCGGCCAATTTCACGCACCCCTCAAACGGCCAATACCGGTCGTCCTCCCCTTGGTTCATCCCCGCCGGGACGTTTATGGAGACAAGTTCGGAACAATTGGTGAACGCCATGCTCCCCAGACGTTGTAGGCCGTCGGGCAGGGACACCTCGGTCAAGCCCGTACAGCCGGAAAATGCGCGGCCGTTGATGGCGGTCACTCCATCCGGTACGTCTATCTCAAGAAGCGCTTCCCCATCCATAAAGGCGCACTCCCCTATCGTCTTCAACCCTTCCGGCAAGCTGACGTCCGCCAATGCGGCGCAGTTGGCAAACGCAAAATCCCCAACCTCCTCCACCGTGGAGGGGATGGCCGCCGACCGTAAGCCCGAACAACCATTGAATAAATCGTCCGGTATCTTGCGTATCCCTTCACCAAACGTCACCACCTTCAATTCAGAGCAATCCATGAACGGCATGAAGCCGCCTTGTCCCATTTGGTTCATCCCCGCCGGAATGTGAATCGACTCCAACGCCAAGCACTCCAAGAATGCGTAACTCCCCAATCGTTCCAACCCGTCCGGCAGTCCCACGTCTTCCAAAGACGTGCAGTAAGCGAACGCATAGGTTCCGACCTCCACCACGTCCTCCGGGAAATCAACCGCCTCCAACGACTCGCAGGTTTCAAACGCACCGTCCCCCACCGACTCCAACCCCTCGGACATGTCGACGTCCGTAAGCGACGTACATTGGGCAAAGGACGCGTCCCCAATCCTTTGGACGCCCGTGGGTACCTCGACGGTTTGCAGTCCCGTACAGCGATAGAACAGCCCGTCGGGAACCTTGTCCATTCCCGCGCCAAACGTCGCACTCCTCAATCCCGAACAATATGAAAACGGACGGTAGTCATCCTCCTCCCCTTGGTTCACCCCGGCGGGGATGTGGATGGACTCCAATCCGTCACAATAGGCAAACGCCTCGTCTTCTATGCGGGTCAGCCCCTCCGGCACGTCAACGTCCGTCAATGCGCGACATCGGTAGAAAGCCCCCTCCCCTATCGTCCTCACTTGGTCGGGCAGCTTGATTTCAAGCAATTCGTCACAGTCGCCAAACGCCCGCTCCCCCACCTCCACCACCGCATATCCGCCCAACTCGCCCGGAATTTCCAGACTGCCGCCGTCGCCGTGGTAACCGGTTACCGTGGCCTCGTCGTTGGCAACCGTGTACGCATAATCCCCCTCCACGTACTCGCCATCGCCTACAACCAACGCCCCAAGCGTCCATGCGCTTGGCAGCGCCCCCACCAATTGGAGCGCCAACGCCGCGAACAACGCCCGTATGGTCAAACCAAATTTTCTTTTCATATGTATATTCCGCCTTTCCGCGTTTATTTTCATCCATTCGACGTATACCTTTATAATATACCAAAAAACAAGCAGCATTGCAAGTCGATATTTCTACATTATTCCATTTCTTTCGTGCGGAGGACATCGTTTTGTGGCACATATTCCAAAATTGCTCTATTTTTTCATGTCTAAATGCCCTGTTTTCTCGTCTAAACCACTATAAATCTCCTGGTTTATGGGTGAAATCACACTATACTGAACGATTTTTATTGGTTTAGACGTGGAAACGGGGTATTCAGACATGGAGGTCTTTGTTTTGTGTGATTTGTTACAATTTTTATCTATTCTGTGATTTTACTCATCCTTGGAGCCAAAAGATAGTGGTTGACAAATCCGCCGACGATGACATATCATAAAAGGCAAATATCGAGCCTATAATCCAGACAATGGCGACCGCATGTAAATAAGAGAGGGAAACCCACGACCATGGAGAAAAACGTCATACAAGAAGTATTTTCAACCCACGTGTTCAACGATGCCGCAATGTACGAGTACTTGCCCAAGAAGGCGTATGCAACCTTGATGAAGACCATAGCGGACGGCGAGGAATTGGACTCCGACATAGCCGGGGTCGTCGCACACGGCATGAAGGAATGGGCCGTCGACCGCGGGGCCACCCATTACACGCATTGGTTCCAGCCGATGACGGGGGTGACGGCGGAGAAGCACGACTCATTTCTGAGTGCGGAATCCACGAATACGGCGATTATGGAATTCTCGGGGAGCGAGCTGATCAAGGGCGAGCCCGACGCCTCGTCCTTCCCGTCGGGCGGATTGCGGGCGACGTTCGAGGCCAGGGGGTATACGGCTTGGGACTGTACCTCGCCGGCCTTCCTCAAGGAGGACGATTCGGGCGTCACCCTGTGCATCCCCACCGCTTTTTGCTCCTACACGGGCGAGGCACTCGACAAGAAGACCCCTTTGCTGCGTTCCATGGAGGCGATTGACGAACAAGTCGTCCGCCTGTTGCACCTGTTCGGCCGCGAGGACGTGACGAAGGTAAGCTGTTCCGTCGGACCCGAGCAAGAATATTTCCTGATTGACAGGGAGCAATTCCTCAAACGCGAGGACTTAATCTTCACGGGGCGCACGCTGTTTGGCGCAATGCCCCCGAAGGGGCAGGAAATGGACGACCATTATTTCGGGGTGATACGGGAACGCACCGCCTCCTTCATGTACGACTTGAATATAGAATTGTGGAAGCTGGGCATCCTGTCCAAAACCCAGCATAACGAGGCGGCGCCCGGCCAACACGAGATGGCGCCCGTCTTCCGTACCGCCAACATCGCCACCGACCACAACCAATTGGTCATGGAGACGATGCGCAGAGTGGCCAGACGGCACCATTTGGAATGCCTGTTGCACGAGAAGCCCTTTGCCGGCGTCAACGGCTCCGGCAAGCACAACAACTGGTCGCTCGTCACCAATACGGGGGAGAACCTCCTCAAACCCGGCAGGCGGCCCCATGAAAACCTCCTGTTCCTCTTCCTGCTTGCGGCCGTCATACGGGCGGTGGACGAATACGCGCCATTGTTGCGCATGTCCGCCTCCAACCCGGGGAACGACCATCGGTTGGGTATGGGCGAGGCTCCCCCCACCATACTGTCCGTTTTCCTCGGCGCACAGCTGGAGGACATCGTGGAGCAATATATTAAGGACGGGGACGCCACCTCCTACATCAAGGGCGGGGACATCGACACCGGCGTACATTCCCTGCCGCACGTCAGAAAGGATGCGACGGATAGGAACCGCACGTCCCCCTTCGCCTTCACGGGCAACAAGTTCGAATTCCGCATGGTGGCGTCCTCCCTGTCCGTGGCCGACTCCACCACCGCCCTGAACGCCGTCGTCGCCGACGTCGTCGAACAGATGGCCGACGAGTTGGCGCCCCACAAGGGTACGGACGGGTTCACCCCCAAGGCCAAAGAGCTGATACGGCATACGTTGAAGGCGCACCGCAGGGTCATTTTCAATGGCAACAACTACGCCAAGGAGTGGTTGGACGAGGCGGAGCGACGGGGCCTCCCCAACATCCCCACGATGGTGGACGCCATTCCCTGGCTGACCGACGGGAAGGTCGTCGCCATGTTCGAGCGGCAACGCGTATACACGCGTTCCGAACTCGACGCGCGCAAGGAAATCCACCATGAAATGTATGCGAAGGCCATCCACATCGAGGCGAGGGCCATGGTGAACATGGCGACCAAGCGCTACATTCCGGCCGTCATACGCTACACCACCGTGTTGGCCGACTCCATCAACGCCGTGAAGGCCGCCTGCAAGGAGGCGGACGCATCCGTCCAGGAGGGTTTGCTCCTGCAGTGTTCCGAACTGCTGGTTCGGACCAAGCAAGCCTTGTCCCATTTGGAAAAAATGACGCGGGAGGCGGCCTCTGCGGAGGACGCCCCGGCACAGGCCAACCGTTTTAAGGACGACGTGGTTCCCGCCATGCAGGGACTCCGCCAACCTATAGACGAACTGGAAGTGTTGGTTGACAAAGAAATGTGGCCGGTGCCAACCTACGGTGACTTATTGTTTGAAATGTAGTATAGACATTCCTGTAATAATATGATATAATTGTTTAAGGTTTTGCCTAAGCGGTGGGGGACGCAAGGCGTCCTCCGTAATCACAGGTTTTGTCGGACAAGAGGGTGTGTATATGACGACCAAACGAAAAACCATTTATTTGGTTGACGACAGCATGACGACGCTTATCATTGGTAAGAACGCACTTGTTAGCAAGTTCGACGTCTTTACCATCCCTTCTGGTACCAAGTTGTTGGAGATGGTTCGCAAAAAGAGGCCGAACCTCATATTGTTGGACATTGAGATGCCCGACATGGACGGCTACGAGGTGATTCGTCGGTTGAAGGCCAACCCCGACGCCGAGAACATCCCCGTAATCTTCCTCACCGGCAAGTCCGACACCAAAGACGAGTTGGAGGGATTCTCCTTGGGGGCAATCGACTACATAACGAAACCTTTCTCGCCCCCGCTCCTATTGAAGCGCGTCGAAATCCACCTGTTGGTGGAAGACCAAAAGTCAGAGCTTAAAATGTACAACGACAATCTATTGGAGATGGTGGAGGCGAAGACGAACACCGTCCTCACCCTGCAGAACACCATCCTGCGTACGGTCGCCGAGTTGGTCGAGTACCGTGACGACATCACGGGCAAACACATTGAGCGCACGCAAAATTACATACGCGTCCTAATCGACGCACTCGTCGAAGGCGAACTCTATCGGGAGGAGATGGAGTCTTGGAACATCAAGTTCCTCCTTCAATCCGCACAGCTTCACGACGTGGGCAAGATCACGATTAAGGACAGCATATTGCAAAAACCGGCCAAACTAACCGTCGAAGAGTTTAACGAGATGAAGAACCACACCACGTCGGGCGTCAAGATATTGGAGAACATCCAGAAGACGACGAACGAGACGACCTTTCTGGAACACGCCAAGATATTTGCCGGCACGCACCATGAGAAATGGGACGGAAGTGGCTATCCCGCAGGCTTGCTTGGCCGCGACATCCCCTTGCAGGGAAGGTTGATGGCGGTTGCCGACGTTTACGACGCCCTGATATCCGAGCGTCCATACAAAAAGCCGTTCTCCCACCAAGACGCCGTCCGGATCATCCTTGACGGCAGGGGAACTCATTTCGACCCCGTCTTGGTGGACGTGTTTGCAAGGCGCGAACACGACTTTAGGGAAATTGCATGTTCATTCTAGACCTTGCGCGGCACGTTTCGCCTTGGCGCGCAACCAAAAAGGGGAGGGATATTCCATGATACGGTCGCACACCATAGCCATTGAAGAAATTGACGACGTGGAGGAAGCCGTGAAGGAGGTTCGCGGGCAGCTCTCCACCCTTTCTTTGCTTCGCAACAGCGTGGGGGTCGTCACGACCCATCCGGAGTTCGTCACGTCCGGGGTGTACGGGGCAATCTCCAAAGCCTTGCCGTTCGCCAACGTCGGCGTTACGACCATTTGCCAATCCACCAACCAACAATCCGAAACCTACCTGCTCTCCATATTGGTGTTGACGTCGGACGACTGTGAATTCTCGTGCGGCTTCAGCGACCCCATCCCCAAAGAGGGGGGCGTGGCGGAGTTGACCAAGCGGTGCTATTTGGATTGCCGCGAGGGGTTGAGTCTTGAGACCAAACTCAACCTACTGTACGTACCCATGATTCCCACGCACCATTCCTACCAATACCTTTCCGCATTGAACGAGGTGGATGAGCGAATCCCGTCGTTTGGCATGGTGGCCAATGACGACAAGCACGGCATCATCTACGACAACGACTCCAGGACGTTGATGAACGGGCGGGAGTACGAGGATCGGCTCGTCATGTTGCTGGTCGCCGGCAACGTCGAACCCAAGACGTACATCGGCTCCTTGGCCGAGGATTCCATCATCATGTCGGACATAGGCGCCATCACCTCTTCCGAAGACAACAAACTCTTGGGCATCAACGACATGAACGCGATTGACTTCCTCAAGAAGGCGGGTTCCAAGCTGGTGGACGGCGAGGTCGGCATCCTTTCCACCACCTTCCTCCTAGACCTTAGCATAGACGGCATACTCATCTGCCGCACGCCGCTTTCGACGGACGACGAAGGCATATTGTGCGGGGGCAACATGCCCATTGGCGCCACCCTGTCCATGGCCTCCTCCACCCATGACGTGGTGATGGAGACGGCGGGCAACGTAATGGACGAGATTAAGAGGAACCATACGGAGGGGACCATCCTCCTATTTTCGTGCGTGGGACGGCGCAACGCCCTGTATGGCAACCCCATGAAAGAGTTTGAATTCTTCCGGGAATCCCTTTCGAACGATTACAACTTTGTGGCGGCGTGTGCCAGCGGGGAGATATGTCCCACTTCCGTAACGCCCGAGAAGGCGAACAACCAAGAACACAACCAGACGCTGATCGTGTGCGTCTTTTAACGGGAGCGCCAAGCGCGGCGCCCAACGTCCGAAAGTGAATGAGGGAGTGTTGCCACATGTATATTGATTCTGATAACGAGGCCGCGGACGAAAACATGAAGTTGTCCATTGAGTTGAAGGAAGCCAAGAAGACGCTCAAGAAGAACGAGCGAAAAATTCAGGAACTCAACCAACTCTTGTCCTCCCATCGACAGTACACCATCTACCAAGAGAACCTCTATGAGATGGTTCGAAAGCAAAAGGCACAACAAGACGTGTACATGCGTTTGGTGGTGGACAACACGCCGAACGTCATATTGGTTATGGACCAATCCTTGACCTATATTTGGGGAACCCCCAAATCATTGCGTTTACTCGGAGTCCAGACCAACTCCTTGAAAGAAAGGCGATTTTGCGACATCTTCTCTTCCATCGTTTTGGACGAATGGATTGTCGAAACGTCACAAAACCTATACCAAGCCCTCCAAGACGGGGAGGAGATGCATTACCGCTCCCACACGACGTTGGCGGCGGACGGCAAGAGCCACTACTACGAAACGCACGTCCAGCCCTTCAAGGACGAGGGCGGCTCAGTGATTGGCGTCATGCTCCTCCTGAACGACGTCACGGACTTGCAGGAAGCGTTGGAGACGGCCGAACGTTCCAATCAGATCAAGTCCAACTTCCTCGCCAAGATGAGCCACGAGATTCGTACGCCGATGAATGCGATTATCGGCATGACGGAACTCGTCTTGCGTGAGAACGTTTCTGAAAATGCGCGTTCCCACACGTTGGACATCAAACAGGCCGGCGCCAACCTCATGGCGATTATCAACGACATACTGGACTTCTCCAAGATTGAGTCCGAGAAATTAGAGATTCTCTCCACTCCATACCTGTTTTCCTCCCTCGTCAACGACGTAGTCAGCATTATCCGTATGAGGGTGATTGACAAACCGCTACTCTTCGTAACGAACATCGACCCCAACATTCCGAACCGTTTGTTTGGGGATGACATCCGCATCCGGCAAATCCTCCTCAACCTGCTGAACAACGCCTACAAATACTGTAACGAGGGCTTCCTCTCCCTTTCCATCAAGGGCGAGCCTGGAGAAGATGGGACGGTCATGCTGACGTTCGACATTTCGGACAGCGGCATCGGCATCCAAGAGGAAGACATCGACAAACTCTTCCACGACTTCGTTCAGATTGACGCCACGCGCAACCGAGGCGTCGAGGGTACCGGCTTGGGGCTTACCATTGCCAAGAGTTTGTGTATCGCAATGGACGGCGACATAACGGTGGAAAGCGAGTTTGGCAAAGGGACCACGTTTACCGTCACCATACCCCAACGCTACGAGGAGGGGGAATCCTTCGCCTCCTTGTCCAACCCCAAGGCGTTCGGCGTACTGCTCTACGAGGAGCGCGCCGTATACTCCGACTCCATCCTCTACACGTTGGAGCGTTTGGGCGTACGCAACGCCCTCGCCACCAATGGGGACGAGTTTTGGGAGGCGTTGCAGACGGCCAAGTACCCGTACGTGTTCGTATCCTCCCACCTGTACGACGAGGCGGGAGTCACGTTAATGGATTGGCAAAGGGAGAATTCGGGGAAGAAGGGGGCGGACGGCGAATCGACATGGCCGGACGTACAATTAGTGCTGCTCTCCGAAGTCGGCAAAACCACCATTGACAAAAGGAGCGTAACCTCCATCGACATGCCCATGCACGCCGCCTCCATCGTCAACCTTTTGGAGGGCGGGACGGAGTACAAGGATTATGATGAAAACACGGAGATGTTTGCACCCCATTTCATTGCGCCGTCCGCACGGGTGCTCGTCGTGGACGACATCAACACCAACCTCAAGGTGGTCATCGGCCTGCTGTCGCCGTACCAAATGAAAGTCGACACCTGCCTGAGCGGCGAGGAGGCCATCAGCCTGGTCAGGGCCAACGAGTACGACGTCGTGTTTATGGACCATATGATGCCGTGTATGGACGGGGTTGAGGCGACCCAACGGATTCGAGGGTTGGAGGCAAGTGACGAGCGTTACAAGCAACTACCCGTCGTCGCCCTCACCGCCAACGCCATATCCGGCGTCAAGGAGATGTTTTTGCAGAACGGTTTCCACGACTTTCTGCCCAAGCCCATTGAAATGGTTATGCTCAACACGATTCTGGAGAAATGGATACCCAAACACAAACAACAGCCCTACGAGGCGGACGAGCGAACCGCGCAGTTGCCCGCCATCACCATCGAAGGCATCGACCTGAACGTGAGCCTGCGCCGGCTTGGCGGGGATTTTGAGAACTTCTTCGCCGTACTGTCCATGTTCCACGTGGACGGGTATGAGAAAATGAACGCGATGAACGAGGGCTTGGAGACGGGCGACGCGTCCATGTATACGACGCACGTACACGCGCTCAAAAGCGCCCTTGCCAGCATCGGGGCGATGGAATTGTCGGAGAAGGCCCGACTGTTGGAGATGGCCGGACTGAATGAGAATTTGGAATACATTATGAACCACAACGACGACTTCGTGAAGTCCCTAGTCTCACTGCTCCATAACATCAGCTACTTCATACTCAAAATGAAGAATTCGGAGTATCGGGACAAGGCGACGGAGCAAGACCCCTTCCTCGTCCAACGGGAAGCCGCCCATTTACGGGTCGCATTGGAGCGTATGGATATGGAGGCCATTGACGGCTCCCTCCTCCGCCTGCAAAAGTTGCCCACCAACGAACGCATCAGCCGCTTGGTGGAGAGCGTCTCGCAGAATATACTGCTATGCGAGTATGACAAGGCAATCGCCTTCTTGATGGAGATTCACGGCATCTCCGCCCCAAGGGAGTCCCGCTTTCGCTCGACTCCGCCACGTCATATCGTGTCCTAGTCTTAATTATGGATGTGTAACACCAAGACAAGACCCTTCTACTGTATGGATAGTACAAGACATACCCGTTACCCCGTGTGATTTTATTCCCCTCCTGAATAGAGTGTTCCTATGCTATTCAGGAGGGGGTTGTATACTCTTATGTGTTTTTATCTCCAATCATCATTTAAGTATAAGGAAGTAATCTCTGGCATAATATTGCAATACGGCATTGCTTTGGTGCAAGCTCGAATTTGCTTCCTGAAGGTCCCGAATGTCTGATGCTTTTGTAAAAGGGTTGGACTTTCCACCAAGCAAGGGCATAGACCCCCTTGTGTCTTGAATATAAGTGTTTATCGTGCATCTCTTTAATATGTTAAAAGTTCCAAATGTTTTGTAGGTATACGTAGAACCCGATCCAGTAACACCAACATAATTTGAACCTTGCGTTAAAGAAGCACGACCAGTTCCATCTCCTGAAATGATAGCCTTAACACTTACACTTCCACTTATAAGCAATATCAATGCCATTAGAACTGATAAAAACCTTATTTTTCTTTTCACAACATTCCCTCCTTTCTTCTATATTTTCAAATGGGTCGTGATTGTCATTTTGGAACAAAATGATATAACATCACTCCATCATTTGACTCGATTTGACCGTTTTGAGAATCCGCTCCGACAACAAGGTAAAAATCCCCTTTCAGTCCAACTCCAAAAAAGTATACGTAATCACTCTCTCTATACCCCAATTCTTCCGACGTCATAACCAAATCGAGTTCTTCTTGATTCAAACCACCTCCATATATACCCTCTGGCGTGCATAAATAAACATCCTCATCCATCCCCAAACATATTCTTAATTTACGGGCGTTCAATTGGTTCCATCCCTCATCGCCAAAGGAAGCAGTCCGAATTAGCTTTCCCGTTCGTAATTCCGATGTTTTTAGTGTCGGAGCCTTGTTATCCAACGGAACCGTATAATACAATATTTCATCCCTGTGAATCTTGTATTGATCCAAATCGCTTCCCAAGTAATCAGTTTCCAGTATTTTTTCCCCTGTATATGGGTCGTATAAGATGAGTTTTGGTTGGTCAGGCTCGCTTGCCAACAAATAGGTCAAAGCCACCTCATTATTCTCCGTCATTTCAATTTTGTAGGCGGAAGCCCTTCCTTTTCCCAGCGTCTTGAACTCGCCTTCTTTGAGGTTTTTGTTGTTTTCAATTTCCTCCATCACGCCAACACTCATGATATCCTTGTCTTCTAACGTAGTTTCCTCCACACTTCCGTTCTGATTGAGAAAGAACAACTTACTTCCACCTATTGTTGCATCTCCTACACTATCATAGTAATATGCGTATAAATTTCCATTCCAGTCATTACAGAACTCGGTTATTCCCCAATGATTGATTGACCATGTACCACTTGGCACCCATTCATCCGAATTCAATACATACAGTCGCACCTCTGTAATTTTCTCAAATGTTTCATGGTCGGCATTACCTAACGTATCGCCATTGTCATCGCATACAATTGCGCGCACCTCACCTCCATACTGTAGAATTTTAAAGTATTCCCCTTTAGATAAATCTGTTTTTATAAACGGTATTTTATTCTTCACATATTCCCTATCCCCGAGCGCATATGTATCATTAATAACTTTATCCATCTCTCCAAGTTTTTCTTCGTAAATCGCATCCTTATCCCTCTTAGTACATGAAACAGTTGTTAACAAAAAAACCAGGAATAAAAAAGCGTTGACTGAAAAGCGCAACGCTCTACAGTTCCACTTCGTGGAACTTGCTCCGCAATTGAGAACCTTCCTATAAGGTAAAACACACCTCTTATACTTCATGATATCTCCTTATCTGTTCTATTTTTATATTACCAATATATTTACTTAACAAGTTGTTATTGGTTAAATCATCTAATAATGTTTAGTCTATATTAATTTGTACAAACAGTCAAGAACTTTTTGAAAATTTTTTAGAATATTGTGGTTTCATGGTTTTAAGTGATATTATTTTGATACCCACTATAATCGGGCATAGGTTATCGGATGTTTATACTGGTGATTTTGTTCGGATGATTGCAGCTAACTAAACAACGGCCGAGTACCATACACGTCTTACTGAGGGGTATTTGGGTGCGTCGGCATCCGAGTTTGGTACTTACAAACTCGATGCCGCTACGTGCCCAACTAAGCGAAAGCGGCCCCGAATAAGACGTGTACTGGTCTCGGTCGTTATAGTCAGTCCAACCACCACTTGCCATTCCCAAACCACAGCAACCAGAAGTTAATGGCGCATCAGAACGTTTCAAGGAGCAAACCGCAAAACATGCTCTTTATCCATTTTCATCTGCTTCCTTAATTCCTCCATACTGGAGAATTTCATTTCAGGGCGAATAAAGGCCGTTAGGCATACCTCAATCGTCTGCCCGTAGATTTCTTGGTCAAACCCGAACAAGTTAGTTTCCACGGTTACGGCGTTGGAATCCCCTATCGTGGGCTTAACCCCGATGTTGGTCATCCCATTGTACCATTGCCCGTCTATAAGCCGCGTTCGGGACGCATACGCCCCGTTGGGAGGCAACAGTTTCTCGGTCGGGGGCTTCTGGTTCAAGGTGGGCGTGCCAAGCTCCTTTCCGCCCAGATGGTTGCCATGTACGACCTCCCCCACAATCCGATACGGTTCGCCCAACATGAGGTTGGCCTTGTCCAAGTCGCCATCCAGCAGAGACTCCCGTATCCTCGTGCTGCTCACGGCCTCCCCTTCATACAGCCGCTTCTCCTCTACAAGCACTTGGTACCCGTACGTCCCCGCAAGGCATACAAGCCCGTCCACGTCCCCCTCCCGCCCTTTGCCGTATCGGTAGTCTTCACCGACGATGACGGCCTTGGCGTCCAATTGGCGGACGAGGACTTCCCTCACAAACTCATCCGCCCCCATATGCGCAGTCTCCACCGTAAACGGGTAGGAAATGACGACGTCGGGCTCGTACGCTTCCAGCAGGCGTTTCTTTTCTTCCTCGGTATAAATCAGGCGCATCTCCTCACGGGAGAATAGGTTGGCTGGATGGTAGTCGAACGTAAAAACGACGAAGCGGTACCCTTTCTCCTTAAAGGCCCTCGCCCGCTCCATAATCCGTCTATGTCCAACGTGCAGCCCGTCGAACTTACCCAGCGTAACTACGCTGGCCTCGCATGAAAACTCCTTGCCCGCGATGTATTTCATGAACCCGTCTCCCCATAGAACAATTTTACTAGTTTGAACTCCGTGGAATGGCGTCCTGTGGAATGGAGTCCCGTCGAATCATACAAACCAACGAATTGGCCGTCTTCCCTATACGCCCGCACCCTCTGGTTTTGTAGGGCGTCTAACGGGGCGTCGTTCGAGGCGTCCAACGCAAACCCCCCGCCGTTTTGCACCGCCTTTTCATACATGGGGGGTATGGCGACGGCCGGATATTCGTCAAACATGGCGTCAATGGGCAGCGTGACTTCCTGCAACCGTCCATCCCCAGCCAATTCCTCCACCTGGGCCAACGTCAAGGCTTCCTGCAACGGGAAGCGGCCCACCCTGGTTCGTTCCAGTTCCTCCATGCAGGCGCCAATCCCCAGCTTCTCCCCCACGTCGTGGCACAACGTCCGAATGTACGTCCCCTTGGAACAAGACGTCTCCATCGTCACGCGGGAAACGTCCCTGTTTATTTCTAAGATATGGATTGTGTGAAAGGTAACCGTCCTCGCCTTCCTCTCCACGACCCTGCCTTGGCGGGCGTATTCATACAGTCGCTTGCCGTCCAACTTGACGGCGGAATACATGGGCGGGACTTGTTCCATCGTCCCGACGAAGGATTGGACGACCTCCCTTACTTCGCCCTCCGTCACGCGAGTCTCACTCGTACGGAGGACGTTGCCCGTCGCGTCCTGCGTGTCCGTAACGACGCCGAGGCGGCACACGACCCGATAGGACTTGTCCATGTCCGTAATGAGGCCGCACACCTTGGTCGCCTTGCCCAGACAAACGGGCAACACCCCCGTCGCATCCGGGTCAAGCGTTCCCGTATGTCCAATCTTCCTTTGATTAAGTATACCCCTCAATTTGGCGACGACGTCATGAGAGGTATATCCCTTTTCCTTATATATGTTCAGTATCCCGTCCATTCGTACCTTTTCCCTCTAAAGCCATTTCAATGTGTTTGCTTAGGTTGTTCACCGCGTCAAACGCCGAACCGCCCATCGTACATCCGGCCGCGCGCAAATGGCCGCCGCCACCGAAGTATCCGGCTATCCTACTTACGTCCACCACTTCCTTGGAACGCATGCTGACCTTGTATTCCATCTTGCCCATCTCGAACAGGAGTATGGCCACCTCGACCCCCTTGGTGACGCGCAGCTGCTCCACAATCCCTTCCAAATCCGTGCTCTCGGCGTCGTAGAACCGAAGCATTTTGCGGCTCACTATGGTAAACAGACATCTTCCATCCAGAATCATGACGCTCTCCAGCAGACACCGTCCCAGAATCTGGTTCTGTACGTACGTCTTCTGGTAAAACGTCTCGTCAATAATCCTGGTAAAGGGAAGGTCCATTTCTATCAACTCCCCCACCGTCGCCAAGGTGCGTTTGGTGGTGTTTGGGTACTTCAGCACCCCCGTGTCGTGGATGATTCCCGTATACAGGGATACGGCGACGTCGTACGTAATCCCGTCCCTCTCCATCAGATGGTACAACGCCTCGCAGGTGGCCGCCGCACGCGCCTCCACATGGTTGTAGTCGGCAAATTCCGTGTTCGTGACGTGGTGGTCCACGTTCACGGTCTCCTTCGCCTTCTCAAACAGCGGCTTCGCCTTGCCCAAACGGTCCGCGTCCCCGCAATCAAGGGCTATGAACAAATCGACTTCGCGTTCCCCGCACTCACCCACAACGTCCTCCCAACCCGAAATGTATTGGAAGGATTCTGGGAAATGGCCCATGTACACCGTGACGTCCTTGTCTCCCCATTGGTTGCGAATGTAATGGAACACCGCCATGCAGGCCCCGATGCAATCCCCGTCCGGTTTTCGGTGTCCGGCTATCGCAATGGTACCCGCACGCTCAATGTAACCCCTCAATCCATTCAATCGTCTTCCCCTTCGCCTTTCTGGTTCACCTCGTCAATCCTCTTCGACATGTAGATGCCGTATTCTATGGAATGGTCCATAACGAACGTCAATTCCGGCGTATTCCTGAGGTTGACGTTCTTCGCCAACTGGCCCCGTATGAACGGCGCGGCGCTCTGAAGTCCCACAAGCGTCTCTTCCTTGGCCGCCTCGTCCCCCAAGACGCTGACGTACACCTTGGCGTGCTTCAAATCCGTCGTCACCTCGACGGCGAGGATGGACGTCATCTCATGAATCCGCGGGTCCTTCACCTCGCGTATGATGTTGCTCAATTCCCTTTGTACTTCCCCGTTAATCCTCGTATTCTTAATGTCTTTCCTGTTCATTTTTCCTCCAAACCCCACCGCATTTAGCGTGGTACTTCTTCCATTACGTACAACTCGACCCTGTCTTCTTCCTTGATGTCGTTAAACTTCTCGAACACCAACCCACACTCGTAACCGGTCGCCACTTCCTTTACGTCGTCCTTGAACCGCTTCAACGAGGCCAAGGCCCCCTCGAATATCTTTTCCTCCCCCCTAAAGATGCGGGCGGAGCAATTTCTCACAATCTTCCCGTCAAGCACGTAGGACCCTGCAATAGAACCCAATCCGGACGCCTTGAAGACTTGGCGTATCTCCGCATGGCCGATGACCTTCTCCTCGTATATGGGTTCCAACATGCCCTTCATGGCCGCCTCGATGTCCTCCATGATGTTGTATATGACCTTGTACAGCCTGAGGTCCACGTTCTCCCTCTCCGCCGCCTCCTTGGCCATATTGTCCTGCCTGACGTGGAAGCCGATGATGATGGCGTTGGACGCAATCGCCAAGGTGACGTCGGACTCGTTGATGTTGCCCACTCCCCCATGGATTACGCGTACCGCCACTTCCTCGTTGCTCAACTTGATCAGGTTCTGCTTGATGGCCTCGACGGAACCTTGCACGTCCGCCTTGATGATGACGTTCAAGTCCTTGATGTTGCCCGCCTTAATCTGCGAGAACAAGCCTTCCAACGACAGCTTGGCCTTGGTGTCGTCCAGCAACCGCTCCTTGCCCTGCCTGATATAGGCTTCCGCAATGCTTCGCGCCTCTTTGTTGCCTTCCGTCGCCATGAACACCTCGCCTGCGTTCGGCACCTCGTTCAACCCCAATATCTCCACGGGCGTCGACGGGGTGGCCTTCTTCAGCCTCCTGCCCTTGTCGTCCATCATGGCCTTGACCTTGCCGAAAGAGGAACCGATGGCGATGTTGTCGCCTACCCTTAGGGTACCCTTCTGCACCAGAATGTGGGCGACGGGACCCTTCCCCTTATCCAGTTGGGCCTCTATCACGATGCCCCTCGCTTGACGGTTGGCGTTCGCCTTCAATTCGGCAACCTCCGCCGTAAGCACGATGATTTCAAGCAATTGGGTGATGCCCTCTTTGGTATGGGCGGATACGGGGACGAATTCCGTCGTACCACCCCAATCTGCCGCAACCAACTCATGCTCGACCAACTCCTGTTTGACCCTCTCGAGGTTGGCTCCCGGTTTGTCTATCTTGTTAATCGCCACGATGATTTCCACGCCGGCCGCCTTGGCGTGACTGATGGCCTCCACGGTCTGGGGCATTACCCCGTCGTCCGCCGCCACCACCAAGATGGCGATGTCCGTTGATTTCGCGCCGCGCATACGCATGGAGGTAAACGCCTCGTGTCCGGGCGTGTCAAGGAAGGTAATCTTCTCCCCGTTTACATCCACCATGTAGGCGCCGATGTGCTGGGTAATCCCACCGGACTCCTTCGCCGTGACGTTGGTCTCGCGAATGGCGTCCAGCAACGAGGTCTTGCCATGGTCCACGTGGCCCATGACGCAGACGACGGGCGGGCGCTTCTCCATCAACGCCTCGTCTTCCTCTTCTTCCTTCAACAATTCCGCTATTACGTCCACCTTCTCTTCCAATTCCGCTATGATTTCATATTCCAAGGCGATCTCTTCCGCCTCTTCAAACGTCACCTCGTTGTTGAGGGACACCATCTTCCCTTGCAGGAACATCTTCTTGACCAACGTGGCGGGGGGCATCTTCATTTTTTCCGCCAACTCCTTAATCGTCAGCTTCTCCGGAATGATGATGGTCTTGATGGCGTCTTCCGGCTCTTCCCTCTTTACGACCACGGGCTTGATGAACGCACCCTTGCGGTTGGGATCCTTCTTCTTGTGGGCGGCCCTTATCTCTTCTGGTTCGTAGTTTCTCTTCTTCGCATATTTATTGTTGGCCTGACCCTTGACGTTGCGGTTGTTCTTGGCATTGTTATTGGCGTTCTTCTGATTCGGCTTCCCTCCACCAAAACCGGAAGACGAACCCTTGGCGCCGCCAAAGCCGGAAGAACCCGGGCGACTACCCCATTGACGGTTATCCTGCCTGCCCGCTCCGTCACGGCTCCCTTGACTTCCCGTTCCACTACGGTTTGCACCTTGGGAGTCACTACGGTATCCGCCTTGGCCACCGGTACCGCTACGGTATCCACCCTGGCCTTGGCCGCCACCCGTGCCGCCGCGGTATCCACCCTGGCCTTGGCCGCCACCCGTGCCGCCGCGAACCCGTGCCGCCGCGGTATCCACCCTGGCCTTGGCCGCCGCCCGTGCCGCCGCGGTAACCGCCCTGGCCTTGACCGCCACCCGTGCCGCCACGGTATCCACCCTGACCTTGGTTGCCACCCGTGCCGCCGCGATAGCCTCCCTGACCTTGGTTGCCACCCGTGCCGCCGCGATAACCTCCCTGGCCTTGATTGCCGCCCGTGCCGCCGCGATAGCCTCCCTGGCCTTGGCCGCCACTGCCGCCGCCACGATAGCCGCTTTGGCCGTCGTTACGGTAACCGCCCTGTCTATTGTCGGTACCCCTGTAATTCTGACTCCTATTGTCCGCCTGGCCTCCCGCATTCGGACGGGAATCCCGGCGATAGTCGCGTCCGTCCGTCTTGTCATGTTGGGTTCGGCGTCCGCCGTCCCCCTGGTAGCCGCCTGCATGGTAAGCCGCCTGTTGCGGTTTGTTCCTCACAGGTTCCTTGGTCGGCTCTTGAACCGACTCTTTTACCGGCTCCTTGGGTACTACGGCTTCTTTTGGCGCGCTTTGTGGTTTCTCCGCCTCTTTCGGCTTCTCTGTTTTTTCTTCTGGTTGACTGGATGCGATGGGCGTCTTCGGCGCTTCCTCCACCGTCCCCGCCTCTTTCGGCTTCTCCGCCAAGTCTGCCTCCTTGCCTTCCGTCACCGGCTTCGCTTTGGGTTGTACTGGTTCGGCGTTCGCCTGAACCGTCTCCGCCTTTTGCTCCGTCTTTTGCCCCGTCGGTTCGTCCGCAACTTTGGCGGGACTAGGCTTCTTCCCTACCGTCTCCGTCTTGGGTTTGGCCGCGGGCTTCTTCTTGTCGGCCCCTTGCGCCCTTTCTTTGAAGGTCCTTAAGAGAAAGGCAATCGCATCGTCCTCAATGTTGCTGTTCGCCCCCTTGACCTCGAAACCGTTCTCGTTCAATAGTCTGACCAAGTCGGTACTCTTAATATCCTTAAATTGTGTTTGCAAGCTCCTTGCAAATTCAAATATCCTCATTTTCGCCATACTTACTCGCCTCCTATACTTATATTCGTTATAATTTCCTTCGCCAAGCCATGATCCACAATAGCTAGGGATGCACGAAACTCCTTACCTATCGCATGACCCAGCTCCGTCTTCATACCAAAAAAGTAAATCGGCACTTCATAGTAAGTACACATATTCTGAAATTTCTTCCTCGTGTTGTCGGACGCATCCTCCGCCACGATGACCAATTTTGCTTTTTTGCCTTTGACCGCTTGTTCCGTCATGGATTCCCCACTTGCCACCTTGCCTGCCTTCATTGCCAAACCAATGTAAGAAAACGCCTTACGCTTCTGCATTCGTTCTTTCCATCCACCTTTCTATCTCATCGTACACCCCGTCTGGAATCCGAGTCTTGAGTGCGCGTTCCAACGCTTTGGTCTTCCGCACCCTAGCCAAGCAGTTCTTGTCGCTACAGACGTAGGCACCCCTTCCATTCTGCCTTCCATCCGCGTCGACCCGCACCTCGCCCTCCGGCGCCCTGATGATTCGTAGCAGTTCCCGTTTTTCCTTTACCGTCCTGCACCCCGCGCATTGCCTGGACGGCTTGACCCGCACTTGGGACACCTCTCCCTTTTTACCATTCATGCCCGTCGCCTTCCCCTGCATGTAGCCGTCAATACAATTGTGACTCGCTCTTGATGTCTATCTTGTACCCCGTCAGTCTGGCCGCCAACCTGGCGTTCTGCCCCTCTTTGCCAATCGCCAAGGACAATTGGTAATCCGGTACGATCACGACGGCGTTCCGCTCCTCCTCGTCTGCCTCCACCCGTATCACTTTGGCGGGACTCAACGCGTTCTCTATCAAAATCTCGGGGTTGTCGTTCCAATTGATGATGTCAATCTTCTCCCCCTTGAGCTCGTTCACGATGGCGTTCACCCTCGAACCGTTTACCCCGACGCACGCCCCGACCGGATCCACGTCAAGGGCTTCCGAGTACACCGCAACCTTGGTTCGCGAGCCCGCTTCCCTCGCAATGCTTTTAATCTCCACCGTCCCGTCCTGAATCTCCATGACCTCCGACTCAAACAGCCTCTTCACCAATTCCGGATGCGTCCTTGACACCGTAATCCTTGGGCCCTTCGGCGTATCCTTCACTTCCACGACGAATAACTTGATATGTTCGGTTGGGCGGAACCGCTCCGTCCTTACTTGTTCATTCTCCATGAGTATGGCGTCCACTTTGCCCAAGTTGATGGTTATGTTGTTGCCCACGTAGCGCTGGACGATGCCCGTCACGACGTCCCTCTCCTTCTCGCTGTACTGGTTGAACAGGACCTTTCGTTCTTCCTCCCTTATCTTTTGCACCACGACTTGTTTGGCTTTCTGCGCCGCTATCCTGCCGAAATTCTTGGGAGTGACCTCTATATGGACGACGTCCCCCAACTGATGCATGGGAAACTTCTCCCTCGCCTCGTCAACGCTTATCTCCAAAATGGAATCCTCTACTGCTTCCACCACCGTCTTCTCCGCATATACCGTGACGTCCCCCGTGTCCCTGTCAACTTCCACCTTCACGTTGTCGGCCTTGCCAAAATGGTTCTTGCATGCAGCCAACAATGAATTCTCTATAGCCTCTAATATGACCTCCTTATCAATCTCCTTCTCCTTTTCAATCTGGTTCAACGCGGCAATTAATTCACTGTTCCCATTCATTTTTCTGTTTTCCTCCTATCTATCTTTTTTGCTTCCACCTTGTCTTAGAAATCGATTGCCAACCTTACCATGGCCACGTCCTTCTTCAACAAATGAATCGTCTCTTCCCCTCCAAACCCTAATATGATGGTATCCTCGTCCACTCCCTCCAATATGCCGACCAACTCCTTCGTCTTGACGTCCTCCCCGTCTTCACGCACCATGATGGGTTGGTACAGCTTCACTTCCACATCCTTGCCCATGCTCCTCTGAAAATCTTTGTCTTTCTTAAGCTTCCTCCCCAAACCCGGCGAGCTGACTTCCAATATATATGAATCTGGTATGAAGTCTTCTTCATCCATCTTGTCACCGAATTCCCGATTCACTTTCTCACAATCCTGAATCGTAACGCCCCCCTCTTTGTCAATGTAGATGCGAAGTCTCCAACTCCCGTCTTCTTTGACGTATTCGACGTCCACCAACTCAAACCCATTCGCCTGCATGATGGGTTCGAGCATCGCTTCCGCCCTCGCCGCGTAGCCCGCCTTGTTGCTCATTCGTAAAACCTCCCGCCACTTATTTTTCCATGTATACCCATGAGACGTACGGTATCCATACCCCCCATAAGAAAGAGTGGACTGACGTCCACTCTTCATGTTAACAGTATCAAAACCCTACAATGACAGATTATAGCACGGTTTCCAATCAAATGCAAGCCCTATTTGCAAGAAATTTAATTTTGTGTCGAATGGCTTAAATGGGTTGCTTTCCCTGCGCGAAGGCGACCTCTCGCGTATGGCTTTGTGAGCAAGCTCACAGCCACACGCCTTGACAATCCTCACTTTGCCTTCGCGCATATCTCCTCGGCGATTTCTTTGAAGGTTGCCCCATCGGTTATTTCATACTTACCAATGCGTATGCGTCTGGCGTACCCGTTTTGTTCCAAGTAATCGTTGAACTCCCCGCCGTTCTCGACCACTCCATGGTCTTCCAACAAATTGGCCACTTGGTGGGACTGCATTCCCCTAGACACCGTAATGGTGAACTTGGATACGCCTGGATTGTCTCCCTTATCCAGGCTGGTGGAACTGGTATCCGACTCTTTCTCGTCGTCGGAACCCCCCGAACCTTCCTCGGCCATTGGCTCTGACTCGTCCGCCTCGCCGCCCGCGTCTGCGGGAAGGCTGCCAACCCCTCCCCCTACGTCTTCCGCACCCCCTTGGCCAATGGTGGAATCGGCGGCTGCAACGTTAGGCGCGTCCGTCGAGGCGGCCGTCGCCGGCTCTCCCGTTGCCGCACCGGCAAGGCTCTCCGCACCCCCTCCCGCTTCTGCGGCGGGGTTGCTTGTAGCGGCCACGTCGGGGGACGCACTCGGGGCGACGTCGGCGTCGACCCCTTCCGCTCCGACCTCTATGCCCAATCTTCTTGCTTGCCTCATAATCACGTCTTCATCGGACATTCGAATGCGAAAGGCGATACTCAGAATGACGGCGGTCATCAGCACTCCCACCCCAACGCCTCGGATGTAATACTTTCTCTTCATTTTGACCCCTATCCCTGAAACAAGTCAATTACAAGCTTTACCTCGCCCTGACCCATATCCAGCAGTTTTGATATTTCTCGAACGGATTTCCCCTTTTTGTTCAACTGTAAAATGGTCCTCTTCCTATTCTCGTCATCCATTTCCACCACCGATTCCCGTTCCCCTTGAATGGATGTATCGTTCAAAGTCTGGGTGGATTCCTTCGCCAAGGTTGGGGCGGCTTCTTCTCCCACGTCCTTCTTACGTTTTGCCGCATTCAACCCTGAATTTGCGCTTACCACCCCCAACTCCATGGCTACGTTCATTTTGGCCGCTTGGGACGCCGCGCGCTTTTTCACTTGCCCATCCGTCTTGGCAGCCACCCGGGGTTCGGGCAGCTGCTTCTTGGCGACGTTCGGGGGCAGTTTGGCTTGGGACGAATCCGACTGCGAAGCCTCCATACTCGCATCATCTTCCCATGCGGCCCTTTTTTTGTCGACGTCGTGAACCCACGCCTTTATCTCGTCTTGCTTTTCATTCAGCATATTGTACATGAATACTACTTCCCGATGATTTTCATTGATTTTATCAAGAATCTGGTCGGAATACTCATTCAAAGACATAATCTTTTCGTTGGACAGATGGTTAAGCTGTTCTTCGGCATCCAAAATAAGGGAGTCCGCCGTTCCATTTAACACGGATTCCACCCTCTGCCTGACCAGTTTTTCGTCCTTTTCGCTCCACACGGGAGCGGCGGCACCCTCGCCCTCTTTGCTGCCTTTTTCAGACCCTGCCCGATCCGTCAGTAAAAAACTAAGGAGTATGAGTATGACTCCCAGAATCATTAACGTAATCTCTAAACCCGACATTCCTTCTCCCATCCGCCGACTTCCCATATTATGGATTGGCTGTTATTACTCGGCGGGACCCGGCTAAATCTTGATGTCAAAATGCCCGTCGGCCCCCAAACCTGATTGGCTTTCCTCTCCTCCACCCTGTCCTTTCCCACCTTTTTTCCCGGAGTATTTCTGTTTGTTCTTGGACTCTTCCCTTGCATCAAAGGAATACTCATCCTTTTCGCTCTTATCCAGTTTTGTCGTTTGCTCCCTCTCACGCTCAATTTGTCGTACAAACTGCTCCCCTATGTGTGCCTGCGCCTGCTCGTTCCTCGTCATCTGGTTGGCCTGCAATTGCGACGCGTCCTGCGACTTTGGAACTATGGTGACAAGATCAATCGGCCTCATGCCCCCTCCCCCTTCCGTCGTTACCGTCTAGGCATACGCCTTCACGATAACCTTCTCTATATATTCCGTACATAAACATCTCCCGCATCCCTGACAAAGTAATTTTTATACATCTCGTCATTCACTTGGTATACGGAACCAGATATGACAATCTTGACTCCCGGAAAAATCGGGCCCTCAATGCGCACGCTCCCCGACTTGTAGGAACCCAACTGTGAAGAAAGCACGTCAAACTCATCCTTCTCCTTGTAATGCTGTTTGTTGAGAAGCATGAGGCTCTTGTTCAGCTTCCTAAAATACTGCATCTCCTCCGCCGAAAGTTTGACCCCGCGCAGCATCTTGTCGTTAAACATGGCCAACCTGTTGTTGACCTTCTCCTCATTTCTCTTATGCTCCTCTATGGATTGCTCCAATTCCTTATAACGCACCATCACCTCGGGGTCCGCCCCAATCTCCAGAATGGTCACCGTCCCCATATTGGAACCGGCTTTTTTGGCGGATATGACGGAACCCGCCATCACCCTGCCGCCGGATATCATCCCCCTCTTGCCTACGACCGTGACCCTTCCCCTTGCGGTCACTTGGCTGTGCATAATGGCGTCCGTAATGATGTCCCCGCCCGACACGACCTCCGAATTCTCAATGAACTTGGTAATGATGTTGCCGTCGGCCTCGAGAATTCCCTTGCTCATACCCTGGATGCCCCGCTTGAGTATGATTTCCGCACCCGCCCGCAGCGTCGCACCCTCAACCACGCCGTCCACGATGATGCTGCCCGAAGCCTTCACGACAAATCCCGACAGTACGTTGCCCCTGACCTCGACGTTGCCGTCATAGGCTATGTCCCCCGTGGAAAAACCCACGTCCTCGGGTACCGTGTAAATGTCGGAGACGACGATGTCGCCATTCACCAATGCGACGTGTCCGGATACGTCGGAGTGAATCGTCAACCCGTCTTCGGACACGGTATAATTGTTGCCCTGTTTTAGCACCTTGCGCGTCACGTTCTTGGGCTTAACCACCTTGCCGAACACGGTCATCCCAGGTTTTCCGGGATCCGCGGGCGTCAACGTGACTAACAGGTCCCCTTTTTTCACCCCTTGTATATTGTCAAGGCTGTGGAAGTCCACCGACCCGTCTTCTCCCAATTTGGGCTTGGACACTTGTGAAGTGTTGAAATGGTAAGTAACCTCTGCATCCTTCCCATCTTCGGGAGGCATGGCCTTGGCCAACAATATGTCTTTACAGTATTCCCTGTTATACAGGAATTCTTCCAACAAATCCTCCTGTAAGCCAAATACAACCTTTCCCGCCACCAACGCCTGCACGATTTCATCCTTGTCCAACAACGCTCCACCCTCGGTGGGCGGATAGAACCTTCCATACGCCTCCTCCCCGCGGGAATCCGCCTCGACCAATACGACCTCGTCTTGGGTGGGAACGCGAAAAGAAGTCAAATGGAACGGCTCCGCCAAAGTATCCCAACCTTGTAGGTACGCTTCAAGCCCCCCCAGGTTGTAATCCGCCAACTTAATCGCCTTGCAATACTTCATGACGTCTTCGACTACCACCCTGCTGCCACCGTCCTCCGGTGGAAAAACCTTTAAACAGGTACCCTTTTCATCTTCCGCCAATTGAAAGTACCCATTCTTTTTGCCCATGCGCCATCCCCCCTTGCACCCGCGTCAACTAGCCAGTGAAAATATGCGTAGCACATCTTTATCCCATTCACACTCAGTCTTTGCCAGTGAAAATGCGCGTAGCACATTTTTATCCCATCTAGCTAAAAATGCGTAGCAATTCCACGTTCGAGCCCAACCTAACCTTCATCTTCTGCAGGGCCTTCGTGTGGAGTTGCGATATCCTTGATTCCGAAACTTCAAGAATCTTGCTAATCTCCTTCAACGTCAAATCCTCGTAATAGTAGAAAAGGATTACCTTTTTCTCATTCTCCGTCAAACCGTCCAACGCTTCCACCAACATTTTCTTTAATTCTTCCTTTTCCACCCTCTGTTCCGGTTGTTCAAACTTGGACGGTGCGGAATCCAACCTTACCTCGCTGCCTTGTTCAATGAACTCCTCCCACGAGACGATGTTGGACAGGCTCATCCTTGTCTGCCAATTCTCCAACTCACTTACCGTTATTTCCAAATGATTGGCCAATTCCCCATTCGTGGCCGCCCGTCCCAATTGGACCTCCAACTCATTGACCGCCTGTTCCAGCCTTTTTTGCTTCTGTCGCACGGTACGGGGAATCCAGTCCATTTTACGTATCTGGTCCAGTATGGCGCCGCGTATGCGGACGCTTGCGTAGGTTTCGAATTTGACGCCCTTATGGTAGTCGAACTTGTCGATGGCGTCAATCAGGCCGAACACCCCGTAACCGATCAAATCATCCAACTCAACGGCATAGCCAAGGTACATGCCCAACTTTTTGGCCACTACCTTGACGAGTCCGGAGTATTCGATAATGAGTGTCTCCCGCACTTCCAGCGTTCGATTCGCCATATATGACTTCCATAATTTGTGCTTTTCCGCGTCGTTCATGATCACCCTACTTCACGCCAACCTCTGCGCGCCTTTTCATTGTTCCGTCAACGTACGACCTTCCCGTGGTTCAATGGACTTCCTCGTCACCGTCGCCGCGTGCTCCACCAACTTCATCCTCCGATTTGTCTCCGTCTTCCTCTCCTTCCGCCTCTCTATTCAACTCTTCCTCCATCTGTTGGCGTAGCAGGAACGCCTTCTTCACCCTGGCGACCACGCTCCTTACCACCAATCCAATGATGTAGAATACGACCATTACCACTAACAACAGGATCAAGCTTTGCAATACGTCCCTCTTCATCCATATGCACGCAATGCTTGTAATGGAACCTGCCAAAAGCATAGTCAAGGAAGGTATATATTTCTCATTCATAGCGTTCCCCCCAAACCTTGCGGTAACAAGGTTTTACAATATCCGAGTGTCAAAACCCACCCGTTTGACGTGCAGCTCCCCATTCTCCGGATGGAACTCAATCGTCCTACCATAGTTCAAACCCGTATCCTCAGCCAAAATCGGTATGCGGAGGGCTTGGAGCTTTTCCTTGGAGGCGGCTACGTTCTTGTCTCCAATCCGCAACATCTCGTTGCTGGTATTGAACGCGAACATTTGGGCCCCACCGGCTATCTTCGCCGACAAGCCGGCCCGATTGGCACCATTCTTTATCAGCATCTGCACCAAATCGTCGATGCCCGTATCCGCAAATTTGGCGCGGTTGTCGTTCTGGTTGATTTTGCGGCTGTCGGGGAGCATGACGTGCGCCATCCCCGCAAGCTTCTTCCTTGGGTCGTACAAACATATCCCGACGCATGAACCCAACCCCAACGTAATGATTACGTCCGGAGCCATGCATATCTTATAGTCCGCCATACCTACCCTGATAATCTGTCCCATCACTTATTCTCCCGCCACTCCTAGCTCCCGCATGATCACTTCATAGGACTCCAAAGACGGAACGAGTATGAAATACCCATCCAAATCCCTCTCCTCATCACAAATCTGCGAACCAATCAACAGTGCCTTATCCCCCGTCATGCCAAATTCGATGACCGGGATGCTGAGTACCGCCCCCGCCATGTCGACCACCAAATGAGGGATGGACACGTTGATCAACAAGCCCGTCATCTGGGAGATGGAGGAAAGGTAGGCCCCGGAAATGATGTTGCCAATCTCCTCAAGGACGGACAACTCCATCTCGTTGAATGGTTCGCCGGACTTTCTCTCCTTCGCCATAATCTTCCCAATCAGGTAGTTTGCCGCATCCAGGCTCAAAATAAACATCATGGAGCCCACGATGTCCCCCTCCAGAAGAAGCATCACCCCGACGACCACGTTTTCCGCACCGTTGAACATGTCTGACAGCTCGGTAAAATCCATAATGTCAAAACTCGGGGAGTTCATGGCCACCTTTCCATTCAACATCTGTGAAAGGGCCGTAGCCGCATTGCCCGACCCAATGTTGCCAATCTCCTGCAAGGCGTCCCTTTGCATGGGGGTTAATTTCTTATAGTCCATCATATGCCTTCACCTCGTTTGTCTTCCTTTTTCTCCACTATCACTTCCACAATGTCCAGTAAGGAAATCAAATTCTCCCCGTGTTTGCCAACTCCGTACAGATAATCCGTCAGGCCGTCCGTCTCCTTGAAACTCGGCCTCTCCGTGTGTTCCTCGTCCAACGTGACGATTTCCTTCACCTCGTCCACCAAGACGCCCACCATGCCTTGGTTCTCAAGCTTGACGATGATGATTCTGGTTGCGGGCGAAAACTCATCCGGCTCCAACTGGAACCGCTTCCTGACGCTCATCACGGGCACGACCTCGCCCCTTAAGTTGATGACGCCCATGTAATATGCCTGCGCCTTGGGGACGCGCGTAACCCGCTGCATACGGACGATGTTGTCCACGTAGCGGATGTTGACGCCGTATTGCTCGTTCCCCAATTTTACCACGATGTATTGCGTGCCTCCCAACGTACCGTCCTCATTTCCCGTCTGTACATTCGTCTCGGCCATGCGTACCTACCTCCCCTATACCAGTGCGTTGACTTCCAATATTAATGCGACCTCTCCGTCCCCAAGTATGGTGGCGCCGCCAATCATCTTTGAATTATGTATATGTTGCCCAATGGACTTGATTACAATCTCTTGCTGCCCAATCAAATGGTTGATGACCAGACCCGCCTGTTTGTCGCCCTTCTTCACGATGACGACGGTCAAACTCTTGGGTTCTTCCTCCATCGGGGGCACGTCCAACACTTTTTCTAGGCGAATGAGCGGGATGACGCTCCCCCGCAAATGGATGACTTCCCTTGTCTGTACATGCTTTACGTCGCCATGGGCGATGTCTTCCACCGTCTGTATGTTGCCCAGGGGAATGGCGTATTTTTCCTTGCACACCTCCACCATCAACGCCTGGATGATTGCCAACGTCAACGGCAGGCGAATGATGAACGCGCTGCCGACGCCCAGCTCCGTCCTCGTCTCAATGCTTCCACCCAAGGACTCTATCTTCGTCTTGACCACGTCAAGGCCCACCCCGCGTCCCGACACGTCCGAAATCGCGTCCGCCGTGGAGAAACTGGGTTGGAACAGGAGGTCGACGGTCTCCTTGTCGGACATCTTTTCCGCCTGCTCCTTGGTGATTGAGCCCTTCTCAAGCGCCTTCCTCCTCACCTTGTCAAGGTTGATGCCCCCTCCGTCGTCCCGAATCTCAATGACCACGTTGTTGCCGTCCTGGTAGGCGTCAAGGAAGATGGAGCCCTCCTCCGGCTTGCCCGCCGCCAAACGCTCGGCCGCACTCTCAAGGCCGTGGTCGGCCGCATTGCGCAGGAGGTGCATCAAGGGGTCTCCGATTTCGTCAATGACGGTTCGGTCCAGCTCCGTCTCCTCGCCCGACATGTACAAATCCATCTTCTTATTCAACTTCTTGTTCAAGTCCCTAATCATCCGTGGGAAACGGTTCACCACGCTCTCAATGGGAACCATCCGCACCTTCATAACCGATTCGTGCAGGTTGGTCGTAACCCGTTCCAGATACTCAATCTGCTCGCCCCAACCGGAACCGCCGCCCTTCGCCTCCTCGCCCGCGCCGCTTATCGACACCAGACCGTTCTTGGCGATAATCAACTCACTCACCAAGTTCATCAACACGTCCAACTTGTCAATGTCGACGCGTACGGACCGATTGGCCATCACTTTGGCGTTCTTCTTGGCCGGCGCAGGGCCGCCCGTGGCCTTGACGCCTTCCATATTCGCCGCCGCGACGCCTGCCGTCGGACCCTTCTCCTCCTCTAGCACGATCTTCGTCAAGTCCGGAATTTCTATGGGTTCGACAAAAACCTCCTTAATCTCGGACACCTTGAGAATGTTCGCGCGAATGGCTTCCGCATCCTCTTCCTTCGTTACAAATATCCAGCTAAAGTCAAAATCGAATTTCTCATCCTCAATGTCCTCCACCGAAGGGGCGGATTTGAGCAACTCCCCCTTGTCCTCTATGGACTTAAACACCAAAAACGCCCTTGCGGACTTCAACAGGCAGGTGTCCTGCAAATGGACCGTAATGCCGTAAATATGGTTCTTCTCGTCCAACGCCTTCTTGATGGCCATCTTCTCGGAATCCGTGAAGACGAAGCTGCGGTACTTCCTTTTCTCCGCATCGGCGCCGCTTAGGGGTGCGGCCGGCTTCGCACCCGGCTCTTCGGGAGGGGTCTTGACGCCAAGCCCTTCCTCCAAAACCTCCTTGATGCCGCGTAGGACGTCCTCGTTGTCCTCCGTCCCCTCGTTCCCCGCCTCGACCACCTTTTCCAGATACCCCTCCAATGCGTCAAGGCCGCGGAACAGGATGTCGATCAGCCCCGACTGGACCTTCATCGTCTCATTGCTAATCTCCTGGAACAGGTTCTCCATATCGTGGGTCAAGCGTTGCATCCGCTTGAACCCCATCGTACCGGACATCCCCTTGAGGGAGTGCGCCGCACGAAAGATTTCATTAATCGTGTCCTTATTCTCCGGTTCCTTCTCCAATATCAATATCTGTTCATTGAGATTCTGAAGATGTTCCCTTGTCTCCTCTATGAAAATCTCCAGATACTGGCTTGTGTCCATCCCTATACCCCCAATCTCCGACATATCGCCCCGGCAACCATGGAAATGGGCAGCTCCTCGTCCGCCAACCCCGATTCCTTTACCACCTTGGGCATTCCATAGACCGTACACGTTTCCTCATCTTGAGCGATTACGTACAGCCGCTTGTACCTTGAAAGCCGTTGTATCCCCCTCGTACCGTCGGATCCCATCCCCGTAAGGACGACGCACACCACCTCCTCGTAATCGGTGTGCACGAGGGATTCCAACAATATGTCCGCACACGGCTTCAACCCATACCTTGCCGCCTCGTCCGAGAGAAGGATGCGGTTGCCCCCGCCGCCTTCACCACCGACGCGCATCTGGCATCCGCCCTTTGCCACATAGACGACGTCTTCCCGCAAGGCTTCCCCGTTCTCCGCCTCCTTGACGGACAAGCCGCTTAACTCGTCCAATCTTTTGGCTAACGATTTAGTGAAGCCCTCCGGCATATGCTGCACGATTAACGTCGCATACCCCAACCGTTTTGGAAGGTGGGGAATTACTTGGTGCAGCGTCTGCGGCCCACCCGTCGAACTCGCTATCACCAACAACTTCGTTCCCTTCACGAAGTCCGTCGGGGTGGCCACCCTTTTGGACGGCTTTTCCTTACGCGCGTCTTCGTTTGTTTGGGCCTCCGTACCACCCTTCACCTTCTTGTCCCTCCTTGATTCCAACGCACAAACCAAGCGCTCCACTACGGAAACGGCAAAGGACTCCTCCTTCGCCTCCATGAAACTCTCCGGCTTGCATATGAAGTCAAACGCCCCCAATTCCAACGCGCGAATCGTCTCGTCCGCATCCTTCTTGGCAATCGTGCTTACGACCAACACCCTGGTCTGGACGTCCAACTTCTTAAGCTCTGCCAAGAATTCCAGCCCGTTCATCTTGGGCATCTTGATGTCCAACAGCACGCCGTCAAACCCGTCCCTGTCCCCGCATATAATGTCAAGGGCCTCCTTGCCGTTTTTGGCGACGCCTGCGACGCGTAACCGCTTGTCATTTTCTATTATATCACACAACACCCTTCTCATGAGTGCAGAGTCATCAACAACTAAGATATTTTTCTGCATATCGTAAACCATCCCGCCTCATTTTTTCAAACGTTTCCTTTGTTCTTGGAAGATGCACTGGATGAGGTGTTCCCTCTCCGCAGGGCTCATCCCGGTAAATTCGACCCTGATTTCATATGTAGCCGACTCGTTGGGAATCCGGTAACAGGCTACGACGTTCCCCTTGTACTTCCTTTCCCCCATACCGAAGAGGGGTATGGAGAGAATCACGTCCTCGCTTTGCTCAAACTGCAACTTGCCGCGCAAGCGCGCGCCTCCCCCGCTCAAGTCGTTGATGGTCAACGTCTCCCACTGACCCTGCAACTCCATAAGCCGCTCGTACGCCTTCTCCTTGTTGAGCAGGTCGTCGTACTCATTCCTTACCACGGACTTTTCCAGTATCTTCTCTTCCGCCGTAACGACGCGGATTCGTACGTCGGTCGTATAACTGATGCGGTAGAAGTTCCTCTTCTGCGTCTTTTCCAATTCGGACAAGAAGGAGACGAGGAGTATGAACATGTTCCCCTCCTTGTAGCGCTCCTTAATCTTGGCTTTACACTGGAAAAGGCCGCTTCCCGTATAGAAACAAAGCGTATGCTCCTCCCCCACGTTAAGGGGTATGACCTTGCCCTTGTATATGGGCATGGCTATTTTGGCGATACGCTCCGAAACAAGTTCCAACAACTGGCTTGTATAATTCTTCTTTTCCTTCATCTCCTTTCCCGCATAGTCCTTCAACATTGTCATTTCAATCTTGTTACCCACTCGAATGGGTATGTTGTCCATAATAGGGTCACCTCATTTATTTCGAAATTTATTGCGGATCAGGTTGGCGAACAATTTGCCAATCCCCTTTTGACTCATGGGAACGTCCATATTCGCATCCACAAGTAGGAGGGAAATGTCCTGCAAGGCGCGTGACGATGCGGAATTGGGATACTCCAGGGCAAACGGCCGTTGTTTCATGATGGCCTTCTGACAACAATCGTCATACGGCACCGTGCCCAACAATTCCAACTCGATGTTGAGGAACTTATCCACCACCGCGCTCAGCTTGTCGAACAATTCCCTTCCCCCCTCTTCCTTGTTGTTCCGCACCTTGTTCCCAATGACGCGGATGGACGCCTTCTCCTTATTGAAAACCGAATTTCGGTTCAACGTCTTAAGCAACGCGTAAGCGTCGGTAATGGACGTGGGCTCCGGGGTGACCACCAATATCACCTCCAAGCTCGAAGCTACGAACTCCATGACCGAGTCCGATATGCCGGCGCCCGTGTCAATCAACACGATGTCCGCAATCTCGTCCAACTCGTACAACTTGCGAACGATGTTGAGGATGCTGTCTTTGGACAAGTTGGCCAGCTCGTGTATGCCGGAACCCCCTGACACGAATCCCACGTTCTCCGGCCCAAGGGTGACGATGTCGGACAACGTTTTGCCATGGAACATCAAGTCCCCAAAATTATAGGTGGGACGCAGGCCCAACATAATCTCAATGTTGGCCAGTCCAAAATCCGTGTCCAAAATAACCACGCGCTTCCCCAGCCTACTGAGCTGTATGGCCAAGTTAATGGTGACGCTGGACTTGCCGACGCCCCCCTTGCCACTTGTGACGGTAAGGATCCTCGCCTTATTCATCTTTGCCGGTTCGCGTCCCTTGATAAGGTTCCTCAACTTCTCGGCCTGATCCATTACGTCCCTCCTCCCAGCAGCTGTTTCGCAATATTTTGTGGATCCATCTTGCTGATGTCGTCCGGAACGTTCTGTCCGGAAGTGGTATAGGATAATGACGCGTTCGTCAACACCCTTATGTTGTATATGTTGCCAATGCAGGACGTCTCGTCCAATTTGGTAAATATCAGGTTGTATTTGGCGATGCCGTCGTACACCTCGGTCACCATCACCAAATCACGGTATTTCGTCGTCGTACTGAGGACGAGGAAGACTTCCCTCTCCTCCTCGCCAAGGCAATCCAACAAATCCTTCAATTCCTTCGCATGTTCGTCGCTCAAATGGGAACGCCCCGCCGTGTCAATGAGGACGACGTCGTATTCCATCAACTCCGCCAAATGCTCCTTCATGTCCTCCACGGAGTAGACCACCTTCAAGGGAACACCCAATATGTTTGCATACGTCTTAAGTTGTTCCACGGCGGCAATCCGATAGGTGTCCGCCGTCACCATGGCGACGTTAAGGCGCTTGTTCAGCTTCAAGTCAGAGGCAATCTTGGCAATCGTCGTCGTCTTGCCCACTCCGGTCGGCCCGACGAAGAATATGAACTTCCTCTTCGCGTCCTCCGTGTCGATTACCTTCGCCTGTCCCAACTTCAAGATAATCTTCTGGTACACGTTGCCGAGGATGGCGTCAAGACTGGACTCCGGCTTAATGGAGCGTTGTATCTCGTCCATCAGCTGGCCGGCGTACTCCTCCGTCACCTCGTTCTGCAGCAATTGCTCGAAAATCAGCTTCTTGCAGGTCTCCACTTTGTCCAATTCCTCATCCTCTTCCCCTTGCGACGATTGACTTTGCGGCACCTCGTCCTCCACCTTCTTCTCCCTAGTCTCCGTAATCTTCTTCTCAATGTTCGTATAAAGGCTTTGCAAATGGTCCAGCTTCTTTTCAATGGCCGTCGTCTCCCCGTCGGAGGGTGCGGCCACCTTGTCTTTCGTCGGCTCCGGCAAGAATGCGCTTCGGTTGTCCGCCACCCCCGCGGGCGCCGCGACTCTCGGGGAGTGGGGCGCCGGCGTCTGCTCCTTCTGGACCTTGTCCTTGTCCTCGTCTACCGCCGCCGTAACCTCCACCTTCACCTTCACGAAGAACCGCTTGAGTCCTTTAGGCTTCATCGTCTTGATGTTCATGACGATGGCTTCGCTGCCCAAATCCTCCTTGGCCAACAATATGGCCCCTTGCTCCGTATCCGACGTGTATTTTTTTATTATCATGCCGCTGTCACCATCCCAACTGATTGTAGTTCGACTTTCGAGTCTATTTCATTATATGAAATGACGACGAGGTCTTGGAACTGTTCCTCCGTCAAACGTTTAAAGTACATACGCACAATGGGGGACGTGATGATAATCGGCATCTTCCCCAACTCCTCCAACTTGGCGACCTCTTCCCTGAGCGAAGCGAAGACTTCCTGCGTCACTTCCGGGTCCAACGTCAGGTAGGAGCCTTGCTCCGTTTGTTTCACGGAATCCATGATTTGCTGCTCTATCTTGGGGTCCAGCGTAACCACGCTGGTCATCTCGTTCGCTTGGAAGAACTTGTTGGAGATGGCCCGCTTCAAACTCTGCCTCGCATACTCCGTCAGGATGTCGGAATCCCTGGTGGTGGGCGCGTAATCCGCCAACGTCTCGAACAACGTGGTAAGGTCCCTTATGGAAATGCCCTCGTTCAACAGGTTCTGCAACACCTTCTGAATCTCCCCCACGTTCAACAATTTGGGCACCAACTCCGCAATCAGCGTCTCGTTGGTCTCCTTCACGTTGTTGATCAGGTTCTGCACGTCCTGCCTCGTCAGCAGCTCGCCCAAATGCACGCGGATGACTTCCGTCAAATGCGTGGCGATGATGGATGGCGGATCCACCACGGTATAGCCCAAGGACTCCGCCCGCTCCCTCTGGCTCTCGGTAATCCACAGCGCGGGCAGGTGGAAGGACGGCTCAAACGTCGGTATTCCGGAAATCTCCTCTTCCACGTACCCCGGACTCATGGCCATGTAATGGTCGAACAGAATCTCCCCTTCGCTGACCGGTACCCCCTTAATCTTAATCATATACTGGTTGGGGTTGAGTTGAATGTTGTCCCTGAGACGTATCATGGGCACCACGCACCCCAATTCCAGTGCAATTTGCCTACGAATCATGACCACGCGGTCAAGCAGGTCGCCCCCCTGGTTCACGTCCGCCAACGGAATGATGCCGTATCCAAACTCCAACTCGATGGCGTCCACCTGCAGCAGGGACGTCACGTTCTCCGGACGGCGCAACTCCTCCACTTCCCCTTCGTCCTCGCCCACCTCGGCCTCTATCTCCATCAACTCCATGCGGCTGGCTATCATTCTGGCCGTCAGGATGAACATCACCCCGTACGTACAGAAGACGAGGGTGGGCAACCGCGTGAAGACGCCCAAGGCCGCCATACTGCCCCCCACCAAATACAAGGACTTGGGGATGGAGAACAATTGTTTGATCAACACGCCGCCAATGTCCGCCTCTTTGGACACCTTCGTTACCAATATACCCGTTGACAAGGATATCATCAAGGAGGGAATCTGGCTCACCAAGCCGTCGCCAATCGTCAGAATGGAGTACCTCTGCATGGCTTCCGCCATCTCCATACCCTGCATCAATACGCCGAGCGCCAAGCCGCCTATCAGGTTGACGACGGTGATGACCAACCCCGCCGTCGCATCCCCCTTCACGTACTTCGTGGCACCGTCCATCGCCCCGAAGAAGGTGGCTTCCGACTGTATCTTATCCCGCCTTTCCTTTGCCTCCTCGTCCGTTATCGCACCCGTGTTCAAGTCCGCGTCAATCGCCATCTGCTTGCCCGGCATGGCGTCCAACGTAAAACGCGCCGTCACCTCGGAAACCCTCTCCGACCCCTTGTTGATTACCATGAACTGAATCAATATCAAGATGAAGAATATGATGCCGCCGATGATGAGGTTGCCCCCGCCGACGAATTCGCCAAACGTCTCAACGACCTCGCCCGCGTCGCCTTGCATAAGGATGTTCTTCGTGGTACTGACGTTCAACGATATGCGGAACAACGTGGTCAACAACAATATGGTCGGAAAACTGGACATCTCAAGCGCCTCTTTGGAGAACAAGGCGGTAAACAAAATCACCATGGCTATCGAAATGTTCAAAGCCAACAGGATATCCAGCAAAAAAAGCGGAATGGGTATGATGAGAAAGAGTATGGGCATAATGACGTATAAGCCAACTACTAAGTCTTCCCTCTTCATATCCTACGCCCCCCTTCATTTTTTATAATTCCACCGCACAAAGGCAAACGCCTTGCGACCCGCTACGCGCGCCTTATGATACTTTGCCTTTTACATTATACACGTAAGCGAGGATTTCTGCAACCATTTGATATAATTCGGGTGGGATTTCCATCCCCAGTTCCACATTATAGTAAAGCATACGGGCCAACGGCTTGTTCTCAACAATCTCTATTCCATGTCCGCCCGCCACCTCCCGAATCCGTTCCGCCAAATAATCGGCGCCCTTGGCCACGACGACGGGCGCAAGGTCCCGTTCCTTGTTGTAGCGGATGGCCACGGCCAAATGGGTGGGATTCGTAATTACGACGTCCGCTTGTGGCAACTCCTGCATCATCCTGCGCCGCGACGCTTGGAACATGCGGCTGCGAAGCTGGCTCTTCACCTTGGGATCCCCTTCCGTCATCTTGTGCTCATCCTTCACTTCCTGCTTCGTCATCATCATGTCTTTTTTGAATTTTCGTTTTTGGTACGCCAAGTCAATGAATGCAATGACCAAGAAAATGAGGCTGATGCGGATGCCCAAGTTGATGATGAGGTCGCCAATCATCCCCAACGCCGCATACAGGTCCAAATCATAGAAGTTGAGCAACGTCGCCCACTGCTTCCTCAACTCACTCACCACGACGTATCCCAAGAACGCCACCTTGACGATGGATTTGAGCAATTCAAACACCTTTTTCGTGGAGAACATTTGCTTGAACCCGCTAACCGGGTTGAAATGGCTGAATTTGGGTTTCAAGGGCTTCGTTGAAATCTGCCACTTCACTTGGACCACGTTGGTAACGAAGCCCACCAAGAAGGCGGCGGCCATAAAGGGGAGGGCGATAATCAAAACGCGCCCCATCATGTCCCGAATCAGCGCCAACATATAGTAACTGCCCACGTCCTCCCTGGCCACGGTGGGGATGTTGCTAAAATACAGTTGGAACACTTGTATGAATTGGTTCCCCACGCCCCGGACGAACACCTTCAATACCAAGAACAAGGCCATCAACATAAACGCCGTCGGAATGTCGGCGCTCTTGGCAACCTGCCCTTCCGACCTGGCGTCCCTGAGCTTCTTGGACGTGGCTTGCTCCGTCTTGCCCGTGTCATCCCCAAAAAATTGTAGGTTATACCTCATCATGGCGCCAACGCCTCCGTTACGACGACAATCATTTTACGCATCTCCTCAAACACAAAATCCGATACCGCCGGTATCATGCCCACAATCACGTACAGTATGCACAAACCCGCAAAAACCTTCATCTGCATGCCCACCACGAACATGTTCATCTGGGGGGCGATCTTGGCCAGTATGCCCAACACGACGTTCACCACCAAGATACAGGAGAACACGGGTAGGATGATGCGGAAGCCAATGATGAAGTATTCACTCATAAACTGTATCACCACCTCGTGCAACCTGCCCCCGAGCAGCCTCGCCATCCCAAACGGAACGACCCGGGCGGAATCGACGATGGCCCGTATCAGAAAATAATGCATGTTCGTCACCAGCATCATGAGCATGACCAAATACGTATAGTAGTTCGCCGTAACCGTCGTCTGTATCCGCGTCATGGGGTCCATTAGGGACGCCATGGAAAACCCTATCTCCACGTCAATCATGTGGCCCGCAAAATTCAAAATCAACATACATATGTTGGCGATATAACCAATCGTCAACCCCACCACCGTCTCCGAAGCCATCAAGAGGGCGAGCCCTATCGTCCCCTCGTAGGCAATCGTCGCCGATTCGTATTCGACCATCGAGTAGGTGACGAGGGACAAAAAAAACGCGATGGCCACCTTCAAGCGCCTCGGTATGTTGTTACTGCTAAAGAAGGGGGCCGTAACCATAAACGCCGATATTCTTACCAGCATCAATATAAATATTTCCAGCCTTTCCACCGTAAAAACCATAATCGCCCCACGCCCTACGACACGCCGCCCATGGTGGTCATCAGGTTCCTCATAAATTCAACGATGTTGTTCATAATCCACGCGCCCGCCAGCATCAACACCAAAAAGATGGTGAGCAGTTTGGGGACGAACGTCAGCGTCTGTTCCTGTATGGAGGTTACGGTCTGAAAGATGCTGATGATCAAACCCACGACGAGGGAGGACAACAACATGGGGGCAGACGACTTGATGACCAACCAAATCGTCTCCCTCGCAATGTCCAGTACCATCTCTTCCGTCATTATCGTCAACAACATGGTCTCTAACCTCCCTTATCCCGCAAAGGCAAGCGCTTGCATCTCGCTTCTCATGCGAAAGGCAAGAAACTTCACTTGCCTTCGGCAAACCCCCGCATCTCGCTTTTCATGCGAAAGGCAAACCCCCACTACCCGCTTTCGACGCGAAGGCAAACCCTCGCATCTCGCTTCGCTCGCCTGCTCGAGTCTGCCCCCCTCACCCTTGGACGCCCCACAAAACGGGACGCCCAAGGGTTTGCGGGCGCGCTCGGATTGTTACCGTCCATGACTGTGAACAAGCTCACGGTCATGGACGGTAACAATCCTCACTTTGCCTTCGCTACAAGTTGAAGGACTCAACCAGCCTTACGATGATTAAGTTCCAACCGTCCGCCATAATAAACAGTAAAATCTTAAAGGGCATGGATATCGTCGTAGGCGGCAACATCATCATACCCATGGACATCAAGGTGGACGAGACCACCATGTCGATCACGATGAACGGCAAATAGATGAGGAACCCTATTTGGAACGCCTGCCTCAACTCGTTCAAGATGAACGCCGGCACCAGGACGGTGAAGGGAACCTCCTCGCCTTCCTGAAGCGGTTCCCGTCTGGCAATCTGCATGAACAAATCCACGTCCTGTTGCTTCGCCTGCCTGTACATAAAGTCACTGATAGGCTGTAGCCCCGCATCCATCGCCTCCTGTTGCGACATCTCCCCTCTGGACAACGGTCCGAACGCGTTGGCGTTCACCTCGTTGAACACGGGGGTCATAATGAAGAAGGTTAAAAATAAAGCCAACCCAATCAAGACTTGATTGGGGGGCGTGGATTGCGTTGCCAATGCCGCTCTGGTAAAATGAAGGACGACTATGATGCGGGTAAAGCTCGTCATCATAATCAGAATGGAAGGCGCCAAGGTAAGTATGGTTAAAATCAACAAGATACGCAACGAAGACGCCAAACTAACGTTCGTGCCATCCGTCGTAATCGTGATTCCCGCCGGGTCATCCCCTATTACCGGTTCGCCACCCGTCCCCTCCACCTCGTCTACGCCAACCGCATAAGCCGTGTCGGGTTGCGCGAAAGCCAACAACCCAACCACCGCAAATAGAACGAAAAGCAAACGCATATTCATTATTCCTTCCTAGTTACCTTTTTGAAGACTTCCTTAAAGTCAATGGGGGGCTTTGCCTCGGGTGCCTCGAACTTCAACTCCTCCCCATCCAATTCTGCAATCCGCGTAATCTGATCCTTTGACACGCCGATTGCGTAATATTTCTCCCCAATCATGACGATCTGCAAATACCGGTTCGGCCCAATGCGAATCGACTCCTTCAAAGCCATATTCCTCGTCCTCGGTTGCACGATGTTCGAAGACCCCAGCCACTTCGTCACATAGACGGAAGCGACCAGAATCAATACAAACAGCAACAAAGAGCCCAGTAACTGCAACACGTTGCCAAACGCGTTGGAACCAGCCATAACGACAGTCAACTCATCACCCCACGGCCTTTTTCACGGCTTCCAGCACGCGATCTTGATTAAACGGTTTGACGATGAAGTCCTTTGCACCGGACTGGATGGACTCAATAACCATTGCCTGCTGGCCCATGGCGGAACACATGATGATGTTGGCGTTCGCGTCCAACTCCTTGATCTTCTTCAGGGCTTGAATCCCATTCATTTCGGGCATCGTAATGTCCATCATCACAAGGTCCGGCTTTGTCTCGTTGAACTTCTCAACCGCTCGAACCCCGTTCTCCGCTTCTCCTGCAATTTCATACCCATTCTTGGAAAGAATGTCCTTAATCATCATCCGCATGAACGCAGCGTCATCACAAATCAGAATACTTTTAGCCATTTTTTCTCTCCTCCATTATCTTACTAATCTCTAATAATTTCAGTGACGCGGATACCAAAGTTCTCTTCAATAACTACCACTTCGCCCTTTGCCACAAACTTACCATTCACCAACACGTCAATCGGTTCGCCGGCCAACTTGTTCAACTCAATAATCGTCCCGGGTGAAAACTCCAATATCTCCTTGATGGACTTGTTCGACCGGCCAAGTTCGACCGTAACCTCCAACGGCACATCCATAATCAGGTCGATGTTCTCCTGTTGGATTAGGGGAGACACGTTCTGCATGAAGCTTTGGAACTGCGCCGGCTGGATGTTGAAATTCTGCATGGGTTGCATCATGGGTTGCATCATTGGTTGTCCCTGCATGGAGGGGTCTTGCATTGGCTGCATCATCGGTTGTCCCTGCATAGGTTGTTGTCCTCCTTGTTGCATTGGCTGTCCCTGCACCGGTTGTTGCATGGAGGCGGCGGCCACCGTGGGGGCCTGGGCCTCCTCGGAGAACGGAACCTCGGACGCCTGGGCGTCTTCCGCCTCCATAGCACCAATAAATCCTTTATATAATTCTTTGGCAAAATCCACGGGGAACAGCTGCATGATTTGACTGTCCACCAAATCCCCGACTTCCATCTTGAAGGATATCTTAACCAACTTCTCGTTCAAAAAATCCTCCACCTTGTCATCTATCAAGGAATCGTTCAGGTCCACCACGCTGGCCACCGGCGGCGAAATGTCCACCTTCCGGTTAATCATCGACGACAACGAAGTCGCCGTCGAACCCATCATTTGGTTCATGGCCTCGCTAATGGCGCTCAAATGCAATTCGGACAATTCGTCATCCAGATTGGTACCGTCCCCGCCCATCATGAGGTCCGTGATGATCTTCACGTCGTTCTCCTGCATGATCAGCATGTTCTCCCCATCCAACCCCGCGCTATAGGAAATGTTGATGAATACGCACGGCCTGTCATATTGTTTGGACAATTCCTCCATCGTTACGTAGGATACCATGGGCGTCGTTATCACTACCCGATTGTTCACCAAGGTGGACAACGTGGTGGCCGCCGTACCCATGCTGATGTTGGAAATCTCTCCTATCGCGTCGCTTTCCTCCTCCGTCAAAACCGCTTCTTGTTGCTCCTCGTCCACGGCTCCCCCATCTTCCCCGAACAACGCGTTAATCTCATCTTGGGATAACATTCCATCCATGTCTTCCTACTCCTCTCTAATAACGGTAGTCAACCGTACTGCATATGAATCTGACGAAGACCCTGGCAATCCGGTGAATTTTTTGATGTTTCCCACAAATATGTCTAACTCATCTTCCGTCTTCGTATCCAACTTGATGATGTCACCCACCTGTAGGGTGACCGGTATGGCTGCCTTGCCAATGTTCGCCTCAATCGACTCCTTGTAGGCGCCCTCCTCATCCCCATCCTTCATCGTCGCATACCAATACTTGGTGTTAATCTTCTCTATCACGGATTCCACGCAAGCAAAGGGGATGCAGATGTTCATCAGCCCCTCCACGCTGCCTATCTTCATACTCATCGTTATGGTCGCCGTCATCTCGTTCGGCGAAATAAACTGGGCAAATTGTGAATTCGTCTCCACCCGCTCCAGTTTGGGGGTCAAATCCACCACGCTCTTCCACGGCTCCACCAAATGATGGGTACACACCTCCATAATCCTCTCAATAATCGTCATCTCAATCTCGGTGAAGTCCCTTGCTTTGTCCAACGGGGTGCCCACCCCGCCCAACATGCGGTCCAGAATGGTGAATCCCAAACTGTCCGCCAACTCTATAATGATGTTGCCCTCCAACGGGGCGAAATTGACGATGCCCAAAATAACCGGATTCGACAATGCGTTCGTGAACTCCACGAACGGGTTCGCTTCCGAATGGCTTACCTCAATCTGCACGTTCCTCCGCAAATAACCCGGCAAACTCGTGGACAACAATCTCGCATAATGCTCGAATATAAACACCAACGTACGCAGATGCTCCTTGGAAAACTTGGACGGCCTCGCAAAGTCGTAAACTTGGACGTGCCGTTCCTTCTTCTCCGTATCCACTTCCGGGTCAAACTCACCGCTGCTCATCTGTGCCAACAGCGCATCTATTTCACTCTGTGACAGAGCGTCCCCCATCCCGTCTCACCTCGCATCCTAATTGACTATACCATAATAACACAACTTAACGATAATTCCTAGCCCTTTCTACAAAAAAATGATTCGCCATCCAACGCGTCCAAGCGCGTCCGGACAACGACGACACCGCTAATTCGTCATGTATCCCACCAACACCACCCCTACGACGCATTCCGTATTGTACACCTCGTTGATGCGGGCGGCGGCCTCGTCACACACCGCTTTCACCGTCATCGTGTCCAACTCATCCTTGGTGTGGCTCTGAAGGACGTTGGCCACCTCCGTCTTGGCGTAGATGTTTTTGTCGGTTATCAATTTACTGGCGGTTTTGTAATCCTTGGCCTTCGAATTCAACGACAGGGTAACCGAATCAAACAAGACGTATCTATCCTCCCCGTCAGTCCCCTTCTTTAAGTTGAGGGTTTGTTTGGCGTCGTATAGCAACTCGACCTCCGCCAAATCCCCCACGTCGTATTGCTGCCCCTCCTCGCTCTCCACCACTTCCGCCTCCAAATCCACAATCTTGGAGACCTTTGTAATCAAGCGGTTCGTCTTGCTGAACGACGGCAACATGGCAAACATCAAAATCGACGTCAACGTAATGTTCGCCACACAAAGCACCAAGATGATTATCGCCAACATATTCTTCTTCATAGCAACCTTCCCTCCGTATAATGTCTTTTTTAATGACACTTAGTCATTGAAAATGTGCGGAGCACATTTTTATCCCAACTATTGCATACTGTGTATCCGAATCTCGACCCTTCTGTTCAGGGCCCTGCCCGCCTCCGTCTTGTTACTGGCAACCGGTTCGTACTCCCCCCTACCGCTCGGCTTCATATTCTCAGGATTTATATGCTCGACGTCCGTCAAATAGTCGTACACGGTGGAAGCCCTCGCACTCGACAGCCACGAGTTGCTCTTGTAGACGCCGTTGCTGATGGGCACGTTGTCCGTATGGCCGATGATTTCAATCATTTGGTCCTCATAAACCTTCAGCAAATCCCCCAACCGGTTCAGTATCCGAACGGCGCCCCTCTTGACGTCCGCCTGGCCCGAATCAAACAGAATCGCACCTTTGATGGAAAGTTGGACGTACTGGTAATTCTCATCCATGCTCACGTTCACCAAATCCGACAGGTTTTGTTGGCTCAACGCGCTTTCCACCTCGCTAAGCAAACTCTCCGTCCTGCTTTTTAGCTCTTCAAACTGTTCTTGCTTATATCTCTCTATGACCGCTTCCTCGTCCACGGTCTCCGCATTGGGACTCTCGTTGCCCTGTTGGTCTTCCTCGCCCAGTGCGTCGGAGTCCGTCGGATTGCCCGACTCCTCAAACTCGGCGAAATACTCCGATATCTCGACCAACTGGTCCGTACCGCTGGAGACGAAGACCCCGTCCCCCATCTTATCCCCTCCCGCGGGAAAGATGTCGACCTTGTTCGTCATGGAGGTTACGATTGCCTCGTACTTCTCCGCATCCACGGTGGACATGGAGAAAAGGAGGACGAAGAAACACAACAACAAGTTCATTAAATCCGCAAACGTGTTCATCCACGGGGAGCCGAGTCCCTGTTCTTCCGGCTTCTTCTTACGCGCCAATCTCCTCACCGCCTTCGTCCGCCGCATTCTTCTCCCGCTTCTCGGGTGACATGAACGACTTCAACTTTTCTTCTATAACCCTCGGATTCTCGCCCGCCTGTATGGACAACAACCCTTCCACGATTACCTCTTTCAACATAATCTCCTGCGCACTCTTGGCCTTCAGCTTGGTGGCGACCGGTATACAGAGCCAATTCGCCAGCACGGAGCCATAGAACGTCGTTACCAACGCCGTGGCCATATTGCCCCCGATGCTGCTGGGGTCGTTCATCTCCTTCAACATGTTGATGAGTCCGATCAAGGTTCCAATCATACCCCATGCGGGACCCATGGCCGACATGTCCATCCAGAACCCCCTTGCGTCGGAATGTCGCTTCTCCACACAAGCCAACTCCGTCTCCAATATGTTGCGCACCAGTTCCGGGTCGGTGCCGTCCACGATGAGCAGGATGCCCTTCTTCAGGAATTCATCCTCTATCGTCTCCGCCGCCTCCTCTAGGGCAAGCAACCCTTCCTTCCTCGCTATATTGGACAACTCGATAATCTTGCGTATCGTCTCCGCCTCATCCATCAATATCGGCATCTTGGTCGTAATCGTAATCGTCTTCAACGACTTGAGGAACCCCACCATGCCGGATGCGGACGTCAACATACAGAACAGCGACCCGCCAATCGTAATCATTATGGATGCGGGGTCATAGAAGTTCCACAACGCCGGCATACCTTGCTCGCCGGACACGATACCGAAGATCATGATGCTCATACAACCCACTAAGCCTATAATAGTAGCTAAATCCAATTTTTACACCGCCTATCCCCTTAATATTTGGCTAAAGTTACCTTAGTCCATATGGCCCCTTCAATCCTCTTCCGTTGAAAATACCTGTCTCTTGAACGATTTTACTAGATTTTTGATTTCCTGTCTACTCTCTTTTATGATAAATTTTCTGCCCGTCGTTAATTTCAACACCGTGTCCGGCGTCTCCTCGACCGTTTCAATCAAATCCGCATTGACGGTTACTTCCGTCCCATCCATCTTCGTTACGTCAATCATACGTCCCCCTATCCATCTTTGTGTGAAGGCCCATGTTCAGGCAAAGCCTGAACATGGGTGTTGTACACAGAGCATATTTTTACCCCACATTGCTACCGACGCCTAATTACTGAAAATGTGCTCCGCAAATTTACCCCACATCATTACCTCTTGAGGCTGAGCAGCTCTTCCAACATGGTGTCCGAGGTCGTAATAATCCTCGAATTTGCCTGGAAGCCCCTCTGCGTCGTAATCATGGAGGTGAACTCCGTCGCAAGGTCCACGTTCGACATCTCCAGCGCACCAGAGGAAAGGCCGCCGACCGTTGAGGGGTCCACGCCAACCCCGTCAAAATCACCCGAGTTCAACGTCGTGCGGAACAGGCTGTTGCCCACGGCTTCCAAACCGGCCGCATTGGGGAACGTCGCCAATGCGATTTGCCCAAAGCAAGCCTTCTGGCCATTGGTGTAAATGCCATATATTATCCCCGCGCCATCAATGGTGAATCCGTCCAACTGACCCGCCATGAATCCGGCCCTCTGATAGCCGTCGTTTGCATCGCCCCTCGTCGACGTTACGGCACTGTTACCCCCGTTTGCAAACCTACTGATGGCAGAGAAGTCCACCTCCATCCCCTCAAATGGGAACGGGTTGTTCGTAGCCGGCGTGGCGCCCGGATTCATCTCCAAAAGCAGAGTATTTCCATTGGCACTGGATACCCCGACAAAATCAGGAAGGTTTCCATTGAACGTCAACGTGGGGAACGTCGTGGTCCCGCTCCAATCCAGCTCACGCGTTACGGGGTCTACGACATACGTGAAGTCTTCCCCACCAAACCGAAACGTCCCCGTGTCACCGGTGCCAAACAACGGATTGGCAATAAATGTACCCGAACCATCTGGATTCTCTACGGCCAAGAAAGAGCCTCCGACTTTTCCCTCTTCTCCCGTAACAATGTCAGAAATGGATATTGTATATTCACTATCGGAGGTGGTACTCTGTTTGATGGACAAATTCATCGTATAGCTGTTTCCCAATTGATCATAGAAGCTTACCGGAACAATATGACCCCTTTCACTCTTCACGTCCGCACACTTCGGGTCAATAGCTCCCTCCAACGTCGCATAAGTGGTGGCTTCCGGTGGAGTGAACATACGGTCCGGCGACGTAATCCGCAGGGCGCTGACCGTGTCGCGAATAACGTTCCCTTCGGCGTCCGCCTGCCATCCCATGATGGTGGCGCCGTTTGAGGTTGAGTACAAATTGCCGTTCGGGTCCACGTTCAGGGCGCCCGCCTTGGAGAAGTAAGTCTGCCCTTCGGATTGTACGACGAAGAAGGCTTCCCCGTTAATCATCAGGTCAAGGCCCCTGTCCGTCCTCTGCGTCCCGCCCTGTCCCGTGACGTTGACGTTGATGGCGGCCAAATTGGCGCCCAAACCAATCTGCATGGGGTTGGTGCCCGCCGATGCCTGTGCGGGGTTCGGCCCCTTGGCGGCCTGTAGGTTCTGGTAGAACACGTCCGCAAAATTAGCCGTACTGGATTTGAATCCAATCGTATTGACGTTGGCAATGTTGTTACCGATTACGTCCATCTTGGTCTGATGTATCTTCAATCCCGATACGCCAGAAAATAATGATCTCATCATAATAATTTCCTCCATTCGTATGCCTTGCATACTGAAAACCTTGTATTAGGAATCTTCGCCTCATCTGTCAGTCAAAGGCGACAGCCCCCCCGAAGGTCCGGTCCGCATCCTAATACTCGCCTGTTTGTGTGCACTTAGTCATTGAAAATGTGCGGAGCACATTTTTGTCTCAAATGATTACCGCTCCATCGATGTTGGTAAATACTGCGTCCCTCGTTTCATTTACGGCCGTTACCACCGTATTGCTCTTTACGTTAACGATAAACGCCAGATTATCCACCATCACGAGGGAGTCGTTCAACCCTTTTTCCCTCGCCCTGCTCATGCCCGTCTGCAAACGTTCCTTCTGGTTCTCCGTCAAAGCGACGTCCCTCTGCGACAGCCGTAGATTCGCATGTTTGGAGAATCGTACCGTCTCGTTCTTCTCCCTCTGGCTCCGCAGTATGTCCTGAAAGGAACCATCTTCCGTTTCACTTCCCGGAACCTCCCTCGTCGATTGTGACTTGGGGTTCAGGTACTGATCCGACACTTGGGCAATGGAGGGGAATTTCTGTGGAATCGCCTTCATGACAACCTCCTTGTTATTCGCGCGTCAACCTTCCCCGTTCGCCTCCACTTCGCCTTCGCCATCCGTCCCGTCTTCCGTCGTCCCATCATCCGATGAATCGTCCGAAGGAACCGGAGTTCCCGTCACCTGCACAATCACCTTATCCGTTAAAGTGGTATACATCGGGTCGTCAAACATAAAGACTATATTGTACTTGCCCACGTCCACATCCGCCAACGCCTCTTTTTTAATGGTGAGGATTCCGTCCTTATAAGACAAATGCTCCTTCTCAATCGTTTTGCCTCCAATACCGACCGCAACGGCTGACGCCTTATAATCCTCCTTGCCAAAGTCAACCTTCACCATTAAGTCTTTTGGCTCATCCCTGTCATACGTAATCGTCGCCCCTTCTACGGAAGGCAACATTTTTTGGACGGAATAAGCGACGTCCACCACTTCCCTCAGGTTGTCGATGGGGTACAATCCCCCGTTAACGGACAGATAAGCCTTGTTTTTCTGCATGACCACGTAATCCACGTACCCTTGAACCGTTCCCAATTCCTTGTTCCCGTCCGTCACGTCCATTACCACTTCCCTGCCCAACAGGCCGAACGCTTGCGTGTTCTTGGACGTCGCGTTCATGTTCTGCATCTCTTCGAGGGCTGAGAACTGTGCCAATTGTGCGACGAACTGTTGGTCCGTCTGTGGGTTTAACGGGTCTTGGTACTTCATTTGTGTCATCAACAGCTTTAAGAACGCGTCCTTTCCCAGCGAACTCGTTCCGCCCTTGTTCACGACTTCCGCCGTCGCATCCTTCACTTCGCCATCTACCACTTTCGTTATTAAATCCGCCATTTACCGTTTCCTCCTTTCAGGCAATCCATTCCACCGTGCTTTGGTTCGTACTCGAACCGGCTTCCGTGGAATCCGCGCCTCCTTCTTCCAGACCTTCAAGGTCAAGACCCCTCATCCTTTGGCCGGAGTCGGCTTTCCCGCCGCCGTCCTTCTTGGCCTCGTACCCGTTTGGATTGGTGCTTTGCTCAAAACCATATTCCGCCACCGTCACCTCGATGGACTCCACCTTCAAGCCCTGCTGCTCCAAATTATCCCGCAACACTTGCATCTGGCTCTGCAACGCTTCCTTCACCATCTCGTTTTGGACTATGAAGTTGGCGGTCGCAACCCCTTCCTTCATGACCACCGAGAGATTGACCTTTCCCAAGTACTCGGGGTTCAACGTAATCTCCATACCCGTCTGTTCCGGCTTGACCATGACCTTAATCTGCTCCACCACTTGGGTGAGGATTTCCCTCATCTGCGCCACTTGTTGTGCCCTCCCCGCAACCTCGTCCGGCGTACGCGCCACTAGGTTCTGGGCGAATGCGTCAATTGCGTCAAGTGGTCCTTCCGCGGCGGCCCCCTGCTTCATTGCGGCGTCGTCGGTCTGTTGGGGGAATTCCCTTTGGCCCTTCGCCGCACCTTCACCGGAAGCTTCCTTGCCGGCCGTCTCACCATCCACTACAATGCGGGGTCCCTGTAGGTCGCCTTCCGCGTCTTCCATTTCCAAAGCGGCGTCACCGGAAGACTCCTTCGTCACTTTGTCCGCTGTAAGTAAGGCTTCCTCCGAACCCTGAGCGGGACGGTTCTTATCGCCCAACCCCTCTAAGCCAACGGCCGCGTCGTCGTCACGCGTAACGGCGTTCAACAAATCGTCGAAAACCCCGTCGCCGACGCCGTTAGCCGCCCCTTGGTTCTCCGCATTGGGTAGATTGTCCGCTTGGGGTTCCTTCAGCCACACGACCCCTTCTTCCCTCCAACCCTCAAAGGCGGATGAGATTTGGCCCAGCTGGGACACAAGGTCTTCATTCATCAGAAATTCCGCTTCACCCGTTGCATGGTTCGCTTCCAGTAGGAACTGCCTTAATTGGTCGGGGTTCAACAACAAGTCCATCAAAGTGATTCCCATATCTTCAAGAATCTGCTGTAACTCGTCTTCGCTTATCCCTACCACTTCCGTGATAAGGCCGCCAATCACCTCTTGCGGGTTAAGCGACCCTTCCTCTCCGGTCCTCCCGACACTTTCCGCATCGTCCGTCGCAACGTTCGAGTCGCCATCCCCGACGTCACTGGAGCCGTCTTGTCTCTCCGTACCACCCACCACGTCGGGACGCCTTGCGTCATAGGGCGGCCTTGCTCCATCCACCTTGGACGCGTCAACCTTATCCCGTTGTTCCTGGTCTTCATCCTGCACGATTCCTTCGTCACCAACCGAGTCGTTTCTTGATACGGCGTCGCTTTCGTTTGGCTTTGACGCCATGGACAAGATGGCGTCAAAACCGCCTTTGTCACTTTCCTTGTCCTTACCTCTAATTGCGCCCGGCATCCCTGTTCCTTGCCCACTGATTACCTTCGTCGTCATTCACTTCCCTCCTTTCTATAATGGATTTGGCGAGGCTTCCGCTTCAACCATCGCGAGAACGCTCCGCATTATGGGAACGTGTTCTCTATATACTAATCGGTCATCGAGCGCTTCTTCGTTAGCTGTGCCGCCATTTCCGGAGACATGTTCTCTAGAATCAAAGCGCTCTGCGTGGTTGTCATACTCTCTAAGAGGGACGCCACCAAATCCAAGTCACCCGTCATGGTTTCCAGTATGCTCGCCGCGCTTTCCGGCTCCATCTTCGCAAACTGTTCCGCCTGTTTCACCGTATGTGCGTCCTGCTCGTAGCGTTCCTTAATCTGTCGGTATATTTCTGCCGCCGTATCCGGGTCGATACCCTCGTAATACGTCGCATATTCACTTGGGTCCGGCGCCTGCTCGTTGAAGACGACGTTTTCGTCAAACTCCCTCTTCCTCTCCTCAAACGCAAGTTGGTCCTCCGCCAAACCCCTGAGCCTCTCGTTCTCCTGTTCCAATTCCGCTATCCTGGAACCCCCCGCCGTGTTGGACTCCGTCATTTGGTTCACTTGGCCCTCCAACTCCTGAATCTTCCCAATCGCCTCGGCCATGTTCTTGTAAGGGTACTGTGCGGCAAGCTCCCCGTCCAACTCGTCGGGCAACACCCTGTTCACGATGGGTACGTCTTGCAGGATGGGGCGCAACGAACTGCCAAACCCACCCCAGTCCCACTTAATTATGAGTCCTATCGCCACAAGCCAAATAGCGATGATTGCCAATACGATCAAGGCGTATACAAAGGGGTTTCCTGATTTCTCCTCTTTTGCCACGTTGTCCTTTTTCTTAGCCATTCGTCCTACTCCTCGTCTTTCTCCCCGCTACCATGTTTATAGCTGACCAGCTCGTCAATTTCCTTCTGCTCCTGCTTGTTGATCTCCGCCAAAAACTTTTCGAACTCATTTTCCTTTAGCTTCTCATACGTCTTGCGCTCCTTCATCGCCTCCGTCATTCGGATTCTGGCGACTTCGACGTTCTTTTCCTCGCTCTCGACCACCTTCTGCTGCCAGGCGACGGATTTCTTGATGTTGTCGAGGGCTCTCTCCGTCTGCCGTATCTTGGGTATGTCTAGTACGGCGTACATCAATTCTTGCAGCTTCTCTTCATATTCGGACTGTCTGCGCTTAAGGCGCTCCAACTCTTCTTCCGCCTGCCTAAGTCTCGCCAACGCAATGGCGTAATTTTCCTTCTCCCGCTCCTCCAACTTTCTTTTCACGGCGAGGATGTTCTCCATCTTGAAAATGAATTTAGCCATTGGCCACACCTACCGCCTGGTCGTCAAACGCGTTAAAGCCCTCATTTTCAACAAATATAGCCGTAAGCTGCTCCACGACCTCGTCAAACGTATACTTTTCCGCAATTTCCTGGTTCAAAAATCGGTTCACCGCGTCTATCTTCTGAATGGCGTAGTCAATCTTGGGGTTGGAGCCATTCTTGTACGCGCCGATGTTAATTAAGTCTTCCGCTTCCCCATACGTGGCCAGCACTTCCTTAAGGTCACCCGCCACCTTTTTATGTTCATCCGTGGCTATCGACGTCATAACGCGGGAAATGCTCTGCAACACGTCAATGGCCGGATAGTGGTTTCTGTGGGCAAGTTTTCTGGACAGCATGATGTGTCCGTCCAAGATGCCCCTCGCCGTGTCGGTAATCGGTTCGTTGAAGTCGTCCCCGTCCACCAGGACGGTGTACAACCCCGTGATGGAACCTATGTCGGAATTGCCCGACCTCTCCAACAGTTTGGGCATCTCCGAGTATACGCTGGGCGGGTATCCCCTCGACACGGGTGGCTCCCCCGAAGCCAAACCAATCTCCCGCTGCGCCATGGAGAACCGGGTCAGCGAGTCCATCATGAACAGAACGTCCTTCCCCTGGTCCCTGAAATACTCGGCAATGGTGGTGGCCGTCTTGGCGGCCTTCTTCCTAATAAGGGCCGGTTTGTCCGAAGTCGCCACTACCACGACGGAACGCGCCATTCCCTCTTCACCCAAATCCCTCTCGATAAACTCCCTTACTTCCCTACCGCGCTCTCCAATCAACGCGATTACGTTCACGTCCGCCTTCGTGTTGCGGGCGAACATGCCCATCAACGTACTCTTGCCCACACCGCTGCCGGCAAATATGCCTATCCTCTGCCCTTTTCCCACCGTAATCAAGCCGTCTACCGCCTTGACCCCCAGTGGAAGCACCTCGTCTATAATCTTCCTCGACAATGGGTCGGGCGGCTGTTCTTCCACGGAATAATACCCGTTGACCGTTATCTCCGCCTTACTGTTCATGGGATGCCCCAACCCGTCAAGGGTCTTGCCCAACAAATCGTCACTCACCGCCACCTTTAAGGGGGCTCCGGAATTCTCCACGCGACTGCCAAGTCCCACTCCCTCCATGTTGTCGTACGGCATGAGCAACACCCTGTCGTCGCGAAACCCCACCACCTCCGCCAGCACCACTTGTCCCTTGTTGTGCGGGATGATGTAGCACAAATCATTCAACTTTGCGTTTGGTCCTATGGATTCAATGGTCAACCCCACCACTTTTACGACTTTGCCCAGACGTTTTTCAAACCTCTTATCCAACAAGGCGTTGTACTTATCAAAGTTCACCATGGAACCAACCCCCATCCACATCCCACATTTTTATCCCAAATCCAAACCAACACTCAGTCCTTGAAAATGTGCGAAGCACATTTTTATCCCAAATCCAAATTATCACTTAGTCCTTGAAAATGTGCGAAGCACATTTTTATCCCAAATCTTCTAGAGCCAGTATCCTCAATTCGTCGCGCAACGTCTGCAATTGCACGTCCAGACTACAATCCAGTATTTGGCCGTCCATCTCTATAATGCACTGGTTCTTGGTAAGCGCCTCGTTCTCGACCAAATGCAGCGTCGCTTCCCCTATTAGGTAATGCTTCAATTCTTCCTTCTTCGTCTCCAAGTAATAAATGTCTTCCTTGGACGCCTGTATCGTAAACCTATCGGATTTGGGCGCATCCCTCATGGCGGTTCCCAACACGTGGAGAATCGCGTCCTTATGGCTCTCCATCATGATTCCCGTTATCTTCTCCACCAGCTTGGCGGTGAGTTCGGCAAATGCGGGTTCCAACCCGTCCATTTGCCTGACGTACTCCTCCGTCATATCCCTCATCTTGGCGTTCAGGGACTCCTCCAACCGTTTGCCTTCTTCCTTGGCCCTCCCCATCCCTTCCGAGTACCCTTGGTCGAAAGCCTCTTGCCTAACCCTCTCTTTGGCGGTTTCGGCCTCCTTCTTCGCCTTGGCCATGATGTCCTCCGCCTGCTTCCTCGCCTCCCTGAGCAATTCGTCCGACTGGGGCTTCTTCTCCTGTTCCTCCTGTACAATCTGCTCAATATTGAGGACGTTCACCCCCGGCACGAAGTCAAAACCGGGAATCGCCTTCAACACGTCCTGCGGCGGTTGCACGGGCGTCCCTATCTTTTTCTTGTTGGAGTCGATAATCACCTTGTTGTCGCGGTTCACGTTAAAATACACCGACTTTAATAGGTTAGACAACGATCTCGTCACCTCCACCCCTGGCGATGATAATCTCGCCAGAATCCTCTAACTTCCGAATAATGCTCACAATCTTCTGCTGTGACTCTTCCACGTCCTTCATACGTACCGGCCCCATAAAGTCCATTTCTTCCTTGATCATGGCCGACAAACGCTTGGACAGGTTGTTGAATATGACGTTCTGCACCTCTTCGGTCGAACCCTTCATGGCAACCGAAAGCTCGTTGTTGTCCACCTCGCGCAACACCCTCTGTATCGAGCGGTCGTCCAAGGATATGATGTCCTCGAACACGAACATCTTCTTGCGTATCTCGTCCGCCAATTCCGGATCCTCTATCTCCAACGTCTCCAGTATATGACGTTCCGTTCCCCTGTCCACCGTATTGAGGATCTCCACGATGGCGTCCACCCCGCCGACGCTCGTGTAATCTTGGTTCACCAAGGCGTCCAACCTGTGCTCCAACACGTCTTCCACTTCCTTTATCACGTCTGGCGAAGTCCGGTCCATCTGTGCGATACGCCTTGCCACGTCGGTCTGCTTGTCGGGACCCAACGAGGAAATGACCGTCGCCGACTGCGCAGGGGACAGGTAGGACAGAATCAACGCGATGGTCTGCGGATGTTCGTCTTGAATGAAACTGGTCAACTGGGTCGCATCCGTCTTGCGCACGAACTCGAAAGGACGCACCTGTAGGGAAGCCGTAAGCTTCCCGATAATCTGTGCCGCCTTCTCCGAACCGACAGCCTTCTCAAGGAGGTCTTTGGCGTATCCGATGCCGCCTTCCGCAATGTACTGCTGGGCCAGGCACACCTCGTAAAAGTCGTTGATGACTTCCTCCTTAACGGCGGGCGATATGCTTCTCGTATTCGCAATCTCCAACGTCAACTGCTCAATTTCGTCTTCTTTTAAATGTTTGAATATGGATGCGGATTTCTCCGGTCCCAGCGCAATCAACAAAACCGCCGTCTTCTGCAACCCTCCCAAATCCGACACCTTAGACGAAGCCGCCATACTTTACCCCCAATCCTCGTTCAACCAGTTGCGCAACAATTGTGCCACCGCATCCGGATTCTCGTCCACGAACTTCTCTATCATCCTTCTAGCTTCTGACTTCTCGCTAAACTCAATATCCTCCAAGGACTGGTTCTCCTTCGTCGTCGCCAACAACTGTTCAATGGACAACTCCGGCTCCACTTCCGTTATCTCTACCGGCGCGGTGCTGCGGAATACCACGAATATCATCATGGCGATGATGAGCGCCGCCAAAAGGAACATTAAAATGTTGTACACGGTAAAGACCGAAGCCTCCGGCGCACTCGGCTGGAACTTGTTCAACGTCTGCGCCATTATCGTGATCCGATTGGGGCTGACGCCCGTCGCGTTCGCCACCAAATCCACATAATCGTCCATCGTACGATTGTCTTCCGGAGTGGGCAACGCAAGCGGCAATGGTTGGCTGTTGGCCTCGACGTACTCGTCAAAACTCATGTTGGCAAGGCTTCCGTTCGCCTCCAGCGTCTCCTCGCTAATCACCTGGTATCGAGTCGCCACGATGCTGATGGAGGACGCCTCGGTATCGATGGCGCCCATCTCTTGCTTGATGTTGGTAACCACCTTGTTGGGCAGGTACGTGTTCTTGGTTACCTCCGTCTCCCCACTGGCCGCCGTACCGTCCTCAATCATGTAGTCCGTCTCCTCGCTGTTGGAGTCCGTCCCCGGAATCCCACCGGGACTGCCCGAATTGTTCGTATTGATATAATGGTAGTCGTTGCTCCTCATTCCTTCCTCCCTGCCCTCGGGAGCGGAATATTCTTCCCTCAATATCTCCACTTGGTCCATGTTGAGCACGACGTTGTCGGTTGCCGCCACCACGTCGTCAAACCCGTTCTTGACCATTATCGTCTGCAAGTTGTTCCCAATCTGCGCCCTAAGCCTGGAACGAAACTCCTCCGTCGTGTTGACGCTGCCTCCCAGCCCTTCCTCTTGGCTGCCGCTGAAGAGCAAGTCTCCCGTTTGGGTGGTAATGGTTATGCCGCTCGTGTCCGTAGCCCCGACGGCGCGCGCCAAGTAGAGCGCCATGGCGTTGGCCACGTTCGAGCCAACCTCGGCGCTTCCATCCAAATCCAACTGGACGGCCACGCTGGCGTTCTCCTTCTCGGCCCACAGGGAATACTCGTCTCTGGGCTTGTCGACAAACACCGTGGCCTCCCTTACCCCTTCATACCGTTCCAACGACTCCGCCAACGACGCCTGTTGCGCCAAGAGGTTCCTCTGCCGCTTCTCCTCCGACGTCGTGGCAATGCCGGTATCCAACGCTTCCGACCAAGTCATCGTGGCGCGGTACTGGCCGCTCCCCTCCAACAGAATCGTCGCATCCGCAACGTCCTGCTTCTCCACCTCGATGAACATGACCCCGTTGTCCACGGAATTCCTATACCCAATCTCATTTTCATTCAGTTCGTTGATAATCCCATCCGCCACCTCCATGTCGGAGGTCTGGCTGAGCGTCTCGTATTCGGGCCTCGACAGGATATACGTAAGCAACGCAAAGGCAAAGATAACCCCCGCGCACACCCCGACAATCGCCGTCTTCTGTTTGCTGCTGTATTTGTTCCAAAACGTCGCAAACTGGTCCTGCACTCGTTTCAATCTATCCTGCATGCTAATCTCCCCGTCCCCGAACCCGTCAATAAGGTCGTGATAGAAACCAATAGGATGTCAATAACTAAATTTGCATATTGATGATGTCCCTATAGGCGTCGAGTACGGCGTTGCGTACGGCGACCGTATATTGCAAGGAAACGTTCGCCTTATGCTGCGCCAACTGGAGGTCGTGCACGCTGGTCGACTCGCCCATGGCGAACTTGATTTCTTCCTCTTCTGCCTTGTTGGTTAACGTATTCGTCTCATTCAGTAAGTCTAATGCGGATTGAAACAAGGAATCAAATGATTGTTCGTTCGTACCGGACGTCCTCTTCTTCTCGTTCTCCATGAAAAGACCGCCGTCAATTGGAGATATTCCCGTAATACTTTGCATGACAAACCCTCCCCCTAGAGCTAAATATGATGTATTATAACATAATAATTTGTCGAAACTGTGAACGTACAAATGTGCTTTTTGAAACCCTGCACATTACCCCGTGCTTCCCGCACCAACGCGTTATCCCTTGCCAACCTCCAACGCCTTCACGGCCATCCCCTTGGTTGCGTTGAACGCCGTAATATTGGCTTCGTACGAGCGACTGGCGTCGATCATGTTGGTCATCTCCGTCACGACGTCCACGTTGGGGTAGTAGACGTACCCTTGGTCGTCTGCGTCCGGATGGGCCGGGTCGTACACCTTGCGCTCCGGCGTTTGGTGGTCTTCCACAATCTGAGTGGCCTTCACGCCCTTGCCCGAATGGCCGGTCGCCATGCCGAGGGCGTCGTCAAACGTCGGCAGGTTCTTCTCCGCAAACACCACCGTCTTGCGCCTGTATGGCCTTCCGTTCGCATCACGGGTCGTGTTCACGTTCGCTATGTTCTGTGATATCAAATCCGTTCGTAGTCGTTGCGCCGTCATCCCTGTGGCGCTAGTATCCAAAGCTCCAAATATCGACATATCCCCGTCCTCCTTTCATTACTTGGCGTGTGACCATTGATGATGCTCACTTTGCCTTCGCGCAAAACTAGTTCCTCTGTAATACGGAACGAATTCGGCTGAATTCTTGCGTCATGGAATCCAGCAGTGTGTAATAACGCAATTGGTTCTTGGCCAATTCCACGTTCTCCGTGTCAATGTCCACGTTGTTGCCGTCCAAGCGGTAGCTTAGCGTGGATTGGTCGACGTACGTCGTCCCCTCCAACGCGTCCAACTCCACGTCGTCCACCATTTCGTCCAAGGAACCGCCCCCCATCATCGCCGACATCAGGTGAGTCTCAAACTGCACGTCTTTTCTTTTGAAGTTGGGCGTATCCACATTGGCGATGTTGTTCGTCAATATGTCGTTGCGACGCCACGACGCGTCGGCCGCCTTCTCCAATACATTGACATAATTAAACGCTCCAGACTGTATCATGACTACCCTCCCCTTCCTTGTAGATTATTTCCTGCACACAATAAAGGATTCATGAGCCTTCCCACAAATCCTTTTAATTGAAAGCGATGTATATGTTGGTAAAATCCATTTTACCACTCCTCGTAATCCTTATACATCATAACAAAATTCAGCGTAAAAATCAATAGCGATTGTAGAAAATTTAAATAAAACCTGAATCATGCAAGCAAAAAACCGAAACCAGTACGGGATATCCCAATAATATCTATATATGCGCAAGGCGGCAAATTGCTCCGCCCTATTCGTACCCCGCCTCGACATGATACCACGGACTGCTCCGCATTTCATGCTTTCGCAGTCCTAAAAACATTCGAACTCCGCCCTATCGGGCTACGTTCTCATGTTTTTGCGGGTCCCAAGGTCATGTTTTTTCATGCAAGCATGAAAAACATGACTTTTTGACCCTGGTATCATTCATAATATGCACAATCCTGCGAATTGCACACTAATTTCTTGCCCTTTTCCAACAGGACGCCCCCGCATTGCGGACATTTTTTGTCGGACGGCTTCTGCCAAGCCATGAATTCGCACTCGGGATGGTTGGAGCAACCGAAGTACCGCCTCCCCTTCTTCGTCTTCTTGATGACGATTTCGCCGTCGCAGACGGGACAAGGGATGCCCGTCTTCTCGAAGAACGGCTTCGTGTTCCTGCATTCAGGGAACGAGGGACAAGCGAGGAATTTACCGTGGGGGCCGTATTTGACGACCATGTTGGCGCCGCAATGCTCGCATACCACGTCCGTGACCTCGTCCTCTATCTTGACCTCTTGCAGTTCCTTCTCCGCCTGTTTGACCGCTTCCTCCAAATCCGGATAGAAGTTGGACACCACGGTCTTCCAAGCAATCGAGCCGTCCTCCACCCCGTCCAGCAACGTCTCCAGATTGGCGGTAAACGTAACGTCCACGATGCTGGCGAAGGACTGCTTCATGATTTGGTTGACGATTTCGCCCAACTCGGTCGGGTAGAGGTTCTTCTGCTCCTTGGCGATGTACCTCCTGGCCAGAATCGTCGTAATGGTCGGCGCGTACGTACTGGGACGCCCGATGCCCTGCTCCTCCAAAGCCTTGACGAGGGACGCCTCGGTATAGTGGGGCGGCGCCTGCGTAAAATGCTGGCTCGGCGCATATTCGCCCACCGTTACGGTGGTCGTGCGGTAAGACTTCTCCAACGCGGCCAATCCCTTGGATAAGGAGCGGAGTGATTCACCCTCCTGTTTGTCCTCCTCCGTCTGGTACGTGGACAGGTAACCCGCAAACAAGAGCTTGGATGCGGCGGAGGTAAACGTACACCCTCCCCCTTCTATCTTGATGGACGTCGTCTCGTATTTGGCCGGCTGCATCCTACTCGCCACAAAACGCTTCCATACCAGTTGGTACAATCGAAACAAGTCCCTGGACAAATCTTCCTTGACTTGGACGGGCGTCAATTCCACGTAAGTGGGGCGAATGGCCTCGTGCGCGTCTTGTACGTTGCTCTTCTTCGCCCTGCCGTTCGCGTCACCCTTCGCCACGTACTCGTCCCCGTACGTTTCTTCCACGAAGGCTTTGCACGCCGCGTCCGCCTCGTCCGACACGCGCGTGGAGTCCGTACGCAGATAGGTAATCAACCCTATCGTCCCCTTGCCCTTCACCTCTATCCCTTCATACAACTGTTGGGCGAGGCGCATCGTCTTCTGCGTGGAGAAGTTGAGCGTCTTGGCCGCCTCCTGCTGGAGGGTACTCGTAATGAACGGCAACGGGGACTTCTTCACGCGTTCCGACTTCTTGACGTCGGATATCTGAAACTTGGCCCCGTCCAAATCCTTTAGCACCTCGTCCAACTGCTCCCTGGAGGTGATGGCGGTCTTCTTGCCGTCCCTGCCATAGAACTTCGCCTCAAGTGGCGCACCCAACCCCTCTATGTTAAATGTGGCCTCTAAATTCCAATACTCTTCCGGAACGAACTCGTTAATCGTCCCTTCCCTGTCACAAATCATCCGAAGCGCCACGGACTGTACGCGCCCCGCGCTCAACCCCCTCTTCACCTTCGCCCAGAGCAGGGGGCTGATCATATACCCCACCATGCGGTCCATCATCCTCCTCGCCTGTTGGGAATCCACCAAGTCCATGTTAATCTCCCTGGCCTGCTTGATGGACTGCTTCACCGTATTCTTCGTTATTTCGTTAAACGTGATGCGTTTCGCCTTCTTGGGGTCTATATTCAAGGATTGCAGCAAATGCCACGAGATGGCCTCCCCCTCCCTGTCGGGGTCAGTCGCCAGATAGACTTTACTCGCCTTCTTGGCCTCCTTCCTCAGCTTCGCCAGAAGGTCGCCCTTACCGCGTATGGTAATGTACTTTGGCTCAAAATCATGTTGGACGTCCACTCCGAGTTGGCTCTTGGGCAGATCCCGCACGTGCCCGTTGGACGCCATCACCTCGTAATTCTTGCCCAAAAACTTCTCGATTGTCTGTGCCTTTGCCGGTGATTCCACGATTACTAAATACTTTGACATTATTCTTTCACCCTTGCCTTCGCTAATAGGCGACGTACCGGTCGCCCGTGACCCATCCCGCCAACTGCTCCAGTTCCAGTTGAAGCAGAATCTCCGATACCTCCATAAGGGAGAACCCCGTCTCGTTCACAACCTCGTTGATGTGCTTCGGTTCCAAACCTAAACAATCATACACCATTTTTTCGTTCGTTTCAAGTGTAATTTTTTTATTTTTTTTACGTTCTGCGGTAAAACCCCTGTAGACCTTGGCCGAACGCCCCAGTAATTCCAATGCGCACTCCACCCCGTCCACCAAGTAGGCACCCATCTTCAACAGGTTGTTCGTGCCCTCGCTCAACGCGTCGCCCAACCGCCCGGGTACCGCATATACGTCCCTCCCCTGCTCCAAAGCCATGTCCGCCGTAATGAGCGAACCACTCTTTTCCCTTGCCTCCACGACCAAGACGGCGTCGCTCATGCCACTGATGATTCGGTTCCGCATGGGGAAATGTCCGGGCGTAGGGAGGATTCCCTCATCATACTCCGAGACGTGCCCTCCATTTCTACATATTTCCATATACAACTCGATGTTCTCCCTCGGATAACAGCAATCCACGCCACAGCCCAGAACCGAAAACGTCCCGCCTCCCCCCATCAGGGCCCCTTCGTGCGCATATCGGTCCACGCCCTTCGCCATGCCGCTGATGATTTGGACGCCCGCCTCCGACAATCCCTTGGCCAAGTGCCTGGTCGTCTCCCGTCCGTACGGGGTCGGCTCCCTCGCCCCTATTATGGCCAAGGTTGGCGCGTCCTCCTCCGGCAGCCTTCCCTTTACGATGGTATGAAATATATGTATTTCTTGGCCAAATTATCAAGCTTCTTTTGAAACTTGCTTATATTTCTGTCTTTCAGAATGGCTTGCTTGTCCCTCTCCGTCACCCCCTCCATTTCCCGAATATATTTTTCACTGGCTCGGTATAGCTCGGACGGCTCATGGAACCGCTCCAACAGCCGATTGCCCTTCCTGACCCCAATCCCCTCCAAGTTGACGAACCAGTACCAATAATCCCGTTCGTTTGCCATAACCGCTACCCCCTCCCCCATATCTTTTGATCCATACCCCGGTAACGGATGGCTTCACTCAGGTGTTGCCTCCCTATCCCGTCGGCCCCCTCCAAATCCGCAATGGTTCGGGCCACCTTCAAAATTCGATGATACGCCCTCGCACTTAAATTCATCTTGACGAATGCCTGTTCAATCATGTCCTCCTCCTCCCTCCCCAATTTGCAGTATTTTTTGAGGTCTATGGATTCCAAGCCGGCGTTGTAGGGATGTGGGCGACCCTGATACCTCTGCTCCTGTATCCTCCTCGCCTCGCCCACCCTCCGCTTGATGTCCGTGGAGGATTCGGCGGTGTGGGAACCCTTCAATTGTTGGTAGTCCACGGCCTCCGCCTCCACACATATGTCAATACGGTCCAGCAAGGGGGCGCTCACTTTGTCCAAGTACCGTTCGACCTGTGTGACCGTGCAACGGCACCTCTCCCTGTCGGGGTAATAACCACATTCACAAGGGTTCATGGCCGCCACCAAAATGGCGTTGCACGGATACTGGTAGGTGGCCTGTATTCTACTTATCGTCACCTTTCTGTCTTCCAAGGGTTGCCGCAGCAATTCCAAGGTGGGCTTGGCAAACTCCGTCAGCTCGTCCAAGAACAACACGCCGCCGGACGCCAGGCTGACCTCTCCCGGGCCGGCCAACCGCCCCCCTCCAATCAGCGCCGCCGTCGTCACCGAATGGTGCACCGTGCGGAAGGGCCGTTGCGTGATAAGGGCCTCCCCTTTGCCCAACATCCCGCAGACGCTGTAAACCTTCGTAATCTCAAGGCTTTCCTCCAGTCCCAACCGGGGCATGATGCCGGGAATGCGCTTCGCCACCATGCTTTTGCCGGAACCGGGAGGGCCGACGAGCAGAATGTTGTGCATACCGGCCACCGCGACCTCGATGGCCCTCTTCACCGATTCCTGCCCACACACGTCGGCAAAATCGCCTATCGAAGCGGATGGATTCGTCATTCCCCCGGGCGTGGGGCACCGTGGGCGACCCGTCTCATCCACCATTTCATAAGGCTCCTCCTCCCGCCCGTCGCCAAATAGGCGGTGTAAATCCAACCGTTCCCCCTCCTTCTCCCTCTCCCCCTTCGCCATAAGGATGAACTCATTCAATGACTCCACCGCAATCACTTCGAGTCCCCCCACTGCCGCTCCCTCCCTCGCATTCTCCACGGGAACGAAACACCTCGCAAACCCCGCCTCCCTTGCGGCAAACGCGATGGGCAAAACCCCGTTCACCCTCTTAACCTTCCCATCCAAGCTCAATTCCCCCAGTAAGATGGAGTCTGACAACAGGTCGGGTGGAATCTTGCCGAACGCCGACAGAAGGGACGCGGCAATGGACAAGTCGAACGCCGTACCCCCTTTGCGGATGTCGGCCGGCGACAAATTGATGGTGATGCGTTTGGCGGGAAAATGAAACCCCTCGTTCTTAAGAGCCACCCTTACCCGCTCTTTTGCCTCTTTCACTTCGGATGACAAGAAACCAACCATGTTGAAAATGGGAAGCCCTTCACTTACGTCCGCTTCCACGGTGATGATGGCGGCGTCAATCCCTTGCAGCGCCGCACTGTAAGACTTACTGAACATGCGTCCCCCTTGGTTCGCTTCACCCAATGGGACGTCCCCTAGATTGTTATGAACTCATTATAACAAGAGCCAAACAGGTTGGCAAGGGAAATGTTTAGTCCAAATGTTAAGTTGAAATGTTTAGTCCAACTCCACTCTTTCCAACGACAACGTCCTTAAGTCGTCGATTTCCACATTGTTCCCATCATAATAGATAACCCTTACGAGCACGCCCCCCTCAATGAAAGCCAAATTGTGGCACGTGGGGCTTTTGGGGCTATATTGTCTCTCTAGAACACACTCCCTGACCCCATCCCCCATCTCAACGAATTCTTGGGTAACGTACTGGTAGTCATATTCATAACCCGACGACATAAGTTCATTCGTTGCAACCATCTTTCCAAACTCAAAACCATACTTATCTTTCATATACCTGGTAATGTTTGAAGTGTTATACTTGGCGTTTTCTTCCGTATCAATGGGTTTGACCGCTATGCGAACTCCGGGATTGTCAAATGTAAAAAACATGAAATCGGTATGGGATTCTACAGATAAAACGCCTTCCTCCCCATAAATGGATGGGAACAGCATGAATCCGTACGCTTGGAACGTCTCAATCACATCACGAAACGCACCGTCGTTCAGTTTCTTTGAATTCTCCTGCATAATCCACACACGAAACTCGTCGTAACTATTGGCCCTGTGAAAAATGACTTCCCGCGGGGGAGTTGCCGGTCGGATTTTCGGATACTGGGGCGGGGTGGGGGACGGCGGATTGGACGGTGACGGGGTGGGGGACGGCGGATTGGACGGCGACGCCGTGGTGAAAGGCGATGGCGGGGCGAGAGACGGCGACCCGGTGGCCGGAGGTGACGATGACGCCGGACTGGCGAACGGCGGGATAGACGGTTCCATTGTTGGAACCGGCGGCGGTGATACCGCGATGGGAAGCGGCAAACCCGTATGTGGCGATATACTTGTATCTTGTGGCAACATGGAGGAAGACGGTTCTTTTTCCGCCGCATTGGAAGCTTCCTTAACCATGATTTTGCATTCCGCCCTTTTCCTTCCTATAAAAGCGGTCACTCTCGTCGTCCCGACTCCCCTGCCCGTAACCTTGCCATTGGAAACCGTCGCAACGCGTTTGTTCTTGCTTCTCCACTTAACCCACCTTTGGGCCTTCGCCGGTTTGACTAGGGGCTTTAGTCTGATGGATTTCCCTTTCCTAACCGTCATCGCCTTCTTAATCTTGATTTGAGCCTTCTTTTCTTTTGGCCGCGCCAAGACGGACGACGGTACCACCATACCCACCAACATTGCCAGAGTCAAAAAATACGCCATTGTCTTTTTCATTGCCCTCGCCCCCCAATTCTCTTGTCCACTCAACGTATCTGTCGCGTTACTATTAATATATTCATAACCACCAAAATGGTTTGTGGTTTAGTGTTGTCATTATCTTAGTCAACGCTTTTTTACCTTAGTAGGAAAGTTCTCAATTGCGGAGCAAGTTCCACGAAGTGGAACTGTAGAGCGTTGCGCTTTTCAGTCAACGCTTTTTTATTTAGTGGTGAAGGTTCAAATGGGCCTCGATATCCTGGCGGCACCCCTGGCACCAAATCGTATGGGACTCGCGCGTTTTAAGATTCCCCAGATTATCGTGGTCCATGATGCAATCCTCCGGCCGTGGTCTCCTCCCACAATCATCGCAAGAATCTCCGCCTATACACGTCCCATCACTTCGAATTTCATGATAATGGTCCACCGCACCAATTTGATGCGAGATTTCGTGAATTAGCATCCTAAGCTGGTCGTCATAATATTTAGGGGAATTTTCTCCAATTTCTTGAATTATGATTCCGCTGTCATACCACGCAAAGCTTCTGTTCTCGAGTATGTCTCCATTCCCATCCACCGTTCTAAGTCTGTTGCCCATCCATAAAATGGACGAGGTGGTGTCATTTCCTGGATACTGACCAATAAATCCAGGATACGATTCCGCCCAACCCGTACATAGCGGCGTATGGTTCGTACCTCCAGGGCAAAGCTGGTTGATGGTCGTGTGGTTGACGCCTAGATTTTGTTTTGTCTTACAATCGTCTGCAAGAGAGATGATTCCAAGTGGAGCGTTGTTGTTGACGACCAAACCAAAAACATCATTCAAATGGTCGTTGACATACTTGTTCACTTCCTGTATCTTTTCCACCGGGTTCCCGGCTTGGTCATACCTGACGCCAAACCCTCGGTCAAAGTAATTGTTGATCGTCATCTCATACTTTGGCTCCAGATACCATTTTTGATTGCTGGCATTATTATATTGCCGAAAAACACAAACCCCATTCTCCGCAGTCAAAGCCCTGTTGGGTCCGCCGGAAAACGTCGTAATCCGATACGAGCCGTCTTGATTCTTAATAAATCGGAGACTCGTCTTCGCAGTCGACGTCTGTGGATACAAGCCCGCTATCGTCATGTCGTCGGAAGTTTGTGGGCCTATGGCAATCCCATAATATGGGGGGTACATTGAGAGGGCGACGTACGTACCGTTTTCACGACTCTTAACCACCCATTGTTGATTGGAGCCACCATGAAAGTACCACGCAAGCGTGGAGCCGTTTGCGTCAAGATACCTCCCATTAGCCTTATTGCGGATAAAATAACCCCCGTTCACCACGGATGCGTCTTCTCGATAATTCACGACCAAGCTCGCCGGAGCCACGCCGTCTCTTGAACTGCCATTGCTCCACCAAGACGCAATCGGATGGCGCGCCGTCATACAAAACCCGTAGGCGTTGTAACCATCCAACACGCCACCCCCGCCCAATGCGGAGGACAGTGACGAGCGGAAAAACCCCGTCACGTCAACCTCGTTCGCAGAACCCTGCCATACGTATGAACGTTGCACCGTTCCTATACCGGGGTTGTTACTATACGTTATGGCATCGTATTCCCACGCGTTTTTTACGTAACATACGTCAACGGCCATCGACGACAAGGGGGAAGAAGACTTGTTGAACTTGTATTTTACGCTGTCAACATTCTGGGGATTGATGTACGAAAAATCCTTAAGGTTGTCAAATTGTACAAACGTGTGTGCCGAACCAACTGGTGCATACACGTACCCCACCATCGTGGTTGCCGCCGAAGCGTAATTGGCATCATGGTAGGCGCTATTTACATAAGTGTCCCTAAGAGTGCTTGGCCGAATGGTTATGGTTGGATCTATCGTCACGGGATATGACGTGTCCTCATCCTCCAGAAACTCCTTATCCGCCACAATCGTCAGCACGTACTCGTCCTCCTCACCCGTTGGCTCCAATCGCAGCTCATGGTCAAACGAGACGTGGTCCGTCACGTCGCTTGCCTCCTCGTAGCCCGCATCAAAGGCAACCACCTGTCCGATAAACATCTCTGCCTCATCCGTCTTGGCGTCGCGCAAAGCAATCCCCGTCCCCTTCGCCTTCATTGTATCTGGTACGAGGCCGTGCGTGTCAATTAAGAAGTGGAACTCGTATACACCCTCGTACTCCGCAAGGACGACGTCCTCCTTAATCCCGTTCACAAGCGAACTGTATTGGATGGACGTACCCTCTGTAAGCACGCGGTCGTAAGTCACTCCCTCGTCCCTCTTCTGAAAATCAACCTGGGGGATTCCTTGCACTTCGGCCACCCCGCCCCTGGAAGCTTCTGCTACCTTGGAAGCCTCTCGTACCGCAACGGCTTCCAGCTTTTGGGCCGCCCTCGTCCCCCCCGCCTTCTCCGGCGAAAGCAGGGGCGCCATGTCCACGGCGTGCTTCTTGTATTCCAACCGAACTCCAGTCTCGGGATTCGTAGAGAACTTCCTGGCGACTTCCCCTTGCACGTTCTGGTATTCGTACTGCTTACCCTCCTCGTCCGACAATTCCGACTCCGGGGTCCTTACGACTTGGTTCGTAATGAATTTCACGGCGTTGCCTTCCACGTACTTGACGTCGTATGGAAATATGTGTACGGCGTTCATCCCGTTTTCCGTTTGGATGGTCACGGCGTTGAGAACTTCAGCCCCATCCTCCGCAATCTCCACCGACTTGCCGGATTCGTCGACGACCTCACTCCTCACCATCTCCGGCATCTTCTCAATCGTGTAGTGTTCCAAGTTGACGGCCGGCACTCTTGCCTTTGCCCCCTCCAAGGACGTCGAGGCCAGGCTTGAAGCAATGCTGGCGCGTGTCGGCGTGACGGTCGGCGTGGGCGTTGTGGCTGGCTTGGCCGCCGACTTCGTGGCCGTCAACGCCTCCGATGAATTGTTTGACGCCCCCCTCTCCATCATGTAACGCGAAACCGGCTTGGACTCCGACGACGCTGCGTCCGACACGGTCCGTGCGAAGACGAGGCGTGGCACCCATAAATCTGGACAGACTTGCGGCACCAACAGGACAACAGTCAAAAGGATGGATTGCACACGCAATAACCTTGCTCTTCTTTTTTTATTTTGCATGCTTACCCCCTCCACTTCGTCTTAAAAAGTTAAGTTAATTCCATTATATGTTAGTTATTTCTATTAGTACAATATTTTATCATTTATATCCTGATAAATCAACTACTTTTTGCCAAAAACGTCGAACCAATCAACCACGAAATCCTCTCATCCAACCACCACGCCATTGACCCTCTTGCTTCATCACCATTGCCTCATCACCATTATAACAAATACATTACAGAATTGCAACATCTAGTCGCATTAAATATTTGGGTTCTGTGAAAAAACGTTGGGCGGGAACCTTTGGCGAACACAAGGTTTCCCGCCCCTCATAACATGCCACTGCCTTCTTTCACACCCATGTCCAAATCAGAATGTTGGCCCTAACCATGATTTCCTCTGTTACATTGGCTTCAACTCTACTTTATCAAACGACAACGTCCTTAAATCGCTTAATTCCACATTGTTCCCGTACCCATCCTCATCATAATAACTAATACTAACCAGCATGCCTTCTTCAATGAACGCCAAATTATGGTGGGGTGGGCTTTTAGGGCTATATCTTGTTGTTAATACACACTCCCCCATATTCTCGTCGTTCCCATTCTCCTGCCCGTAACTTTTCCATTGGCAACCGTCGCAATGCGCTTGTTCTTGCTTTTCCACTGGATCCATTGTTGAGCCCTTGACGGTTTGACTAAAGGTTTTAGCTTGATGGATTTTCCTTTCTTAATCGTCAACTTTTTTTTTGAGTCCGATCTTAGTCACCCTTACTTTAGGCTGAGCCTTAATAGCAGGGGACGCAACCGTACTGGTCAACATCGCCAGTATTAAAGAATACACCAGTGCCTTTTTCATCGTTCTCGCCCCCATACCCTATCCAAATCAGTGAAATGATTTTCCTGATTAGTTAAGCCATACCTTTTCAAATGTCAACGTCTCCAATTCTTTCAAGTCTATGCTTTCTTCATCCCCATAGTAAATAATATCTACAAGCATACCCTCCTCTATGAAAGAAAACCTATTGTAGGTAGGGCTTTTAATCCCATATCTTGTTGATAAGACGCTTTTTCTTGTCCCGTTTCCGGTTTTAAGATTCACTTCTCTGACATATCTCCTATTATAATCGTGACCCCATAATAGGGGGTCTTTTTCAATCTCCAACATCTTGTTGAATTCATATCCATATTTATCATTTGTGAACTGGGCAATATCCGAAATATCAAAATCAGCATTTTCTTCTACATCAATTGATTCAACGGTTACTCGCACACCTGGTTTGTCAAAGGAGAAATTCACAAAATCAACGCTTGAATCCACAAGGACTTTCCCATCCTCACCACTGTGAAAGCTTGGCAACAATATATACCCACACGTCTGAAACGTCTCAATCAAAACACAATACGCTCCATCCTCCATTACCTTTGATTCTTCCTCCGAAATCCACGTCTTGAACTCGTCATAACTATCTAGAGTGAAATAGCTAATGCCTTCTGGAGGACTTATTGGCCATATTGGTGGATGTTGAGACGGCACGACGGATGGCTCAATTGTCGGAACGATGGATGGCGCTATGGAAGGCTCAATTGTCGGGTCTGGCTCTAATTGCAAGATTGGTGTTGGTGTGTTCGTCTCTTTGGGTACAACAACCTCATCAGGTACCTTTTTTGATATATTGGTTCCTTCCCTAACAACGATCTTGCATTCTGCCTTTTTCTTCCCTATTGAAGCAACTACCCTCGTCGTTCCAATCCTTTTTCCCATAACTCTGCCATTGGAAACTGTCGCAATGCGCTTGTTCTTGCTCCTCCACTTAACCAATCTCTTGGCCCTTGTCGGTTTAATTAATGGTCTCAACTTAATTGACTTCCCTTTCTCAACCGTTACCTTTTTCCCGAGACCAAATCTGATTGTCTTCACTCTTGACTGCACTACGATAGACGGAGGCAATACTGTGATTGCCAACATTGCCAATATTAAATAATACGCCGTTGCTTTTTTCATTGCATTACGAAAGGACGATGTCCTCCTGAATCCCGTACAATAGTGAACATGATATTTGTCACGCATGCTTCTTCCACTTCTTACTATAGTAAGCAATATTTATCGTTCAGTATGGTTTCATATCCTATTATATAGAACATTTTACCACAAGTACATCCCTAGTTTGACAGAACGTACGTTCCCTCAAATTTGTTAGCCCTGCATATGCGGGGCTTTTTCAATGTAAAAAATTAATTTTATTGATATTTTGTTG
>QMCE01000012.1_pt1 | contig 68475 bp, 64 predicted proteins | sample 1821851 | NCBI WGS metagenome assembly QMCE01 (sample SAMN09453174, study PRJNA476694) | Termite gut metagenome, whole genome shotgun sequencing project. | isolation source: worker | host: Odontotermes sp. | place: South Africa:Pretoria | collected 2016-01-28
CTCCGAAAACAGATTGGAGAGAGGCTTTTGCAAGGATAAACAAATGATTCGGGCGTCTTGTTTTATTGACAAGATGCTTTCTTTTTATGGGCATTTATCGTATAATATATAATGTATGATTGTAAGTGAACAAATGCCTGATATTAGGAGGAAAAGATGGCAAATAATGAGTATTCGATTTCCCTTTCGGCGGTGATAAAAGAGCTTCAGCTTGAAGCGAAGGTTATGCCTGAAGCCGCTGAGGAAATAATGATAGTTTCACGGGATGTGGCAAGGCCCGGAATAGAGCTGAACGGTTATTTCGAGCATTTCGACGCAAACCGCCTTGCCATTATGGGGCGTTCTGAATTCACAATGCTGAAGGATTTCGGCGAGGAGAAGGAAAAAGAGGCGCTGAAGAATTATTTCGCAATGAAGCCGCCCGGCGTGATTATCTCAAGGGGCATAGAGCCGGGCGATTACATTATTGAGCTTGCACAGGAATATGCTGTTCCGCTGATGCTGTCAACAGATTCCACCTCGAATATTGTGGCGGCGTTGGTGGGCTATCTGAATGTTGAGCTTGCACCGAGAGTCACACGGCACGGTGTTTTTGTCGAGGTATACGGCGAGGGTATTCTGCTTGTCGGAGACAGCGGTGTGGGAAAAAGCGAAACAGCCGTAGAGCTGATAAAACGGGGACATCGCCTCATTGCCGATGACGCCGTGGAAATCAGAAGAGTTTCAAATAAATCTCTTGTAGGGCAGGCACCTGAAAACATCAGATACTTCATTGAGCTGCGTGGAATAGGAATTATCAACGCAAGGCGCATTTTCGGTATGGGTGCTGTCAAAATTCAGGAAAAAATAGACATGTGCATAAGCATGGAAATCTGGGACCCCACAAAGGTATATGACAGAATGGGCGTCGAGAGCGAGGTTACAGAGATTTTGGGAATCAAGGTGCCTGTTTTGACGATACCGGTCAAACCCGGAAGAAACCTCGCAATGATAATAGAGGTGGCTGCAATGAACAACCGCCAGAAAAAAATGGGCTATAATGCCGCAAAAGAGCTGCTGTCAAGCTTGGGCATGGACCCTGCGCTTATGCCGGAGGAAAAGGAAAGCAAAATAGAGATATAAAGAGGGAAACATGAGCAGATATAAGATAATTGCGGATTTGCACACACATTCAATCGCTTCGACACATGCCTACAGCACATTGAAGGAAATGGCGGCGTCAGCCAATGAAAAGGGAATGTATGCCCTTGCCGTGACAGACCATGCCAGGCTTATGCCGGGCTCGCCCGGCTCGGGATATTTCAGCAATATGGCGGCAAGCATCCCGAGGAATTATCAGGGCGTGCTCTTCATAGCAGGCGCAGAGGGGAACGTCAGCGATTTTGAAGGCAGCTTAGATATATCAAGGCATGACTATGAGAATCTCGATTGGATAGTTGCTTCAATTCATGCAATTCCGAGCATAGAGGGCATCAAAAACCCTGATATTGAGAAATCGACAAATCTGTGGATGAATGTGGCGAAGAACCCGTATGTCCGAATTATAGGACACAGCGGAGACCCTCTTTATGAATACGACTATGAAAAAGTAATTCCGGTTTTTGCGGAGAATGATAAGCTAATTGAAATCAATTCACATTCCTTCGACGTGCGCCCGCAGAATATTCCTAATTGCAGGAAGATAGCCGAAATATGCAAAAAAATCGGTGCACAGATTGTCGTCAGCTCAGATGCGCACAGTGAGGTTGAGGTGGCGAGGTTCGGAAATGCGCTGAAGCTTCTGGAGGAGATAGATTTCCCGGAAGAGCTCATCCTCAATGCGTCGCAGGAACGTCTTGACGCTTATCTCGAAAGACACACGAAGGTGTTCACCAGAGAAAGATATTAGTCGGGGGCTTTATGAATCTTAAAAAAGATATACCGGCTTTAATCGCCGATACAGGCTGTGAGGTTAAACACGGTGTGCCGATGAAGAAGCACACAAGCTTCAGAATCGGAGGCCTTGCGGATGTTTTTGTAGCCGCCAAAACCACAGAACAGTTAATGGCTGCTTTGAATATTCTGAAAGAAAACAAAGCCGAGCTTTTTATTCTCGGTAACGGAACAAATCTGCTTGTTTCGGATAAGGGCATCAGGGGTGTGGTGCTGAAGCTTGGCGGTGAATTTGAAGAGATTGATATAATCGAAGAAAATGGGGCAAAGCTTATCCGTGCGGGGGCAGGAGCATTGCTTTCAAATGTGTGCAAGTTCGCAAGAGATAATTCTCTTTCCGGGCTTGAGTTTGCCTATGGAATTCCGGGTACAATCGGCGGGGCGGTGTATATGAATGCCGGGGCATACGGCGGCGAAATAAGCGATGTGATAGTGAGAGCTGAGCATGTATCAAGAGACGGCCTAAATGGAAGTTATAATAAAAGCGAGCTTTCCCTTTCATACAGGCACAGCATTTATTCAGGCAGTGATGAAATAATAACCAGGGCGTATTTTACGCTTCAGGAAAAAAGCAAAGATGAAATCACGGCAAAAATGAATGAGCTTATGCAAAAAAGGCTCGATAAGCAGCCGTATGCCGAGCCAAGTGCCGGCAGCACCTTCAAGCGGCCTGAAGGCGCCTTTGCGGCAGCACTGATTGAAGAGAGCGGGCTGAAGGGGAAGCGAATCGGAAGCGCACAGGTCAGCGAAAAGCATGCGGGCTTTATAATCAACACAGAAGCCGAAAACGGAAAATGTGCAGATGTGCTTGAGCTTATCAATTACGTCAAAAAAGATGTAAAAGAGAAGAAAAATATAGATTTGGAATGTGAAGTCAAGCTTGTGGGTGAGGGCTTCTGATTAATATATGCGGATGGGGGAAGATATGGAATTTGTAATCGTCACCGGTATGAGCGGGGCGGGAAAAACACAGGCGATGCACGCAATGGAGGACATCGGGTTTTTCTGCGTGGATAATCTCCCGCCCAAGCTGATTCCCGTTTTTTATGACCTTTCACTGCAATCTGAAATGATGGGAAAGGTTGCTGTTGTGACGGACGCAAGAGGCGGCGAGCTTTTTAATTCGTTCTTTGCGGCAACCGAGGCGTTGGAGAAGGAAGGGCATTCATATAAAATCCTCTTCCTCGATTCAAAGGCGTCGGTGCTTGTGAACCGATATAAGGAATCCCGCAGACGTCATCCGCTTGCAACAGAGATGAACACCTCCCTTGAAGATGCGGTTAAGCTTGAAAGAGAGACACTGCGGAGGATAAAGGAGCAGGCGGATTACGTAATAGACACCTCGCAGATGTCGTCGGCACAGCTGAAAAACAAAATATCAAAGCTGTTTCTTTCGAATTCACAGGATTCCCTAAGGGTGAATTGCATGAGCTTCGGCTTCAAGCACGGAATTCCTCTGGAAGCAGACTTGGTTTTCGACGTGCGATGCCTGCCGAACCCCTTTTATGACGCAGAGCTTCGCCCGATGACAGGGCTTGATAAGCCGGTGTATGATTATGTCATGGAGAAAGAGGAGACAAAGGGCTTTGTGAAGCGGCTTGAAGACATGATAGATTATTTAATCCCGCTGTATAATCAGGAAGGGAAAAGCCAGCTTATTATTGCAATCGGCTGTACGGGCGGGCAGCACAGGTCGGTTGCGCTTGCGGAATACATGAATAATCACCTCATTGAAAGAGGAATCAGTTCATTCGCCACACACCGTGATATGCAAAAATAAAGTGCTGCGTACCGGAGGGAGATATGTCATTCTCATCAGATGTGAAAAATGAGCTTTCAAAAATAGACGCCGGAAAAATGAGCGACTTGAAAGCCGAGTGCTACGGCGTGTGGCTTTTCTCAAAGTGCTATACATTGAAGGAAAGCTCTTACACAAACGAAAATGCCGAGGTGATAAGAAAAATGGCAGAGCTTGCCGCTGTTGCCACAGGCGTTTCGACTGAGATAAGCTATACGATGAGCAGAAGGAAAAAGCCGGCTTATAGAATAAGCATCCCCGATGAAAACGGCAGAAAAGAGCTCCTTGCCTGCTTCGGGAATGACGGCACAGAGACAAGTCTGCGCATAAACCGTGCAAATTTAGAGGAAGAAAGCTGTTATGCTGCTTTTATACGGGGAGCTTTTCTATCCTGCGGAACAGTGACAGACCCGAACAAGGAATATCATTTTGAGCTTGCCACCCCTCACAGAAAGCTTGCCGAAGGGCTTTTAAGCCTGATGGGTGAAGTTGAGGAAATCGAGCTTTCGCCCGCAGTTGCCGAAAGACAGGGCAACAGCGTTGTCTATCTCAAAGACAGCTCGCAGATTGAGGATATTCTCACATATATGGGCGCAACCTCAAATGCCATGGAGCTTATGCAGATTAAAATGTATAAGGAAACTATCAATAACATCAATCGCAAAGCAAACTTCGAAACAGCGAACATGGACAAAACCTATTCTGCCTCGGCGAAGCAGACAGCTGCTATTGCGAGAATTGTTGACGGCGGCGTGATGCAAAGCTTGCCGGAGGAGCTTCGGGAGATTGCAAGCATTCGCCTTGAAAACCCCGAGATGACGCTGGGGGAGATGGCAAAAAGGCTCCACATCAGCAGAAGCGGTGCGAATCACAGGCTGAAAAGGCTGTGTAAAATAGCAGAAGAACTTATTATAGAGGAAGATTAGATGCAGGGAAGTAAGAAGCTACAGAAAAAGGAAGTAAGCAAGCCCGTTATTTGGCTGACGGCAATTCTTGTGGTTGCGGTTATTGCCGGTTTAATTTGGGTTGTTCTGAGCCTTCTGCTCCCGCCCACAGGCGAAATCACCGCCGAGGATGTCGGGGTTTTCCATGTGGTGAACTCAGAAGGAGAAGAAGCAAAATTTGCCGAAGCGACGGTATGTAAGAAAAACGGCGTTGAGCTTGAAGAAAAGCCTGAATTACTGCCCGACAGTTACCAAAGTGAGGTAGATTTCTCAACACTGGACGACGAATTCTACATAGCCTTTGACGGCAAAGTTGAGCCGAACCAGGTTTTTGAGGTGTATGCTGAAACCTCGGGCTACACCGAATGCATCTCAAAACCGAATTTCGTGGTGCCGGAGGAAGATGGGAAATATCTTGTTAAGCTCACGGCGACATGGCAAAAGGGTGAAAATAAGCAGATTAACGAATACATTTTCGGGATAATTAAAGACGGGCACAGTCATTAGGGGAAGCTATGGCGTTCACACATTTACATGTTCATACGGAATTCAGCCTGCTTGACGGCGCATGCCGCATCGAGCGGCTTCTTGATGCTGTAAAAGAGAGCGGACAGACTTCAATTGCCATAACCGACCACGGTGTCATGTACGGCGTTGTGGATTTTTACAAGGCGGCGAAAAAGCGGGGAATAAAGCCGATTATCGGCTGTGAGATATATCTTGCCAAGCGTACACGGCATGACAAGGTTCATGAGCTTGACCATGAGAACCGCCATCTGGTGCTTTTATGCGAGAATGAAAAGGGCTATCAGAACTTAATCAAAATAGTCTCACAGGCGTGGACAGAGGGCTTTTATAATAAGCCCCGTGCAGATTTCGAGCTGCTTGAAAAATATCATGAGGGAATAATCTGTCTCTCTGCCTGTTTAGCCGGGGAGATTCCCCGTGCACTGGCGGCGAACGATTATGAGGGCGCAAAAGCGGCGGCGCTCAATTATGAGAGAATCTTCGGCAAAGGGAATTTTTTCCTTGAGCTTCAGGACCACGGTCTGCCGGAGCAAAGGCGTGTGAACCCGGATATAATCAGAATCTCAAAGGAAACAGGCATTCCGCTTGTTGTGACGAACGACAGCCACTATATCAAAAAAGAAGACACCCAAATGCACCATATCCTCATCTGCATTCAGACGAATAAAACGATTGAGGACGAGAATATACTTGAATTCGGCTCTGATGAATTCTATATCAAAAGCGAAGAGGAAATGCGTTCGCTGTTCCCGGAATATCAAGAGGCGGCTGATAACACAGCTAAAATCGCAGAGAGATGCAATGTTGATTTTGAATTCGGAAACACCAAGCTGCCTGCGTTTGTCACGCCCGACGGCAGTGACAACAGAGATTTCTTCATGAGGCTGTGCGAGGAGGGCTTAAAGCGGCACTATGGCGAAAACCCGCCGCAGGATAAAGTAGACAGGCTGGAATATGAAACGGCTATCATCGCACGCATGGGATATATCAATTATTTCCTCATAGTTTACGATTTTATCCGATATGCCAGAAGCCAGAATATCCCGGTGGGCCCTGGAAGAGGCTCCGGCGTGGGCAGTATTGCGGCATATTGCCTCGGCATAACAGGCGTTGAGCCAACAAAGTATGACCTCATTTTCGAGCGTTTTCTGAACCCCGAAAGAATCACCATGCCTGATTTCGACATAGATTTCAGCGACGAACGCCGCCAGGAGATAATCGATTATGTTGTTGAGAAATACGGTGCCGACCATGTTGTGCAGATAGCAACCTTCGGCACAATGGCGGCAAGGGGAGCATTGCGTGACGTCGGCAGGGCGATGGCGATTCCGTATGCAAAGGTAGACAGCATCGCAAAGCTTGTGCCGATGGAATTAAACATGACGCTCGAAAAGGCATTAAGAACGAATGAGTTCTCCGACGCATACAACAGAGACGAGCAGGTGAAAGAGCTTGTTGACATGGCGATGAAGCTTGAGGGCATGCCCCGCCACAGCTCAACTCATGCAGCAGGGGTGGTTATAACCGATAAGCCTGTTGTGGAGTATGTTCCGCTTTCAAGGAATGACGAATCAATCGTCACGCAGTTCCCGATGACAACCATAGAGGAGCTCGGTCTTCTCAAAATGGATTTCCTCGGGCTGCGCAACCTGTCTGTCATTGAGCATGCAGTTGACATGATTCACGAAAAAGAGCCGGATTTTGATATGGAGAAAATCCCGGAGGACGATGCCGAAACATATAAAATGATTTCAACAGGGGCGACAGATGGCGTGTTCCAGTTTGAATCTGCCGGAATGAGGAGGCTGATTATTCAGTCTGTTCCGACAAGGCTTGAAGACTTAATCGCAATTATCTCGCTCTATCGCCCGGGTCCGATGCAGTTTATCCCGACGTATATCGAAAACAGACGTGACCCAAGCAAGGTGAAATACCGCCATGAGCTATTGAGGCCGATTCTCTCTGTCACCAGCGGCTGTATAATCTATCAGGAGCAGGTCATGCAGATTTTCCGTGATTTGGCAGGCTATTCTCTCGGCAGGGCGGATATTGTCCGCCGTGCGATGTCAAAAAAGAAGCATGACGTTTTAGAGCAGGAGAGAGAGATTTTCATTAACGGTTTAGACGGTGAGATTGATGGCTGCCTGAAACGTGGTGTAGACAAAAAAACGGCCGAGGCGATTTTCGGTGAAATACAGGATTTTGCCTCGTATGCTTTTAATAAATCACATGCTGCGGCATATGCGACGGTGTCTTATCAGACGGCATATCTCAAATGTCATTATCCGTGTGAATACATGGCGGCACTGCTCACAAGTGTGCTCGGTTACAGCCCCAAGGTGGTGGAGTATATTGAGGAATGCGAGAGGCTGAACATCGGCGTTCTGCCGCCGCATGTGAACTACAGCAACAACGGCTTCTCGGTTGTAAATGGCAGCATCCGTTTCGGCTTGCTTGCAATTAAGAACCTCGGCAGAGGTGTGATAGAGAAGCTTCTCGAGGAACGCAGGAAGAACGGAGCTTTCACATCTTTCTATAATTTTTGCAAGAGAATGCAGGAGAGTGAAATAAACCGCAGGGCAATTGAAAGCCTTATTAAATCCGGTGCACTTGATGACCTCGGGAACAACAGAAAAGAAATGCTGATTTCCCTTTCCGATATAATTGATTCGCTTGATTCAAGCAAAAAGAGGAATATCGAAGGGCAGGTGGGCTTCTTTGATGCGCCGGAAGCCGCAGAGGGCGGCGAGCCCGAAATCACCTCTGTGGAGGATTTTTCAGATTCCGAAAAGCTCAACATGGAGCGTGAGGTCACCGGCATGTATCTTTCCGGGCACCCGATGGCGCAGTACAAAGATTTCTATGCAAGCGGCAAAATTGCACGAATTGATGAAATTCACTCCTCTGCAGAGGGAGAGAGCGACAGGTATCACGACGACGAGCGCATCAGGGTGCTTGCCATGGTGACAGACGTCAGGAAAAAAGCGACAAAAAGCGGCTCAATGATGGCGTTTGTCACGCTTGAAGATATGTACTCATCGCTGGAGGCACTTGTCTTTCCGAATGCACTCGAAAGCTTCAACGATATGCTCTATGACGGCTCGGTTATAACGATGAGCGGAAGAATCAGCTTCACCGAAGAAAAAGACCCAAAGCTGATTTGCGACACAGTCTCATCAGCAAAAACGATTGAGGAAGCTGCAACCGGTGCAAATCAAAGGAGCTTTTCCGATTCAAAAACAAGCTCATACAACGGCAGCAAAGCCGAAAAAATGCAAAGCAGTTCGGATAAAGCGAGAGTAAGCGGGCTTTTCATCAGGGTGGAGAGCAATACGAGCGAAGAATATACTAAGGCAATGAAATATATTGAGGTTTTTGACGGAAATGAAGCTGTGTATGTCAAATTTGACGATAACGGCAAAACGATGAAAGCACCGGCTAAATTCAATGTTGATGTAAACGATGCTCTGATTGATGCCCTAAAAAAGCTTTTGGGAGAAGGAAATGTGGTTTACAGGCAGTAAAACAGCATGATTTAAGGGCTTGATAAAATTTCTGCATTTGATATAATTACTGTATATCTAAATTGATACAACAATATTTCTGATGGGAGCGGGAAATGGGAACACAGGCAAAGAGTATAGCTGTTCTGACAAGCGGCGGGGATGCGCCGGGAATGAACGCCGCAATACGTGCGGTGGTGAGGTCGGCAATTTCTTTCGGCATGAAGGTATATGGAGTCAACAGAGGATACAACGGCTTGATGAGCGGAGATTTCGAAGAGATGAACCTGAGGAGCGTGTCAGACATCATCTCCGATGGCGGGACTTTCCTCTTCTCGGCGAGAAGCCCGGAGTTCAATTCAAAGGAAGGCGTCAAGAAGGCGGCCGACATGTGCCGTGAAAAGGGCATAGACGGCGTGGTGGTAATCGGCGGCGACGGCTCTTTCAGAGGTGCGAGAGATTTGGTCGGGGCGGGCATTATGTGCATCGGTATACCCGGCACGATAGATAATGACATCGCCTGCACTGATTTTACAATCGGCTATGACACTGCCTTGAACACCGCAATGGACATGATTGACCGTGTGCGTGACACATCGGAATCTCATGACAGATGCAGCGTTGTGGAGGTTATGGGCAGACGCTGCGGCGACATCGCATTGAATGTCGGAATTTCCGTCGGCGCATTGGCAACGCTGGTTCCGGAGGTGCCCTTTGACTATCAGGAAGAAATAATTGACAGAATGAAGATGGCGCAGTCAACGGGCAAGAAGCATTTTATCATAGTTGCCGCAGAAGGCGTGGGGCATACCGAAGAGCTCACGAGAAGAATTGAAGCGGATACCGGCATAGAAAGCCGTGCGACCATCCTCGGGCATGTCCAGAGAGGCGGCTCTCCTACATTGAGAGACAGGGTGATAGCCAGCAGAATGGGCTATCATGCCGTTGAGCTTCTTAAAAACGGCTCAGACAACAGAGTTGTTGCGATGAGGGGCGATGACATCGTTGACTATGACATCACCGAGGCTTTGAATATGGAGAGGGTTTTTGACAGGAACCTCTATGAAATCTCATATAAGCTTTCAATATAGAATGATTTATCGGGCACGGAGCTTCTCCGTGCTTCTGATTTGCCGGATAGTTTAGCAGCTAAATGAAACTTGATATTACATGGTTAATACTGTATAATATAAACAGTGAGATAAGACAGGAGCTGATTTTATGCATTGCCAGATAGTGGACGAGTTTTTTATGCTTGTTAATTCAATAAAGGAAGAGCAGCGTGTTTCCCGCGATTACGGCGGAAATGTGCTTTATCATTCCGAGGCAGAGCTGCTTGATACGATTGAGCGCAACCCCGAAATGAATGTGAGTGAGCTTTCTGCTTATTGCGGAGTCACCAAAAGCGCAATAACTCAAATTTCCGGAAAGCTTTGCGAGAAGGGAATTCTTGAAAAGTATACCGTCGGGAAGAACAAAAAAGAGAAATTTCTGCGCTTAACTGAAAATGGCAAAAAAACGCATGCGGAATTTGTCAAATTTCATGATGAAGCAAATGCGAATATGCGTGACTATTTATGCTCATTAAACGAAGAGGATAAAACCGTTATTCTCAGCTTTATGGAGAAGATGCGTGCGAATCTTCCGCTGTGTGTCTTCAGCTGTTCTTGCAGTGAAGGCTGCAAATGTGCGGGATAATTGTGAATCAATAAAGAACTTAAGCTTTGATTAAGAGGCATATATTGAGATAGGCGAAAAATGTCGAATTAATGGATTGTTAATAGTGTGTTCACAAATAATTAACAATTCAAGGCGATAATTTAAGAACCAAAAATTAAGGTAAGAATAATTGGTATCAGGAAAAATTCGCCGGAGGTAGAAGCAAATGGAGAAAAGCAAGGAAATTATCGACAACGAAAAATCAAGAGAGCTCAAGGACGAACTGCTTTATGCGGTTATCAGAATGAGGAAATCATACATGCTGATTTCTTCGGGAATGAAGCTGCATATAGTTGAAATGCTTATTCTGAGGAATGTTTATGAGCTCAATGAAGAGCGCGGAAGCGTTCATGCATCAGAGATTCTCGGCAAGATTCATATCTCGAAGCCGGCCCTTTCTCAGGTGCTTAACTCGCTTGAAAAGAAAGATTTAATCAGACGCAAGCTTTCGATGAATGACCACAGAAAAGTGGAGGTACGTATAACCAAGGCCGGCAGGGATTATCTTGAATCTTCTAAAGAACCGGTTGATGATTTCCTTGATAAAGTTATTAAGAAGACAGGCGCCAAGAATGCCGAAAAGGCCATTGAGCTTATGAATCTTCTTGTTGAAGCAGCAGAGGAAGCCAAAAGCGCAAAATAAGTAAATATTATCGCAGGCAGATTTGTAAAAGAATCTGCCTGTTTTTTGTTAAAAATTGCAATTGTCTATTGGATTATCATTAGTTATGTGATAAAATTCAAGCATGCCAATAATTATATGGAGGATGAACTTATGAAAAAGTCAAAAAAAGTTATTGCGGTCCTACTTGCTGTAGTCATGCTATTCGCAGCTGTGCCGTCGTTTGCATCAGCGGAGGGAAAACCGCAGAACTCTGAAAGAAGCCCAATGATGAAGGCACTTACAAGAGAAAGTGTTTCAAACGGGGTCAATCTTGCGTCATGGGGAAACATAGTGTTTAATGATGATGTACCGGAGAGTGACAGAGATTGGATTATCGATGTAATCAATGCACAGGAGAGTCCGAAAGCTGGTGAATTGACTTTCAGGATGATTGGTGCGGGAAACGGAACAGGTGACAGCGCCCTCTGGTTTTATGGAATGGTTTATAACGGGTACTCCACACCTATCAGGTTTAAAGATATATATTTATGGCTTGCAAAAGAGGACGAAACGATAGTCGTAGAGAGTTGGTTTACAGATGCCGAGGCACAGGTGATTCCGGCAGGTTCCAGTTATGTAGAGGTATATACCGTAAGCGAAGAATACATTGAAGTTCCGATAAACGTAGAAGAGGAAAGTTTGTATTATAAATATGCTTTCCCGTCACCGTTTACAGACATCTTTATGTGGGCGCAGTATGATATTGAATGGGCATATCTTGAAGGCATAATGAATGGCACGACTGCCACGACATTCTCGCCTAACAGTACGCTTGACAGGGCAATGCTCGCTACTATCCTCCACAGGCTGCAAGGTGAACCCGCGCCGACGCAGCCGTCGCAATTCACTGATTTGAAGGCGGGGGCATACTATGAAAAGGCTGTGAATTGGGCGGCGGAGAATGAAATCGTCAGCGGATACGAGAATATGACGTTCAAGCCCACTGATAAGATAACACGCCAGCAGTTTGCCACAATGCTGCACAGATATGCGCAGAAATACGGGAGTGGAACTGACGGTGGCGTTAGCCTTGCCTCATATCCCGACAGCGACAAGGTATCTGGCTATGCCCTCTCCGCTATGGAATGGGCAGTCGGCAACGGCATTATAACCGGCAAAAGCGGCAGGCTTGAGCCGGCAGGTCAGGCAACAAGAGCAGAGGCAGCCACAATGCTCAGCAGATATGCTGCACTTGGCTGATAGCACTTTTGAATTAATAAGAAAAAACCATCGTGCTTTTAATTTGCACGATGGTTTTATTTCATTATAGGGGAATTTGCAATCGTCACGACCAGGGTTCGAATCTCAACGAATCTTTTTGCCCTGAACTATCAACTGTCAATTATGTGCTACGCACGTCGCTGCGCTTACTGTCAACTGCCCTTAATGGAGCTGCTAAGCAGATTCGAACTGCTGACCTCGTCCTTACCAAGGACGTGCTCTGCCACCTGAGCTATAGCAGCATAACCTTAATAAATCTAAAATAGTATAGCGCATGAAAGCAGAAAAAGCAAGGCAAAAATCTCCTTTATCACATAATTGTCTCTATCAGAATCTCGACATATAATGTCAAAAAGAGAAGATGAGGCAGCTTTTCTGTTGCCGTTTTTGACAACTCATTTTATAATGAAAAAAGACTAAAATGATGGTGGAGGGCTAAAATGAAAAAAATAGTGATAGGCGGCGGACAGGGCTTCTGGGGTGACAGCAATGACGCCGCCATACATATGGTGCGGAACAGTGACATAAACTACATGGCATGCGATTATCTTGCAGAGCTTACTTTGTCTATCATGGCAAGGCAGAAGCTCAAAAACCCGAATGCCGGCTATGCGGGAGACTTTATAAGCATGATGAGAGCCTGCGGCAAAGAGGCATATGAAAAAGGAATAAAAATCCTCACGAATGCAGGCGGAATGAACATTGAGGGTATGGTTAATGCTTTGGCAGAGCTTTTCAAAAATGAGGGGCTTAATAGCATGAAAATCGGCTATGTCACAGGAGACGAAATCTCCGGCGAAATCCCGAGGCTTCTCTCAGAGGGCATCTCGTTTGCAAATATTGATGATGTGGGAGATTTCTCTGAAATAAAAGACAGCATCTTCAACGCAAATGTTTATTTCGGGCATGAGCCGACTCTTAAATGCCTGCAAGAGGGTGCGGACATGGTCATCACAGGTCGCTCAACTGACTCCGCACTTTTCCTTGCGCCGATTATGCATGAGCTTGGAATAAAGCCTGATGACTGGGATAACCTCGCACGGGGCATTATTGCGGGACATCTGCTTGAATGCGGCGGTCAGGGTGCAGGCGGCAATTTTGATTACGATTGGCGCAGTGTGCCGAGAATGGACGAGCTGGGCTTTCCGATAGCAGAGCTTACAGAAGATGAATTCCACATCAAAAAGGCACCTGACTGCGGTGGGCTGATTTCAGAGCAATCACTCAAAGAGCAATTGCTCTATGAAATCCATGACCCCGCAAATTATTATACACCCGACGTCATAGCTGATATAAGCCACGCTACACTTACACAGGCAGGTGAGCAGAGGGTGAAAGTGGGCGGCATAAAAGGTAAAAAAAGACCGGATACCCTAAAGGTCTCGATGGGTTATCACAACGGCTATCAGGTGGCCGGAATGCTCAGCTTTGCATGGCCTGATGCATATGAAAAGGCACAGTATGCCGCAGAAATTCTCACAAAGAAAATGCAGCGCAAGGGGCTCAAAGCAGAAGAGGTCAGAATTGACTATATCGGGCTGAACTCACTTCATTTGGGCGTTGCCGAAAGCACGCCGGAGCAGATTAAGAATCTGAATGAGGTAGTGCTGAGATATGCTATCCGTACTAAAGAAAAGGCAGAGGCGATGAAGCTTGTGCCGGAGATAGCACCGCTTCAGCTCAACGGCCCCCCGGGGGCGAGCTTCTTTGGCGGCAGACCAAAGGTGCGTGAGGTCATCGGGCTTTGGCCTACGCTGATTCCTCGTGATGCAGTTAAGCTTGAACCGCACATTCTGGAGGTGAAATGATGGAGATATATTTGAATCAGATAGCTCACGGCAGGTCGGGAGATAAGGGAGACACAAGCAATGTCTGCGTGTTTGCGAGAAAGCCTGAATATTATGGAATAATCGAGCGTGAGGTCACACCTGAGCGTGTAAAGGCACATTTCAAAGACATGGTGAAGGGCGATATTACAAGATATGACGTGCCCTCTCTCGGCGGGTTCAATTTTGTGATGAAGCATGCCTTGGGCGGCGGTGCAACGCATTCGCTGCGCCTTGATACATTGGGGAAGTCAATGGGCTCGGCATTTTTAAGAATGAAAATACAGATTGATGAAAACGAGCTGTAAGGAGGAGAACATGACAGAGCATAGGGCGTTAGAAAACATAGTTGTTCTGGATATGACAAGAGTGGTCGCAGGACCGTTCTGCGGTGCGATGCTTGGCGATTTAGGTGCAAAGGTTATAAAGATAGAGGTGCCCGGCAGGGGTGACGATGCAAGGGCATACGGCCCTTACATCAATGAGGAAAGCCTCTATTACTCTAACCTGAACAGAAATAAGCACGGCATTACGCTGAATTTGAAATCTGAAAAGGGGAAAGAGCTGTTTTTACGCTTGGTTAAGAAAGCGGACATTGTGATTGAAAACTTCCGTCCCGGTGTTATGGAACGCCTCGGGCTGGGATATGACGAGCTGAAAAAGGTGAACCCGAGAATAATATACGGCGAAATTTCGGGCTTCGGCAGCTACGGGCCTTATCGTGACCGCCCCGGCTATGATATTATTGCCCAGGCGATGGGCGGCTTGATGAGCGTGACGGGGCAAAGCGGAAATCCGCCCACACGTGTCGGCAGTGCAATGGGAGATATTCTCGGCGGGCTGAATTTGAGCATCGGCGTTCTGGCGGCAATCAACCAGAGGAATATCACAGGCGAGGGTCAAAAGGTAGACATCAGCCTTGTTGACTGTGTTGTTGCAAGCCTTGAGCAGGCGGTGCAGAGATATGTTGAATCCGGCGAGGTGCCGAAGAGAATCGGCAACAGCTATCAGTCAATCGCACCGTATGACACGTATCAGGCTGAGGATGGCTATGTCGTAATCGGCTGCGGGAATCAGAAGATGTATGAGAAGCTTTGCAATGAGGTGCTGCATAGGCCGGAGCTCATCGAGGACGAGCGTTTTCTCACCATACCGCTGCGGGTGCAAAACCAGAAGGAGATGAAGGAATACATCGAGGCATGGACGACAAGGCACCCAGTGAACGAGATAGTGGATATTCTGCTTGGAAAGGGAATGCCCGCAAGCCCGATTTTTGACTTGAAAGACATTGTCAACGACGAGCATATCTCAAAGGCACGAGAAATGATTATTCATACACACCACCCGGTTATGGGCGATATAATCTTAAACGGCAACCCCGTGAAAATGACGGCAAGCAAGATGGAAATCAGGAAAGCATCACCCACGCTCGGAGAAGACAACAATGAAATCCTCGGCGGCTTTCTCGGGCTTTCAAAGCGGGAGATAAATGAGCTGCAAAGAGACGGCGCAATTTGATAATTCGGGAGGAAAAAATGGACGAACAGGAAATTCTGCTTCTGCAAATGCTTGAGCATAAAAAAAGTCTTTTCGATAAAGCTTATCCGGCAAAAATAAGTGAAAAATTCATTGCGAATGAAATCATGGTAGAGATGCGTGACGGCGTGAAGCTGCACACGAAATGCTTTCTGCCGGAGGGGGAGAGGGAATTCCCGACGGTTCTCATGCGCAGCTGTTATCCGCACTCTGAAAGAATGCTTGATTTACAGGGCGGAGAATATGCCAAGCGTGGCTTTGCCTTTGTGTACCAATGGTGCAGGGGCACGGCAAAATCTGAGGGCGAATGGGAGCCGAACGTCAATGAGAGAAACGATGGGCTCGATACGATGGAATGGCTTGTAAAGCAAGATTTTTCCGGAAACATAGGCTATCTCGGAGATTCATATCTTGCGCTGACAGGCTGGTGTATGGCTGATGCCGTTCCGCCTGAGGTCAAATCAATGTATCTCGGCGTTTACGGAACTGACCGCCATGTTTCGGCTTACAAGGACGGGCTCTTCCGTCAGGATATTCTCACGGCTTGGGCGATGGATAATGCAGGCAAGGAAATCACTGCTGACGCAGTGGAATCTTATCGCTTCATGCCGCAGGTTGAGGTTGACGAAAAAATGTGGGGCATTAAGCTGCCGTGGTACAGAGAATGGATAACGAGCACGCAGAGGTCAGACAGCTATTGGCAGCAGGGCTTCTGGAAGATGCTGAAGGATATTCCGGGGAAGGTGAAAATCCCGATTTATATACGGGAGGGCTGGTATGACCATCACCTCGGCAGCGCACTTGTGACATATCAGGATTTATCGCAAACGGCACGTGAGCACAGCACCTTGCAGGTGGGTCCGTGGAATCACGGATATGCCTCGGTTATCGCTCATCAGAAAACGGATAATCTCGAAGATGACAGCGTTCAGGCGCCTCTTGCGTGGTTTTGCAAAACACTTATTGAAGAAGCCCTGCCTGAAAAACAAGTGCTTACTTACAAAATCGGTGCAGATAAATGGGTTGATAGAAACTATTTCCCGCCAAAGGCAGAAGAGGAAAAAACATTTTATCTTTCAATAGATTGTGATAAAAGCGGAGGTTTAAGCGAGAACAAAGCTACAGCACAGAAAAGCAAATCGTATATATATGACCCAGATAGCAGCCCGTTTGCGCACGGGGGAGAATCCATGCTTCGAAGCATGGAGCAGGTTGGCAGCATGAGCCAGCCGAAGGCAGGATACCGGGACGATGTGCTGAGCTTTGTGTCTGAGCCCGTCAAAGAAGGCTTCACATTCTGCGGGGCGATTAAAGCCCGCCTGTATGTGAGCTCTGATGCTGAAGACACAGCATTTTATGTGAAGGTGATGGAAGAGTTCGAAGACGGCGAAACCGTGAATATCAGAGGAAGCATCACCACGCTCGGCTTCCGAAACGGAAGCGATGTGCGTCTTGAATATAAGCCGGGTGAAGTAACGGAAATCAATCTGACTATGTGGGATATTGACTGGCAATTGCAGAAGAATTCAAAAATCCGTGTGGACATTTCGTCGTCTCATTTTCCCGAATATGCCTTGCACAGCAACCAAAAGGGAATATGGTCAGAGCAGACACGGAACATTAAGGCTAAGCAAACACTGTATGCAGGCGGTGAATATGCATCATCCATCAATTTCCCGCTTGTGAAAGAATAGGAGGCCTGTATGAAGGTTATGATTGCTTCCGCATGCCGTACGGCTATCGGAAAAATGAGTGGCAGCCTTTCATCCGTACCCGCCGCAGATTTGGGAGCAGCAGTGATTTCGGAAGCTGTAAAGCGAGCAAACCTTACACCTGATTTAGTGGACTATACCTACATGGGAAGTGTTTTGCAGGCAGGGCTCGGGCAGAATATCGCACGCCAGGCGGCGATTAAAGCGGGCGTTCCGCAAGAGTCGCCGGCGGTTACAATAAATGTGGTGTGCGGCTCGGGGCTTGAAAGCGTGAACATGGCGGCAAGGCTCATAAAATCAGGTGAAGCAGATATTGTCGTTGCAGGCGGAGTTGAGAGCATGAGCGGTGCGCCTTATCTTCTGCCGCAAGCAAGGGCGGGCTATCGCATGGGGCATGGCGAAATCTATGATTCAATGATAAAGGATGCGCTGTGGGATGCCTTCGGGGATTACCACATGGGTATCACGGCGGAAAATGTGGCGGAGAAATGGCGGCTTTCCCGAGAAGAGCTCGATGAATTTGCTGCAGGCAGCCAGCAAAAGGCAGAGAATGCAATCGGCAAAAACCGTTTTGCGGATGAGATAATCCCAATTGAAATTAAAGCAAAAAAAGAAAGCGTCGTGTTCGATACAGACGAAAGCGTGAGATTCGGCACAACGGAAGAAAAGCTTTCTGCTTTGAAGCCTGCTTTCAAAAAAGACGGCATTGTCACGGCGGGGAACTCCTCAGGGATAAGCGACGGTGCCGCCGCCGTGGTGCTGATAAGCGAAAAAAAGGCGGCTGAGCTCAAAATAAAGCCTCTGGCAGTATGGAGCGGCGGAGCCATTGCAGGGATAGATCCGGCATACATGGGAATCGGTCCGGTCTATTCTACGAAAAAGCTTCTTGACAGGCTTAGCTTGAAAATTGAAGATATAGATTTATTCGAGGCGAATGAGGCCTTTGCCGCTCAGTCAATCGCCGTAATGAGAGAGCTGAACGTATCGCCTGAAAAGGTCAACGTAAACGGCGGGGCAATCGCACTCGGGCATCCTGTCGGCGCATCAGGCTGCCGCATTCTTGTCACCTTGCTGCACGAAATGCAAAAAAGAGATGTCAGGCGAGGCGTTGCCACACTCTGTGTCGGCGGAGGCATGGGGGTCAGCACGGCGGTAGAGAGGGAATAAGAATAAGGCATAATCCATCACATACAAATTGTGATGGATTTTTTCTTTTAATATTGATATACTTAAAAGAAAAGATTAATCTAAAATGGGACTGCCCGAAATATTGCAAGAATGAAAATAATAATGAGTATAGATGTAGGTTGTTTGAAAAATGCGTTCTTGACAACTATTATTTGTATTCATCATTATCATACTATGACATAAGAGATATTATTGTAAGAACGGCAATAAATAACATAGACAGGATAAGAAGCTATGAAACTAATCCTAATCCCTGATTCCTTCAAGGGCACGATGAGCTCGGCGACGGTCTGCGCCGTGATGGGGAGTGCGATAAAAAAACGCATGGAAAATGCGGAAATCATCAGCATACCCGTGGCGGACGGCGGCGAGGGAACCGTCGATTGCTTCCTTGCGGCACTCGGCGGCAAAAAGATAACCGCCGAGGTCAGCGGGGTGTTCGGCGAGAAAATTACGGCCTTTTACGGCATGCTGCCCAACGGCGAGACAGCCGTCATCGAGATGGCGGCATGTGCCGGGCTTCTGCTTGCAGAGGGCAGGCTCAATCCGAAAGTGGCAACCACTTATGGCGTGGGTGAGTTGATGCTTCATGCCGCAAGGAGCGGCGCAAGGCATATCATTCTCGGTCTTGGCGGCAGTGCTACAAATGACGGCGGCTGCGGTGCTGCGGCGGCAATCGGAGTGAGATTTACAAATGCCGACGGCGATAAATTTGTGCCGACAGGCGGCACACTGCATGAGATTGAAAAGATAGATTTGTCTCATATAGATGAAAATATAAAGAATATAAAAATCACGGTTATGTGCGATATTGACAACCCGCTCTACGGCAAGCTTGGTGCGGCACATGTCTTTGCGCCGCAAAAGGGTGCTGATGCAGAGACGGTTGAACTTCTTGATGAGGGGCTACGCCATCTGAGCGATAAGATAATTGAATGCACAGGAAGAGACTTTTCAGCTTTGCCGGGCGCAGGTGCGGCGGGGGGAATGGGTGCGGGAATGTGCGCCTTCCTTGGTGCAGAGCTGAAGATGGGCATTGAAACCGTGCTGGATACGGTTGATTTTGCTTCCAAGGCGGCAGACGCCGATTATATCTTCACGGGCGAGGGCCGCCTTGATTCGCAGAGCCTGCGGGGAAAGGTTATAGACGGCGTGGCGAAACGGGCAAAAAAATGCGGCGTGCCGGTGATTGCCGTGGTAGGCGGCTTCACAGAGGGGATTGATGAAATTTATGCCGCAGGCGTCACGGCAGTGTTCAGCATAAATACGCAGGCGATGGATTTCAGTGAAGCCCGGCACTTTTCCGAGCAAAACCTCGAAACCACGATGGACAATATCCTGCGCCTGATTGAAAGCAAGTAAAAAAGAGCCATAGGCTCTTTTTTCAAGCTATACCGAGATTAATCGTTTTTTTCAAGAACCTTCACAATCTCCCCGACATACATGCGGTGATAATCCTTGTCGGCATAGCAGGCGTCATCAACAGACTTATCAATAAAATCATTTCTATTTATGTCATGCGAATAAAGCTTCCTGCATATGAAAATTAGCTTTGCCTCTTTATAGTAGGGCGCACTGTCAAAGGCGGCGGTGAGTCCTGCTTCTTTATCCTTGTCGTAATCTCTGCCGGATTTCGAGCCGCAGAAATTGAGCGCACTGCGATATTTCTCATCAAAGAAGCACAGTGAGTAATAATCGGAATTCTCAGTGAACTCAAACGTATAGCGTGAGTGGCGGACATAAATTGTGCTGACATAATGCCCCCAAAGCTCGCCCAGTGTTCCCCAGCTTGCCGTCATAGTGTTGTGCTTTTCTTCGCTGCCCGCCGTGATGAGCATCCAGCCTTTGTTTATGGCTGTGAACGGGTTGATTTTCACGTCATCGATACTGATTTCCCTAAATCCCATATCCATTTCCTTTCGCTTACTTATTTTTCTTAATGATACAGCATTGAGAAAGAAACTGCAAGGCTTGCCAATGCTTCAATCATCAAGTATACTTCATTTATAAGAGCTTGATAATGAGGGGTATAATGAGCAGAATTCTTGCACGTATAAAACAGCATCCGCTGATTGACACACTTGTGACGCTGAAAGGCAACCCGAAGGTGTGTATACTGATTGAACCCTTGTGGGGAATCCCCGCAAACCTGATACTTCCTTTCGCCACGGTTTATATGCACGCCATGGGTGTAACCGATATTCAAATCGGGCTTATCCTTTCGCTTGCAATGGTGGTGCAGGTGGCGTTCTCATTTATGGGCGGCATATTTGCGGATAAATTCGGCAGGAAAACCACCACCATGATGGGGGATTTCTTCGGCTGGGTGCTGCCGTGTATAATCTGGGCTTTGTCACAGAATTTCTGGTTCTTTCTTGTGGCGGTGCTGCTAAACAGCTTTGAGCAAATCAACCAGACGGCATGGACCTGCCTGCTGATTGAGGATGCGGATAAGCGCAAAACTGTCAACATCTATACATGGATAACCATTGCGGGGCTGATGTCAGTCTTCTTTGCGCCCATATCAGGGCTGCTAATTGGCAGCTTCACGCTGGTCCCGGTGATGCGTGTGCTCTATTTTTCATTTTCAATGACGATGATTATCAAATGGATAATCACATATAAATACACGACAGAGACAAAGCAAGGGCTTATAAGGAAAGCTGAGACAAAGAATAAGTCTGTTTTCACCATGATTCGTGAGTACAAGGATTTGATTCCGCAGATTTTCAGGAACAAAGAAACGCTTAAAACGCTTGTCATCATGATTATCCTGTATATCAACAATATGACGACAAGTAATTTCTTCGGGCTCTATGTGAGCGATACATTGAACATATCGGAAGAATATCTTGCTTATTTCCCGATTATCCGTGCGGCGATAATGATAATCTTCATGTTCGGCATTCAGCACAGGATTAATCCTGCGAGGCTTAAATTCTCTATGGAGCTCGGTTTTGCAATGGCAATTTCTGGGCAGCTCATCTTGATTTTTGCACCGCAGGCAAGTGTTCCGGCAGTTGCAGGGTATATCCTGCTTGAGGCGATGGCGGCAGCGTTGATTATGCCCAGAAAAGACACAATGGTTGTGACGAATGTCGATGCGGGTGAGCGTGCAAGAATTGTGGCACTTCTGACGGCGTTTATGATTGCCTTCTCCGCTCCGTTCGGCTATTTAATCGGTATGCTTTCTTCACTCGACAGGCGTTTGCCGTTTGCTTTCAGCATTTGCCTGTTCATTTTGGCAATGGCGGTAATATGCTTTATTAAAGAAAAGAAGATTTCTTCGGCGGCAGAAAAATCATCATAAAAGGCTTGACTGCGACACCATGTCGTACTTTATGATGTATTCAGGGAAAGAAAGCGAGGTATGGCATGGAGCTTCAAACCATCAGTCGGGTATCGAGAGATTACGGCATATCACCGAGAATGCTGCGCTATTATGAGCAAATAGGGCTTATTAATAGTAGGCGCAAGGAGGACTATGCTTATCGTGTTTACGATGAGGAGGCGATTATCCGTTTAAGGCAAATCATCGTTTTGCGCAAGCTGCGTGTATCGACAAAGCAGATAGCAAGCATTCTCGGCAACGGAAGTGCGGCAGAGGCCGTAGAGGTTTTCCGCAGGAATATAAGCGAGCTCGACGAGGAAATCACAGCGCTGTCCACAGTGAAATCAATACTTCGGCGCTTTGTTGAAGAGCTGCGTGAAAAAGCAAATATCAACTTGAATCTTCTTGAAGACAACACACTGCTTCCTGTCATAAATTCCCTTTCGTTTCCCGACAATAAAATAAAGGAAAACAAGGAGGGGTTATCAATGGATGAGCTGAACAAGGCAAACGAAGGGCTGACGAAAATGCAGGACAGAGACGTAAGGATTGTCTATCTTCCGCCGATGACAGTTGCGGCAGCATATGCTTCAGGCGAGAACTGTGAAGGGAAATCAGGCAAAATCATCAATGATTTTGTCATTGAAAGCGGCTTGCTTGAAATCAAGCCGGACGCACGCAGCTTTGGCTTTGATTGCTCGGAGGGGGCGGTGGAAATCGGAGAGAATTCCCGTGTCTATGAAATGTGGGTGTCAATTCCCGAAAACATGGAGGTTCCCGCACCGCTGATTAAACGTGAATTCAAGGGCGGAATGTATGCCGCCCATGTTCTCAGAACATGGGATTTTGACGACTGGCGGAAGCTGGGCGAATGGGTCAATAACAGCGAAAAGTATGACAACGACTGGGGTGCACCACGCTGGGAATCAAAGGAAACCGTTGCCGGGCAGGGCTTTGAAGAGACGCTGAATTTCTATAATTACATAAAGAACGGCGCAAAGATGGAGGACATGCAGCTTGATTTGCTTTTCCCGATAAAGGAAAAAGCGTAAGTATGACAGCAATGTACTTCAACGGCATATGACAGGAGGGAAATATGCAGGCAGGAGACAAAATACGCTTCGGCGAATACGATTGGCGTGTGCTGACAGCAGAAGACGACAAAGTTTTGATTATTACCGATAAAATCATTGAGCACCGTTCGTATCACAGTAAGTATGTTGACATCACATGGGCGGAATGCTCTTTGAGGGAGTATCTGAACACAGAGTTTTATGATAGATTTTTCGAGGCGGAGAAAGCAAAAATAGTGCCGGTTATCAATAAAAACCCTGATAACCCGTGGTTTCATACTATTGGCGGAGAGGACACAGAAGATAAGGTTTTTATCCTCAGCTTGGAGGAGCTTGCCTGCAAATATTTCGGAGACAGCAGCTCATTGCTGTATAATCCCCGGAAGAATCAGAGATATTGGTATGAGCGCAAGGATGCCAACAACGATAAGCGCAGTGCGGAGCTGTGGAACAGAGAGCAGCGCTGGTGGTATTGGATTCGTACGCCGGGTCGCTTCAGCATAAAGGCCGTGTATGTTTTTCCTGACGGAAATATCGGCATTCACGGGAACAATATCTTGAAAGGAAATGTTGCCGACGGATATTGTACGGGCGGTGTTCGTCCGGCAATGTGGATTAAAGCTTAGTCTTGAATAAAGGCACAGTAAAAAGCACAGCTGTAATTATAGCTGTGCTTTCTCAGTGATTATTTGTTGGATTACACCGCCGGCAACGCCATCGGCGCCACCGTCATTGAGCCCTGAAGATATTCGACGAAATCCATCTGCGCATATTCATAATAGGAATTGAGCTGATGGCAGATTGAAAACGGCATGTCGTCGTATTTTATCAAGTCTCCCTGCCACTTCTCGCCGACCAAGCCACGGTGGTTGATATTGTTAACGAGCTTAATCGCACGCCCTCCCGAAGCACGCCATGAGGAAAGGTTTTTGTTGTAATCGTCAATTAAAACGTCAAGAGGGGAGAGATTTCCGATAAATTCTGATTTATCCACACCCTGCGGAACAAGTAGGATATTCCTTGCCTCAGGAAGATAACGCCTCAGCCACCTGCGTTTCTCATCAGCGCAGAAAGGTGAGTCAATCAGCGAAGAGAGAATATACACCTCTATATGAGGATTGCACCTCATAAAGAGCTTTATTGCATGCAGAATCTCCTTGAACGGACGCAGGTTCTCAAAGAACCCTGCGTTATACATTCTTACAAGGTAGCTCTCTTCGTCGTGAAAGCGTGCGATAGTGCCGTCCATATCAATAAATAATCTCTTTTTCATATTAAACACCTCTTCTGATTGCATTATAGAACAAACGTTCGAAAATGTCAAGCCTCTTTCAAAATTATTTTGCTTTTGCTCTCTAAGTACATTATAATATATGTACTGTTCGGTTTTTCGGACAATGGAGCCTATAATTGATTTGGAGGTATTATATGTCTAAAGTAACGGTTTTCTATGATTATTCCTGCCCGTTCTGCTATCGTGCTCATCTGGAGCTCAAAAAACTTCTGCCGGAATTCCCGAATCTGGAGATTGACTGGGTGCCGACAGAAGCCCACCCACGCCCCGAGGGTGGAATACACACTGATTTGATGATGCAGGGCTTCCTCTATGCAAAATCCATCGGTGCTGATTTAATGAAGTATAATGACATTATGTACAATGCCTGCCAGGTGAAGCGCATCAAGTTTGATGACGTTGATTTAATCGCAGAGGAAGCAAGCGGATTAATCAATGCTGATGATTTGAAGCAGGCCATCACAAGCGGCAGGTTTTCGGGAGCTCAGATGCAAATGAATGATTTCGCCTATGAAGAAAACAATGTCTGGGTGCTGCCGGCTTACAGAAGCGGCGAGAACCTTGAAAAGCGGCTTGACGCTGCAGCAGGGGTTGGTGTGACAGCGGAGGAAATCAGAAGCTTCTTAATTCAAAGCTGAGAGGGTGAAGAGAAATGATTGCCAATTATAAGATTATTACCCTATGCGGAAGTACAAGGTTCAAGGAAGATTTCCTTGAAGTACAGAAAAAACTGACGCTTGCGGGGAGTATTGTCATTTCTGTCGGTTGCTTCGGACACAGCGGAGACGCAGAAGCCATGACCGACGAAACAAAGCAAATGCTTGATGACATGCATAAGAGAAAAATTGATTTGGCTGACGAGATTTATGTAATCAACAGGAACGGCTATATTGGTGACAGCACGAAATCTGAGATTGAGTATGCCATATCACACGGAAAACCGGTGCGGTATATGGAATCAATGCGTGAATAGGGAAGAAAGCACTTGAAACATCCCGCCTTTCCCGTTATAATATTAACGATTGGTATCGGCGGGGAGATTCAGTCAGATTATTTTCCCTGCCAAGAATAAATACCGAAAGGAGTACCGAAATGAACTATTCCCATGAAGTGGAAAACATGTGCGTTGTTAAAAAAGGCCCAAACAACGGTCCTGCTCCGATTCCTGAGGAGGGCAAGTGGGTTAAGTCTTATCAAATCAGCGATATTGCCGGTTTGTCACACGGAATCGGCTGGTGTGCACCGCAGCAGGGTGCCTGCAAGCTCACGTTGAACGTGAAAGAGGGTATTGTACAGGAGGCACTTGTCGAGACAATCGGCTGTTCCGGCATGACGCATTCGGCGGCGATGGCTGCGGAGATTCTCCCGGGCAAAACCCTGCTTGAATGCCTTAATACAGACCTCGTCTGCGATGCAATAAATGTTGCGATGAGAGAGATTTTCAAGCAGCTCGCATACGGACGTACACAGACGGCTTTCTCAGAAGGCGGTCTGCCGGTAGGCGCAGGACTTGAAGACCTCGGAAAGGGACTTCGCAGCCAGGTGGGCACGATGTTCAGCACAGGCGCAAAGGGTGTTCGCTTCATGGAGATGGCCGAGGGCTATGTCATCAAGATGGCGCTCGATGAGAACGGCGAGGTTATCGGCTATCAGTTCGTCAAGGTTGGTCAGATGCTCGAGGATATTCGTCACGGCATGTCGGCGAATGAAGCATATGAGAAGAACATCGGTCAATACGGTCGCTTTGACGGGGCTGCTAAATATATTGACCCGAGAGAAGAATAAACAATACTATATTAAAGGAGGATAAAATAATGGCTAATGATGTCATGTTTGAAGGCAAGGAAAGAAGAATTGCCAAGATAGAGAAATGCCTCGCCGAGTATGGTATTGGCAGTCTGGAAGAGGCGCGTGAGCTTTGCAAAGGTAAGGGTTTTGACCCGTATGAGATAGTTAAGGGTGTTCAGCCGATAGCTTTCGAAAATGCAGGCTGGGCATATACGCTCGGCTGTGCAGTGGCAATCAAGAAGGAAACAAAAACAGCGGCGGAGGCTGCCGAGGCTATCGGAATAGGGCTTGAGGCTTTCTGTATTCCGGGTTCTGTTGCGGAACAGAGGTCAGTGGGCCTCGGCCATGGCAACCTTGGCGCAATGCTTCTGAGAGACGAGACAAAATGCTTTGCATTCCTCGCAGGGCACGAGAGCTTTGCTGCTGCAGAGGGCGCGATTGGAATCGCTAAGACAGCAAACAGAGCAAGAAAAGAACCGCTGAGAATAATTCTCAACGGTCTCGGAAAAGATGCGGCATATATAATTTCAAGAATAAACGGCTTCACATATGTTGCGACGGATTATGATTTCTTCTCAGGCGACCTCAAAATCGTTGAAGAGAAGCCCTTCTCAGACGGTGAACGAGCGGCGGTAAAATGCTACGGTGCGAACGATGTGCTTGAGGGCGTTGCAATAATGAAGCACGAGGGCGTGGACGTTTCCATCACAGGCAACTCAACCAACCCGACAAGATTCCAGCACCTCGTTGCCGGCACATACAAGAAATGGGCAAACGAGAATAATAGGCAATATTTCTCTGTTGCTTCAGGCGGCGGTACGGGCAGAACCCTGCATCCGGACAACATGGCGGCAGGCCCGGCTTCATACGGCTTGACTGATTCCATGGGCAGAATGCACGGTGATGCGCAGTTTGCCGGCTCTTCTTCGGTTCCGGCGCACGTTGAGATGATGGGTCTCATCGGCATGGGCAACAACCCAATGGTTGGCGCAACAGTTGCATGTGCTGTTGCGGTGTATGAGGGAACGAAGTAAGATAAATTGCTTGATTGAGATGAGGGAGCGAGCTTGTGCTTGCTCCTTCTTTGTCTTGCTCAATAAAAAATCAGGCTCTCATATGAGAGCCTGATTTTTTGAGGAAAACCAATTCTACGCAATTCTCTGCTTTTTCATTTTACCAAAAAGTGAGAGCAATGACTGCGGCTTATAGGTGTACTCTGTCGTCGGGGCAGAAAAAAACACCGGCTGCAAGCCCTGCTGCACTATAAAAGAACCGCCGCTTCTGTAATTTGACTGATAATCTCCCGCAACTCTGCGTGAATATCTTTCAGTGAAGTTTGACATAATGATTTTTCCTTTCCATAATAAAGTATATCCGAGATTCCGCAACAATTGTCCTTAATAGGCGGACAAATATATTCGCATGTATGCAGAATTTTTCTTTTCTGACTATATTATAGCGCAAATATAGCTAAAATGCAACACTTTTATGCGATATTTTGTAAATGATTTACAAAAACCACTAACTTGCAAAAATACGGCTTTACAATATGATTTCCTATATTCAGTTTACATAATTGTGCAATTTCAAATTTCGTAAAATTCAATTTACATTGAAACTTGCACTAAATTTGATTTGGCATTAAAATGAGTTTACGGAAAAAGAGAAGCCAAAGGAGTTTTTGAAGGAATAAACAGATGATTAGTGTTGACGAAGTTAATGAGATGTTAAATGAGCTTGCAGATGAGATACCGCAGGAGCTGTATAAGGATTTGAACGGCGGCATTTCGCTCGACGAAGAAACGATATTGAGCCCTGCTGCGAGGAACAATGATTTGTACGTTCTCGGGCAATATCACAGAGGCGGCTTTCAGGGCAGGCGAATCACCGTTCATTATGGCTCGCTGGTGAAGGCATTTCCTGGGTATGATAGAAATATGCTCAAAGACGAGCTCAGAAGAATCCTGAAGCATGAATTCAGGCATCATGTTGAATCTATGGCGGGAAACAGTGATTTAGAGCTTGAAGACGCCGAATATATCAGAAATTATCTGGGAAGAAAATGAGAGGGTGATAATATGCTGCAATTTATTCTCGGCAGAGCGGGAAGCGGGAAAACAGAATATCTGCGGCGGATGCTTATTGAAAGAAGCAAGGAATGCGACAGGCTTTTTTTGATTGTCCCTGAGCAATACAGCTTTGAGACTGAAAAAGCCATATTACATTTGGCCGGCCCTGTAAATGCGGCAAAAATCAATGTTCTGAGCTTCTCACGCCTTGCCGAGCTCGTTTTCAGAGAGGTCGGCGGAACAGCGGGGAAAAAGCTTGATGACGGCGGCAGAAGAATTCTCATGAATTTGGCAATCAAGCAAACTGCCGAGGAGCTTGAAATATACAAAAATTCTGCTAAAAGCGGCAGAATTGCCGATATGATGCTTCATGCCGTCAGCGAAATGAAGATGTGCAGAATCACTGATGAACAGCTTCAAACCGCTTCAACCGGGCTTCCGGAGGGCGCGCTGAAGGCAAAATTGAAGGACATTTCAAATATATACAAAGAGTATAATAAATTAATTTCATCAACATATCTGGATTCTCAGGACGACCTTTCAAAACTTGCGGATATACTGCCGCAAATTAGTTTTTTTGAATCAGCCACCGTTGCGGTTGATTCCTTTGAGGGCTTCACAGCACAGGAAACGGCTGTGTTGAGGGAAATAATCAGAGAGGCGAAGGAAGTGAATATATCACTTTGCACAGACGGTGTGCATACAGGCGAAACAAGCTTGTTTGCACTTGTAAACCGCACAAAAGCAGCCATAACAAAAATAGCCGAAGAGTATAAAACTGAAATACTGCCGGACATTTTGCTTTCAGAGAACCGCCGGCACAGGAATCCTTCACTTGCGGCAATCGAGAAGAATATTTATGAAGCCTCCGGTAAAGTGGAGGAAAAGCCTGACGGCATTCATGTTTACGAGTCGGAGGATATTTATGAAGAGGCGGCATATATTGCCTCGACGATTCGGAATCTTGTCATGGAAAAAGGCTATAAATACGGTGATTTCACAGTGATTTGCCGTATGCCGGAAAGATATGGCGGAATTTTGGATGTAGAGCTTAAAAAGAGAAGCATCGCCTGCTTCATTTCCGAGCCGGAGCGAATCGACACAGAGCCGGTCATGCGCTTCACTCTCGGTGCGTTTGAAGCGATTGCAAGAAGCTTCTCAACTGACGAAATCATGAAGATACTCAAAACAGGGGTTTCGGGCTTTTCTTCAAGGGATATATCAGATTTGGAAAACTATGCTTTGCTGTGGAAGCTAAAGGGCTCTGCATGGAGGGCGGAGTTTACCCGCCATCCGAGAGGCTTTGGATATGAGCAGGAAGCTGCTGACACAGCAGAGCTTAGTCGCTTAAACGCACTAAGGGAAAGAATAGTAAAACCACTCGAAAGGTTTGCTGCGAAAACAAGGGGAGCAACAGGCGAAAAAATCTCCGAGGCAGTATATGAGATGCTGATGGATTTCGGCATGGAGGAAAACATCCATGCCTATTGCAGAAAGCTTGAGCAATCCGGAGAGCTTTCTCTTGCGGCAAAGCAGGTGAGAATCTGGGAGCTCTTGATTGGAATTCTTGAGCAGCTGGCAGAGGTGCTCAAGGATAAACCGATAAGCAGGGAAGAGTATTACACCCTCATGCGTGATGTAATTCTCAGCGAAGATATATCAGAGATTCCGCAGACGCTTGACGAGGTGATTTTCGGCACGCCTGAGCAGGTGAGGCAGAGCACGCCGAAGGTGGTGTTCATCTTAGGTGCAGTTCAGGGTGAATTCCCGCTTATCCCGAGAAATTCGGGCGTGTTCTCCGATTATGAGCGCAAGCTGCTAATCAATGATTTCAGCCTGCCGCTGAGCGACTCACTGGAGCAAAAGACGATAGAGGAGCGCTATCTTTCCTATTCGGCAGTATCTCTTCCGAGTCATGAGCTGTATGTGACATATCCTAAAAGAGTGGAAGCAGAAGACTGTGAGCCAAGCGAAATCGTCAGCTCTGTTGCTTCGATTTTCCATGAAAGCGTGTATGACAAAAAGCTAAGCTTAACACAGAGGGCAAATTCCCCGGAAGCCGCCTTTTCCGAGATGGCGGCATTATATAGAACAAATGACACGGAGAGTGAAAGCGTCAAAACTGTTTTTGAAAACAGAGAAGAGTTTTTCGGGCGAAAAGAAGCACTGAAGCGTGCGGCAGCTTCTGAAGAGGCAAGCATAAAAGACGATAAGCTTGCAGCAGAATTTTTCGGTGATAACCCAAAGCTTTCGGCATCGCAGATAGAGACATACCATTCATGCAGGTTCAGATATTTTTGCCAGTATGGCTTACGTGCAAGAGAACAGAGACCCGCCGAGGTTGATGTGCTGCAATACGGCACAATCATGCACTATCTGTTCGAGAAGATTTTCTCACCTGATTCAGCCTTTGGCAAGGCACAGAACTTGACGGAAGATGACCTTTCCGGAGCGGTAAAAAGCTTAATCCGTGAATATGCCGATGCCTCAATGGGCGGCTATGATAACATATCAGGCAGAGAGAAGTACCGTCTTGACAGAATGGCAGAATCGGCGGTGCTGCTGATTCGTCATGTCTGCGAAGAGCTGGCGCAAAGCAGCTTCAAACCTGAATTCTTTGAATTGAAGCTTGGCGAAAATCCGAGCTATCCGCCGCTTAGAATTACATCGGCAAACGGCGAGGCAACAGTTATCGGAACCATTGACAGGGTTGACATTTACAACAGCGCCCGGGGCAGATTCGTGCGTGTAATAGATTATAAAACCGGCAGCAAAAAGTTCGATTTACTTGATGTTTTATACGGGCTGAATATGCAGATGCTCGTTTATCTTGCTGCACTTGTTGCAAGCGGGAAGGAATTCCCCGCCGGCATTTTGTACATGCCGTCAGCGAGCCCGTCGGTTCCGGCAGAACGAAACGAAGCTGAAGCAAAAATAAAAGCCGAGGCCGGAAAAAGCCTTAAAATGAGCGGTGTTGTCCTTGAAGATGCGGAAATCATCAAAGCTATGGACAGTGCGGCAAGCGGCAAATTCATTTCGGCGAAAATCAAGAAGGATGAAAGCATAACGCCAAAGGATTCGGTGCTTTCCGAGGCAGAGCTTGCCTATGTGCTTGATTATTCAAAGAAGCTGATTGCTTCAATGGTTTCAGAGCTTCAAAAAGGTGAAATTGAGGCTGAGCCCTATATGATAAACAAGAATTCCTGCGCATTTTGTCCGTATGGTGCAGTGTGCGGCAAAGAGTTCTCTGATAAAGACAAAATGAGCCTGAAGATGAACAGAGATGATATTCTCATGGGAATGGGTGTGCCCGAAAGCATGTTGAACGCCGGGGAAGGAGGGGATTCATAATGCAGAGGAATTGGACACAAAGCCAGCTTGATGCAATTGAATCCCGCAGAGGAACAATCTTAGTTTCTGCGGCGGCGGGCTCGGGGAAAACCGCAGTGCTTGTCGAGCGTGCCGTTCGAAGATTAACTGTCGGAGAAAACCCCACACCTGCCGACAAGCTTCTGATTGTAACCTTCACGAAGGCTGCGGCGGCAGAAATGAGGGCAAGGCTTGAAAAACGCCTGAGTGAGCTTCGGCATGAAAATCCGGCGGATGAGTGGCTGAGGCGGCAAAGCATCCTGCTGTCACAGGCAACGATTGGAACAGCCCACAGCTTCTGTGCCGATTTGATAAGAGAGCATTTTCATACGCTCAATATCCCTCACGAATTCAAAATTGTAACAGACAATCAAGAGCTTGAAATGAAGACAGAGGCCGTGTCGGAGGTTCTTGACGAGGCCTTTGAAACCGATGATTTCAAAGCGCTTGCAGACGCTTTTACAGAGGAAAGAAGCGACAGGAAGCTGTCTGAAATAATCCTCTCGCTTTACAAATATATGCAGTCTCACCCGTCGCCGAACAGATGGCTGCAAAACAGAGTGGCGATGTTTAAGAAAAGCAAAAATGCGGCGTCAAGCCCATGGGGCGAGGTGATTTTGCGATACGTTGCCGAAGCGGCGGAGTATATGAGAAACCTCATAAATGAAGCTCAACATGCCTCAATGGAAGACGAAGACGTTCAAAAGGCGTTTGGCGGTGTTTTGGGCAATGAGGAAGTGCAAATCAGCGCACTTTGCGAGCTGACGAAATCAGGCACATGGGACGAAATTGCCGCTATGATTAAGGGGCTTGTTTTTGGAAGCAGAGGACAGCTGAGGGGCATGGATAAAGGCTATCCGCCCTTGGCGAAAGCCGCAAAATTGAGAGATGAAGCCAAAGAAACAAGAAAGAAGCTTGAAAAGCTCTTTTCTTCAAACGAAGAGGAATGCCTCGATGAATTTGCAGAGATAGCAAGAATAACCGAAAAGCTGACAGAGCTTGTTTTAAGATTTGATGAGCGATATAAAGAGAAAAAGCTTGAAAAGGGCTTTCTTGATTACAATGACCTTGAGCATTATGCAGTTGAGCTTTTGGCAGATGATGAAGGGAACCCAACACCTGTGGCAGAGGAAATTTCATTGCGCTTTGAAGAGGTGATGATAGATGAATATCAGGATATAAATGAGGTGCAGGATTTAATCTTCCGATGTGTTTCGAGAGATGAAGCTAATCTTTTCATGGTGGGAGATGTCAAGCAGAGCATTTACGGTTTCCGCTGTGCCGAGCCGAGGATTTTCATCAACCGCAGAAACAGCTATGAGAAGTATGAAAGAGAGAAAGGCAATTACCCGTCATACATAGTGCTTGATTACAATTTCCGCTCGCGAGAAAACGTGACTGAAAGCGTCAACTTTGTCTTCTCGAATCTCATGAGCAAAGAGACGGGCGACATTGATTACACAGATGAAGAAAAGCTTGCCTGCGGTGCTGATTACGATGAAAAAGCAGGCTGTGAAACAGAGCTGTATATACTTAAAAAGCAAGAGGAATTTGAGACAGAGATAATTGAGGCTAACTTTATCGCCGAGTGCATTAATGAACTTATAAAATCAGGTTTTACCGTGAAAGACAAGGAAAGCGGAGAGGAAAGACAGGCTGCTTTCTCTGATTTTGCGGTTTTGCTGCGAAGCGCAAACAGATATGCACACAACTACGCCGAGATTTTAACGGCGGCAGGAATTCCCGCAAGGGCAAATATTGCAGGAGGCTTCTTTGAGGCGCAGGAAATAAGGTTAATGCTTTCAATTTTGAAGGTGATTGACAACCCGAATCAGGATATTCCTTTGCTTGCACTCATGCTCAGCCCGATTTACGGCTTCAGCCCCGATGATATGGCAAAGCTGCGCATGAATGACAAAAGCGTCTCTCTGTATATATCTGTTCTCCGCCAGGCAAAAAATGATGAAAGATACGAGAGGCTCATAAGAGATTTGGAGGAATACCGCACCCTGGCGGCAACTATGCCGGCGGATACATTTATAAGCATGCTGTATCTGAAAACGGGTTATACAGACATTGTACTTGCAATGGAGGAGGGTGACAGCAGGCTTTCAAATCTGCGCCTTTTGCAGCGGTATGCAAAAGAATACGAGGGCTTCGGCCATAACGGAATAAGCGGCTTCATACGCTTCATTGACAAGATGAAGCAGAATAAGCAAAGCGTTGAGGCGGTTGGAAAAGGAGAGAAAAACTGTGTCAGCGTGATGAGCGTGCATAAATCCAAGGGGCTCGAATTCCCCGTCTGCATTGTTGCGGGCTGCGGCAGGGGCGGGGCAAACCGAACGGATGAGGTTTTGCTACACCCGGAGCTCGGGCTCGGGATAAAAATACGTGATAACAGGCTCGGCGCACGCTTCACCACGATGCCGAGGGATGCAATCGCACTTGATTTATCCAGGCGGGAAGCGGCTGAGGAGCTGCGCATTCTTTACGTGGCAATGACACGTGCCCGTGAAAAGCTGATTCTGATTGGCACAGACAAAAACCCTGACAATGAAATTGCAAAGGCCGCCGCACAGATAGCGGAAAACGGAATAACGCCCTATGCGATAAAGAATGCCAAGAACTTCCTGCAGCTTCTGATAATGTGCGCTTTGAGGCATCAAAATGGCGAGATTCTGCGAAGCAAAGCGGGGATAGGAGATGAAATGATTACTTCATCTCATTATGTGCCATGGAAAATTGAAATTGTGGAGAGACTGCATTCGGCGAATTCTGACGCAGAAGAATTGCGCAAAGAAAATAAGACGAATGAAGAGCTTGTTAAAGAGATTACAAGGCGGGTTGACTTCACTTATCCGTTTGACGCATTAACGGAGATTCCCTCGAAGGTCACGGCGTCGGGTCTTGTATCAAAAGAGCATGGAGAGGCGAGTGAGGTGCCTCTGAGAAGACCTGCGTGGCTTGGAATCAAGGGCTTTTCACCGGTGGAAAGGGGAACTGCTTTACATGAGTTCATGCAGTATGCAGATTTCGGAAAGGCGGCAGAGAATCCGCAGGCAGAGCTCGACGCTTTGCTCGAAAAAGGCTTCCTGACAGAGGCGCAGGCCCAGGTGATTGATTTTGCAAAGGTGAAGAAATTCTTTGAAAGCGACCTCGGAAGAAGAGTATTGGCCTCAACCGATGTGCAGAAAGAAAAACGATTTGCGGTTGAGATAGCTGCGGGGTCAGTGATGGAAGATTTGAGCGATTTCAAAGGAGAAAAGATTATTCTTCAAGGCGCCATTGACTGCACCTTCACGGAGAACGGCAAAATCAGCATAATTGATTTCAAAACAGACAATGTCAAAACGGCGGAGGAGCTTCTCCCGATATATAAAACACAGCTTCAATTATATGCTGCGGCGATAAAGGCAACGAGCGGCGGAAAAGTTGGAGACTGCTTCATTTATTCAATTAAAACGGGAGAATATGTTAAGGCGGATATTCAGGCAGAGCAAATATAGCTTGACAGCATTTGATTAATGATATATAATTCATTTCAGAAAACAAAGCGGAGTTCATCTCCCACCGGTGCAGTTTATCTGAACACAGGTCAATATCATTTGTAATTGCGGCTTTGCTGCGGTTAATGATGCTATTTGATGTGCGGGCAGATGATGCCCGCATTTTGTTTGCTTTTATAGGAGGAGCAGCGGCGGCTGAACGGCTGTTTGTTGCAGGGCTTGCGGCACTGACGGAGGTGTGGAAGATTAGTAACAAAGAACTTCAAATCAATGACCAAATCAATGAAAAAGAGGTCAGGGTAGTCGGCGAAGACGGCGAACAGCTTGGGATAATGTCATCAAGTGAGGCTATGAAGCTGGCTGAAGAGAAAAACATGGACCTTGTCAATATTGCACCACAGGCAAAGCCGCCCGTGTGCAAGATTATTGACTATGGCAAATTCCGCTTTGAACAGGCTAAACGGGATAAGGAAGCCAGGAAAAAGCAGAAGATTGTCGAGCTGAAAGAGATTCGTCTTTCTCTCAACATTGATAAGCATGATGTTGAGACAAAGAAGAACCATGCCACAAAGTTTCTTGCGGAAGGGAACAAGGTAAAGGTTTCCATTCGCTTCAGAGGCAGAGAGATGGGGCATCCTGAAATCGGGCTGGAAATAATGAGGCAGTTTGCAGAAGAGATGAGCGAGGCGGCAAACATAGAAAAGCCCGCAAAGCTTGAGGGCAGACAGATGCTTATGTTTCTGACGCCGAAGCCTGTGACGGCAAAGCCTAAGGCGCCTAAACAGGAAAGCAGCGCAGAGCCGCTTGAAACGGCGCCCAAGAAGCCGAAGCCTGCCGATGCTGTGATAAAAAGCAGGGTAGAGGATAAAGAAGCGGCAGACAAAGAAGAATAAAGCTGATTAAGGCCTTAATCGGTCTTGACAATATAAGGAGGATAAAATCATGCCAAAAATAAAGACACACAGCGGCGCAAAAAAGCGTTTTAAGATTTCAAAAAACGGAAAAGTCATTCGTGCGCATGCAAACAGAAGCCATATTCTCAACAAGAAAACAACGAAGAGAAAAAGAGGGCTTCGTAAATCTGCCGTTACCGACGTTACAAACACAAATGCGGTAAAGCAGATGCTTCCGTATAAATAAGATTTCAAACTATAATGATTACTAATTTGGAGGTAACGCACAATGGCAAGGGTTAAAGGCGCATTGGCCACACGTAAAAGAAGAAATAAAGTTCTGAAGCTCGCAAAGGGCTATTGGGGCTCAAAAAGCAGACATTTTAAGATGGCCAAGCAGGCCGTTAAGAAGTCCGGCAACTATGCTTATATTGGAAGAAAGCACAGGAAAAGAGACTTCCGCCGTCTGTGGATAACGAGAATCTCCGCTGCATGCCGTATGAATGACATCAATTATTCAACATTCATGAACGGCTTGAAGAAGGCAGAGGTTACGCTTAACCGCAAGATGCTTTCTGAGATTGCGATAGCCGATGAAAAGGCCTTCACATCGTTGGTTGAGAAGGCAAGGGCCGCACTATAATAATGAAAATTGCGCCTGAGACGATTTACGTCTTGGGCGTTCGGCATTATTGTCGTGGTGAAATGAAATGAGCAGACGAGGATGAAAATGGATTTGCCTGTCATCGAGAGCAGACAAAACAGAACAGTAAAAACAGCGGCAGAGCTTGGTGCTTCGGCAAATGCACGCAGGGAAGCCGGCATGTTCCTTGCCGAGGGTGCACGCCTGTGTGAAGATGCGGCGAAGAGCGGCCTGACGCTCAAAACAGCTTTTTTTACCGAGGAAGCTTTGGCAAAATATGCTGATTACGCTGCTGCTGTCATTGCAAAAGCGGAGGACAGCTATATCGTCAAACCGCATGTGGCAGAGCTGCTTTCACAGACAAAGCATACGCAGGGCGTGTTCTGCGTGTGTGAAATGCCGCATCATGATTCCTTGAGTTTTACAGGGAAATATCTGGTTCTGGAGAATGTGCAGGACCCGTCGAACCTCGGTGCAGTGATGAGAACGGCAGAAGCTGTCGGGATTTCCGCCATAATCCTTACTGGAGGCGGCTGCGATGTTTTCTCGCCCAAGGTGCTTCGTGCCTCAATGGGCGCCGCCTTTAGAATAAGAGTTTTCGAGCTTGAAAGCAGCCTTGAATTGATAGAAGCAGCAAAACAGGAAAGCATCAAAACATTTGCTTCGGTTTCAGATGCAAATGCGGCAAGCATAAGAGAAACGGTTTTCCCGGAGAGCGCACTGGTTTTCATCGGCAACGAGGGAAACGGGCTTCCTGAGAGCACGATAGCGGCATGTGACGAGAGAATTACAATCCCTATGTCAGGGCGTGCGGAATCTTTGAATGCAGCAGCGGCCGCAGCGATAATTATATGGGAAATGACCAGGGGGTGAAGCTGTGGACAAACGCGTATACTGGCTGTGGCTTCAGCATGCCTTCGGTGCGGGAAGCCCGAAGCCGTGGTCAATTTTTAACCGCTTCAAAGGCGGAATAGAGGAATTTCACAGCGGCGGCACACCTCTTTGGAATTCAATGCGGTTTATAAGCGAAAAAGAGGCGAGAATGCTTTATGCGCATACGGTAAATGAAGCCGGGCTTATGCTCGAAACCTCGGAAAAGCTGGGGCATCATGTTCTTACGCCGGAATGTGCCGCCTATCCCGAGGCGTTGAGAAACATTTATGCGCCGCCGGCAGTGCTGTATTACAAAGGTGAAATCCCCGACGTTGATTCGTCACCCGCAATAGCTGTCGTAGGGGCAAGAAAGGCGACGGAAAGAGGGATGAATGCTGCGACGAACTTCGGCTATCAGCTCGCCATTTCAGATGCAGTGGTCGTCAGCGGCGGGGCTGTCGGAATAGATTCCGCTTCCCTGAAAGGGGCCTTGCGCGGCATGGGAAGAACAGTCAGTATTATCCCCTGCGGTCTTTCAAACGGATACCTGATTGAGAACTTTGCGCTGCGTGAAAAAATAATCGAAGCCGGTGCACTCGTAACGGAATATCCTATGGACACAGGTGTGACAAAGGGAACATTTCAGGTGAGAAACAGGCTTATCTCGGGATTTTCATGCGGTGTGCTAATTGTTGAGGCCGGTGAAAAAAGCGGTGCGCTCATCACTGCCAAGCATGCAAAAGAGCAAAGCAGAGACGTGTTTGCTTTCCCGGGAGAGGGGTATCCTGATTATGACTCAATCGAGAATGCCGGAAGCAACTCGCTGATTAAAGACGGCGCAAAGGCTGTCATCAGCGCAGATGAAATTTTAGTGGAATACAGACAGCGTTTCAGAAGCCGCAAAACGGACAAGAAAGCTGAGAAGAATATAGAAAAGATTAATCAGCCCATGATTTCCGTCGTTCCTGCCATGCCGATGGCGGCGGCAGTGTTCAGCGAAGCGGAGGATGATGCCTCTTTGAGTGAAGATGCAAAGAAAATCCTTCATGCGCTTTCTGCGGAGCCCAAGCACATATCGGAAATTGAAACAGCAACGGGAATACCGACCTCAAAGCTTCTCGGAAGCATAACAGAGCTTGAGCTTGTCGGGAAAATAAAAACACATTCCGGCAGAAGATACAGCTTGTAATTAATTATAATATAGCACGTAAAAGGAGAGAATATGGCAAAGCTTGTTATCGTTGAGTCTCCGTCAAAGGCGAAGACAATAAAGAAATATCTTGGGAAGGATTACGATGTAGTCGCAACCGTCGGGCATATCAGAGACCTGCCCAAGGCACGCTTGAGCGTGGATGTGAAGAATGACTTTGCGCCGAAATATGCGATAATCAAGGGCAAGGAGAAGCTTGTCAAGGAACTGAAAGAGGCGGCGGGAAATGCTGAAGAGATTTTCCTCGCAACAGACCCTGACCGTGAGGGCGAGGCGATTTCATGGCATCTTGCCAATATACTCGACTTAGACGAGAAATCAAAAGACAGGGTGACCTTTAATGAGATAACAAAAACAGGTGTGTCAGAGGGCATGAAGCATCCGAGAGCAATAGACATGGATTTGGTCGACGCACAGCAGGCAAGAAGAATTCTTGACAGGCTTGTGGGGTACACTCTCAGCCCGTTCCTTGCGAAAACAATACGCAGGGGGCTTTCCGCAGGGCGTGTGCAATCGGTTGCGGTGAGAATGATTGTAGACCGAGAGGAGGAAATTCGTGCATTTAAGCCGGAGGAATACTGGACAATTGACGCTCTTCTCAATGCGCCCAAGAGCAAAACAGTTTTCACATCAGCCTTTTACGGCGATGAAAAAGGCGAGATTAAGGTCAAATCAAAAACGCAGACAGACAAGATTCTCAAAGATTTGGAAGAAGAGAAATTCATTGTCTCTGCTGTGAAGAAGGGGAAGAAAAATCGCTCTCCCGCACCGCCGTTTATAACCTCAACTCTTCAGCAAGAGGCTTCAAGAAAGCTTGGCTTTCAGGCAAGGAGAACCATGAAGGCAGCGCAGGAATTATATGAGGGCGTTGATGTGGAGGGCTTCGGCTCACTCGGTCTCATAACATACATGAGAACAGATTCGCTCAGAATATCTGACGAAGCAAAGGCAGATGCAAAGGCATTTATACTCTCGACATGGGGAGATAAGTATCTTCCTTCAAAAGAGAGAGTTTACAAATCGAGGGCAAATTCGCAGGACGGACACGAGGCGATTCGCCCGACTACCGTTGAAATCACACCCGACATCGCAAAGAATTCACTGACCTCCGACCAATACCGCCTCTATAAGCTAATATGGGAGCGCTTCCTTGCGTGCCAGATGGCAAATTGCGTGCTAAATACAACGCAGGCAAGCATAAGCGCCGGCAAATACATTTTCAAGGCATCGGGCTTCAATGTTAATTTTGACGGCTACACAGTTATTTACCAACAGGCAAGCGATGAAGAGGAAAAGGACGGAAAGGATTTGCCGAGCCTTGAAGAAGGCACTGAGCTGAATATAAACGATATCAAGGGCAACCAGCATTTTACACAGCCGCCCGCAAGATATACAGAGGCCTCACTTATCAAGACGCTCGAAGAAAACGGAATCGGCAGACCTTCAACATATGCGGCAACAATCTCAACGATAACCTCCAGAGAGTATGTTGAGCGTGAAGGCAAGGCCTTCAAGCCTACCGAGCTCGGAGAGGTTACGACAAAGCTGATGAAGGAGAAGTTCCCTGAAATAGTGAACCTCAAATTCACCGCCGAAGTTGAGGATGAGCTCGACGGCGTTCAGCGTGGCGAAGAAGCCTGGACAAAAGCGGTTCGCAGCTTCTATGATGATTTCAGCAAAACCGTGGACAAGGCAAAAACAGAGATGGACGGCGTGAAAATAAAGCTTAAAGCAGATGAGACGGATGAAATCTGCGATAAGTGCGGACGTCCGATGGTGGTAAAATACGGCAGATATGGCAGGTTTATCGCCTGCTCGGGATACCCGGAATGCAAAAATATCAAGAAGATTGTCACTGAAACGGGCGCAATCTGTCCCAAATGCGGCGGCAAGATTATTGAGAGGAAAACAAGGCGAGGCAGGGTTTTCTACGGCTGCTCGGAATATCCGAAGTGTGATTTTGCCTCATGGGACCCGCCCGCAAAGGAGCTGTGCCCGTCATGCGGGAAAACAATGTTTCAGAAGACAACCAAAGATAAGAAGCAGTATTGCCTGACGCCGGGTTGTGAGAATTATCTCGCCCCACCCGTGATGGCCTCAAAAAAAGACGAAAGCAAGGCAAGCGAGACAAAAACAACTGTGAAGAAAACGGCGGCTAAAAAAACGGCAGCCAGGAAGCCTGCTGCAAAGAAAACTGCGAGCAAGAAAGCCCCCGCAAAGAAAGCAGCAGCTAAAAAAACAACTAAAACTACTAAAAAAGCAGCAAGCAGTGATGAATGATTTCATAAACGTAATCGGCGCAGGCTTGGCGGGAGTAGAAGCCGCATGGCAAATCGCTGAGAAAGGCGTAAAAGTGCGCCTGTTTGAGATGAAACCTCATGTGCGTTCAGCGGCGCATAAAAGCGATATGTTTGCCGAGCTTGTCTGCTCAAATTCTTTGAAGGCGGCAAGAGTTGAAACGGCCGCAGGTCTCCTGAAAGAGGAGATGAGGAGGTTCAATTCATTGCTCATGCAATGTGCGGATAGCTCCGCTGTTCCTGCGGGCGGTGCGCTTGCCGTTGACAGGGAAAAGTTCTCCAAGCTTGCGACGGGGAAGATAAAGGCACACCCGCTGATTGAAATTATACATAGAGAGATAGACGAAATCCCCGCCGGCGTGACAATTATAGCCACCGGGCCGCTCACAAGTGATAAGCTTGCGGAGAAAATAAAAGAACTCTGCGGAGGGTCACTGAGCTTTTTTGATGCTGCGGCGCCGATAATCTCTGCCGAGAGCATTGATATGCAGAGGGTGTTCGAGCAATCACGCTATGACAGAGGTGAAAGTGATTATCTCAACTGCCCTATGAACAAAACAGAGTATGAAAGCTTCGCAAATGAGCTTATAAATGCGGAGCGGGCAGAGCTCAACGATGTCGATGTGCAGAACCCTAAGGTATATGAGGGCTGTATGCCGATTGAGATACTCATGCAGAGAGGCATTGATTCGGCGCGCTTCGGGCCGATGAAGCCGGTAGGGTTAACGGACCCTGCCACAGGACGCAGACCCTGGGCAGTCGTGCAGCTGCGAACAGAGAACAGCGAGCGCAGCATGTATAATCTTGTGGGATTTCAGACAAACTTGAAATTCCCTGAGCAAAAGCGGGTTTTCAGAATGATTTCCGGGCTTGAAAATGCAGAGTTTGTACGCTTTGGTGTAATGCATCGGAATACGTTTATTAATTCACCAAAGCTGTTGAAGCCGGATTATTCATTTCGAGACAGACGGAGTCTGTTTTTCGCAGGGCAGATTACGGGTGTTGAGGGCTATATGGAATCGGCGTCCAGCGGGATTTTAGCAGGGATAAACGCAGTGGCTTACATAAAAGGTAAACCTACTCTAATTTTGCCGGCAACCACGATGATGGGTGCACTGGCGAAATATATGTCTTCATATGACGGAAAAGATTATCAGCCGATGGGGGCAAATTTCGGGATTCTGCCGCCGCTTGATACGCACATCAGAGATAAAAAGGAAAGATACGGCATGCTCTCGCAGAGGGCGCTTGCCGATTTGGAAAAAACAATTCAATTGGAGGCATGAGATGAGAATAATTGTAGACGCTTTCGGCGGAGACAATGCCCCGCAGGAAATCCTGAAGGGCTGTGCGGAGGCTGTGGCGGAGATAAACGGGCTGAAAGTGATTCTCACGGGCGATAAAGAGAAGATACAGGCTTCTGCAGAAGCCTGTGGCATTTCCGACGCAATCTCCAAAATGGAGATAATTAATTGCCCCGATGTCATAACCATGGAGGACGAGCCGATGAGCGTTCTCAAAGAGAAGAAGGAAAGCTCAATGGCAGTGGGGCTTCGTGCCGTGGCAGAGGGCAAGGCGGACGCTTTTGCAAGCGCAGGAAACAGCGGTGCGCTCACTGTTGGCGCAACGATGATAGTGAAGCGTATCAGGGGCATAAAGAGGGTGGCGTTTTCGCCGATTATGCCTAAATATGACGGTTTTTTCATGCTGACAGATGTCGGCGCAAACGTTGACGCACGCCCGAACATTCTCCTGCAGTTTGCGATAATGGGAAGCGCTTATATGGAGAAAGTAATGGGGATTAATAATCCGCGTGTGGGGCTTGCAAATATCGGCACAGAGGCGCATAAGGGCGACGAGCTGCGCATCGAAACGTATAAGCTCATGAGTGAGAGCTGCGACATCAATTTCATAGGAAATGTTGAGCCGAGAGACATGCCGTTTGACGGGGCGGATGTCGTTATTACAGACGGCTTCACAGGCAATATGCTGTTGAAGATGTTTGAGGGAACCGCCGCTGCGCTGATGGATAAAATCAAAACAGTGCTGACAAGCGGGCTGAAGAATAAAATCGCCGCCGCAATGGTTTACGGCGACATGAAAAAGCTGAAAAAATCTGTTGACTACAATGAGTACGGCGGCGCACCTATTATGGGGGCAGCAAAGCCGGTGTTCAAGATACACGGAAGCGCAAAGGCGGCCACGGTGAAAAACGCATTAAAGCTGACAGATTCCTATGCGAAGTCAGGCATAACTGAAATCATCATGGAGGCTTTGGCAAAAGAAAAGACTGAAAAGAGCGGCGAAGAGGAGTAAAATGAGCAAAATTTCAGAGCTTGAAAAGAAAATCGGATATGCCTTTAAGGATAAAAAGCTCATTGAAACAGCCCTGACGCACTCCTCCTTCTCAAATGAGTACAAGGGTGGGGCTGAAAGCTATGAGCGGCTTGAATTTTTGGGGGATTCCATCCTCGGCTTCATCACGGCGAATTATCTTTTCAATACCTACAAAAATGTATCTGAGGGAGATTTAACCAAGCTGCGTGCGGCACTTGTCTGTGAACGCTCGCTTCATGGGTTTTCGAAAGAGCTTAATATAGGTGAATATCTTCACTTCAGCTACGGTGAAGAGCATTCCGGCGGCAGAGAGCGTCCGAGCATTCTTGCAGATGCCTTTGAAGCCCTGACAGCGGCGATATATCTTGACAGCGGCAAGCTGAGCGAGGCGGAGCGGTTTGTTATGCGCTTTATAACACCGGCGGCTGAATCACAAAAGGAAAAGCCGTTCAAGGATTATAAAACGATGCTGCAGGAGATTGTACAGCAAAACCCGGAGGAAAAGCTTTCATATGCCGTAACAGATGAAAAGGGCCCGGACCATGACAAGCACTTTGCTGTTGAGGTGAGGCTGAACCGCAATGTAATCGGCAAGGGCGGAGGAAAAAGCAAAAAGGAAGCTGAGCAGCAGGCGGCAAGAGAAGCCCTGAAGCTGATGGGATATTGACATGAGGCACGCCAACATTTCCGTTTTTGTGCCGCACATCGGGTGCCCGCATACCTGCAGCTTCTGCAATCAGAATGCTATAACAGGCATGAATGCCGTGCCCTCAGCAAAAAGCGTCAGGGAAGCGGTGGAGCGTTCCGGGTTAATTGGAAGCGATAGGTCAAAAACAGCACAAATCGCATTTTTCGGCGGAAGCTTCACGGCGATTGAGCGCACGTACATGCTGTCATTGCTTGACGAGGCAAAAAGGTGTGTGGAGGAATACTCCTTAGTAGGAATACGCATCTCTACAAGACCCGATTGCATAGACGAAGAGATTTTGGGAATCTTGAAGGCATATCATGTCACGGCTATTGAGCTTGGGGCGCAGTCAATGGACGATGAGGTGCTCAAGGCAAATCACCGTGGGCACACAGCTGATGACGTGAGAAAAGCATCAGGGCTGATAAAAGAACACGGCTTTGAGCTGGGCTTACAGATGATGACGGGCCTGTATACCGATACCGACGAAAAAGCTTTGAAGACTGCGGAGGAAATAATCCGGCTTGCGCCGAAAACGGTGCGGATTTATCCCACAATTGTACTCGGCGGAACTTATCTCGGTAGGCTGATGACACAGGGGAAATATACACCGCAAGGTTTAGATGAAGCAGTTTGCCTGTGCGCAAAGCTCATTGAGATGTTTGAAGAAAAAAATATCGACATAATTCGTGTCGGGCTGCATGCCGAAGAAAGCCTTGAAGCGGAGATGATTGCAGGCCCGTTTCACCCGGCATTCAAAGAGCTTTGTGTGAGCAAAATGCTCTTCGACAGGATGCTTTGCGGATTGAAGAAGCTTGATAATAACGGCGGAAAATGCTATAATATATCAGTTAATCCACAAGATGTCTCAGCTGCCGTCGGGCAGGGAAAAGCGAATGCTTTGAAGTTCAGAGACATGGGGTTAACAGTTGAGATAAAAGCTGATAAACAGATAAAAAGAGGGGATTTTGAAATAACCCCGTTAATATAAAAATATTGAAAGGATAGAGCCGATGCTGCTGAAGTCTTTAGAGCTTCAAGGGTTCAAAACTTTTCCCGATAAAACGGTTCTGAAATTCGAAGAGGGAATCACCTCGGTTGTCGGGCCGAACGGGAGCGGAAAAAGCAATATAAGCGATGCAATGAGATGGGTTCTGGGCGAGCAATCGGTCAGAACCTTGCGTTGCTCTCGCATGGAAGACATAGTCTTTTCGGGCACGCCCGGGCGCAAGGCGCAGGGCTATGCAGAGGTCACGCTGAATATCGATAACTCTGACAGGCGCATAGACTTCGACAATGACAGCGTTGCGGTGACAAGGCGCTATTATCGCTCGGGCGAGAGTGAATATCTTATCAACAAAAACATCGTCAGACTTAAAGACATCAACGAGCTTTTCATGGATACGGGGCTCGGCAGAGACGGATATTCAATCATCGGGCAGGGGAAAATCGACAGCATCGTGTCTGCGAAAAGCGAAGACAGGCGGGAAATTTTTGAAGAAGCCTCCGGCATTTCACGCTATCGCTACAGGAAAGAGGAATCCGAGCGCCGCCTGAACCGTGCGGAGGAAAACCTCATTCGCCTGCGTGACATACTTTCAGAGCTTGAAAGCAGGGTTGAGCCCCTGCGTGAGCAGGCTGAAAAGGCGGAGAAGTTCATCGAATATGATAAAGAGAAAAAGGAGCTTGAAATCGGGCTGTGGGTGGAAACACTGAATCAGTCCGGCAGAGTTCTGCGTGAGCATAATGAGAAAATAGATTTGGCAAGAAGCCAGCACAGCGCATATACCGATGAGCTTGACATGCTGCAAAATGAGAACGAAGCAAGCTTTCGTGAGATAAACGACCTCATCGCCGCAATGGAATTTGACAGAAACGAGGCGGCACGCTTTGACAATGAAGCCGGAAGCACAGAGGGCGAAATTGCGGTTTTCATGAATGATATAAACCACCATGTGCAGAGCATAAGCCGCATAAAAGAGCAAATTGAAGCGGCGGCGCAGTCATCAAAAGACATTGACGAAGAAATCGCAGAAAAAAAGGCGGAAATCCTTGACCGTGAGAAAAGCATTGAAAGCAGCCGCATAAGATATGACGAATACACAAAAAAGCTCGAAACCCTCAGAAAAAATGCTGATGAGGCCACGGCGTTAATCGAAAAAGCGGCGGTGGAGCTCGCCTCCATCAATACCTCGCTTTCCGAGGAGAGAATAAAGATTTCCTCGGCACAGTCGTCTTCTGCTGAAATCGAGAACCGCATAGGCGTGATTGACGAGGCAATAAAGACAAATGCGGAGAGAAGCATTTTGCTTCAAAATAATATCACAGAGCTCAAAGAGATGCTTGCGGACATTGAGGAGAGCATTTCATCATATGAAAATACGCTCAAAGGGCACGAAATGAAGCTTGATTCCCGCAGGAAGAGAGCGGAAGCCTCGAAAGCCGAGGCAGACAGGCTCAATCTTGATGCCGCAAATCATGAGAACAGGGCAAAGCTTCTGCGCGACTTAGAGCGCAATCTTGAAGGCTTCGGGGCAAGCGTGAAAACGATTGTGAAGGAAGGCGAGCGTGGAAACCTCAGAGGAATTTACGGGCCTGTTACGAAGATAATCAAAACAGATAATAAATATGCTCTGGCGCTTGAAACAGCACTGGGTGCCGCCATGCAGAATATTGTTGTGGAGAACGAGGCCGACGCCAAGGCTGCCATTAATTATCTGAAAAGCAAAAACATCGGCAGGGCAACCCTGCTGCCGAGAGCCACTGTAAAGGGCAGTGTGGCTGACGGCAGAGATGCCGCAAAGATGGCAGGATATGTCGGCATAGCTTCAGAGCTTTGCTCATGCGACGAAAAATTCAGCGGCGTTAAAAATCAATTGCTCGGCAGAATCTTTATTTCCGAGGATTTGGACAGTGCCGCCGCCATTGCAAAGAGCACGGGCTATCGCTTTCGTGTTGTCAGCCTTGACGGTCAGGTGGTGAATGCGGGCGGCTCATTTACGGGCGGCGCAAAGGTGCAGAGCAGCGGGCTTTTGAGCAGAGCATCAGATATTGAAAGAATAACCGCAGAGGCAGAAGAGCTGCGGAAAAAAGCAAAAGAGGCATTTGAGGAGCATAAAATACGTCAGCAGGAGCTCAGCTCAAGCGAGGCTGAGATGGAAGCCCTGAAAGGCGAGCTTGCGTCGGCAACGGAAGAGCGCATTAAGGTTTCTTCTGAGCTTTCACGTTTTGAGCATGAGGCAGAAGCGGTGAAAGATGAAAAAAGCAGGCTTGAAGAGGAAAAGAAAAACTCATCCTCAAGATTAGCCGAGCTTGCTGATATATGCAAAACAGCAGAAAACAGGATAAATAAGCTTGAAGAAAGCCTGAAGAAAGCACAGGAGGAGAGTGAAAAGCTGACAGCGAGCCGTGAAGACCAATCTGAACGCCTTTCGGATATAACAAACACAATTCAGGAAATTCGAATGGCAGAGCTTGTCGCGAAGAAGGATAAAGACGGGCTGCTTTCAAGCATAGGTGAGCTGCAGTCCCGCAGGATTGGCAGCAGCGGTACCGTAAAAAAGCACGAGGAAGAGATTGCAGAGCTGAATATCAGCATAGCTGCACTTGAAGCAAGAATAGAAGAGAGCAAAACAAGTGCGGCAGAGTATCGTGCGAAAGCGGAGGAGAAGCGTGCCGAGGCCGAGGAGAAAGCGGAGAAGCGCAGCGAGCTGGAGAAAAGCCAGGGAGATTTCAGGCGCAGAGAGCGTGAAATCTCTGACGCACGTGAGAAAATCAGCGGAGAGCTTGCACGCCTGCAGGAGAGGAACGATAATTTCCAGAAGGAGTATGACAGCATCATAAGCCGCCTGTGGGAGGAATATGAGCTCACACGCAGTGAGGCCGAGGCACAGGGCAAGGAGATTGAAGATATGCCCAAGGCGCAGAGAAGACTCAACGAATTGAAGAACAAAATCAGGGCGTTGGGTGCGGTGAATGTTGCGGCTGTGGTTGAGTATAAAGAAGTGAGCGAACGCTATGAATTCCTGAAAACGCAGATAGCGGATGTCGAGAATTCGAAAGCGGAGCTGATGAAGCTTATCACAGACTTGACAAAGCAGATGAGGGAGCAGTTCATTGAGAGATTCGCTGTGATAAGTGAGAACTTCCGGCATATATTCAAAGAGCTTTTCGGGGGCGGCACGGCTGAGCTTTCATTTGCGGACGAAAGCGATGTGCTCACCTCCGGCATAGATATCAAGGTGCAGCCGCCGGGCAAGATTGTAAACCATATCGAATCGCTTTCCGGCGGAGAAAAAGCCCTTGTCGCCATCTCAATTTACTTTGCGATTATGAAGGTCAGCCCGCCGCCGTTCTGTGTGCTTGACGAGATTGAGGCGGCACTCGACGATATAAACGTGGGGCGTTTTGCGCAGTATCTTCGCCGCATGAGCGGAAAATCACAATACATCATCATCACACACAGGCGAGGCACGATGGAGGAATCTGACATGCTTTACGGTGTGACGATGCAAGACCAGGGCATATCCAAGCTTCTTGCCTTGCGTACACAGGCGGAAGCAGATGAGCTCGAAGGAGCATAAAACAGGAGATTAGTTTTAATGGGATTATTTGACAAGATAAAAGCAGGGCTTAAAAAGACACGTGAAAATGTCAGCGGCTCAATAACGCAGATGCTTAACTCTTTTACAAAGATAGACGAAGAGCTTTTTGAAGAGCTTGAAGAGCTGCTCATCATGGGCGATGTCGGCGTGCCGACCTCACAGCGTATCTGTGATGAGTTGCGTGGAAAGATAAAAGAAAAGGGCATAACAGAGCCAAATCTCATCATGGATGAGCTGAAAGAAATTGTGGCGGATATGCTCAGCGGTGATAACGGGCTTCATTTAGAGGAAAAGCCCGCCGTGATTCTCGTGATTGGCGTGAACGGTGCAGGGAAAACAACCGCTATCGGCAAAATGGCGGCGATGTTCAAGGCAGAGGGAGAAAGCGTTATTCTCGGTGCGGCAGATACCTTCCGTGCTGCAGCGATTGAGCAGCTTGAGACATGGGCGCAGCGTGCCGATGTGCCGATGATTAAGCGCCCGGAGGGCTCTGACCCGGCGTCTGTCATTTTCGAGACAATCTCTGCGGCGAAATCCAGAGGCTGTGATGTAATTATCTGCGACACCGCAGGCAGGCTTCATAATAAAAAGAATCTCATGGATGAGCTTGCGAAAATCGCAAGAATAGTAGACAGAGAGCTTCCGAACAGCAGCAAGGAAATTCTGCTTGTGCTTGACGCCACTACGGGGCAGAATGCGGTGAATCAGGCACGGGAATTTAAGGCTGCGGCAGATATAACGGGCATAGTGCTCAACAAGCTTGACGGCACGGCCAAGGGCGGCGTTGTCCTTGCAATAAAAGAGGATTTGGGCCTGCCGGTTAAATTCATCGGCGTTGGCGAGCAAATTGACGATTTACAGCCGTTTGACGCAAATGAATTTGCCGAGGCTCTGTTTGATACCCAAAGAGATGAGAACACATACATTGAGAGTATAAGCGAAGACGAGGAGGAAGAATGAAGCTTGTAATCGCAACGCATAATGCACACAAGGTTGAGGAATTCTCACGTATTTTATCGCCGCTTGGAGTTGAGGTTATCACGGCGGATATGTCTGAGCCGGTTGAGAACGGGCAAACCTTTGCTGAAAACGCCTTGATAAAAGCTGAATCGGCTTGCAAGGAGACAGGAGTGCCCGCCATTGCAGACGATTCCGGCATATGCGTTGATGCGCTGAACGGTGCGCCGGGGATTTTCTCGGCACGTTACGGCGGAGAGGACCTTGACGATAAAGGGAGGGTGCAAAAGCTTCTTGAAGACATGAAGAAAGTGCCTAACGATGATAGGCAAGCACACTTCACAAGTGCAATCTGCTGTGTTTTTCCAAGCGGAGACAGGATAGAGGCAGAAGGCAAGTGCTTTGGATTAATCGGATATGAGCCGATTGGAGAGTGCGGCTTTGGATATGACCCGATTTTCATGCAGGAGGGCGTCTCATTCGGCGAGCTTTCAGATGAGGAGAAGGATAAGCGCAGTCACAGGGGAAAAGCACTTCGTGAGTTTGCGGAGAAGCTGAAAGAATACTTGGAAAATAAGGAGAGTATATGACAAGCAAGCAAAGGGCATACCTGCGTTCGATTGCAGTGAACATAGAGACGATTCTCACGTGCGGGAAAGGCGGAATAAGCCCTGAGCTTATTAAGCAGGCGGACGACGCCCTGACAAAGCGTGAGATAATCAAGGGGAGAATTCTGCCGGAGACTTCGCCTGTTTCACCACAGGAAGCGGCGGCGGATATAGCAAGAAAAACAAAGAGCGAGGTTGTGCAGGTAATTGGTTCACGCTTTGTTCTGTACCGCAGAAACCCGAAAGAGCCGAAAATTGTTTTACCAAAATAGGCGGGAAGAATATGAGACTTGGAATTTACGGCGGCACGTTTAATCCTATACATAACGGGCATATCCATATATTGTATGAGTTTTCAAAAAGGCTTGCGCTTGACAAAACATTGATAATCCCCACAGCCACGCCTCCGCATAAGCAGACAGCTAAGCTTGCCTCGGCAGAAGACAGAATGAAAATGTGCGGGCTTGTAGCCGGCGAAATCAGCGGCGCAAGTGCAGAGGTTTCCGATATTGAAATCAAGCGCAAGGGGAAAAGCTTTACAGCTGACACATTGAAGCAGCTCAAAGCAATATATCCTGAAGCCGAGATGTTTTTGCTTATGGGAGAGGACATGCTTCTGAGCTTTGGCACATGGTATAAGCCTGATGAAATCTCAAAGCTTTCAGCACTTTGCGCTTCACCCAGAAGCACAAAGGGGCTTGAAAAAATGAGCCGGTTTGCTGAGGAGCTGACAGAAAAATTCGGTGCAGTCTGCATGATTGAGGACATACCATATGTAGATGTGTCTTCCACAGATGTAAGAGACAAAATCGACAGAGGCGAAAGCATATCGGGGCTTGTTCCGTCATCTGTAGAGGCTTATATCAAAGAACGCAGCTTGTATATTTAAGCAAAAGGAGAGTTCAAGATGGCAGTTTTGCCAAGTGCAAAAGAGTGTGAGCGGCTTATCAAGCCGCTTTTGAATAAAGATAGGTTTTATCATAGCGTCTGCGTCTCAAAGGAAGCCAAAAGGCTTGCACGCCTTTATGGTGCAGACGAAGAAAAGGCTGAGATTGCGGGAATGCTCCATGATGTCACGAAGAATATGCCGGAGAGCGAGCAGTTGAAAATCATAGCCGCCTCTGATATAATTGTTGGCAATCTTGCCGCAGAGCTTGCAGGGAGGAAATCACGCCTGTGGCATGCGATAAGCGGAGCCGTATATGTAAGAGATGTGCTGAAAATAGACGATGACGAGATTTTCGGCGCAATCATGTGGCATACAAGCGGCAGGGCAGAAATGACGCTTTTGGAAAAGGTCATTTTTGTGGCGGATTTCACAAGCGAAGACAGAGACTATAAAGATGTAGATAAAATGCGGAAGCTATCCAACAAGAGCCTTGAGCATGCGATTGTAGAGGGTATACGCTTCACGGTTGATGAGCTCATGCGGCTCGGCGATTATGTCAGCGCAGACTCAATCGGCGCATACAATGATGCGGTGCGGCTGATTGCCAAAGGAAAAGAAAGCAAACCAATAAAATAGAGAGATAAAATTGAGCGGAGGATTTAATGACATCATTAGAGCTTGCAAAAAAGATAGCCCATATCCTTGACGATAGGAAGGGCAGAGAGATTAAGGTTGTGAAAATAGATGAGATTTCAACCCTGGCAGATTATTTCATTTTTGCCACGGGAACAAGCAACACTCAGGTTCGCTCACTTGCAGACGAGGTTGAGATGAAGCTGAAGGGGGAAAACATCATGCCATCGCATGTTGAGGGTTATCGCTCAAATTCATGGGTTCTCCTTGATTATTCTAATGTCGTAGTGCATATTTTTACGACAGAGGGCAGAGAATTTTATGACCTTGACAGGCTATGGGCAGACGCAACGCCTGTTGAAATCGAGCTTATGCCTGAGTCATCAATAGTTTGAGTTTATTATGGAGAGGAAAATGATGAAATACGACCATTTATCAATAGAGCCAAAGTGGCAGAAGAAGTGGGAAGAGAAGAATGTCTATGCCGCATCGAACGAATCTGACAAAGAGAAATTCTATGCCTTGATTGAATTTCCTTATCCTTCCAGCAACGGCCTGCATGTGGGGCACCCACGCCCCTATGTCGCAATGGATTTGCTGTCACGCAAGCGCAGAATGCAGGGCTATAACGTGCTTTATCCCATAGGCTGGGATTCCTTCGGCTTGCCTGCGGAGAATTATGCGATAAAGAATCATGTTCACCCGTCAGTGGTGACAGAGGAGAACATTGCAAACTATAAAAGGCAGATTAAGTCGCTGGGTATCTCGTTTGACTGGAGCCGTGAGGTAAAAACGACAGACCCGAGCTATTATAAATGGACACAGTGGATTTTCCTGCAAATGTGGAAGCACGGCCTGGCATATAAGAAAGAGATGACAGTGAACTGGTGCACCTCATGCAAGGTGGTTCTGGCGAACGAAGAGGTCGTAAACGGTAAGTGTGAGCGATGCGGAAGCGATGTTATCCGCAAGATGAAATCGCAGTGGATGCTGAAAATCACTGAATACGCACAGCGTCTCATTGATGACCTTGATGAGGTGGATTATCCGGAGAGGGTTAAAATCCAGCAGAGGAACTGGATTGGGCGCTCAACCGGTGCGGAAGTAGATTTTGAGACCACCGTCGGCGACAAGCTGACCGTCTACACCACCCGTGCCGACACGCTGTACGGTGCGACATATATGGTTATCTCACCCGAACACCCAGGCATTGAAAAATGGGCTGATAAAATCAAGAATATTGCGGCGGTTAAGGAATATCAGGAAGAGGCGGCGAAAAAATCTGATTTCGAGAGAACAGAGGTTGCAAAGGACAAAACCGGTGTGCGTATTGACGGCGTTAGTGCGGTTAATCCTGTAACAAATGAGGAGATTCCGATATTCATTTCAGACTATGTCCTTGTCTCTTATGGCACGGGTGCAATTATGGCGGTGCCGGGGCATGACGACAGAGATTGGGATTTTGCAAAAAAGTTCGGGTTGCCCATTGTCGAGGTGGTAAAGGGCGGAAACGTGGAAGAAGCGGCATATACGGACTGTGACACCGGTATTATAGTGAACTCCGGGTTTCTCGATGGCTTGACGGTGGAAGAAGCAAAAATCAAGATAATTGCTTATCTTGAAGAGAAGAAAATCGGGCATGCAGAGGTGAAGTATAAGCTGCGTGACTGGATTTTCTCCCGCCAGCGTTACTGGGGCGAGCCCATCCCGATGGTGTATTGTGAGAAATGCGGCTGGCAGCCTATAGACGAGAGCGAGCTGCCGCTTGTGCTACCGAATGTTGAATCATATGAGCCGACAGACAACGGTGAATCACCGCTTGCAAAAATGACAGACTGGCTGAACACCACCTGCCCGCATTGCGGAGGGCATGCAGTACGTGAGACAGACACAATGCCGCAGTGGGCGGGCAGCTCATGGTATTTCCTGCGCTATGCAGACCCGCACAACAGCTCTGCGCTTGCCTCGAAAGAGAGCATTGATTATTGGATGCCGGTTGACTGGTACAACGGCGGAATGGAGCACACGACGCTTCACCTTCTGTACAGCAGGTTCTGGTATAAATTTCTCTATGACATAGGCATTGTCCCGACAAAAGAGCCGTACGCAAAGCGCACAAGCCAGGGCATGATACTCGGCGAGGGCGGCGAAAAGATGAGCAAATCCCGTGGAAATGTCGTAAACCCTGATGATATAGTAAAAGAGTTCGGTGCCGACACGATGAGGCTTTATATCATGTTCATCGGAGATTTCGAAAAGGCCGCACCGTGGAACCCGGCGGGCGTCAAGGGCTGCCGCAGGTTCTTAGACAGATTCTGGGCCCTTCAGGACATAATGAGCAATGAGAAGGGTATCCGCCCGTCACTTGAGGCCGCCTTCCACAAGGCGATTAAAAAGGTCGGTGATGATATTGAGAACTTGAAGTTCAACACGGCAATTGCCGCATTAATGGCACTTATCAATGATATTTCCGACAGCGGCTCGGTGACGAAGGACGAGCTCTCACTGTTTACGGTTTTGCTCAGCATTTATGCCCCGCACATCTGCGAGGAGGTATGGGCGAAAATTAACCCGAACAGCGGGCTTGCGGTGCAGCAGAAATGGCCGCAATATGATGAGAGCAAGATAAAAGAAGACAATGTAGAAATTGTGGTGCAGGTCAATGGCAAGGTGAGGGCGAGGCTCAATGTTCCCGCTGATATTTCTCAGGAGGAAGCCCTTGCGGCAGCGAAGGCGGAAGAGCGGGTTGCGGCAGAGATTGCAGGAAAGAGTATTGTTAAAGAGATATATGTGGGCGGCAAATTAGTTAATATAGTAGTAAAATAACGGATAAAGAAACAGCAGGCCGATATATGTCAGCCTGCTGTTTCTTTATATGATTTTCAACTCGGAAAACCGAGATGAAAGGAGGGGCATATTGAAGAAAGAGAGATTAGTCAAGAGCTACGCCACCGCCACCGGAGCCGTCCGGATTTGTGTACTCAAAGGTTTCCTGTCCCTTGTTATTGACGCCTGTTTTCACCTTTGCCCCTGGCTGGGCATTGCCTGATTTGAAAGCATCATCAACAAGAGCTTTGGTATTCTCGGCAGTGTTTTGTTCGTCAGGTGATTCCTCTGAAGAATCATCAACTGTTGAGGAGACAGAAGACGATACGGAAGCATCTGAAGAAGCTTTGTTATCTGTCTGGCATGCGACAAGTGTGAACAGAGAGACGACGATTAATCCGCCTGCCAGGATTTTCTTTACTCTTTTCATGGTTTCACCTCCCTTCTGCCTGCACTCTAACACAGCAGAATCAAAAAGGGAAGATTAAAACCGATGTATTAAGTTTTTGCAAAACGCTTCTTAAGCTTTTACATAAGAATATTCAGCATTTCGTCATAACTGTGTACTTCATGTGAACAGGGCGTGTTTGCTGTGTTTTTCTTCATCGAGGGGTTGAACCATATTGAATCTAAGCCGGCGTTGTTTGCGCCGGCGATATCGCTTGTCAGGGAATCTCCGACCACCACAGCAGCCTTTCTGTCGAAGCCGGGGATATGCTCTATGACATATTGAAAATACTCCGGCTGCGGCTTTATAAAGCCTATATCCTCAGAGACAAAAACAGCCTTGATATAATCGCCGAAGCCTGCATGCATCAGACGAGGAACGGCGCTCTGCTTATAGCCGTTCGTGACGATGTAAACTTCATGGTCTCTTGAAAGCCTCTCTACGGCTTCAAGAGCACCGGGCAAGGCTTGCCCGCCCTGCTCAAGATAGTCAAAATAAAGCTTGTTAAAAAGCACAGGGTCGGCATCGAGCTTTGCCTCAGAGAGGAAATCCACGAAGCGCCCGATGAACAGCTCGTCTTTTGTGCACTCGTCTTTTTCAAGCTTTGCCCACCAACGGTCATTGCATATCTCGTAAAGCACTTTCATTTCATCTGAATATGCCCGCTGCTTGTCCAGCCCGAGATGATAATATGCTTTTTCAATCGCCACAGTCAGCTCAGCGGGGAAATCCAGCAAGGTTAAATCAGAGTCCATCAAAATGAATTTGTATTTTTTCATATCAGCCTCCCAAAAGATTTGTCAAAGTATATCATAAAATCGGCGGGCATTAAAGAGTGCCGAGCAATCATTTTGTTGACTTTCATGCATTAAAGTGCTATAATACTTCAATCCATAAGAACGGCAAGGGGGCAGACATGAGCGGTATAAGTGAAATAGCGGCAAGGCTTCGTGAGCTTCGTGAGGTAAGTGATTATACTATTGAGCAGCTTGCGACGGAGCTTAATATAAGTCCGCAGGCTTACAAAAGCTATGAAGAAAACGGCGGGGATATTCCCATAAGCGTCATCTTTGAGATTGCGAATAAATTCGGCGTCGATTTCAACGAGATTGTTTCCGGCGTTCCCGCCAAGCTGGACAGTTACCATATAGTCCGCAGAGGGCATGGGAAAGAGGTAAACAGAAATCCTGAATACCACTATGAAGACCTCGCCTTCAAATATTTCGGGAAAATCATGCAGCCGCTGCTTGTTACGCTTGAGCCTTCCGATAAGCCCGCACAGCTCATCACACATACGGGGCAGGAATTTAATATGGTGCTGGAGGGTGTCGTCGTAATCTCCATCGGCGACAAAGAATTCACCTTAACGGCGGGAGATTCCGTGTATTTCAATCCGACAAAGCCGCATGGTCAGCGTTGCGGTGGAAATGAAAAAGCACGCTTTCTGACAGTGATAGCCGAATAAATGCAGCAGGGGAGAAATATGCCTAATTATATACTGAAAAAATACCTTCCGAAAATTGAATTTGATTCATATGAGGATTTCCACAAAAACTATAAGGTTAATGTACCGGTTGGCTTCAACTTCGGCTTTGACGTCGTGGACGAATGGGCGAGGGTAGAGCCCGACAAAAAGGCACTTGTATGGGTAAATGAAGAGAACGAGGAGAAAACCTTCACGTTTTCCGATATTATGCGCCTTTCAAACAAAACTGCCAACTATTTCAAGAGCATCGGCATAAGCAAAGGCGACGTTGTTATGCTTGTCCTCAGGCGCAGATGGGAATACTGGATTTGCGCAGTGGCATTGCATAAGATAGGCGCAGTGCTTATTCCCGGCACACTTCAATTGACGAAGAAGGATATTGAGTACCGGGGGAACGCCGCCAAAATCCACACGGTTGTCTGCGTCAACGATGAATTCGTTCTCTCACAGATGGATGCGGCCTGCGGGGCTGTTCCGTCGCTGAAAAATAAAATTACTATCGATAATAAGCACGAAGGATGGAAATGCCTCGCCGATGAAATTGAAGGATTTTCTGAGGAATTTGCCCGCCCTGTGGGAGAAGACAGCACAAGCGTGGAAGATATAATGCTCGTCTATTTCACTTCGGGGACAACGGGAATGCCCAAGATGGTCGCTCATAATTTCTCATATCCTCTGGGGCATATCCTTACGGCGAAATACTGGCAGCAGGTTGAGGAAAACACACTGCATATGAGCGTGTCAGATTCCGGCTGGGCAAAATTCGGCTGGGGCAAAATATACGGGCAATGGATTTGCGGGGCGGCGATTTTTGCCTATGATATGGACAAATTCGTGGCAAAAAATCTGCTCGAAAAAATTTCGAAATATAGGGTCACTACATTTTGTGCGCCGCCGACGATGTTCCGCTTCATGCTTCAGGAGGACGTTTCAAAATATGATTTATCATGCATACATAACTGCGGAATCGCAGGAGAGCCGCTGAACCCGGAGGTCTTCAAAAAATGGTATGAGCTCACGGGGCTAAAGCTCCGTGAGGGCTTCGGGCAGTCTGAAAGCCCGGTGCTGCTTGCGACTTACCCGTGGATTGAGCCTGTGCCGGGCTCAATGGGCAAGCCATCGCCGGGGTATGATATTCAGCTCATCGACAGTGAGGGGAACATCTGCGAAGACGGCGAAGAGGGCACGATAGCGATAATGGACGTGAGGAATAATCCGCCTGTGGGGCTGTTTGTCGGCTATTATCTTGACAACAAGATGACAGAAGAGAATCTGCACGGCAGGTGCTATGACACAGGAGACGTCTCGTGGCGAGACAGCGACGGATATTACTGGTTTGTCGGCAGAAACGACGACGTCATAAAATGCTCCGGCTACAGAATCGGGCCGTTCGAGGTTGAATCGGCCATGATTGAGCATCCTGCGGTGGTTGAGTGTGCGGTGACAGGTGCACCGGACCCGATAAGGGGGCAGGTGGTTAAGGCCACGGTTATTCTGGCAGAGGGCTTCAAACCGAGCGAAGAGCTGACCAAAGAGCTCCAGAACCATGTAAAAAGAACGACTGCACCGTATAAGTATCCGCGCATAATTGAATACGTGAAGGAGCTGCCAAAAACCATCAGCGGAAAAATTAAGAGAGCAGAGATAAGAGCAGTTGATAATGAATAGTTGACAGTGTAGAGTTAAAGACAAAAGGCGTTGCTCAACGTAGGGGCGGGCTTCCATGCCCGTCCGCATTAAGAGCAGTTGATAATGAATAATTAAGTGCAGAAGACAATCACTCCTCGCAAGGAGAGAATATCTTCTGCACATTTTGATAGGATAATTCTGTTGTATATGTAACTATGAGGGCAACAAGACCGCCCTGCAAAAGTCTTCTTCAGCACTGATAATCTCTGCCGGCAGAATCTTCCCGCAAATATCCCGGTCACATGGAACTCTTACAGATGTATAATTAGGGGTGTATCCCTCATATGCCCCGTCAATTTCCTGCTCAAAAAGCACAGGCACAATCTTCCCGATTTGCTTTGAAAAAAACTCATTTTGCATTTTTGCCGAAAGCTTAAGCATTCTTTTGCTTCTTTCGGCTTTCACTTTGTTTGATATTTGTCCCGGCATATTAAACGCTGCCGTGCCGGAGCGCCTTGAATACATGAAAACATGCATTTTTGCGAAGCCGATTTCCTCTGCAAATGCATAAGATTTTTCAAATTCTTCTTCGGTTTCGCCCGCAAAGCCTACCATTATATCGGTCGTGATTGCAGACTCAGGGAAGCTTTCCCTCAAATCATGAACAATCCTGCGGTAATCATCTGTGGTATAGTGGCGGTTCATTCGCTTAAGCGTCTCGTCACAGCCGCTTTGCAAAGCAAGGTGAAACTGCGGGCAGAGCTTACTGATTTCAGACATGCGCCGGATTTCATCTTTTCCGAGCTTCTCCGGCTCAAGCGAGCCCAGCCTTATGCGCTCTATCCCGTCAACCGTATTAATGCGTTCAATTGCATCACACAGCGACAAGCCTGTATCCTGCCCATAAGACGGCAGGTTTATTCCTGTAAGAACAATTTCCCTATAGCCCGCAGCGGCAAGAGCCGTTGCCTCATCATAAAGCTCATTCAAAGGCTTTGAACGGGAACGCCCACGTGCATACGGAATAATGCAATAGGTGCAAAAACGGTTGCAGCCATCCTGGATTTTCAGAAAAGCTCTGTTGCGCCCGCTGAAGGAGGAGATTTCCATTTTTTCAAATGCATCGCCGGTCTTATGCGGGGAAATATCGACAATCCTCTGATGAGAGGAAAGGAAGCTGATTATATGCCGCACGACAACGGCACGGTTCTTTGTGCCGACGATTATATCAGCGTCGATGCTTTCGGCTGTTTCATCAGGAAAAGCCTGCGGCATGCAGCCTGTCAGAACGCTTACGGAATTCGGATTGTCTTTTTTCATCCTGCGCAGAAGCTGGCGTACTTTTCTGTCGCTTTCAGCCGTCACCGTGCATGAATTGACAATTATAATGTCAGCCGCTTCATTTTCATCTGCGGGAAGAAAACCGTTGTCTTCAAGCTTTTTTGCAATGACTTCGCTTTCATATTGATTCACCTTGCAGCCCAGGGTGGAAACCTTAAACTTCATCTTTGCCCTCCGAGCTTTCCAGTGCAAGCATTTTCAGCTCATCAAGCTTTGCCGAAAGCTCTGTCCATTCCTCTGTGAGAGAACTTGATTTTTCATTCAGCCCGTCAAGCTCATTTGTAATGCTTATAATCGCCGAATAATCCGAGGCGTTGTCAGGGTCATTCAGCTCTATTTCAAGCCGCATGATTTGCGCCTCTAAAAGAGAAATCTCCTCTTCTTTTCTTCCAAGCGCCGCACGCAGCCTGCGCTGCTCTGCATCACGCTCTTTCTTTTTTTTGAAGGGGTTTTCTTTTTCCTGCGGTGTTTCTGTTGCCTCACCGGAGGCAAGCAGCCGCTCTTTTTCCCGCTCTTCAATATATGCGTCATAATTGCCTTCATACATTTTCGTGCCGTTTTTGCTCAGGGAATATATCTTGTCGGCAAGCTTGTTTATAAGATAGCGGTCATGTGAAATGACAAAAAGAGTGCCGTCATATTCGCCAAGCGTGTTTTCAAGGGCCTCTCTCGAATCAATGTCAAGGTGGTTGGTCGGCTCGTCAAGCAGCAGAAAATTCGTGCTGCCGAGCATAAGCTTCAAAAGCAGAATCCGTGCACGCTCTCCGCCGCTCAAATCGCCTATCATTTTGAAGACGTCTTCACCCTTGAAGAGGAAAACCGCCAGCGCACTGCGCACCTCGGTCATAGAGAGGCGTGGGTAAACGTCCCAAATTTCATCTATGACATCCTTGTAATCGTCCAAATCACTCTGCGCCTGCTCATAGTAGCCCGCATCAACACCCACGCCAAAGCGGAAAAAACCGCTGCTGGGAGGAAGCTGATTCAGCAGAATTCTGAAAAGTGTGGTTTTCCCGCAGCCGTTCGGTCCGATAAGAAAAACCCTCTCGCTGCGCTTAATATCAAGATTAACGTCATGGAAAATCTCGGTGTCACCGAAGGCTTTCGAGAGGTTTTCTGCGTGCAGAACCTCGTCTCCTGAGCGTCTGCTTGCCCTGAAACGGAACTTTATCTTCTCGGGGTCACGCTCCGGTTTTTCCAAATCAATCCTCTTGATTTCACGTGTTTTGCTTTGATAATCACGTTCAAGCGCAAGCCTGTGCTCGGCCTTTAACTGAAGGAATTTCGAATAATTCCCTTTATATGCCGTGAGATGATGGTTCTCAATCTCAAAAGTTCTGTTTGTCACTTTGTCAAGGAAGTATCTGTCATGCGAGACGACGATATATGCACCGTGATAATTGAGCAGGAAATCCTCGAGCCACTCAACCGCAGTGATGTCAAGGTGGTTTGTCGGCTCATCCAGAAGAAGCAGATTTGCCCCGCTTAAAAGCATTTTGGCAAGCTGAAGCTTTGCTTTCTGACCGCCGGATAAAATGCCGACCTTGCTTTCCGTTTGCTCAGAGGTAAAACCAAGCCCCATTAAAGCACTGCGAACCCTGTTTCTGAAGGTGAGCCCGCCCTCGTCAACAAATCGCTCGTTCAATGCAACCTGCTTTTCAATCAGCTCATTTTGCAGGCTTTCGGGAAGCGAGACAGAGAGCATGTCTGTAAGCTTATTAAGCTCTTCTTCCATTTCCATAAGCGTCTTGAAAACGGCGAGCACCTCTTCATAAGCCGTCCGGTCCAAATCCTTGACGACATGCTGCTCCATATATCCAAGCTGAGTTCCGCGCACGATATGAACAAATCCGTCGTCGGGCTCATACTCATCCGTCAGCACACGAAAGAGCGTTGTTTTCCCGCTTCCGTTTATTCCGACAAGCCCGATTCTGTCATTCTTCTGAACCTCAAAATTTATATTCTCAATGATGATAACTTCATCACCAAAGGTTTTTTTAACGTTTTCAACACTTAAAAGAGCCATTTCTGTCTTTGTCCTTTCAGGTAAAAGTGGTATCGTCAATCATTATATGATAAATGCAGGATTTTATCAAGGAAGCATATAATAGTGAAGATTGCAAAGCTAAAGATATTAGGGTATAATATCTTTAGCAAAGCATGGAGGTGGATTATGCCTAATATAAGGTCAAGCACGGATTTGAGAAACGGATACAACGAGATTTCTTCATTCTGTCATGAAAGGCAGGAGCCGGTTTTCATAACCAAGAACGGTCAAGGCGATTTAGCGGTTATGAGTATCGAAGCATATGAACAGCTTAACGGAAAGCTTGAGCTTTACCGTGCGATTGATGAGGGGCGTGCGGCGATTAAATCCGGCAAAAAGAGATTGCTCAAAGATGCGATAAGTGATATAAGGCAGGAGATTTCTGATGGAGAAATATAAAGTCGAAATCTCCGAGCCTGCAGAAAACGACTTGCGTGACATCATTAGGTATATTTCGGCACAGCTTAATGCTCCGATAAGTGCAGGCAAAATGCTGGAAGCCATAGAAGATGCATTGATGAAGCTCCCGGAAATCCCGCATGGCTATCAGTTGGTGAGAGAAGACAGGCTTGCTTCACTGGGTTATCGATGTGTTAATATCAAAAATTATGCCGTCTTTTATTCAATCAATGAAAAGAAAAAGGAAGTTTATATCGAGCGCATTTTATACGCCAGACGAGACTGGGCAAATCTGATATGAAAAGCACAAAATAATGGTATTCAAAGCAGGCATGGAAGCCGACACTTATATTTAACTGTCCACTACGTGCGTCGCTACGCTTACTATCCATTATCAACTGTCCTTATAAGCGGAGTGCCGAGGTCGTCACTCCCTACAGTCGGCGATTAACAAATGCCCTTGCCCTTAACTATACACTGTCCACTACGTGCGTCGCTACGCTTACTATTCATTGTCAATTTCACTTAATGCGGGCGGGCATGGAAGCCCGCCCCTACGTTGAGCAACGCCTTTTGTCTTTAACTCTACACTGTCAACTATTCATTATCAACTGCCCTCAAGGGGGGGGCTTGCTTTTCCTATACTATATGTTGTATAATTACGTTAATCGAACTAATATATATGTGTATGGAGTTCAGAGGGAAATTGAGTTAGTAAACGGAGGGTGAAATTTTGAAGTGTCCATATTGCGGCTTTGGAGAAAGCAAGGTAATTGATTCCCGCCCCACAGACGAGGGGGAGAGGATAAGGCGCAGGAGAGAGTGCCTTAAATGCTCGAAAAGGTTCACGACATATGAGATAATTGAAAATGTCCCGATTGTTGTCATCAAGAAGGACAAATCGAGAGAAACCTTTGACAGAAACAAGCTTCTCAACGGGCTTCTGCGTGCATGTGAAAAACGCCCTGTTTCAATTGACCAGCTTGAAAATATCGTCGATGAAATTGAAACATTATTGCAGAACTCTCTTGACAGAGAAATTTCTTCGCAGAGAATCGGTACTTATGCCATGGAGAAGCTGAAGGGCGTCGACGAGGTTGCATATGTCCGCTTTGCCTCAGTGTACAGACAGTTCAAGGATATTAACAGCTTCATGGAAGAGCTCAGCAAAATAATGAGCAGTAAGAAGGAATAAAAAAAGAACCCGTTTAGGGTTCTTTTTTTATGTCAGGCTACCGTTTCGGCGCCTCTCTCGTCTAAAATTTCAAGCTCGCTTGCATTTACAAGAAGATAGTCTACGCCGTTATAAGGAACATTTTTTACTACTCCCTTAACACGCACCCAGTCGTTTTCGGCAGGGCGCTCGCCCTCCCATAAAATCTCGAAGCCGACATTCGCATCAATGCCGCAGCATCCCGGGCCGTAGCGGAAAACATACTGCATATCAAACCCGTCAATCTGTGCGACGGAATACATTCCCTCAAATTCAATTTCTCTGTCGATATATGAGCTTGGGTTGAGATAGATAAAATTAATCTGCTCAGTGAACATTTTTTCTGTGATATACAGCGTTTCTGTGGAATCAATGCTTTCGCCGAAATCAGTCGCATGGTTCGAAGGTGTGCCTGATTCGCCTGCGGGGGCGCAAGCGGTAAGAACTGCCATAACAAGCGCCAAAGCGATTAACAGAAGCTTCTTCATTTTATGACCTCCTGACTTTTCCCAAAACTGAGCAACAATGGAAGCCCCGCTCGGAATATCAAGTGTAAATGAGAAAAACATCCCTATGCAGAACGCTGTGACAGAGACAATTGTTGCGCAAATTATAACTGACTTGAAAGATTTGCAAACCCTCATAGCCGTCAAAGCCGGGAAAACAATCAGGCTTGATATGAGCATTGCACCCATCATTCTCATACCCAGAACAATTGTCACGGCTGTAAGCACGGCAATGAGCATATTATACATTCCCGCATTCGTGCCGGTGGCACGTGCGAAGGTTTCGTCAAAGGTTACGGCGAAAATTCTGTTATAGAAGATGACGAACAGGATTATAACAACAATGGAGAGAATGACGCTCAGGATAACATCGCTTTCGCTCATGGCGAGAATGCTGCCGAAGAGATAATTACACACATCTGTTGTCAGCCCGGTGCTCATCGAAATGATGATGACGCCTACGGCGAGCGAAGCGGTGGAAATCATGGCTATGGCGGCGTCGCCCTTGATTTTATTGTTCTCACTCAGCCTCAAAAGCAGAAATGCCGCAACACCGACTATCGGAAGACTTACCGCAAGCGGTGCGGCATTTAATGCCGTGGCAAGCGCCAATGAGCCGAAGCCCACATGCGAAAGCCCGTCACCAATCATTGAATAACGCTTCAAAACAAGGCTTACACCGAGAAGAGATGCACACAGTGCCACTAAAATACCGACGAGCAAAGCTCTTGTTATAAATGGGTAGGAGAGCATTTCGGCAAAAATATCAAACATTGTCAGCACCTCCCATCGGGATATTGGCATTGCTTTGATTTGCAACACCGAGGAAGGCCTTGCCCACATCAGACTCAATATAATCTGACGTATTGCCAAAGAACGCCTGCACATTGTTGAGGTGCAGAATTTTATTGGCATATTTCACCGCACTTTTTATATCATGCGAAACCATAAGCACTGTCACGCCGCTTTTGTTTATATCCTCAATGGCAGCGTAAAAGTCGTTCGTTGCTATTGGGTCAAGCCCGGCAACGGGTTCGTCGAGCAGAAGGAGCTTCTGCGTGGCACAAAGCGCCCTCGCAAGAAGAACTCTCTGCTGCTGCCCGCCGGAAAGCTCACGATAGCACTTTTTCGCCAAATCGCTTATCTTCAGAAGCTCCATATTTGCCTTGACCGTGCTTTTATCGTGCTTTGAATAAAACATCGACATTCCCTTTGAGCCAAGCAGCCCAGAGATAATCACCTCGTATGCGCTCGCAGGGAAATCCTTCTGCGCAACGGTTTGCTGCGGAAGATAACCTATTTCGGTGGATTTCAAGCCCTCGCCATAGTTTATCTCTCCGCTCTTCGGCGATTTCAGGCGCAGAAGCCCTTTCACAAGCGTGCTCTTGCCTGAGCCGTTTTCGCCGACAACGCAAAGGTAGTCTCCCTTACTTACATCGAAATTCAGCTCGCTTACAACGACATTGCCGTCATAATCAAAGCTTGCATTTTTACAACTGATTAAAGCCATCAGTTTAAGGCCTCCTTCAAAGGTCCTTCATTTGCCGTCATGAGAGAAATATATCCCTCTCCTGCGTCCATTTCATCTTTTGAAACATTGTGCACACAATGGAAGAGAAGATTCTTTGCACCTGTATCCGCTGCAATTGTCTCCGCCATCTGCTCATTTGATAATTCAATGTGGAAGACCACCGGAATTTGCTCATCCTTAATCTTATCGATGAGGAAAGCAACAGTCTGTGCACTGGGCTCGGTGTCCGTTGAGCAGCCGGGGAAAGCGGCAAAATACTCAAGGCCGTATTCGTCGGCGAAATATCTCAATGGGAACCTGTCGCCGAAGACAATGGTTTTTCTCACACCGTTCTCCACGATACTGCGGAATTCCTCGTCAAGCTTCTGAAGCTTCTCTGCATATGCCTTTTCATTTTCAGCATATAGGTTTGCGTTCTCGTTGTCAACCTCTTGAAGCACTTTTGATATGGTCGCCACAATTTTCTGTGCGTTTGCCGGCGATGTCCAGACATGCTCATCAAGTACAACTTCTTCGTGATGCTCTTCATCTGCGTGCACATCTTCATCTGCATGCGCATCTTCATCTGCATGCGCATCTTCGTCTGCATGCGCATCTTCGTCTGCATGCGCATCTTCGTCTGCATGCGCATCTTCGTCTGCATGCGCATCTTCGTCTGCATGCGCATCTTCATCTGCGTGTGCATCTTCATCTGCGTGTGCATCTTCATCTGCGTGTGCATCTCCCTCGGCATGTTCGTCTGCACCATGGTCGTGTCCGTCGTCTTCCATGCCCTCGACGATTTCTTCTTCAACTACGTCAACAGAATCCATCATCTTGATTATCTTTACATTATTTGTGTCAACTGCTTCCAGAATCTCATCCACCCAAATGTCAGACTCACCGCCTGTATAGATGAAAATATCGCATTCGCTGATTTTTATAATGTCTTTGGGTGTGGGCTCAAATGAATGAGATTCCATTCCCGGGGGCAGAAGCATGGAGACCTCTGCCTTGTCTCCTGCGATTTCTCTGACAAAATCGTACGGCGGAAAGTTCGTCGTAACCACGCTTACCTTCTCTGATGCTTGACTTTGATTTGAAGCGGCAGGGCTTGAGCAGGCCGGAAGTACGATAAGGCCGAGCATAAGTATAACAGCTATAAGTTTTTTCATAAAATCTCCAATCTTTTTCTTAATATGCTTGCCTTGCATCATTCAAGGCAGCTTTTGCATTTCCCGTAGAATACGGTTTGTGTGGGCTCAATCATGAAGCCGTGCGCCTCAAGCACATGACCTGTAAGCCCTGCGGTATATGAGCATTCCAGATGGATGAGCTCACCGCAGGATGAGCATCTCAGATGAAAATGCTCATCTCTAAAGCAATCATCGTCGGGGATATATAAGAAGCACGCTGCCTTTCCCGCCTCTGCTACATATTTTCTGACGCGCCCCGCAGTGATTAGCCTGTCGAGATGACGGTAAATCGTTGTTATGCCTATTCGCTCGCCCTTATTCTTAAAATAGTCGGCGATATCAAAGGCGGAAACATGCCTGCCGTCAAGAGATGAAAGATAAGATATAAGCAGCTCCTGCTGCTTTGTGCTGTAAGTACCCATATCAACTCCCTCAATATGAAAATGATTTTCATATTCATTTTAACAGATGCACTGACATCTGTCAATTAAAAAAACTGCCCCGTTTATAAGTAAAACAAGGCAGCTTTGCATAGACATATTATTTCAAGTATTCGAGGATTTCCGAGTACTTTTCGCAGAGAATGTCAAACGATACAGCGCAGTTTGCAGGGCTTGTAGACGGCAAATATGTAGGCTCTCTGTGAAGAAGCTTGCTGTAAATCTCAGTCGCTTTATACCCTGTGGTAAAAACAGCCCGGATATTTGCAATAGTGTTGATTCTCTCAAAATCATTGGGCAGGGCATTTTTTATGCTATTATCTGAAGCACCGCTTATCTCACAGCTTTCAACGACATCCCAGAGGGCGATGTGATGACTTAGAAGAGCCTCAACCTTCTCATCCTTGGTCTTCGGGAGAGGAATATCAAGGATATGCGCAAGCACTTTCCAGAAGCGGTTTTGCGGGTGCGCATAGTAAAAGCCTTCTTCACGCGATTTAGGCGAGGGAAATGTGCCCAAAATCAATATTTTTGAGCGCTCATCATAAACGGGCTCAATCGTATGAAAGGCTCTTTGCATTTTATGGTGTTCCCTTCATGATATTTTTGTTGCCAATCGAAACAGGAGTGCTATAATTAATATATTAAAATTTGATGAGGTTAAGATGAAATTTTTGAACACGCCGATTAAGGGCGAAATATACAGAGCAGAAATGGATTCTCCGGTCGGGAAGCTTTTCCTTGAATTTGACGCAGAGGCACTTATCCGCATTAAAACAACAGAGCCAAGGGGCACGACCGCCGCCCTCAAAAAAGCAAACGAAAATGAAATTTTGAGTTTGGCCGTAAAAGAGCTTGGAGCATATTTTTGCGGAGAGCTGAAAGAATTCAGCATCCCTGTAAAGCCCGCCGGCACTGAGTTCCAAATGAAGGTGTGGCAGGCGCTATGTGATATTCCATACGGAGAGACATGCTCATATAAAGAAATTGCCGAAGCAATAGGTAGCCCCGGAGCCTGCCGTGCCGTGGGCATGGCAAATAACCGCAATCCTATTTGGATTATCATTCCGTGCCACAGGGTAATCGGGGCAGACGGCAGCCTTGTCGGTTATGGCGGTGGGCTTGATGCCAAAGAAAAATTGCTGAAGTCAGAGAAAGCAATCTGACTATTTCTCGCCCCCGGGAAGCTCGCCGAGAATTTCAGCGTCAAGGATTGACGTGCAATTCGGGCATCTTTTTGCGTCCTTGGAAATCGCACTTTGGCAGTAGGGGCATGTTTTTGTCGCCACATCTTCCTCGTTGAAAACACCTGGCATGGCATTTGCATGGAAGCGATTGAATGCCTTCACAAGCAGGAAAAGCACCAGTGCGATGAGGATGAAATTGATGATTGCCGCAATGAATGCGCCGTATGTCAGCGTTGCGGCGTGGTCGCCCTCGCCGAGCACGACAGAAAGCTTTGTGAAATCAAAGCCCCCGGTAAGAAGTGAAATCAGCGGCATAATGATGTCGTTCACCAAGGAATTGACAATTGCAGTGAACGCTGCGCCGATGATAACACCGACGGCTAACTCTACTACGCTTCCGCGTGTGATGAATTTACGAAATTCACCCGCTACCTTTTTCATAATCGCCTCCTGTTTATTTTTACTGTGCCCTTATTATTACACTAATTCACGCAAAAAGCAAGAATTAAGAAAGCGTTAAGAAATTAACAATGTACAAAGTAAGAAAAATGCCGTATACTATGATTAACAAAAGGAGGGGAAAACAATGGATGCAATGATTTGGGTCTGGCTGG